>Ga0209686_1000503_pt1 | contig 20006 bp, 25 predicted proteins | sample GraSoiAngelo_126_FD_185883 | JGI IMG/M metagenome (GOLD analysis project Ga0209686, IMG submission 185883) | Grasslands soil microbial communities from the Angelo Coastal Reserve, California, USA - 14_0927_09_20cm (SPAdes) (version 2) | ecosystem: Environmental > Terrestrial > Soil > Grasslands ...
GCCGCGACGTTCTATCCGACGTCGATGCGTTCTTCCGGCGTTGGCTGGGGACTGGGAATCGGGCGAGCAGGCGCGATCGTCGGGCCGGTGATCGGCGGGGAGCTCATACGGCTTCAGTGGCCGACCAATCAGATTTTTCTCGCCGCCGCGATGCCTGCCGCGATCTCGAGCATGGCGATGTTCTCGATGCGGCGGGCTCTCGTCCGTGATGGTTGAGCGTACAGGCTACGGCATAGACACGGTCGCGGCATCGCTCCTCGCGCGACGCGTAATTCCCGTTTCGACGGAGATCATGATCGTCCAGGCTCTTCCCTCGGCTATCGAGAGAGTTGTCGGATGCCCATCGGAGCAGTGGATTCCCGACGACGCCCATCGTCATACGCATCAACACGCTTGGAAAGCGAAGCGTGCGAGCGACACCAAGCCGCTCCGAAGCGCGTCATCGCCTACGCTTTGAGCGACTTGGCTTTCCAACTTCATCATTCCGTGTGCGTCCGTAAACCTCCATGTTCATCGAGCTTTTGGGGGCGACGTATCACAGTCCGTATCACAATGGGCGCTCCCACTTCGCGGCGCGCCTTCGTCTACCCCGCTACTTCTCCAAGCTAAGGCGTCTTGAAGCGAATACGTAGCTCTCGCGCCGCGTCGTCAAACTCCCAGGTGCAGCTCGCGGACTGACACAGAAACGTCAGCACTGTCCGGGTATCCGCGGAGGTGAAGTTCACGGTCGCCGGCGGGCGATCAACCTGCCCTTCGATACGAACGGCGATACCGAGCGCGGTGCCGAGCGCGCGGAACACGTCGGGAACCGCCACATCCTTGAGGGCAATTGAGACGGTCGGCGGAAGGCCGGAACCCGGGTGGTTTTCCGCGGCGGTGATCCTGACGGTTGTGCCGTCGCGCCGCCAACCGCACGCAGCTGTATCGCAGATTGCATCGAGCGCAACGCGTAGACGAATGTTCGAGAGAGTGAGCGTTACCGGCAGCAACACCGTTGACGGAACCTCCACCTGAAGTCCAGCTGCCTTTGTCAGCACGCGGAGCACGTCGCCGGCCGGGCTGTTCGTGAACTGAAACGAAACGCGTGTGTCCAGCGGATCCGCGGGCCGCCGGCTCGTCTCTACTGCGATCACTGACGTCCGAGGCTGTTGGGGATCGGCTTGGGCCGCGGACGACTGGGCAGCAGACGCGGGTGCCATCAACGACAGAACGCAGCCGGCCGCAGCCAGTGCCTGGTGGTGTGTCCTCATAGTCACCTCTCGGATGGCGGAAACGCGATTACATACTCGCCCCGAACGGGCGATCCTGTCGACGGTCCGAATACGAATCGACTGCCGTCTGCTCGTGTCACCACGATTAGCGAACTCGTTCCGGAGATCTCCAGGTCCGCCGGCGTCCGACGTCTATGCGGTGCTGGGGGCGGGGCCGTGCCCCAGCGAAGCGCAACCGCCAGCGCGATGAGCGCCGCAGCGGCCGCGACGGCAACTACTCGAGGCCTCCTGCGCTGTGGGCGACTGTCCGGCCCGGCAGAAAGCGCCCCCGCGATGAGCGCGCGCACACGATCCTCCGGGGGCCGCAGCGCGGCCCGAAGCCGTCGGTCCACATCGGTTGACGGATCGTCGTCATGCATCGCTTACTCCTGCATCAGCTGCGACAGTCGCGCGCGTGCGCGGTGCAGCCGCATCTTGACCGCTGCAACGGACGTGCGCGTGATCTTCGCGATCTGGTCGAGCGGCAGCTCCCCTGCCGCCCGGAGCAGCAGTAAATCTCGGTCGGACTTGCGCAGGTGCGCCATCGCCCGTATGACCTCCCGCAGCTCCGTCCGTCGCTCGTACGTGTCGATAGCGGAAGCGCCCGAGCGAATCGCGACAACCGCGTCCAGCGGCATCAGCAGCGCCCGACGCGCGGCAGCCCTGGCGGCGCGACGTCTGGCAATCGCGAACACGAATGCCTCCGGCGACTCAGGCGGCCCAAGCCTACGCCAGCGGACCACAAGGGCGGAGAGGGCGTCCTGCGCGACGTCCTCGGCGGTGCTTCGGCACCCGGTACGGCCGGTGGCATACGCCAGGAGGCGGGGCGCGACCTCCGCGATCACCGTCTCGAGGTCCACAGGGGGTATGTACCTGGCAAAGCAGCATGGTAACAACCGGCGTCGGTACGAGGGCGCCGGAACCCGGCACCGAACCTCCCTCATGCCACCGGTTACCATACTGCCGCATGATCAGCATCTTCGTTGCGGTCTTCAACGAGGAGGAGGCCGACACGTACGAACGAGTACTGTCTAAGGCGGCACATGCGCGCAGTGTGGTACGAGAAGCAGGGTCCAGCCCGAGAGGTTCTGAAGGTCGGGTTCATGCCCGATCCGAGTCCGGGTCCAGGAGAAGTTCGGATTCGGATCGCTGCATCCGGCATCAACCCGGGCGACACCAAAAAGCGGCAGAACACCTTTGGCTATGGAATGCCGTACCCACGCGTCATTCCGCATAGCGACGGTGCGGGGATCGTCGACTTAGTCGGCGAAGGCGTCTCAGACGACTGGCTGGGCCGCCGCGTGTGGTGTTACGGCGCGCAGTCGTATCGGCCGTTTGGCACTGCAGCCGAGTACACCGTCGTGCCCACCGCGCTAGCTGCTCCTCTTCCCGATGCCGTGTCGTTCGAGCAGGGAGCGTGTCTCGGGATACCGGGGATTACGGCGCATCGCGCTGTTCACGTGGCAGGTGCTGTGGAACGCCGCACGGTTCTCGTGCAAGGAGCGGCAGGTGCGGTGGGTCAGTGCGCCGTGCAGCTTGCTCGTCGTGCTGGGGCGACCGTCGTCGCGACAGTGCGTTCATCTGCGGACGAAGAAATCGCGAGCTGTGCCGGCGCGCATCACGTTGTGCGTGTGGGCGCCGAGTTGATCGACCGCGTGCGAACGCTCGCGCCCCGCGGCGTCGACCATGTCATCGAAGTGGCGTTCGGCGCGAACGTGACAACCGATTTGGAGGTGCTCGCCGTCGGCGGATCCATTGGGACGTACGCGACGGATGCCGATATGCCCACGATCCCGTTCTGGCCGCTTCTGTTCAAGAACATCCGAGTGTACTTCGTCGGTAGCGATGACTTTCCGCCTGAGGCGAAGATCGCCGCGGCGCACGCTCTGAACGAGGCCCTTGCCAACGGATGGAACGGTTTCCAGGTCGGCGAGCGTTTTCCGCTCGAGGAGACGGCCATCGCGCACGAACGAGTGGAATCGCCGGTACGCCGCGGACGCATTGTCGTGGTTCTGTAGCCGAATACCGCGGCTACGGCAGGCGCCAAATGCTATTCCGCGAATCACTCGAAGCCGTACGCGATTTCCGGCCCCGCATCGCCGTCGTACGCGAGCTGTCCCATTAGCAATGCGAACGGCTCCTGCGCGCGTAACTGAATACGACGATCTTCGCTGTGGTTACCGTTGTTTCTGCCGCACCCACAGGCGGTCCCGCGTCGCTGGGATCACGTTTCGCTAGTGCGCAGGAGTGATTTGCGGCGAGTCGAACTGGGCGCCGTTTCTTCCGTCACGTGACATTCGTGAATCGGCGTTTCACAATTCCGAGCTGTTTGATCTTCGACTCCAGCGTCGACGGCGGAATTCCGAGTCTGGCCGCGGCCCCGCGAGCGCCGGCCACCTTCCCGCGACTCTTCGCCAGGGCCGACTCGATCATGTCCTTTTCCTGACCGTGCAGTGTCAGCGGGAGCGGATCCGACCCGTCCGGGCGAAGCGGCCCCTGGTCCGACAGCCACGCCTCGTCGATTGAAAACGTATCGCCGGTGCAGAGGATCACCGACCGCTCGACGATGTTCTGCAACTCACGAATATTGCCGGGCCACCGGTATCGTTCGCAGAGTTCCAACGTGCGTTTCTCGATCTGACGAATTCTCTTCGCCATCTTTTCTGCAAATCGCTTGACGAAGTATTCGACGAGCATCGGAATGTCTTCCGGCCGTTTGCGCAGCGGCGGCACGTGAATGGGAAAGACGTTCAAGCGGTAGAACAGATCCGATCGGAATGTTCCCGCAGCGATCGCCGCCGACAGGTCGCGGTTGGTGGCGGCGATTATCCGAACGTCCACCGGAATGGCGCGGCTGCCTCCCACGCGCTCGATCTGGCGCTCCTGCAGGACGCGCAGGAGCGCGACCTGCGTATCCATCGGAATCTCGCCGATTTCGTCGAGGAAGATCGTGCCGGAATGCGCTAGCTCGAAACGTCCGCGGCGCTGCTGCACCGCGCCCGTAAACGCGCCTTTCTCGTGCCCGAATAGTTCAGAGGCAATCAACGACGGAGGGGTAGCAGCGCAGTTCAGGCTGACAAATGCGCGATCGGCGCGACGTGAGTGCTTGTGAATCGCCCGCGCGATCAGTTCCTTGCCGGTGCCCGTCTCGCCAGATATCAGGACGGTCGAGTCCGTCGGCGCCACTTTCGACACGTGTGACAAGACGGCCTTCAGCGCCGCGGACGCCCCAACGATCTCCTCCAACATGGACGCCTGATCGATCTCTTCGCGCAGGGCGAGGTTTTCGTCCTGCAGTCGATCCTTCAAGCGGTTGATCTCGTCGAAGGCTTTCTCCAGCGCCGCCTGCGCCTCCCGTTGCTCGGTCACGTCCATTCCGGTGCCCATGTACTCCACGACGCCACCGGACTCGTTCAACACGGGGTGGCCGATCGTGTGCAGGTGCTTGATCGTCCCGTCCCCAAGCACGATGCGATACTCCGCGTCGAACTCGCCCTTTCGACGCTGCGCGGCCTCGTATGTGTCCTTGACCCTCGATCGGTCGTCAGGATGGATCCCGCTGTACATCCGGTCGATCGTCGACAGCGGGTCCGCCGACTCGACCCCGCGAATGCGCAGCACTTCCGGGGACACCATGAACGCCCCCGACGCGAGATCGTGTCGCCAACTGCCAGCGTGGCTCAGTCGCTGCGCCTCGAGCAAATCGGCTTCGCTCCGGCGGAGCTTCTCCTCTGCTTCCTTGCGCTCATCGATGTCCGACATCAGGACATACCACCGGACGATGCGACCTTCATCGTCGCGGAGCGGCAGGCCGCGTAGCTGAAACCAGCGGTACACGCCGTCGGCCCGGCGCATGCGGTGTTCGAATTCGTATGGAAGGCCGGTCGCAAAGGCGTGTGTCCACGCGGCGATCACGCGAGGCAGGTCGTCGGGGTGAACGGCGTCAGAGGTGCCCCAGCGCTTCAGTTCGTCGAGCGTCCGCCCAAAGTACTCGAGCACCTGACCGTTCACGTGCTCGACTTCACCGGCAGGCGTCATCACGGCGATGAGCCCGGGGATCGTCTCGACGATGAGGCGAAAGCTCTCCTCGCTCACACCGGGCATTGTAGGCGTTCCCCTTCTCTCTGACCATTCCTCCGCCGCCCATCCGCGGGATCGACGACCTTCCGCCGTGGAAACTCGCGAGACTCCGCGAGCAACTGTCGCGACCGTTCGTGCAAATCAATCCGCTCGTCGATGCCGCACAACAACTTACGAGCGGCGCGCGGTTTGCCGTTTGAATGGCCGCAGTCGCCATCAATCTCGATGCTCAGGATCGTTCGTTCCATTGACGCTGGCGCGACGACGCTGACCGTGAGCGGCCGAATCGGCTCCGAGCAGCTGTCCGAGCTCCGCCGATCTGTCGAGGAGGAGCGCACTCGAGACGTCATCCTCGATCTGGTTGAAGTCAGCCTCGTGGATGTAGAGGCGGTGCGATTCCTGGTGCAGTGCGAGATCGAGGGCGTTCGGATCGCACGTTGTCCCGCCTACGTTCGTGAATGGATGGCGCGCGAGAAGTGGCCTCCCTGACGGAGGCGCGACGGGCATTGTTCGGTGTCCTGCCGATCATCACATTGGTGCTCGGCTATCAGGAGGTATTCATGTCACAGGCAACGGCAGATGGCGGTGTCAAGAACGTGGTGCTCGTGCACGGAGGGTTCGTCGACGGCTCTGGATGGCAGGGTGTGTACGAGACGCTGAAAAAAGACGGCTACGCCGTTTCCATCGTCCAGAATCCGACGATCTCATTGGCCGATGACGTGGCGGTCACGAAGCGAATCCTGGCGGCGCAGAATGGTCCGGTGATTCTCGTCGGCCACTCCTACGGTGGCGTCGTCATCACCGAGGCCGGCAATGATCCGAAGGTCGCGGGACTGGTCTACATCGCCGCATTTGCTCCGGACACGGGCGAATCGGTGTCGTCGCTGATCAAGAACCCGCTCCCGGGCGCGCCGGTACCGCCGATCATGCCGCCGGAGGATGGGTATCTGTTCCTCGATCGAGCGCAGTTCCGAGCGTCATTTGCTGCGGACGTCAGCCCGGAGGCGGCATCGTTCATGGCGGATTCGCAAGTTCCGTGGAGCCTTGCAGCCCTCGACGGCGCGGTCAGCGAACCCGCGTGGAAGACGAAGCCAAGCTGGTACCTCGTCTCGACCGAAGACAAAATGATTCCGCCAGATGCGCAGCGCGCCATGTCCAAGCGTTCGGGTTCGACCGTCGTCGAAGTCAAGGGTAGTCACGCCGTCTACGTCTCGCAACCGCGGGCGGTTGCCGACTTCATCGCAAAGGCGGCGAACAGCGTGGCACTCGCGACGCTGTAGCGGACGGCGAACAACTGGAGCGATGGTGGCGGGTCACATCAGGTCGGCTCAGAGTCCCGATGTGGCTCGCCGTGCTGCTCCAACGTCACCGGCATCGTATTCGTGTCGACAAAGGCGCCGATCGTCCAAAACGCGGTCCTAACCGACAAGACTTGCCAACTTTGCGGGTTTACATTGGCCAGCGTCGCCGATTGCATGAGAGGCAATTCTTCAAGCCCTCCGACCGAGCGCCAAGGAGATCCCACGATGAGCACGATCACCACCAAAGACGGCGTTGAGATCTTCTACAAGGACTGGGGCAAGGGTCAGCCCATTGTGTTCAGCCACGGTTGGCCGCTGTCGGCAGATGACTGGGACGCGCGGATGATGTTCTTCCTCGCGCACGGCTATCGCGTCGTCGCCCACGACCGCCGCGGCCATGGCCGCTCGACTCAAACGGGTGGCGGCCACGACATGGATCACTATGCGGACGATCTCGCGGCGCTGACTTCACATCTCGACCTCAAGGAAGCAGTGCACGTCGGCCACTCGACGGGAGGTGGCGAAGTGGTGCGCTACCTGGCCCGCCACGGCGAAAGCCGAGTCGCAAAAGCGGTGATCATCAGTGCGGTCACGGACTGCCGGACGGCCGCGAGCCCGTCCTTCGCGAGCGCCTGCGCGCACGTCACAGCCAGCATGCCGCGCTCGGCATCGCTACTAATTACCGCCCGCGCGGCTTCGAGCTGCACATGAATGATCGTCAAATAGTGCCCCAGTGTGTCATGAATTTCGCGCGCCATGCGGTTGCGCTCGTTCGCGGCGGCGAGCTGCGCGACTTCGGCGGAGAGCGCTTCGGTGCGCTGCCGCGCCTCCCGCTCCCGTTGCGCAACGCCGACATACACAACCACGAACACGACGGCCGCTGTGGCCTGCGCGATGTTGCGCAGCCAGTGCGGCCATGCCGGCACCCATGACAGATTGCCGCTGATGCCGGCGATGACGAGAATGCACATCGCGGCGGCAAGCAGGCGCGGCAGCAGGATGACCGCCTGCGCGGCCAGCGGCAGCAGAATCAGCGGCAGGCTGCCTCCCCACGCCAGCGCGTTGATGCGCATGCCGAGCGCGAACTCGATGAGCAGGTACCCCAGCGAGATCAGCAGACTGCTCCGCCTGCGGGCATAGTCGAATCCCCAGATCCCGAGCGCCAGATACAGTGCGCTGAGCGGCAGCAGCTGCGCCCACGAGACGTCGGGCATCATCGCCGCGGCGGCGATCATCTCCGTGATGCTTGTGGCCATCTTCACGGTGCATTGGGGCAAAGGTCTGCTGGCGACGTCGAACGGCGTCGAATTTCCGCTCCTGTACGCCGTGTTGGCGTTGTCTCTGGCATTGACTGGTCCAGGTGAGTATTCGATCGACGCTGCGCTGGGGCTGAACGCGTGGTGGACGCCGCAGCTGTCGGGAATCGTCCTCGCCGCTGGCGTTGTCGCCGGACTTGCGTGTCTCACGATACGGCGGCCAACCCCAGCGATCGGCCACGCGTAGTGCCATATCGACAAGACATCGCGCAAACGCGGGCCGCTGAGGTCTTCGATGGACACACCTGATTCCTTGTTGACGCCTTCGGCGGCCACCGTCTCTCGTTCTGATCGTGTCTTTCCGACACTCGCGCCGGCACAGATCGCGCGCGTCGCGCGTCATGGGCGACGGCGCGCGATCACGTCTGGTGAGGTGCTCGTCGAGGTGGGACAACGGCCCGTGCCGTTCTTCGTTGTGTCGAATGGCGAGGTCCAGGTGCTACGACCATCAGGGGGAATCGAAGCGCTGATCATCACTCAAGGCGCCGGGCAATTCACCGCCGAAGGCACCATGTTGACTGGTCGCCGAGCTCTGACGCGGATTCGGGACATCAAGCCTGGCGAGGTGATCATCGCGTCGGGGGCGCGGTACCGCAAGCCCGCGATTGCAAACGTGTCGCAGTTCGAAGGCGCGGGCGTGTATTACGCGGCCTCGCGCATGGAGTCGCAGCTGTGCGCGGGCGACGAGGTCGCAATCGCGGGTGGCGGCAACTCCGCGGGCCAGGCTGCCGTGTTTCTCGCGGAAACGGCCAAGCACGTCCACCTCCTGGTCCGCAAGGATGGCTTGGCAGACACGATGTCACGCTACCTGCTGCGACGAATCGAGGAGCATCCGGCGATCACGCTGCGGGCGCGAACGGAGCTCATGGCGCTGGACGGCGACCGGCATCTCGATCGCATCCGGTGGCTCGATAGCGGGACCGGCGTCATCGAGACGCATGACATCAGACATGTGTTCATGATGACGGGCGCCGTGCCGAATACGGGCTGACTCGATGGGTGCGTCGCACTCGACGGGCGCGGGTTTATCAAGACCGGTCCGGACTTGTCGCCGGAGGACTTGACGACAGGCGGATGGCCGCTGGCGCGGTCACCGTATCTGTTGGAAACGAATCGTCCCGGAGTCTTCGCAGTCGGCGACGTGCGCGGCGGCAACATCAAGCGTGTGGCGTCCGCCGTCGGCGAAGGATCGATTGCCGTCGCCTTTGTTCATCAGGTGCTTCATCAGAAGGGGCCGTCATCATGCCGCATCACCCCTGCAGACATATCGACGCCATCGCCAGTGTGAAACATCCCACATGACGAGAGTGCGAGGACTGCGTGAAAATCGGCGCCCGGTGGGCTCATCTTCGGATGTGCCAGGAGTGTGTCAGGCCTTTCGCGCAGGTCGCAGCCCGAGTCTCGCGGCCATGGTGACCAGCTCGGGAAGAGAGTCTGCCTTCATCTTGCGCATCATCTGACCCCGGTGCGCCTTGACCGTGATCTCGCTGATCCCAAGTTCTCCGCCGACCTGCTTGTTCAACAGACCCGAGACGACCAACGCCATCACCTGGCGTTCGCGTGGAGTGAGTGACGCGTAGAAGCTCCGCAGGACTCGCATTTCCGACTCCTGCCGCACCGCGGTGCGACTTCGCTCGATGGCCCCGCCGATGGCGTCCAGCAGCGCGTCGTTCGTGAACGGCTTCGTCAGGAATTCGACGGCTCCGGCCTTCATCGCTTGCACGGACATGGGCACGTCGCCGTGGCCGGTGATGAAGATAATCGGCATGTCCGTACGCTCGGCAAGCTGTTGCTGCAGTTCCAGCCCGCTGAGTCCCGGAAGCGACACGTCGAGCACCAGGCAGCATGGAACCGTGGGGCGTGGGCGGGACAGAAATTCCAGTGCCGACGCGAACGTCTCGGGCTGCCAGCCTGCTGCTCTGATCAACAGCTCCAACGATTCGCGCACTGAAACGTCGTCGTCAACGACGAAGACGATGGACGTGACATCCGACATCTGACGACCCTTGACTTCGCCCGCTTGCGCGGCGGGCTCAGAGTATACGGCCGTGGCCGATGGAACGGTGCTCACCGTTCGCATGTTTACCTCATCCCAAGCGCGTTGCTGAGCGCTTCGAGCAACGCATCGTCGCTGAAAGGCTTGAACAGGCACTCTGCGGCCCCCTGCGCCAATAGGCGCGGACGGACAGTTTTGTCACCGTGCGCGGTGATGAACACAATCGGAATCGCCTGCCGCCGGCGAGTCAGTTCTTGTTGCAGGTCGGGTCCCGACATGCCGACCATCGCGATGTCGAGAATGAGGCAGTTGGTCTGGCTGACGAACTCCGAGGCGAGGAACGCCTCGGCCGATGAGAATGCCTGGACGGCGAAGCCGAATTGCCGCAGCAAGTCTGGGAGCGACTCGCGCACGGACTCATCGTCGTCGACGACCGACACGAGCGAACGCTGGACCATCACGAGTTCCTCATGACGAGTGCCGCGCCCGTCGTACGTTCTGGAACGCGGGGAATGGAAAAGGCAAACGTGGCGCCGGGCCCGTCATTCGGTTCACCCCACAGACGACCACCATGCTTTTCGATGATTGAACGGCTGACGGACAGTCCGATGCCCATGCCACTGCTCTTGGTGGTGTAGAAGGCTTGAAAGAGCTTGTCGATGACGTGGGGCTCGAGGCCAACCCCGACATCCTGCACCGTCAGGCGCACACGATCGCCTTCGTCACGCTCAGTTCTGATGAGAAGTTGCCGCGGACCATCGTCCACGCCGACCATCGCGTCGGAAGCATTGCGGAGCAGGTTCAGGATGACCTGTTGAAGCTGGACACGATTCGCTGTGACGAGCGGAAGATCGTCGGCGAGCTCCGGTCGGAGCATCACACGATGCCTGTGAAGCTCGCTCATCGACAATGCAATCACCTCGCGCGTCGCCTCGTTCAAGTCCATCGATTCCGTCGTGAGCTCTTTCCCGCTGAAGAGCGCGCGCAATCGCACGATCACCTCGGATGCGCGGTTGGCGTCGCGAATCGTTCGCCGCGCCGTCTCGGACGCGCCGGCGAGGTCTGGAGGATCGGCGGCCAGCATCCGCAAGCACGTGCCGGCGTTGGTCATGATGCCCGACAGCGGCTGGTTGACTTCGTGGGCGATCGATGCGGTCAGTTCGCCCATCGTGGTCACCCGCATCATGTACGCGAGCTTCTCCTGGGTCTGGCGCAGTTCCTCTTGCGCCTGTCTCCAATCGTGCATGTCCACGACCGTGCCGTACCACTTGAGGATGCGCCCGTGCTCGTCCAGTAACGGGCGCGCGTTTGCCATGCACCATCGATAGGTGGCATCTGCCGCGTGGAACTTGCGCACCTCGACCCGGAACGACGCGCCGGTTCTAATGCAGGACAACCACTCCTGAACTGTTTGATCGAGATCATCGGGATGAAGAATCTTCGTAAATCCGCCACTACCCATGAGCTGCTCGGCGTCGAAACCGGTGTACTCAAGGAACCGCGCATTGCAGTAGTCGATCGCGCCTTCCGGCGTGGCACTCCAGAGCATCACAGGAATGGTCTCGGTCAACTGGCGCAGGTGGCGTTCGCTCTCGCGCAGTCGTGCCTCGGCCTCTTTGCGAGCTGTGATGTCACGCGCCACGCCCAGCTGCGCGACGGTGCCATCGTCGTTGCGCAGCGGGGCTGCGCGCGTCTCCAGATGGCGACGCTCGCCGTCCATGCGGACGATGTGAAACTCCAGCAAGCCCTTCTGCCCGGCGCACACGCTTACGTTGAACGCACGATATCGCTCGCGATCTTCCGGCGTGACGAAGTCGTAGAAGTTCCGCCCAAGCATGAGATCCACGGATGATGCGCCCGCCATCGCGGCGCCGGCGGCGTTCACGCTCAATAACGTTCCGTCGCCGGCAATCACATGTACGCACTCAGGCGTCGTCTCGACGATCGCCCGCAAGCTGGCCTCACTGTGCCTGAGCGCGTCCTCCGTGCGTTTGCGTTCGTCTATGTCGGTGTGCAAAACGTACCAACGGAGAATGGCCCCGCTCGCGTCGCGACGGGGAAGCCCACGATCCTGAAACCAACGATACGCGCCGTCGAAGCGTCGGAGGCGCACCTCGAAGTCATATGGCTCACCCGATGCGATCGCTTTGGTAAAGATCTGGATGACGTGAGTGAGATCATCAGGATGAACCGTATCGCTGGTCCCCCATTGCTGCAATTCCTCCAGTGTCCGGCCGAAGTATTCGACGAGTTCGTCGTTGACGGCGTCGACGCCACCCGCCGGTGTCAGGATTGCGACCAAGCCAGGCATGCTGCCCACGATCACGCGTGAATCTTGGTCGCTTGCGCGCCGGGCTGCTTCTGTCCGCTGACGTTCCGCTACAAGTTCCTTCTTCAACGCTTCATTGGCTTCCGCCAGTTCTCTCGTCCGTTCCGCGACGCGTTGGTCGAGCTCCTTCGCGATTCGCTTCTGTTCGCTCATGGTGCAGTCCTCATTGCGCATCGTCGGCAACCAGCGTTCTCGAGCAAGATAGCGAATTCACGACGGTCTCATGGTCCATCCCATCCCTGTGACACCTGTACGCCTATAGGATGGGTCAGGCTGCCGGCCATCGTCCATGAGACTTTGGTATTGGGTGAGCGGGCACCGATACGAAGGTGTCGCCGATACCTTCGTCCGATGGATTGGGGGCGCGCCATCCTGTGTAATTCATCCGCTGCCGCAAGAAGACTCGCGGCCGTTTGCCGAGGCGATCCGTCGACCGTGAACGAAGGGAACATGCACATGAACGCACGATCAACCCTGACCCGCCGCCGCAGCCTTCAGATGATCACAACCTCGCTGCTGGCGCCATTCGTAGCGGCGTCCCGCAGCGAAGCGGCGCAAACGCCAATTGCCATCACACAACGTCGTCCAGAATCGAGGAGCACAACGATGGGCATGATTAACGTCGGGAAGGAGAATTCCACATCGATCGACCTCTACTACGAAGATCACGGCGCAGGCACCCCGGTGATGCTCATTCACGGGTGGCCCCTCAGCGGAGCCGCCTGGGAGAAACAGACCGTTGCGCTGCTCAAGGCCGGCCACCGTGTGATCACGTATGACCGTCGCGGCTTCGGCAGGTCGAGCAAGCCCGCGGTCGGATACAACTACGACACGTTCGCTGCCGATCTCGACGTGGTGTTGAAGACCCTGGACCTACGAGACGTGGCACTCGTCGGGTTCTCGATGGGGACGGGTGAAGTGACGCGATATATCGGAAAGTACGGCACTGACCGGGTGCGCAAGGCGGTGCTGATCGGTACGCTTGGGCCCTATCTGGTCAAGGCTCCCGACAACGTCGAGGGAGTCGATCCGAGCGTGTTCGAAGGCATCAAGAACGCCATCCGGGCGGACCGGCCCGCGTTCATTTTCGATTTCTTGAAGAACTTCTACAACTACGACGTGAACGGCGGCAAACTCGTGAGCGACCGCGTGCTGGAGGACAACTGGAACGTGGCCGCCGGAGCCTCCGCGATTGGAACGCTGCAGTGCGTCGATGCCTGGGTGGAGGATTTTCGGCAAGACATTGCGAAGAACACAGTGCCCACGCTGATTATCCACGGCGACGCCGATCGAATCCTGCCTCCGGATGCGACGTCACGGAGGCAGGCCAAGATGATCAAGCACGTCAAGTTTGCCGAAATCGCCGGCGGTCCACACGGTCTGTGCTGGACGCACGCCGATCGTGTGAACGCCGAATTGGTGCCCTTTGTGGAGTGAGTGATGAACACGCGTCTGCTCATGATCCTGCGCGTGACGGTCGCGACGCCGCGGAGCATCGGCGCGGTACCCCATGGGACGCGCCGGACCGTCCCCATCACTGGGGGCGACTTCGAGGGCCCGCGACTTCGCGGATCTGTGTTACCGGGTGCAAGCGCCGACTGGCTCCTCCTTCGAGCGGATGGAGTTCTCGAGCTGGACCTTCGCGCCACGCTGCGGACCGACGACGGCGGACTCATTGCGATGAGGTCGTTCGGCTTGCGTCACGGTCCGCCGGAGGTGATAGAGGCCTTGGCTCGTGGCGAGGCGGTCGATCCGGCAGCCTACTACTTTCGGACGACGCCGCGGTTCGAAACCTCACACCCCGCGTGCGCATTCTTGAACCATCTCATCACGGTGGCGACCGGCGACCGACGCGCTGAAGGTCCCATCTACACCATTCATGAACTGCTTTGAACGGGTTTCCGAAAGCTGAGGACTCTATGAACGCCCGTCCGCTGATGCGCCTGCGTCTGACGACCGCTGCGACCGAGGCGATCGGTCCGACGCCGCATGGCATGCTCTCGATCTTTCCGATTACGGGTGGGTCTTTTGAAGGCGAGCGCTTGCGCGGAATCGTCCTCGGCGGCGCCGATTGGGTGACCGCAGGTGCCGATGGAACGTTCGAGCTCGATCTCCGGGTGACGCTCGAGACCGACGACAGCGCGTTGATCCACATGACATTCACTGGCGTGCGCGACGACGCGAACCACTATTTCCGCACGCTGCCCCGCTTCGAGACGGCCGCGCCGAAGTACGCGTTCCTCAATCGCCTGCTCGCCGTGGGTATCGGGGAGGGTCACCGCGACGGGCCGGTTCACACCATCGAGGAGATTCTCTGAAGACGTGCTCGAGCCGAGACTCGCAGCAGATGTTCGCTCCCTACTATTCGATACCAACGTCCAATAGATTTGCCTCGACATCTCTGGCTTAAATGGTCCTCTGCGGATTCACAATTCCTAAAAGAAGGCATACATGTCATCGAAAAGAACAGCAATCGTTACGGGAGCGTCGCAAGGGATTGGTGCGGCGTTAGTCGAGGCGTTCCTGAATGCCGGCTATAACGTCGTCGCCACATCCCGCAATGTCAATCAGTCCTTGGCGGCATCATCGAATCTGGTCCTCGTCGCTGGTGATATCGGGAAAAAAGAAACTGCTGCCAAGGTTGTCGCAGCCGCGATGGAGAACTTCGGAAATATTGATCTTCTGGTGACGAACGCAGGGATATTCTCCACCAAGCCTTTCACCGAGTTCACAACCGACGACTTCAATGCCCTGGTCTCGACTAATCTCCTGGGCTTTCTCTACATCACGCAGCTTGCGGTGGAACAGATGCTGAAACACAAGGCCGGCGCTGTTGTGAGCATCACAGCTGCGCTCGCCGATCAACCGATCGCAGGAGTGAATGCGGCAGTCCCGATGATCACCAAGGGAGGACTGAATGCAGTGATCAAAAGTCTAGCCATCGAGTATGCCAAGGAAGGGATCAGGTTCAACGCGGTCGCTCCCGGAATCGTGGACACACCAATGCACAAGGATAATCCGAAGGATTTTCTTAGGACGTTGCAGCCGATGGGAAAGATTGCGCACGTAAGTGATGTCATTGATGCCGTTTTGTACCTCGCGCACGCAGGTCAGGTGAGCGGCGAGGTGCTCCACGTCGACGGTGGATCGCACGCTGGTCGGTGGTAGCGGGAATCGTTCCCCGCGCTCGAGGAGGAATCGCTCCGCCAACCAAAGAACATACGGTACTCGCCGGCTTTCGTGACCAACGCGTCCCGGGTCACTGACACCAGTGCTCCTTCGACGATAACGTCGCCCTCGTCGCACACCCCAGCAGCTCGCGCACCCTGAAGACGGCGAAGCGTTGCGGTCTGCTTCCCGTTTTCGATCGATGCGAACTGAACGCCAAAAGAGATATCCGCAATGGCATCGCCATCTGTGTCCACTTTGATTTCGTACAGCGCACCGGGGCGCGAAGGGCTCCTTGGTCGTAGGCCTTACGGGGTTCACGGCCATAGACGGATGTACGTTCAAGACCAGGATGGATTTGCCCGCGTCCCGTGGATTGGCGAAGGCTTAGAGATCGGTCATGTCGAGTCTGGCATCGCCGCGGGGCGAACCAAAGTTGGGACCTGAGGCGTGCTGTGACATCCCGACACTCGCCTTTGAGAGGCTCAGCGCCCGACTTGGCCGACGTAATGTCCCAGGCGGTTCTCCACGTCACCCGGCTGATGAAATCCCTGCTCCATTAACAGCCTGATCCTCTTTTGCGCGGCTGGCCGGGCGATCGAGGCAAGGCACACATCCCACTCCGGCGCGATCTCGAAGTCTGGCGGCAAACTCGCGACATCGGCGAAGCGTTTCGTCTCACTGATCGCCTGCTTGTCGAACGATGCGATGCGGGTTGCAAGGGACTCGACAAAACGTCTCGAGGTCGGAATCCGGCAATGACCGGTTGACGTATCCGACCACTGTGACGTCGTTGTCGGTTTCCAGTGCTGTGATGATTTCATTCAGCTCTGGAATCCTGTCCGGGCCGAAGATATTCAGTGGCGGATGATCGATCGTGACCCGCCAGTACTGGGGTGACCGCCGGGTCAGACGAATGTGCGCCGCGGCTGTTGTGGTGCGATTGATGGTCTCGGGCACGGCTAATCTCCATTGTGATCATTGCGATCGCCAGCTGATGGTCGATGACAAGTAGAGGGGAGTTCTCGATGGTGAGTTCATTTGGATTCGTGGACATGTCAGCTCCCCGTTCTCGCGCCGATCACGTCGAGACCGGCGCCTCGAGATGCGTGTGATTCAATCGATCCGCAGGCTCTGCTCCATCGCGTAGCACTGGTCCCAGATGTACACGTCATACGCCGCGAGTCTGCTCGACCACTTCGGCGTCAATTCGTTCACACAGCCCACGGCCACGCGATCGATGTAGTGATCGAAGAACGCCCAGGGGTTGCCGCGGTCGGCAGGGTTGAGTCCTTCTCCCGGTGTGTTGTTTTTCAATGCGGTCTGCGCCGCCGCCTTGAGGTCGTCCATGAACGCCAGTTGCATCGTGACATCCGCGCGCGTGCCGCTGCGTGCAACGTGTCCTCCGACGAACGTGTCGAAGTCCCATTTGCCAATCTCCTTCACCTGCTCGAACAGCCCCGGCACGTCCTGCGCCAGGGCCAGGCGGCGCCACGGCATCCAGCCAGGAAAGATGACGTCGATGACCACCAGTGTTCGCTGCTTCGGGGCGTAGATGAAGATGTTCCCGGGCGAGTGGCCGGTGCCGTGATACGAGAGCTCGAGCACCTGGCTGCCGACTGATAACCGGTAGTCGCGATCGAACGTCACCGTAGCGAGGGGACGATCCGGATCCTTGTCTCGCGCCAGCAGCCGGTTCGTTTCCGTGTGCGCGATGATGATCGGGTGACCTCCAAGGCGTCGCGCACCGCCGATGTGATCGGCGTGGAAGTGGCTGTAGATGAGATGTGTGATTGGCTTGTCAGTGACTTCGGCAATGGCCGCCGGTATCCGTGACGCGAACGACTGTGGCGCATCGACGACCACGACGCCATCTTCGTACGTCATGAACACGGACTGAATCGCGTTGTCCGTGATCATGTAGAGGCCGTCACCGAGCTTCTGCGTTCGGTAGCCCTTAGCCGGATCGACTGTTGGTCCTTTCGCGGAGTCGGGAACGTCAAGATACTTGTCAACTCGCACGCCGATTGGCGCGATAGCCGGCATGTTCGCGTACGGCACCCCTGGTGTCCCGGGACGAGCGCCGTTCTGCGCCGCAAGCGACGCACTAATCCAGAACACGCCGATGACTACGGAGGTGAGGACGGTGCAACCGATCGCAATCGATACGTACACCCACCGATGCATGTCACGATTCCAGGGTTCCATTTGAATGCTCCTTTTTGCTCTCTACCGAACCACTCTCAAACCGTTCTCGACGTCGAAGACTCCGGTCACCTCGCGCGAGCGCACTTCGGCAATCTGGCGGTCCGCTGCGCTGTCGACAACTCCTAGGAGCATCGTTCGGCCGTTCTTCACGATGATGTGGATGGGATAGCGCCCGACCGGCTGCATGCCGGGGAAGTGTCGTTCGTCCCTCAGCTCTTGCAATACGCCGAACACGCCGCCGGGTGCGTACCGTGACAGGAAGTCATCCGTGTAGATCCGATAAAGGTCGCCCAGCGGATTCGGTCATCGTTCTGCGATCCGGGCAGCACTTCTATCTTGTTGGCCACTTCATCCACGCCACTGGCCCGTTTCGTGGCGATTTCCGCGTCCATTTTCAGACGCCCTTCGAAGGTGTAACCGGCGAGATAGACAGTGCCTCGATCTACTCGGAACACGATGAAGTCGAAGACGCCGTAGTACGGAAGGCGCTCGAGCATGCGCCTTACCGAACGGATCGTCTCCTCTGACGTGACACCCTGCGCCCAGCCACCAGTGAGCGCTCCCAGCACCGCGAGACCGACCAGACCGATGCGCAGCGCGCGGATGTAAGAGCTCATTGTTCGTCCTCCTGCTGACGTGTTCCCGTTAAAGAGCCGCATCGTCCGAACACCCCGATTGGAGCATCCGCGTGAATGCAGATCTATTGGACGATCGTGTCGATCGATACCTAGGTAGAGGATCTGTGCGACTTATCGGATTGGAGTCGACAAAGCGGACGACAAGAACGGGAAGATGCGAGGACGGTCGGCTGACCGTCAGGCCTGGGGCGCAGTTCGCAGGCCGAGTCTCGAGGCCATTGTCACCAGCGCTCGAAGAGAATCTGCCTTCATCTTGCGCATCATCTGACCTCGGTGCCCTCTTCTCGCCGACCAATGCGATCGTATCGATCGATACCTTCGTCCAATTAATGCAGCTCCGCGCATCTTGTGTAATCCGCGTTGTTATTACGAGGAGGTTCTGTCGTGACGCACAACCGGATCGATCGGCGCCATTTCTTGGGTGCAGCGGCGATGACGATGACCGCAGCGCGGCTCTGCGCGAGCCCGGCTGTAAGAGCGCAGTCCCACCCCGTTTCTACCTTTGGAGTGTTGAAGCAGATCGACGCCGGAGTGCTGAACGTGGAATATGGCGACGTCGGTTCGGCCGATGATCCGGTGGCGGTTCTCCTACACGGCTGGCCCTACGACATTCACAGCTACGTCGAGGTCGCGCCGCTGCTAGCATCGGCGGGCTACAGGGTGATCGTCCCCTATCTGCGTGGCTACGGCACCACGCGCTTTCTGTCGAGCGACACGCTGCCGAATGGTCAACAGGCGACCTGGCATCCGACGTCATCGCGCTGATGGATGCGCTCGCGATCCGCAAGGCCATCGTCGCCGGCTTCGACTGGGGCGCGCGGACGGCCAACATCGTCGCGGCGCTGTGGCCAGAGCGGTGCAAGGCGATGGTCTCAGTGAGCGGCTATCTGATCGGCAGCCGTGAGGCGAACAAGATTCCGCTGCCGCCAAAGGCGGAGCTCGAATGGTGGTACCAATTCTATTTCGCAACGGACCGAGGTCGCGCGGGCTACGACAAATACCGTTACGAATTTGCGAAGCTCATTTGGCAGACAGCGTCGCCGAAGTGGCGCTTCGACGATGCGATGTTCGACCGGACCGCGAAGGCGTTCGACAATCCGGATCATGTCAGCCTCGTAGTCCACAACTACCGCTGGCGACTCGGCCTGGCCGAAGGTGAATCGAAGTACGACGACCTGGAAAAGCAGCTTGCGGCAGGTCCCGTCATCACTGTGCCGACAATCACGCTTGAAGGTGATGCTAATGGCGCGCCACACCCGGATCCCGGGTCGTATGCTAGGAAATTCTCCGGCAAGTACACGCACCGCCTCTTTAATGGCGGCGTCGGACACAACCTCCCACAGGAAGCTCCGCAGGCGTTTGCCGCTGCGGTCATCGATGTCGATCGGTTGTGATGCAGGGGGAGGGTGCCACGGGGCTCATCGCACACACGTGCGTGGAGCCATCTGTTCGCATTGCCGCGGAGCTAGGAACGACCTGGCGCTCGCCCCGGACGTCGCGGCGTTTCGAGCTGATGCGCGTACTCGAGGACTGCTCGGCCATTCGCGAGCTTCTTCTTATCTACCGAGTCAGCGGCAACAGCCGGCGACGCTATCGGCGCCGATCAACACGCTTTGAATCGTACCGGGTTTATCGGAGGGCCCATTCCGAGAGAGGATGGAGCCCATGGCACGACCCAGCAAGTACTCCCCGGAGTTGCGTGAGCGCGCAGTCCGGATGG
>Ga0209686_1000505_pt1 | contig 19983 bp, 16 predicted proteins | sample GraSoiAngelo_126_FD_185883 | JGI IMG/M metagenome (GOLD analysis project Ga0209686, IMG submission 185883) | Grasslands soil microbial communities from the Angelo Coastal Reserve, California, USA - 14_0927_09_20cm (SPAdes) (version 2) | ecosystem: Environmental > Terrestrial > Soil > Grasslands ...
CACCCCCGGCACGTTGTCCGAGCTGTCGCCCACCAGCGCCAGGTAGTCCACCACCCGCTCCGGGGGCACGCCCAGGCGCTCGCTGGCGTTCGTCTGGTCCACCCAGTGCTCTTCGACGGCCGCCGGGCCGCCGCGCCCCGGGTTCAAGAGAGCGATGCCCGGCCCGATCAGCTGATAAAAGTCTTTGTCGCCCGATACGATCACCACCTGCAGGCCACGCGCCGCGTGAGCGAGCGTGCCGATCACGTCGTCCGCCTCATATCCTTCGACGCCGATCAGCGGCACCCGGAACGCCTCGAGGAGCTGTTCGATCCGCTCGACCGACCGGTCGAACTCCTGCTGCAGCTCCGCCGTGAGCTTCTCGCGCGTCGCCTTGTACTGGGGGTAGGTCTGATGCCGGAACGACTCGCCCACGTCGTGCACCCAGGCGAGGTAGTCGGGACGCCGCCGCTCGAGCAGCCGCAGCAGAAAGTTGGTGACCCCCCAAGCCGCCGACGTGTTTTCGCCCCGACGGGTGGTGAGCGGGCGGGCGATCATCGCGAAGAAGGCGCGGTAGATCAGCGCATAGCCGTCGACGAGATACAGGGTGGCGGCGGGGGTCGAGCCGGGGTCGGGCATGTGCCGAGGAAAAGTAACGGGGCTTGAGACCTGTGGGGAATGAAAAACCCCGCCCGGAGCGCGGGCGGGGGGGACGCCGAATGGCGCGAGGCCGGTTAGCCGCGAACGACGTTCGCGGCGTGCAGCCCTTTCTCGCCAGCCTTCACCTCGAACTCCACGACCTGACCCTCGGCGAGGGTCTTGAACCCGTCCATCTGGATGGCTGAGAAGTGTACGAACACGTCCTCGCCGCCTTCCTGTTCAATGAAGCCGTAGCCCTTCGCGTCATTGAACCACTTCACTTTTCCCTTAGCCATTCGGTCTGCCTCCTGCAGAGTCATACATGGGGCGCCGAGCACCCGGCCCGGCACGGTGTCGGGCGCGATAGATTTGACACGTCGCGGAAAGGTTGTCAAGAAACCCCGGCGCGACACCGACTAGCGTCTATAAATCACGCACCATCAATTGGTTGGCGAGACATACAGGGCGCGGTACAGCTCGCGATTGCGCAGCACTGCGCGCACGTAGCCGCGCGTCTCCTGGTACGGAATGAGCTCGATGAATTCGTCGGGGTCGTCGGCGCCGGGCCGTTCGAGCCAGCGTTTCACGGGCGCCGTGCCCGCGTTATAGGCGGCCGCGGCCGCGTCCACCCGACCCCCGAAGCGCTGCAGCAGTTCCTGCAGGTGCGCGGCACCCAGGTGGAGGTTCAAGTCGGGAACGGTGATCCACTCGGGGTAGAACGTGACGTCCAGCCCCCGCGCGGTCAGGGCCGCCGTGCCCGGCAGGAGCTGCACCAGCCCGCGCGCGCCGGCCGGCGAGAGCGCCTGCGCATCGAACACGCTTTCCTGGCGCACGATGGCAACGAGGAGCAGCGGGTCGACGCCGAACTCGGCCGCCTCCGCCTCGACGGCGCGGCGGTTCGGCCATGGGAAGATGACGCGGAGCACGCGCGAGTCGTTCGGTGACTTGAGCGCCGCCTGCCAGCCGAGGCGGACGGCCGCCGGGCCGAAGCCGCGGGCCGCCAGTCCATCGCTCCACGCGAGGAGGGCGTCGATGTCCTGCTGCGGCGCGCGCGCGAGGACGGCGCGCACCTCCGCCTGCGCGGCCGTGTCGAGCCCGGCCAGGAGCAGCGTGTCGATGCGGCCCAGCGATGTGGCGACAGTCGGCGAGGGGCCCGGCAACGGCGCGGCGGCGATGCGCAGCGGCGGAAGGTCGATCTCCCGGCGCGCGCGGAGCCCGTAATAGCCGATCGAGTCCTCGCGCACCAGCGCGAGCCACGTGGCCCGCGCTCCCGCGGTGTCATGCGCCAGGAGGGTGAGCTTGCCGAGCCAGAAGCGCGCGGTCGTGCGTTGTGGTCCGGCGGCCGTCACTTCCGCCTGGAACAGGGCGGCGGCGCTGTCGCGCCCACCGTCGCGCAACGCCTGCGCGGCGAGCCGAAAGCGCGCGACCGACGCGCGCAGGTCGGCGGGGTAGCGCGCGATCAGCTCGCCGAACCAGCGCGCCGCTCCGGACCAGTCTCCCCGATCCCCCAGCATGTCCCCGAGCATGTACAGCGCGGTGGGCGCGGCGGTATCGGATGGGAACGACTGCGCGAACCCCGACAGGGCTTCCCGCGCGCCCGCATCTCCCAAGCGCACGAGCACGCGCGCGCGGCGATAGATGGCGAGCGCGCCGAGCGTCGGATCGCCGGTCGCGGCCCGGTAGGCGCGTTCGGCATCACGGAATCGACCAGCCACGGTGAGCAGCTCCCCGGCGAGCACCAGCGTCGCGGCGCTCGAGTCGCCCTGCCGGAGTGCATGCTCGACCTCGAGCCGTGCGTCCGCCGCGGCCCCGTGGGCCTTCATGGCACGAGCCAGGGCCACGCGCTCGGGCGGTGTGCGGGGCCGGAGAGCGGCCAGCGCCACGCCGACGGCCGCCGCGGCATCGTCCGATTCGGGCGCGCGCGCCATCAGACCGTACAGCGCGTCTCGCGCCCGGCTCGAGTCGCCATGCGCGAGGGCGAGTCGGGCGAGGTCGAGGGAGCGGCCCGCCTGGGCGAAGGCTTCAAGTGCGGCGACCGAATCGCCGGCGGCGCCCTGGCGGCGCCAGCCTCGCGCGCCGCCGGCGCCGGCAGGTCGGCGAGCAGGCGGAACGCCACCGCCGTGTCACGAGTGACGCGCGCTTGGCGGAGCCGCAGCCACGCATCGATCGCCGGGAGACCAGCTGCCCGCGCGGCCGCATAGGCGGCCGCCGCCGAGTCCCGCGCGCCTGCGACCTCCCACGCGAGCCCCTCGCGCACCGCGAGCAGGGCCGCGCGCGCGCCGCGCGCCCGCGCGCGCGCGGCGGCGTAATGGCCCGCCGCCTCCATCCCGAGGCCGAGCCGCGCCTCCGCCTCCGCCAGCACCGCGAGCGCGTCGCCGTCGCCGTAGTCCTCGAGCCACGGCTGGCCCACGAGCAGGCTGCGCGCGCGATCGTAACGCCGCGCGTGGAGCTCGGCCTTGGCGCCCTCCACGACCAAGGTGGCGTTCAGTCGGGGCTCGCGGGCCGCCGCGGCGAGCAGGGTCTCCGCCGCGTGCCACGGCCGACCCGCGAGCCTGAGGGATTCGGCGCGCTCGGCCGCGACGTAGGGAGAGGTCTGCTGCGCCGTCGCGGCGGACTGCGGAAAGGCCGCGGCGACGACGAGCAGGAAACCACCCGCCCGCCTCACTGCCGGCGACGCTGAGCCACGATGCGTTGGAACTCGGCCCGCGAGAGAGGTGTCAGGCGGAAGCGCCCGAATCCCGTATTGTCTTGGAAAAAGAGGGTCAGCCGCTGCTCCCTGTAAGTCCAGCGAACGCCCCGGATCCCCGAGCGCGACACGTCCGACGTGAAGTCGAACACGTCGTCGGGCTCGCCCAGCGTGATGAACACCTCCCCCCGGTCCGTCAACCAGCCAGGTTCTCCCGCCTCGCGAAACCGCTGGTTCGCGATCTGCACCCGGCGGAAGTACCCATCCAGCGCCTCATTCTCCGGCGTGAGCTCGACAGGGTCGGTCGCCTTGTAGAACTGCTGCCAAACAGCGGGGCGCTGGTCCGGGATCGCATGCCGCAACTTGTCCACCCAGTCCTGGCGTTCGAAGTAGCGCAGCAAGCTGATCATCTGATCATAGTTGGTGATCGCCCATTGATCGGAGAAGCTCACCAGGAAAGGCGCGGTGTGCGTGGCCGCGGAGCCCACCCGTCCGATCTCGAAGCGCCCCGCGCCGACGGGCAGCACTCCCGGGGCGAGCTGGGCCACTCCGCTCGACAGTTCTTGGGTGCCCGCCAGCGCTACCGTGTCGTGCCAGATCTCGTGGCCGCCCAGATCGAGGGCGCGGGCCAACCATCGGGCGCCGGGCCGCTCTCCGTACGCCTCCAGATAGAACCGCAAGGTGTCGGCACCGTAGGCCACCGTGGCGCGTGGGTTCACGAGCAGCTTCGGCACGTCGGACGCGCGCGTGCGCCCCGTACCGCGATAGACAGCGAGCGGCGCGCTCGTCCCCTGCCCCGCAAAGCGCGGCACCGTGTCGGTCCGATCCTGGTGCGACGCGGCGGGACCGCTTCGGTCCCGCACCGTGACCATGACCTTGTAGATGCCCGGTGGAACGCCGATGAACTGCTGATAGATCACGCTCTCGTCGCCGCGCTGCGTCTCCTGGAAGCTCTGCACGCGCACGGTCTCGTCGCTCGCGAACTGGCGCACGGCGCCCGTGTCGGCCCGGAAGATGATCTCCACGTGGTAGTGCGCGGTGAACACGTTGCCATCGCGTTGGAAGGTCAGCACGTGATTCGAGAGCGACAGGCCAAACACGGCGAGCGTGGAGTCGGGCGTGGCATCCGCCACGTAGTCGAGCGTCGCGACGAAGGGGAGGGGCGGTCCCGCGACCAGCAGGCCCATGGCGCCGTACACCGAGCCGGCATCGAACAGCGTGGAGACGACCGCACCCGGCTCCGGGCGGGGGTCGGATACCGGCCGCTGGGTGCCACCGCACGCGGCCACGCCGCCCGCGAGGAATGCCATCGCCGCCGCTCGTCTCACTTGCTCAACCTCAAATCCGGGCGTTAGTTTCGCGCGTTCCGATGCCCAACGAGAACCTCGCCGGTCGGACCATCGCCGGCTACCGCCTCCTCGAGCGCGTCGGCGAGGGAGGCACGGCCGAAGTGTACCGCGCCCAACATCCGGAGCACGGGACCTGTGCGTTCAAGGTATTGCGGTCGCGGCTCGCGAGCGACCCCACGGCGGTGAAGCGCTTCCTGCGGGAGGCCGGGTACGGCTCGCGGGTCGAGCACCCGGGCGTCGTCCGCACCTACGACTACGGCGAAGCGGACGGCCTCTACTACCTCGCTCTGGAGTGGGCCGAAGGCAAACCCCTCGCCGAATACGTACACCGCGCCGGCCCCCTCGCTCCCACCCTGGTCGGGAGCATCGTCCGGCAGCTCGCCGATGCCCTGGCCGCCGCCCATCAGGCGGGGATCATCCATCGCGACCTGAAGCCCGAGAACATCACCTACGATCCGGATTCCCAACGCGCCAAGCTGCTCGACTTCGGCATCGCCCGCGATGCGGAACTGCCGCCGGAAGAGCGCCTCACGCGCACCGGATTCTTCGTCGGAACACTCAAGTACGTGGCCCCCGAAGCCCTGTCCGGGGAGCTGGTGGACGGTCGGGCCGACATCTACAGCCTCGCCACCATCGCGTATTGGATGCTCACCGGGCAGCATCCCCACGGCGGTCGCACGCCGCGCGAACTGTTTCAGCAGCTCCTCACGAAAGACCCGACGCCGCTGAGCGAGGTGGTTCCGGGGCTGCGCTTCCCCCCGGGACTCGAGGCGGCGGTGATGCAGGGCCTCGAGCGCGACCCGGGCCGTCGACCGCTGACCGTGACGGCATTCGCCGCCAATGTCACGGCGGCGCTCGCCGCCGCGCCGTCCCCCAAGCCGGGGTTGTTCGAGGCACTCAAGCGCGCAGTTCGCCGCAAAGGCTCATAGTAGTAGTTGCTACTGCTACTACTATCATATGGCAGCGACGTCCATCCCAACCCTAGAGCGCCGCCTCCGCGAGCTCCTGCGGGAGCACTCCGTCACGCGCGGGGATTTCACCCTCGCTTCCGGGCGCCGTTCCACGTTCTACATCGATGCGCGTCGCACCACCATGTCGGGCGAAGGCCTTGTCGTGATCGGCGCGCTCGGGCTCGCGCGCCTGGCCGCCCGCGGGTGGGCGCCTGATCTGGTCGGCGGGCTGACCCTCGGCGCCGATCCCGTCGCCTACGCCGTGGCCGCCGCCGCCCGAGCTCAGGGAATGCCCCTCGACGCCTTCAGCGTGCGCAAGCAGGCCAAGGCCCACGGCACCGGAAAGCGCATCGAAGGTTGCTTCAGGCCCGGTGCCGCCGTCGTCGTCGTGGAGGACGTGATCACGACCGGGCACTCGGCTGCGGAGGCCATTGCCGCGGTCACCGCCGAGGGCGGACGGGTCCTCGGCGTCCTGGCCGTCGTGGACCGAGAGGAAGGAGGTCGGACCACCCTCGAGCAGGCCGGCCACCCGGTCGAGGCGCTCGTCACCGCCACGGACTTGGGGTTGCGCTGACGTAGAGATTGCCGCCCAGATCACCTGAGGTGTATGATCAGCCCCGGGTGAGCACACTTCCGACGGGAGCATCGCGCACGTCCCTCGCCTCGCTGGTGCGAGGCTGGAAGGACGACGCCACCGGCCTCGAGCAGCGGCTCAAGGACCTGGAGACCATCTCGCGCACCCATCGGCTGCGGCGGGTGATGGTGGCGTTCGGATTCGCGCTCGGGCTGGTGGGGTGGGGGTTCGGCGCGGTGAGGACTCGGCCCACGACGATGGTGCTGGTGGCGGGCGGGGCGGCGTTCGTGAACGAGCTCCTCGGCTTGATCCACGAGCGCGGCTGGTACCGCTGGTGGCTGGTGTACGCGTTGTCGCTGTTCGACGTCCTGCTCGTGGCGGTGCTCATCGTGTGGTTCGGACGCGGCGGTTTCGTGGCCGCGTTCTTTATCGCGGTCCTGCCGTACGCCTTCGACCAGGGCCACACCGTGGGCAACTTTCTGGTGCTCACCGCGGCGATCGCGTACCTGGCCTCGAGCTTCCTGCACAACGCGCTGTACGAGCCCGGGGCGAGCCTGATGAACGCGGGGCTCGACACGGTGGTGTTCATCCTCGTGGCCATGGCCCTCAAGCGCATCCCGGCGACGCTGATCGCGCGGATCCGCCACGCCCGCAGCGTGATGGGGGAGGCGGAGCGGGGCTATTTGGCCGTGCGCGCGCCGGCAGGTGAGTCCGACGAGCTCGGCTTCCTCGAGCGGAGCTTCAATCGCATGATCGAGGAGATCGGTGGCACGATCTCCACCGTGCAACGCGAGGCCGATGAGGTGGCGGCCCTCGCGGAGCAGCTCGCGGCCTCGGCCGAGGAGCTCCATGCCACCTCAGAAACCGTCACCCATACGGCCCAGCGACTGGCGACGGATCTGGGGCAGCAACGTGAGATGGCCGAGGGAGCGCGCGGCGAGAGCGCCAAGGCGGCGGAGCAGGCCGAATCGCTGCGCGTCCGTGCGGAGCTGATGCAGGCGGACGCCGGCCGCCTGGTCGCGGCGGCGGAGCGGGGCCGGGAACGGGTGGCGCGCGCGAGCCAGACGCTCCGCGCAGTGGGCGAGGAGGTGCGAACCACGGCCGTGACGGTGGCCGGACTGTCGGGGATGTCGGAGCGGATCGGCGTGTTCGCCCAGACGATCGCGCGGATAGCGCGGCAGACGCATCTGCTCGCGCTCAATGCGGCGATCGAGGCGGCGCGCGCGGAGGAGCACGGCGAGGGCTTCGCGGTGGTTGCGGACGAAGTGCGGGCGCTCGCGGCGGAGGCGGGAAAATCGGCGCGGGAGGTGGCGGAGCTGGTTTCGGAACTGCGGGCGGGTATCGACGCCGCGGCGCGGGCGATGCAGTCGGGTGAAACGAAGGTGCGCGACATCGGCGCCGTGGCCGCCGAAGCCGACGCAGCGCTCCAGGAGCTGCACCAGGGGATCGAATTGGTGGGCGACCTGGTGAACGCCACGGCGGAGGTGTCCCGAGGCCAGGCGCAGCGGCTCGCCGAGCTGGCGCAGTCGCTGCAGCAGGTGGCGGCCATCTCGAGCGCCTCCTCGCAACGAGCCGACGGCGCCGCCGGCGCCACTCAGGCCGAGATCACGTCGATGGGCGATCTCACCGCGACCTCGCAGCAGCTCGCGCAGCTGGCCGAGCGGTTACGCGGGAGCATCGCGCGCTTCTCGGTGCTCAAACGAGGGCAGGAAGGCGGGGAGCCCCCCGTCACGCGTGCGGCCGCGGACTGATCACCCCGGCCGGGAAACGCGAGTCGCGTTCGGTCCTTGGTCCCACAAACCCGCATTGAGTGGGCAGAACGCGCGCAGGGTTTCCCGGTACGGGGTGATCAGCAGGTCCACATAGCGCTCGAGCGAGACGTCGAAAGGGAAGCGACGCCGAAACTCACCCGCGGTGACGCCCAGCATCGCCTTCAGGTGGCGCCCGAAGCTCTGCGGCGACGAATAGTCGAGGCGGTACGCCACGTCGGCCACCGAGAGCCCGGGGTTCGAGAACAGGTAGGCCGCGTGCACGAGCCGCATGCCGGCGAGGTAGGTCTTCGGAGACGGCAGGCCCGCCCGATAGAAGCGGGACATGAGCGTACTCGAGCAGATCCGGAGGTGCCGCGCCAGCCGCCGCACCGTGGACAATACCGGCGCGAGCCGTGCAACCGCCTCGAAGAACGCGCGTACGTCTCCCGTCCCCTCGTCGAGCGCGGGGACGACGCGCGCCAGAATCCGGGCCGCGACGGGTGACGCCGGATGGCCAACCAGGTCCCGTAGCCGGCGCCAGCCTGCGGGCTCCGTGCAGTCCACCGCCGAGCGGACGCCGGTCGCACCGAGCCTGAGCAGCGTCTCGCTGGCGTTGCGGTCATGGCGTGACACGAGGGCGACGGCCGGGATGGCGGGAAACTCGCGTACGAACCGGGCGACCGCGGGGAGCTCATCGCCGCGGCAGGCGTGGACCGAGAGGACGAGCGCATCCACCCGCTTCCGCCGGGCCGCCCGCAGCGCGTCCCGGAACGAGCCGGTGTGGACCGTCGTAAAACAGCCGTCGCCCGCCGCATCGAGGCGGGGACGCTCGGGCGCGGGCAGGACAGTGCAGACGGTCACCATGCAGGAGAAACACTAGCGTGGACCCATCAACCCCGGCTCAAGTGTCGCCGACACCGGGCCCGGACCCCGCGCGCGGGGCCCCCGCCGCCTCAACCACCGGTCAACGCGCGGCCCTCGCGCAACGGCTGCGGCGTCACGTCGCCGCGCTCGAGGGCGTCCGCCACCCGAGCGCCGCGCCCGAGCGACATCGGGCCGCCCGCGACTACATCGCAAGCGAGCTGTCCACGCTCGGCCTCAGCGTGGACCTCGCACCGTTCTCGTTTCGGGGACGCACGTACCACAACGTCGTGGGCGGGGTGCCCGGGCGCGACGCGCGGCGGCCGTCGCTCCTGATCGGGGCGCACTTCGACTCGACCGCCGACACCCCCGGCGCGGACGACAACGCCAGCGGCGTCGCCGCGCTGCTCGAATGCGCCCGCGCCATCGCCTCCCGGGAACCCCAGGCCCGCGTCGAGTTCGTGGGGTTCGACCTGGAGGAATTGCAGACGGTGACCGGCCGCTACCGCATTGGGAGCCAGGCGCTCGCGCGCGAGAAGCGGGCGCGGCGCGAGGTGCTCGGGGGCACGTTAATCCTCGAGATGGTGGGCTACCGCGACCCGAGGCCTGGCACGCAGATCGTTCCACCCTTTCTCGGAATCGACGTGCCGCGGACCGGTGACTTCCTCGCGGCGGTGGGCGACACCCGTTCCCGCGACTTGCTCGAGGGGTTCGTCAACGCGGCGCGAGCCGCGGCGCCGGACCTGCCGCTCGTCCCCTACGCCACGCGCCTGCGCGGTTGGCTCCTCCCGCTCACGCGCCTCTCCGATAACGCGTCCTTCTGGGACGCCCGTTACGCGTCGCTCATGCTGACCGACACCGCGTTCCTCCGTAATCCGCATTACCACCGCGTCACTGACACGAGCGCGACGCTCGACTACGCGTTCATGGCGGCGGTGACGGAGGCGACCGCGGGAGCGCTCGCCCGACTGGCCGATGCTTCCTGAGACCGTGCCCGCGTCGCCGTCTCGCGGCCGCCGCGTGGCCCTCCTCCTGGTGGGCGCCAGCCTGTTGCTCGCCGCGGGCGGCGCGCTGTGGTTCCTCCAGTTCGCCTCCCAGGTGCGGCGGGACCCGGCGCTGATCTATCGCGAGCCGGCGACGCTCGACCAGCTGCTCAAGCGGGCGAATGACGCCGAACGTGCGGGGGACCGCGCCACGGCGATCACGACGTACCGGTTTGTGATGGCGGTGGGGCAGGGGGCGGGTGCGGACCTCGCGCCGTACGTCGTGGCAGCGCGGGCGGGGCTCACTCGTTTAGGAGCGCCTGATACACTGCCAGGTCCGGCGCGCTGAAGCACACGAACCGCACGAGCTCCAGCGACGTCGGCTTTCCGAGCTCGTCCCACACCGTCGCGACGGCGATCTCCGCCGCACGGGCAATGGGATAGCCATACGCTCCCGTGCTGATCGAGGGGAAGGCGATCGACCGAAGCCCGCGTTCGGCCGCGAGCTGGAGCGAGTTGACGTAGCACCCCCGCAGCAGTGCCGCCTCGCCGCGCCGCCCGCCGCTCCACACGGGGCCCACCGTGTGAATCACGTGCTTCGCTGCCAGCCGATAGGCCTTGGTGATTCGCGCTTCCCCTGTGGGGCAACCGCCGATCGTGCGGCACTCCTCCAGGAGCTCCGGGCCGGCGGCGCGATGGATGGCGCCGTCCACGCCGCCGCCGCCCAACAGTGTCGTGTTCGCCGCATTGACGACGGCGTCCACGGCTTGCGTCGTGATGTCCCCCTGAACCGCTTCAATCCTCGCCATGTGCGGGCAATCTAGCGCGTCCGGAGCGGGCCCCTATTGTTAGCTCGGTCCCGCACGGTGTAGCCGGCGGGACGGGACGCCATGCCGGGACGCGATCTGATCGAGCGGGTGCGTAAGGCCCTGGGCGACCGCTACACCGTGCTCGCCGCGGTGGGTCGAGGTGGGAACGCGTCCATCTTCGCCGGCCGAGACCCGACCGGGGCCCAGGTCGCCATCAAGGTGCTGCACCCCGAGCTGGCCGTTTCGGTGGCCGCCGACCGTTTCCTGCGCGAAATCCGCTACGCCTCGCAGCTCAATCATCCGCACATCGCCCGCATGATGGACAGCGGCGAAGCCGACTATCTGCTGTGGTACGTGATGCCGTACCTCCCGGGTGAAACGCTCCGCCAGGCGTTACGTCGAGAGAGCCGCCTCTCGATTTCGAGTGCGGTCGCGATCGCCGCGGAAGTGCTCGACGCCCTGGAGCACGCGCACGCGCACGGCATCGCCCACCGTGACATCAAGCCGGACAACATCGTGCTCGCGCCCCCGCCGCAAGGCGCGGTCCTGGTGGACCTGGGGATCGCTCGCGCCATCGCGACCTCCGGCGATGATCGCGTGACCCGCAGCGGATTCGTGGTCGGCACCGAGGAGTACATGAGTCCGGAGCAGGCGCAGGGAGTCCCCGACGTGGACGGCCGCACGGATCTTTACTCTCTCGGCGTGGTGCTGTTCGAGTGTCTTGCGGGCCGCCCGCCGTTCTCTTCGCCCAGTGCGGCGGCCGTGCTCGACATGCATCAGCACAACCCTGCGCCCGACTTGCACAGCCTGCGGCGCGACGTACCCGCGAAGCTCGCTGCGGCGGTGGCGCGGGCGCTCGCGAAATCGCGCGCCGAGCGGTGGCAGCGCGCCGGGGAGATGCGGGCGGCGCTGCTGCCGTTCACCGCGGGGGGGGTGTGAGGACGCGCGCGTCGATCATCGCGGTCGTCCTCGCCCTGGTCGTCGGTCTCCCCACTCTCGCATCCGGGCAGTGCCCCGACGGGTCCCCGCCCCCCTGCGGAAGGCGAGTGGCCCTCGACACGGCCCGCTACGCAATCCTTCCCTTCGCGCATCGCGAGGGCGGCCAGCAAAGCACGCTCGACGGCGCCGACTGCGCGGAGCTGTTGACCGAGGGCTTTGCGCGCTGGATTGAAGTCCGGCTCGCCGACAAGACGCGTGTCTACGACGCGCTGGCGCGTCGCGGTGCGCGGGCTCCGTTCCGGATCCCGTTCGACACCGCGCTCGCCATCGCCCGCCGGCTTGGCGCGGGAAGGCTGGTGATGGGGCAGCTGTGGAGTTTCGGCGATACGCTCCGGTTGACCGCGGGCGTGTACGACGCGGCGCGCGGCGGCGCGCCGCTGCGCGAAGTCACGACGCGGGTGGCGGCGAACGGCACGATCGGGGCGGCCTTCAACGCGCTGGCCGATTCGCTGTTGGGCGCGGGCCCCGGGGCGGCCCGGGGCGCCGGCGCCGAACAGACGCGTTCCCTCCGAGCCCTGCGGGCCTACGCGCTCGGCCAACGAAAAATTCGCACATGGGATTTGGCGGGCGCAGCCAGCCACTTCCGTGGCGCCGTCGCCGCGGACTCGGACTTCGCTCAGGCATACCTGTGGTTGGGGCAGGCACTTCTGTGGTCCGACTATACGACCTCTGAGGCGGCCCGCGACCGCGCTGCAATCGCCCGTCGAGCGGGAAGGCTCTTCGACCGGCTCAGCAGGGCGGACGGCGCGTTGCTGCTCGCTCAAGAGCCCATGTTCGAGCACCGTTGGCAGGATGCCTGCCAGCGGTACCGTGAGATCCTGGCCGCCGACTCCAGTTCATTCGCAGGGTGGTATGGCCTCGCCGAGTGCAACGCCGTCGACCAAGTCGTGATCCGGTATCCCTCCGACACTACCCGCTTCACATTCCGCGGAAGTTACGAGACCGCCGTTCAGGCGTATCGACGAGCGCTGCTGCTCGCGCCGGCGTTCAACCTGACGTCCGAGCGGCGTGCCATCGAGCGCCTTCCGCGTCTGTTGTTCGCCGAGCGCTGGTACACGCGCCCGGGTGTTATGGACGGCTCGGGCTACGTCGCTTACCCCGAGCTGGAGGCGGATACGTTAGCGTTCTTCGCCTTGCCTGGGGCGGTTGCGGGTGCGGGGCGGGAAGGTGTCGAGCCGCCATCTCATCTCGCCGCGGTCGCTCGAAACCGTCGCATCCTGATGGAGGTGTCGACCTCTTTCGCCGACGCCTTTCCCGATGAGCCCTCAGCCCATCGCACTCTGGCAAGAGCGCTCGAGTCGGCCGGGGAACTCGAGGTCGGAGAGCCCCGCTCCGCGATAGTCGAGTTCCGCGAGGCGCAACGTCTCGAGCGGCAGCCCGGGCAGCGTGCTCGCGATGCCGCAGACCGCGTACGGGTGCTGATCAAAGTCGGCGATTTCGCCGGCGCGCGCCGGCTGGGAGACTCGCTGCTGCGCGTGGCTCCGAGGGCTACACCCGGCGTCGCGGGCGTGGCCGTTCTGCTCGGCAGGCCGAGTCTCGCCCGGCACTTTTTTGCGACGGAGGACACTGCCTGGTTGCCGTCGAGCGCCGACAATCAGCCGGTGGCAATCCCGCTGGGCACAGCTCAAGCCGGACTTGCACTGCTGGCGTATGCTGCTGCCGGCGCTCCCGCTGACAGTATTGTGGCGCTCGAGCGGCGCCTCGACGAGCGCATGGCCGGCGTTCCGGCTGCACGTCGCGCCTTGATGCAAAGCGCGTTGCTGGACGTGTCTGCCGAACTAGTGTTCGACGCCCTGGGGCTGCGCCCGGCCCACCGGACCAGGCCCCCGGGTCCACGCCTGGAAATGGTACTCCAGTGGCGCCTCGCTCATGGCGACACGGCCTCCGTGCGGACGTCGCTCGATTCATTGGAGCGCGCGCACGGCGGCCGTCTCTCCTCCGGGGAGTCCACGCCCGACGGGGTCTACATGAACACCCGTTTGCTCGTCGCGCTCGGCGACACGGCCACTGCAGAGCGCACGCTCTCCGCACCGCTTGACAGCCTCGTCGCGCTGCATACGGCGACCCTCCAGTACATGCCGCTGGCGGGGTGCCTCGTCCGTAACATGGCGCTCCGCGCCGAGCTGGCGGCAGTGCGAGGGGACATGAGTACGGCGCGCCGCTGGGCGGGCGCAGTTGCGACCCTCTGGGCCGGGGCCGAGCCCGCCTTGCGACCAACAGTGGACCGCATGACACGGATCGTGCAGGCAACCCACAGGGAGCCCTAGCTAGGGGGTTTTATGCCGGAACGCACACGAGCGGTGTTGGGGGTGATGGGGAGCAGCGTGGCGGTAGCAATCGCGATCGGATGCGCCACTCCCGGGCCGGACACGTTCAAGGCGGCGAATGTCCAGAATACCTCGCTGGAAACAATTAGTGCATTCGTCAAGGGCAAACTGGAGTTCGACTCCGAAATAGGAGCGGACTCGGCTCTGGTCGATTTCAGACAAGGCCTGATCGGGGGAAAGGACGCCCGCCGTGCGCGAATTGAGCCGGAGCGTTGGTCGTTCCGACTCACGGCGCAGCAAGCAGCACAGGGACGTATCATCGCCCGCATACGCAGCGACGACACAATTCCGTCTTTGGGACTGGGCCCTTGGTGGACGTGGTGGTGGGTCGATAGCATAGGGACCGGTGGTTGGCGGTCCGTCTTTATTCCGGAAAACGGGAAACCGCCATATCATGTCCCGCCAGATCCGCTCGTCGTGGAACACCACCCGGGCTACCAGTACAAGCAAGCGATCGCACGGCTCCACGTGGTCAGCGTAGAGACGCCTAAAGGCGACCCCTTCTTTGTCGAAGGCTGGGGTAACGCGTGTGGGGGCTGCTGCAAGCAGCGTTTACCGGTGGCGCCCGTGCACTAAGTCGATCTGGGGCGCTAGTTGCGGCCGGGTGACCCAAATGGCATTGTGGTAGCCACTTACACCCGGCCATGGTCGCCGATCCGCTGTTCGACCGCCTGGCTCGCGCCCTCGCGGGTCGCTACACCCTGGTGCGCGAGCTGGGCCGGGGCGGTATGGCGACGGTGTACCTGGGCACCGACGTGAAGCTCGGGCGCGGCGTCGCGATCAAGCTGTTGGCGCCCGCTACGCGCGCCTACCTCGGGAGCGACCGGTTCCAGCGGGAAGTCCTGCTGGCCGCGCAGCTCTCTCATCCCCATATCGTGCCACTGTTCGAGGCCGACGAGGCAGACGGGCTGCTGTTCTATGTAATGGAATACGTGGAAGGAGAGTCGCTGCGGCAGCGGCTCAGTCGCCACGGACCACTCCCGGTCGACGACGCCGTCCGCATCGCGACCGAGGTCGGCGACGCGCTGCAGTACGCGCACGAAAACGGCGTGATCCATCGCGATATCAAGCCGGAGAACATCCTCCTGTCCCGCGGTCACGCCTTGGTGACCGACTTCGGGATCGCGAAGCTGATGGAGGAGCGAGGAAGCGCGGAAGGACCGGCGCTGACCGGCGCCGGTATCGCGGTGGGCACCGCAGCCTACATGAGCCCGGAGCAGGCGAGCGGCGACAAGCGGATCGACCCGCGCAGTGACGTGTACTCCCTGGCGGCTGTGCTGTACGAAATGCTGGCCGGTGAGCCGCCGTTTACCGGACCCAGCGCGCAAGCGATCGCCGCACGCGTGATCAACGACCCGCCGCGTCCGATTCGCACCGTGCGCCCCGCGCTTCCGGTGCCTCTCGAGCGCGCGATCGCAGCCGGTCTCGCGAAGTCGCCCGCGGACCGGCCTCGCACCGCGAGGGCGTTCGTCGGCGCCCTCGCCAGGCCGGCCCGCGAGCGCCGCGTGTCCGCGCGGCAGGTCGCGTGGATGGCAACTGCGTCCGGCGTGGCCATCATCGGGTGGATCGTGTGGCGTGGATGGCGCATTCATCCGCCGCCCGGGATGGTGCTCGTCCCGGCAGGAGCCTACCCGGTGGGGGGCGGGGGTGCCCCCGGGCGCGATTCCACCACCGTCCGCCTCGACGCGTTTTTCATAGATTCCGCCGAGGTCGGCGTGGCTGCCTACCGGCGGTACCTGGACTCCACACGAGCCCGCCCGCCCTGGACCCAACCGCCACCCGATCATTGGCCCGCGACCGGCGTACTATGGTCGGAGGCCGTTGCCTATTGCGCCTGGCGGCAGCGCGGTGGCCGCCTGCCCTCGGAGGACGAATGGGAAGCGGCCGCCCGCGGCCCGCAGGGCTTCCTGTATCCCTGGGGCAACCGCTGGGAGCCTGGCAGGGCCAACGCCGATTCGCTGCGCGACGGCTTCGCGCCGGCCGCCGCGAGCAGCCTCGGACGATCGTGGGTCGGTGCGGTGGACTTGATTGGGAACGCGTGGGAATGGACCACCAGCGCCGCCGCCGACGCGCGGGGCCAGCCCGGTCATGTCATCAAGGGAGGAGCCTTCGACACACCGTCTGCGACTGCAACCGCCGCATATCGCGCCGTGCTCCCCGACCGGCGGGCGTGGCTCGCCCACACGGGGTTCCGCTGCGCGCGCGGCGTCGCCGATGTGCCGGAGCGCGCGGTGCCACCCGCGAGCGTCGCCGTCCTGTACTTCGATACCGCGGACACAGCGAGTGCCTACGTCGCCGACGGGCTCACGGAAGCGATCATCACAAGTCTCGGCCGCATTGAGCGACTCAGCGTGAAGTCCCGCAACGCTGTTCGCCGCTTTCGGGGGGCGGCGGATGATCCGGCGACGCTGGGACGCGCCCTCGACGTGGCGTATCTCGTGAGCGGCAGTGTGGGGCGGCCCGGTCGGGGGCAGAGCCCCGCAGTCACGGTCGAGCTGTTGCGGGCGTCGGACGGGATGCACGTCTGGGGCGGTCAGTACGAGAGCCGCGATACGGCGCTCCAAACGATTCCGCAAGCCGTGGCGCGCGCCGTGGCGACGGCCATCACCGGCGCGCTCCGGCCCGTCGAGCGAACCGCCCTGGCGAGCCGACGGCCACGCGATCCCGGCGCCTACGATCGCTTCCTGCGCGCGAACTACGAGCTCGCTCAGCGGACGCCGCGCGCCGTGCGTCGCGCGATCGACCAGTACGAGAGCGCCCTGCGGCTCGATCCGGGCTTCACGCCCGCCCTCGCCCGGGTCGCCGTCGGTTATGGGCTGTTCCTCGACTGGGGGTGGGAGTACCCCGGCCTGTCGTCGGAGGCCGTGTTGTCTCGCGGGTTCGACGCGGCGGACCGCGCGCTGCAACAGGACTCCGCATCCGCCGACGCGTGGATGGCGCGCGGCTTCCTGCTCAGCTTCCGGCATCCGCGCACGTTCGCGGGCGTGCACGAGGCGCTGCGGCGCGCCATCGCGCTCGATCCGCGGAACGCGGAGGCGCACCACCAATACGGGATGGCTCTGCTCTGGTCGGGTCGCGACTCCGCCGCCGCCGACATGTACGGCCGAGCGCTCCAGCTCGAACCGGAGCGGCCGATCACGTTGTTCAATCTGGGGCGTGTCGCCGCGCGGCAGGTGCACTACGCGGAGGCTCGTCGCTGGGCGGACAGCGCCCTGGCCATCGACCCCGGAGCCGACTACGCCTACGTACTCCGGGCCCTCGCGGAGTTCCGGCTCGGCAAACCCGCCGAGGCGCGTGCCGACGCTGAGACGGCGGCGCGCTTGCGATCGGGATTCCGAGTGCCCGGCGAGGCGGTCCTCGCACTCGTCGAGCTGCAGGCCGCCGACACACCGGCCGCGCGAAAACGAATCGAGCGCTTGGAGCGCGAGATCCGCTCCGCGGGTAATCACACGACCACCGACGCCGCGTGGGTCGGACGCGCGCTCGTGGCCCTGCACGAGCCGGATCGGGCGCTCGAGCTGCTCGAGCGCGTCCGCCCCCCCGGCGCGCGGCTCTGGTACTACCTACGGGCGCCGGAGTTCGACGCCATCAGATCCAATCCGCGGTTCGCCCAGCTCGTCGCGGAGTCGGCGCCGGAATGAGGCGAGGGGGCGGTCAGACGGTCTGGCGATCCGTGGGCCGGCTCGCGTCCGCGTTACGGTCCGCCGGTCCCCCCGTCCGCCTGACCGCCCTGCTCCTCCTCTCCGCCTGTCAGCCCGCGGCCCGCCGCTTGCTGCTCCTCGACCTCGCGCTGTCGGACCCCGTTCTGTTGAACGGCACCGCCCGGCCCTGGCGCGACCAGGGCTACACGGTCGAGTACCGCCGCTTCTATCCCCACCTCGCCCGCGCGGATCTCGAGCGCTACCGGGTGCTGCTGTTCCTCCTGGGCCGTGAGCCCGAAGCGCCATCGGACGCCCTCACCGTCGGCGATCTCGCGCTGCTCACCGAATGGGTGCTGCGGGGCGGCGTGGTGGTGCTCGGCTACGATGCGGACGGTGAAGGGTATCTGGACCGCTGGACGGCGAACCGCTGGCTCGAGTCCGTCGGGACGGGGATCTCGATCGGCGATCGACTGCTCGAGGACACCACCGCGCGCGTGCTCACGACCACCGGGCGCCCGCAGCCGTGGGCCGAGGGCCGGGCCATGGGTGACGAGCCGCTCGGCTCGGTGTTCGATCCCTTTCCGCTCGACCGGAATGACGTCGTCACAACCCGCGACTCCTCCCAGCTGATCGCCGTGACCTCGAGGCACGCGTTCGTGCGCATACCGCGTACCCCGGCGTCCCGGCCACGCGCCGGCGTGGTGGCGGCCACCAGGATCGGCGACGGGCTCGTGGTCGTCACCAGCCGCCACGCGCTCGGCGCGCTGGGGCCGCAGTTCCGGTCCACGACCGCTCCCCTGCAGCAACTCGACGCCCTGGAACGAACCCACGAGTTCCTCGGCGCGCTCGCCCGCTGGACTCGACGCCCGGCCGAGTGGGCGCACGTCCCACCCGCGGCGCGCGGCGACCCGCTGGTGCTGGAGCAGGCGCCGGTTCCCGTCGAGGTCGCGCCCCCGGCCATGGCTCCGCCGGGCGGCGTCGACACGATCGCGCTGCCACTCCTTCCGGACCCGAAGCTCGCCCGTGCCACCAGCACCCCCGAGTGGCTGCGGCAGCAGGGCATGCGCGTGTTGTGGACTCCCCTATTCGCGAGCCGTGACGGGCGGCGCGTGATGCGATCGGGTGCCTCGCTCGATTCGCTCGTCGTCTTGCTCGATGCCGGCGGGTTCAACCTGCTCGCCGGCGACGCCAGCCCGGAGAGCACGGACTCCCTGCACGTGCGCTGGGAGGAGCGCGACGCCGTGCGCCGTGCCTGGGCGGACGCGGTGAAGCGGCTGCAGCCGACGAGTGTGGCGTGGATCCCCCTGCTGGATTACGGCAACGCGCGGCACGCCGGTCCGGATTCGTCGCGAGGCGCGCGCGGCGAGGGACTCGCGGCCCCGTGCGCCCTCGACTCGACCTTGTGGGGGGAGGGACTCCCATCGGCGTTCGGCGCCCTCGCCCGGCTGGCCGCGGAGCAGCGCACGCTCGTCATTGCGCTCGGTCTCGACGTCGGGACGGCGCGCAGCTACTCGATGGGCCAGGAGTTCTGCGACGCGGCGTGGCGGCGCGGGCTGGCGGTTCTCATCCGAACGGGCGCGGCGGGGGGAGGCTGGGACTCGCTCCCGTACGCCGCCCGCTACCCGGCGCTGCGCGACGCCGGCCTGCTACCCCGGTACTACCGCGCCCTGGAAGACGAGGTTGCCGCCCGCGCCACGACGCTCCGGGATCGGGTGTTGCGGCAGCGCCGGGACCTCTACTTCGCGTTCCGGCTGGCGCAACCGCCGGCCGATTGGTTCACGTTCGGCCTGCTCCGCGGCTTCGGGCTTCCGGACCGGCCGCTGCTCCTGTTCACACCGGAGTTATGGACCCGCGACCTGCTCGCGTTCTACCGCGCGCGCGGCCTCAACATCGTACACGCGGTAGCCCTCGTTCCACCGTCGCTCCGGGCACGCGACTGGACCGGCGTCAAGCGGCTGGTCTTCGGCGAAAGTGACGGGTTCTGGCTCGCACCCGAGGAGCCCGCCGGGCCAGGCGCCGGCAGGCGCTTGGCGCAGGATAGCCTGGGCCGCCTGCTGCGGCGGCTCGTGCGCTAGACTTGCCCTGACCCTTCCAGAACCGGTAGTTTTCCTGCCGGGTGGCGGTAGGGTGTGATGGTCGCGGTATGCCGGTTGGAGTGGCATGCTGAGGAAAGTCCGAGCTCCCGAGGGCAGACTGCCAGGTAACACCTGGGCGCCGTAAGGCGACGGAAAGGGCCACAGAAAACAGACCGCCCTTTATCCAAGGGTAAGGGTGAAACGGTGGGGTAAGAGCCCACCGCGCGCCTGGCAACAGGCGTGGCACGGTAACCCCCAGTCGGAGCAAGGCCAAATAAGCAGCGAGACCCGGCCCGGGTCGCCTGAGCTGCGGGTAGGCCGCGTGAGGTGGCTGGCGACAGCCATCCCAGAGAGATGACC
>Ga0209686_1000506_pt1 | contig 19971 bp, 21 predicted proteins | sample GraSoiAngelo_126_FD_185883 | JGI IMG/M metagenome (GOLD analysis project Ga0209686, IMG submission 185883) | Grasslands soil microbial communities from the Angelo Coastal Reserve, California, USA - 14_0927_09_20cm (SPAdes) (version 2) | ecosystem: Environmental > Terrestrial > Soil > Grasslands ...
GTGGTCCGACGTCACCGAGAAGATCGCGGACGAGATGTTCTCGGAGATGGAGGAGCTCGATCACTCCGGGCGCAACTTCAACCCGGTCTACATCATGGCCGACTCGGGCGCCCGCGGCTCGAAGCAGCAGATTCGCCAGCTCGCGGGCATGCGCGGCCTGATGGCAAAGCCGTCCGGCGAAATCATCGAGACGCCGATCACCTCGAACTTCCGCGAAGGGCTGACGGTTCTGCAGTACTTCATCTCCACGCACGGCGCCCGCAAGGGTCTCGCCGACACGGCGCTGAAGACGGCGGACTCGGGCTATCTGACGCGCCGGCTCGTCGACGTCGCGCAGGACGTCATCATCCACGAGATCGATTGCGGGACGATGGACGGGATCGATGCGCGGGCGATCGTGGAATCGGGCGAGATCATCGAGCCGCTCCGCGACCGCATCATCGGCCGCGTCACGCTCGAACGCATCATCGATCCGTTCAGCGGCGAGGTGATCGTCGAGTCGAACGAAGAGCTCGACGAACAGAAGGCCACGGACATCCAGGAAGCGGGCATCGAGAAAGTCCGCATCCGCTCGGTGCTGACCTGCGCGAGCCGCCGCGGCTGCTGCGCGAAGTGCTACGGCCGGGATCTCGCGACCGGGCGTCTCGTCGAACTCGGCCTCGCGGTGGGCGTCATCGCCGCGCAGTCGATCGGCGAGCCGGGCACGCAGCTCACGATGCGCACGTTCCACATCGGCGGGACTGCGTCGCGCGTGTCCGAGCAGTCGACGCTCGACGCGAAGCACGCCGGCGCCGTCCGCTATCAGGGCCTGCAGGTCGTGGAGACCACGGGGGCCGGCGGCGACCAGGCGAAGGGTGAGCTCGTCGTCATGAACCGCACCGGGTCCGTCATCATCCAGGACTCGAAGGGGCGCGATCGCGAGCGTTATCCGATCGTCTACGGCGCGCGCCTCAAGGTGCGCGACGGCCAGCAGGTGGAGCAGGGCACCGTGCTCGTCGAGTGGGATCCGTACACGTTCTCGATCCTCACGGAGGATGCGGGCACGGCGAAGTACAAGGATCTCGTCTCCGACGTCACGTTCCACGAGGAAGTGGACGAGGTCACCGGGCTCTCGCGGAAGATCGTCGTGGACAGCCCCGACGAGAAGAAGCAGCCGATGATCGAGATCCGGGACAAAGCGGGCAAGGTGACGCGCAAGTACCACATGCCGTCACACGCGCACCTGATGATCGAGGACGGCGACGTGGTCTATGCGGGCGAGGTCCTCGCGAAGATTCCGCGCGAGACCACGAAGACGAAGGACATCACGGGCGGTCTGCCGCGCGTGGTCGAGCTGTTCGAGGCGCGCAAGCCGCGCGAAACCGCGGTGATCTCGGAGATCGACGGTGTCGTGCGGCACGGCGGCATCGTCAAGGGCCAGCGGAAGATCATCATCGTTCCGGAAGAAGGTGGCGGCGAGCCGCGTGAGTACTCGCTGCCACGCGGCGTGCACGTGAACGTGCAGGAAGCCGACCGGGTCCGCGCCGGCGAGCCGCTGATGGACGGTCCGAGCAATCCGCACGACATCCTGTCGGTCCTCGGCGAGAAGGCGCTGCACGCGTATCTCGTCAACGAGATCCAGGAGGTCTACCGGCTGCAGGGCGTGAATATCAACGACAAGCACATCGAGGTCATCGTCCGCCAGATGATGCGGTGGGTGAAGATCGAGGATGTGGGGGACACCGAGTTCCTGATCGAGGAGCAGGTGGACCGCTTCCGGTTCATGGAAGAGAACGAGCGCGTGATCGCCAACGGCGGCCGTCCGGCGCAGGGCCGTCCGCTGCTGCTCGGGATCACGAAGGCGTCGCTCTCGACCGATTCGTTCATCTCGGCGGCGTCGTTCCAGGAGACCACGCGCGTCCTCACCGAGGCGTCGATCTCGGGCAAGGTGGATCACCTCCGCGGCCTGAAGGAGAACGTCACGATGGGCCGCCTGATCCCGGCGGGCACCGGCTTCGAGTACTACCGCAACGTGCGGATCCCGGCGGACGAGCCGCCACCGCCGCCGCCGCCGTCACCGGAGGAGCTGGAGCTGGAGAGGGAGATGGAGTACTTCGTCGAGCCAGAGGAAGCCTTTACGCGAGACGAAGTGGAGTAGAGTCCGGCTTCAGCCGGACTACTTCGCGGAGTCTGAAAAGGCGTTCACGAGGGACGAGTGGAATAGTCGACGGGGTCGAAGGAGACGGAGGGTCGAAGGAGCTTTCTTTCGTCCATCTTCCTTCTTCCTTCTTGTGGTTAGGTCGGGTCTTCAGACCCGGCATCCGTGGGGCGGTGGTGCTGTGGCATCATCGCCCTTTTCGCTTTCAGGCGTAGCTTCAGCTGCACAACCGAGCGAGGTTGCTCTTCAGCCGGAGTCGTTCTCAGTTGTCAGACCGCAGTTCACCCGAAACCTTGCGACCTGCGATTAGCCGCTTCGTTCGCATTCTGCTCGGCATTGTAGGAGTGTTTTTTCTGGTGCTTGGCGTCTTTGTTCTGCTGGACGGCGATCGCTGGTTCGTTCTCTTGCCACTTGCCTTCGCCGCTCTTTTCCTGCTGCCGGCGTTTTTTGCTACCGGTCCGCCGACCGGAATTGATGCTGCTGGTTGGGCGCATCGCCGCTATCGTCGCCTCGTGGTCATACGCCTGTATGCTGGATTCCTCGGGCTTACCGGGATCGGTTTGCTTTATGTGTTTCGCAGAATTGACTCGTCGGAGCCATGGGCTGCGGCCACGCAAGAGGTGTCCGGCATCCTCATCGCCGTAGCCATAATGCTGGAATTCGTCCAGGCGTATTACCGGCACTACGTGCAGGAGACGACGAAGCAGAACGGCTACAATCCTGTCGAGCGTAGCGGCTGATGCCAATTCCATCATGAAGGCGTCAGTCTCGACCGACTCGGTCATCTCGGAGTGCTTCGTGGCGCCTCAGGAGGCGTTCACCGGGGACGAAGTCGAGTAATGAAAAAGTTGAAGGAGGGCGAAAGGTTGAATGAGCTTTCGTCTTTCTCGTGGCTTTCGCGCAGGCGGAAGGATTGGGGCGATGATGCCGCGGCGTCACCGCCCTTTTCTTTGTCCGTTGCTGCAACTCAGGTTCGGGACATTGTTGGGAGAAGGTAACACGTGGTCGAACTGCTGCAGCGACTGCACGCGGCGCTCCCGAAGCTGGAAACGTGGATCGACGATCTTCATGCGCGGCACAGGATTGAAGCAGTCCTGGGAAGCGGACTTCCATTTCCGCGACTCACGGCAGCGTTTCCGGCCGACCTTCTCAGTGCCACGCAAGTCGCTTCGGTCAGCCCTCTTCCATTTCCACCTGTGTCCGAGTACGGCCTTCCGGAATTCCAGACGATGGCGAACATGCCGATGGCCGGCATTACGTTCCGCGATATGTACTTTGTTCATCCAGAGTATTCGTCTGCGGGCGTTCATTTTCACGAGCTGGTGCACGTCCTCCAATGGCGAGCGCTTGGTGTGCGGCCCTTCCTGCTGACATACGCGCTCGGTGTGCTGCAGTGTGGATATGAACGAAGCCCACTCGAGGCGATTGCGTTCAACCTTCAAGCGCAATTCGAAGAGGGGACCCCGGCGCGCTCAATTGCGGACTATGTCACGCGACATGCTCTTCAGACGCGTGATGCCGCGGCGCTTCTGTTCCGGGCGAACGGGATTGAAATGGGCGTCTGATGAAGCGAAAAGCTGCCCAACCGCAACATTGGTGGCAGCGCCGGTGTTCGGCTATCCCAGGATTTCGTTCAGGCCGTCGAGTACGCGCGCGAGTTCTTCTTCGCTCGCACGAGCCAGTCGTGCGCCGATTCTGTCGACGGACAGCGTGCGAATCTGGCTGATCTTGATCCACGAGCGCTTCTTCAGGCCCGCCGCCTTGCTTTCAAGCGTTAACGGAAAGCCCGCGCGAGGCTCTTGACTGGTCATCGCAACGCCGATCACGGTTCCGGAGCGCTCGTTGAACACGTCGTGACTCAGAATCAACACGGGACGCTGGCCGGCCTGTTCATGGCCCCGGACGGGGTTCAGATCCGCCCAGCGAACGTCGCCTCTCAGTATTCGGGCCACGCGTCCAAGGCGTCGGAGAGGCCTTCATCGGCCAACTGCTTTTCTTCCTCGGGATTCAGCTTGGCGGATTCCCGCGCGAGCCGCGTGCGCGCAAGCCGGCGGAGCTTATCCGAGAGTGCCGCTTCGACGGCTTGGCTGCGGTTGCGGAACTGGCGCTTCGCCACCAGTTCGTCAACCTGCTCGACAAGCTCTGCGTCCAGGGTGAGCGCGACCTTGGTTTTGGGCATAAGGGTACGATGATCCATCATACCACGCGCCGGTGATCCGGATCTACTACAAGGAGCACGAGCCGGCGCACTTTCATGCCGAGTATCGCGGTCAACAGACCAAATTCGACCTCGATGGTGTCTTGATCGCTGGAGAGATAGCCTCCCGCCGCGCACATCGGCGGATCCTTGCAGTGGGCTCAACTACACCGGGCTGAACTCGAGGCGATTGGAGGAGAATGTAGGCGGCCCAGCCGCTCGAGAGGATCGCGCCGCTGTCCGAAAAGAAATCATGACGTTTCTGCCAAGCGTCGTCCAGGCTGAGCACAAGCGTGGATTCCGGCTCCGCGTCGTCTTCAACGACGGCTCGGAGAACACGATCGACTTCTCTCAGTGGTTCGACGGCCCGATGTTCGAGCCGCTCAAGGCGCCTGAATACTTTGTCCGCTACTTCATCGACGGCGGCACGGTTGTGTGGCCGAATGGGGCCGACATCGCCCCGGAAACGTTGTACTCAGTCGCTGGACGTCGGCGGCGTCACAGGCGCCTGCAGCCCACGAGGGCGCGTCAGCAGAAAACAGGCAAGCCATCCCGCCCGCGCCCGCTGCGGTAGTCACCATTACTCCGTGTGCAGCACTCCTGACGGCGAAAGACGCGAGGCCCGCCACGCGGGAATCATCGTCGCGCAACAGGTAATTCCCGCCACCAGCACGATCGCGGCGCCCAGCATCAGGGGATCGGACGCGCGGATCGCATAGATCTGACTCGCCACGATCCGCCCCGACAGGTAGGCCACGCCAAGTCCGATCGCGGTCCCGATGAGTGCGAGCAGCGCACCCTGCTTCATCACCAGCACGAACACGCTGCCGGGAGTGGCGCCCAGCGCCAGGCGTGTCGCCATCTCGCCCCGGCGCTGCGAGACGGCATATGCGATGACCCCGTAAATACCGACCGCCGCGAGCAGGATCGCGGACGCGCCGAAGATCAGCATCAGCGTCATGCCGAGCTGCTGGCGACCGAGCGTCGCCGACACCAGGTCCCGCACCAGCTCGAACTCAACGGCGATCTGCGGATCCATCTGCCGCACCTGGCCGCGGATGGCGGACTGCAATCCGCCGACGTCGCTTCCTGACGTGGCCACCACCATCGTCTGGCGTCGCAGCGGGAGTTGCGAGAGCGGCGAGTAGAACGCCGGCTCCGCCTCGTCGCGCACGGTTTTCTGTCGCACGTCGTCCGCGACGCCGACGACGGTGACTTCGTTGCGCGAATCGGGAGCGGGATAGCCGGCGGAGAACTGCAGGCCTATCGCATCGCGGCCGGCGAGATATCGCTTCACGAACGTCCTGTTGATGATCGCGACCGGACGCGTATTCGGGCGATCGTCGGGCCCGAAATCGCGTCCCTGCAGCAGCTTCGTACCGGTCGCCTGGAAGTAGCCCGGGCTGACGATCCGCTGCCGCGTGCCCATCGGGTGCGCGGGATCGACGGTTTCGCCGTGGAACTGCGCGATCAGCGAGCCCTCGAGGTTGTTCCTGAACGGGAAGTTCGACGTCGCCCCGACGCCGGTGACGCCCGGCAAGGCGGCCAGCCGCTCCATCAGCGTGCGCGAGGCGGTGTCCACGGCGGCGGGGTTGGGATACTTGGCTCCCAGGAACGCCACGTCGAAGATCAGACGATTGTCGGCGGTGAATCCGAGGTCGGTGGTGCGCAGGCTGGCGAAGCCGCGCACGAGCCAGCCCGCGCCGGCGACGAGGATGATCGCCAGGGCGATCTCGATCACGGTCATCGTGCTCAGCCATCGCGCGGTGCCGCGTCCGCCCGTCGCCGATCGCGTGCTCTCGCTCATCAGCGTCCGCACGTCCGTCGCCGCGAGGCGCAGCGCCGGAGGACGCGTGCGTCGAACGGGACGGCGTCCAGCCGCGGGAGTTTCGAAGCCCCCAGCGCCAGCAGCGCGCGGACGCCGACGAAGGCGAGCAGCAGGCCGAATAGCGCGCCGAGCGTCGAGAGCAGCACCGACTCGGTGAGCAGCTGACGGACGATGCGGCTGCGGGGAGCACCGATGGCGATGCGCACCGACATCTCACGCGCGCGCGCGGCGCCGCGCGCGAGCAGCAGGTTGGCGACGTTGACGCAGCCGAGCAGAAGCAGCAGGCCGGTTGCCGACATCACGATGATCAGAATCGGTCCGAGATCGCCGACTACCGATGCCACGAGCGGCCTGGTGACATAGGCGCGGTTCAAGTCGGCCTGGGGAAAGTCGCGCTCCAGTCCCTTCATGATTGGCGCCATCTCCGCGTTGGCGCGCTCAAGCGTCATGCCCGGCTTCAGCCGCATGAAGCCGTCGAAGAAATGATTGATGTCGTCCTTATCGAGCTGCTGGCCGAACCAGAAGTCGCCGCGGTGCGGGGTGTCGAAGTCGCGCGGCGCCACGCCGGCGATCGTCGTCGCCACCTCCGCGAACCGAATCGGCTTGCCGACAACGGCGGGGTCGCCGCGGTACAGGTCCTGCCAGACGCGATACGAGATCACCACGACCGGCGGCGCGGGTGGCGGCCCCGCGGGAGCCTGCGCGCCAGGAGCGCCTGGCGCGGCCGGACGCGGGGGCGCCGGCCGCACGAAGTTCTGGTGCGTGAATCCGCCGAGCGTCATCGGCAGCCCGAACAGCTCGAAGAAGCCTTCGGTCACGCCGTAGATCTTGACGTGCTGCGGTGTGCCGTCCTCGTGCAGCAGCGTGAGGTCTGCCTGCTGCATCCCCGCGGCGCGCACGATCGAAGATGTCGTCCCGTTCAACCGCGAGACCTCGCCGTTCGACAGCATCCCGGTCGTGACACGACCGTCGGTCAACATCGTTCGGATGTTGTAGAGATCCTCAGCTTGCGGATAGGGCAGCGGCTTGAGCAGGACGGCGTTCAGCGTGCTGAAAATGGCGGTGGTGGCGCCAATGCCGAGCGCAAGCGTCGTGATGGCCGCGAGCGGAAACGCCGGCGCGCGACGAAATCCGCGCAATGCGAACCTCAGGTCCTGGAGCAGGGTTTCCATCGGAGACTCCCTCTGCGAAACGACTTGACCCGTGGCGAAGTGTATCGTGTCCGAGCGCCTGCCTGCCACGCGGATCGCGTACTCTCTTGACGACGCAGGCTGATCTTTCCGCGGCCGAGGCGCGCCGCCTCGCGCTCGCCTCGCTCGGCTTCGGTGCGAAGAAGCCGGCGCGCGCGGGTCAGGCGCACGTGCGCGCCACGGCGGCGCGCCTGAGCGCGATCCAGATCGACTCGGTGAACGTCCTCGCCCGCGCGCACTACCTGCCGACGTTCTCGCGCTACGGCCCGTATCCGATGTCGGCCCTCGACAACCTCGCCCACCGCAAGCGGGAGCTCTTCGAATATTGGGGACACGCCGCCTGCCTCCTTCCCAACGATCTGTATCCGCTGATGCGCTGGCGGATGGACAGCCAGCTCGACGCATGGGCGGGCTTCGGCAAGAAGCAGCGGGACTTCAACGAGGCGGTCTACCGTGAGGTCGCGGCGCGCGGGCCGATCACCGCCGGCGAGATATCGATGGGCGGCAAGAGCACAGGCCCGTGGTGGGGTTGGTCGGAGGGGAAGCGCGCCATCGAGTTCCTTTTCCGGCAGGGACGCGTCGCCGTCGCGGGGCGCCGCCACTTCGAGCGCTTGTACGACATTCCCGAGCGGGTGTTCCCGGAAGCGGTGCTGCGAGCCCCGGTTGTCGCGCCGGGCGAAGCGAAGAAGGAGCTGATCGTCCGAGCCGCACGCGCGATGGGCGTGGGGACGGCGAAAGACATCGCGCAGTACTTCCACATCGATGCCTGGTGGGATCGCTTGTCGGTGAACGGACGGCGGATGCCCGCGAAGATGGACCTTCTGTTCGACGAGCTCGTCGAGGACGGCCGCCTCGCGCGGGTGCGTGTCGATGGCTGGAAGCAGCCCGCGTTCCTCGTCCCCGACGTGAGAGTTCCGAGGTCGGTGGATGCCCGCGCAATCGTGTCGCCGTTCGATCCGGTGCTGTGGGAACGGAAGTGGACGAAAGCGGTCTTCGACTTCGATTACCAGATCGAGATCTACGTTCCCGGTCCAAAGCGGGTCTACGGATATTACGTCCTGCCGTTTCTGATGGAGGACCGATTCGCCGCCCGCGTCGATCTCAAGGCGGATAGGAAGACATCCACCCTGATCGTACACGCGGCTTATGTCGAGGCCGGCCTCGATCCCGGTCTGGTCGCGCCAGCGCTCGCCGCCGAGCTTCGGTCGATGGCGACGTGGCTGTCGCTCGAGTCGTTCGCGATTGGACCGAAAGGCAACCTGTCGAGGCCGCTGAAGCGCGCGCTGGCGTCCGGTTCACTGAAGCGAACGATGCGCGCATGATACTGAAGTAGAGAGCGGCGGCTGGAAAGGTCACGAAAAAGTCCCAGCCGGAGCAAATCGATGAGTCCGCCTGATCGATCGATTCATCGGCGCTCCACCCGATCAATTGGCGGACGCGAGACGGCGGGCGTCGCCGGCCACCTACGTCACTCGCAACGCCGCTCCAATCCTTCTGATACACAGCGACGTCGACCGGACGTTCCATATGCGCAGCCGCAACTGCTCCAGCGCAAGTATCTCGAAGCTGGCGCCTCGGCAGAACTTGTGACGATCCTGGGCGCACCACATGATCCATGGAATTACACCCGATGGTTCCCCGATGTAATGGATCGTGCGGTACTTTCTGAAACACACCCTGGCCGCCCCGAAGTGATCGGTTGCAAGGTGTTCTCGCAGTTCCTTCTTGGCTGGATCGGCGTGGTCGGAACCGCCGTGTCGTGGTTGCCAGTTCAGATATCGAGCACCGCCGCGCGCGATGCGCTTGTCGATGCGCTGATATGGCAAGCAGGCTAGACCTCAGACGACGGGCTTACTTCGCCCGAAAGGCACTGGGGCGAACCGCGACATCCGGAAACGCGACGAGCAGCTTCGCGTCGAACGTGACGAGCGGTTTGTGTTCGCGTACCGCGAGTTCGACGAACAGCGTGTCGCAGGCAGCGACGTTGGAGTTCAGCGCCCGCGCGAGGGCGCCCCGCCACAACCGGCGCGTCGCTACCGACCGAATGCCAAGTCGTGCGGCCAGGACTAGTCTCCGAAGCGCCATCGCCTTGTCGATCAGGCCCGTGCGCGCGGCCATCCAAAGGACATTCGACACCTCCGCTTCCCAGAGCGCCGGCGCCGCGAGATCAAGCGGGCGATGCCAGAACGCGCGGACCTCGTCCACGAAGGGTTCCGTGGCCAGCAAATAATAGGCAACGACGTTCGTATCAACGACCGCCTTCAACGCCCGGTTCCCAGCCATCGGTCCACGTCCGCCGCGGTCGGTCGCCGACGCTGCTTGCTCCAGCCCGCTTCGATCTGTTCCAGGACGGCCTGGCGCTCGCTGACATGCTCCTCGATGACCTCGCGGACTTCCTGTTCCATGGAGCGGCCATTCCTCTGGGCGAGGGATTTGAGCGATCGCACGACTCGCGGCGAGATGTTTCGAATCGTCAGTGTCGGCACACTCGCCCTCCTGCTAGCAGTATGCTAGCATCGGGTGCGCCGTCTCACAAGCGCGTGGCCGTTAGCGCTGACAGACAGGACAGAAGAACGTCGATCGACCGGCCTGCGTGCGCCGCCTGATCGTTCCGCCGCAACCTGCGCGGCGGCATCGCGCCGCCTCTCGATCGTAGACGCGGAATCGCGCCGAGCGGTACACCGCCTGTGACAGGCGCTCGACAGCCTCGGCCAGCACCTGCTTGATCGCAGCCGCCAGACGCCTCGCCGATTCGCGCGGCGCGCCGGACGCCGTGGCGATGGTCGACGCTTGTCGATGCGGCGACAGGCGCGCCAGGTGCAGCGCTTCGCTCGCGTAGATGTTCCCGAGACCGGCCACGACACGTTGATCGAGCAGCGCGATCTTCAGCGGCGTCTTCCTGCCCCTGCATGCGCGCGCCAGGGCGGACGCGTCGAACTCCGCGGACAGCGGTTCCGGCCCGAGCGTGCTGAGCACCGGGTGCATCGCCAGCGCGTCTTCCGACACGAGGTCCATGAAGCCGAATCGCCGCGGATCGGTGAACGTCACGCTGGTGCCGAAGGACATCTCGAACATCACGTGATCGTGGCGCCCGGGATCCGGCTTGCGGCGATGCCGATCGACGCGGAACGAACCCGACATGCCGAGGTGCATCAGGAGCGTCTCGCCGGAGGACAGCGGCACCAGCAGATACTTGGCGCGGCGACGAACCGCGAGCGCGGTCTGGCCGTGGAGTCGAGCGCTGAACTTCGGCGGGAACGGCGCGCGCAAATCGGGCCGGCGCACGATCACGCGCTCGAAACGCTTGCCCGCGATGACGGGTTCGAGACGCCGACGCTCGGCTTCAACTTCGGGGAGCTCTGGCACCCTGGTTACAGCATGGCACGCTTGACGGCGATCCTGCCGTCGCCTTCCTGACACACGCCTTGGCATGTCGTTGAGAACGGCCTATATGATTGTCGTCTAACGAAGTGAGCTCGTGGCATCGCCGCGAGCTGCTCGCGTCAGGCGACATCGGTGTTCCGCATATGTGGATCGTTGCAGTAATCGCGATCGGCGTCATCGCGCTCGCGCACACGGCGCCTGCGCCGTTCATCCTGGACAGAATCGCCGGCGATCGCGCCGTCTGGCACATGTCCCGCGGTCGGCCGGCCACGGTGTATCTGACCTTCGATGACGGACCGAATCCCACCACGACGCCCGACCTGCTCGACGTGCTCGCGCGCGAACGCGTGCACGCGACGTTCTTTCTCATCGACCAGCACATCACCGGCGCGACAGCGCCAATCGTCAGGAGGATCTTTGCCGACGGACACGCCGTCGGTCTGCACACCGGCAGCCGCCGCTACATGCTCCTCAGCGCGAGCCAGGTCGCGGCGAGGCTCACGGCGGCCGCCGATCGCATTGAAGCGCTGGCCGGCGCGCGGCCGTGCCGCATCTTCCGCCCGCACGCGGGGTGGCGGAGCGCCGAGATGTATGCCGCGCTCCGACGAATCGATCATCGCCTGGTGGGATGGGGCTGGATGCTGTGGGACTGGAATTGGTTCCGCCGCCGCACCGCCGACAGCATCGTCAACCGGCTGGCCAACCGCGTGTCCGCCGGCGACATCATGGTGATGCACGACGGCGACGAGTCACATCCCTACGCGGATCAGCGACAGACGGTCGAGGCGACGGAGCGTCTGATTCCGCTGCTGCGCGCGCGCGGCTTCGCGTTCGGCACGGTTTGTCAGAACGACTGAGCTCACCGCGCGTATCTCGCGCCAGCACATACACACCGCGCGCCGGGGTCGTGGCATAGCCTTCGGCCACCAGCGCATGGTTGCCGAGCCCGGCGTCCGGCCGTGACAACCCTGTGACGCGCGCCAGCTCGCCCGGCACTGTCATGACGGCATTCGACAGAAAGCAACGAGCCATCTCGCGGAGCGCAATGTCGCGGCGAATCCGCCGCCGGAGTTCATCGGGAAACCGACCGACGGCGAGCGTCCAGATGTACGTGAACTTCGGCTGGTAGTACACCTCACTCGGGACGACGAGCATCGCCGTCTGCAGCTCGTCGAGCGCCCGGGTGAACGTCCGGCGATCCTTCACGCCCGAGTCTTCGCGCAGATCCGAGGTCGCTATCTCCCATTCGCGGCGAAGCACGCGGAGGATGGCCTGCGCCGGACGGCTCAGCCGACGCGGTTCTTCCGCGCGCCGCATGCCCCACACCGCATGGAAATAGCCGATCATGCGAGGCGCAATGAACAGTGTCCGCGCGCCGGCGAGCTTGCCGTAATACAGCTTGCCGCGGCGGACGAGATCGTCCTTGAGCCGCCAGGTGTGCGACGTCTCGGGATCTTTCTGGACGTTCCGCGGCATGATGGCGTCACGGCGGCCGCAGACCGCCACGTAGAGCGACGGGCCCGGACGTCGCGCGTCGGTCAGGCACGACGCAAAGCCCACGCGCTCGACGAACCGCTCGGCGTCGAACGCCGTGTCGACCTGTCGGGTCCCTTCGCGTTGCCACCGCTCATCGCGATATTCCTCGGCCTCAGCTGAAATCTGCGTGCGTGCCATGTCTGCTGCCGCATATCGTAGTGGCATTCGATAGGATCTATTCATGACCGTGTTGCGCGTCCGCATCTCCACTCTCGGGCTCCTCGCAGGCCTCCTCGCTGTTGCACGCCTCGCGACCGCACAGACGCAGCTACCCGGGCGCGAGACGTCGGCGGAATCGGTCGCCTCGTACGCGCTATCGCAGCCGATGCCGTTCGATCCCGAGGCCCTCGTCGGCACGTTGCCGAACGGCTTGCGTTACTACGTGCGCGCGAACGGGAAACCCGTACACCGCGCCGAGCTTCGTCTCGTCGTCAAGGCCGGTTCGGTGCTGGAAGACGAGGACCAGCGGGGGCTCGCGCACTTCGTCGAGCACATGGAGTTCGAGGGGACGCAGCATTTTCCCGGCCAGAGCATTCCCGATTTTCTTTCGTCGCTCGGTCTCAGCATTGGAGCCGACGCGAACGCCGCGACGAGCTACGACGACACGCAATATACGCTGCGTGTTCCGACCGGCGTGCCCGGGGTGCTCGATCGGGCGCTCGTCATCCTGGAGGACTGGGCACAGGGCGCGTCGTTCGACCAGCGTGGGATCGATCGCGAGCGTGGCGTCGTCCTGTCGGAGTGGCGCATGAACCTCGGCGCGGGCGCACGGACGCAGGAAAAGATCCGCCGCGCGCTGCTCCAGGGATCGCGTTATGCGGATCGGGCGCCCATCGGCGATCCGGCGGTGATCGAACGTGCCCAGCGGGAGGCGCTCGTGCGCTTCTACCACGACTGGTATCGCCCCGACTTGATGGCCGTGATCGTGGTCGGCGACATCGATCGCGACGCTGCGGTGACCATGATCCGCGAACACTTCTCGTCCTTGTCGTCGCCGTCTCCGGAGAGGCCGCGGCCGGCGTTCGACGTCCTCGATCACGCCGGCACGCGCTACACGTTCGTCACCGACAAGGAAACCACGTCCACAGTGGTCCAGCTCTCGGATCTGCGGCCGGCGCGCAACCAGGGTTCCGTTGGCGGCTATCGGGACATCATCGTCGATCAGTTGTTCGCGGCCATGTTCGGCGCGAGACTCGACGAGCTCGCACAGAGTGCCAATGCTCCCTTCCTGAGAGCAGGGGCGGATCGCGGGCTGTTTCCAACACCCAGGACCAAGGACGAAGCGGTTCTGCAGGCCCTCGTGTCGAACGATGGCGTCACGCGGGGGCTCGAGGCACTCGTCACGGAACTGCAGCGCGTCATGCAGTTCGGCTTCACGGCAAGCGAGCTCGCGCGCGCCAAGCAGGCGATGATGCTCGGCTACGAGCGCGTGGTGACAGAGAGCCCCGATCGTGAGTCGTCGAGCCGCGCCGACGAGTACACGCGGAATTTCCTGCAGGGAGAAGCGCTCCCGACCATCTGGCAGGAGCTCGCATTCCATCGCCGGTTCCTTCCGCAGATCACGCTCGGCGAGGTCAACGCGCGCACGGCGGACTGGTTTCCCGACCGCAACCGTCTCATCGTAGTGTCCGCGCCGGAGACGGCAGGCATCACACTGCCGACGGAAGCGCAGCTCGCCGCAGTGGTGAAGACCGCATCAGCGAAGCGGCTCCAGCCTTACGTGGACGCCGCCGCCGGCGAAACGCTGCTGCCGACGCCACCCTCGCGCGGGACGATCACGAAGACGACCGTACGGGCCGATACGGGCGTCACAGAGTGGACACTCTCCAACGGCGCAACGGTCGTGCTGAAGCCGACCACGTTCAAGGAAGATCAGATTCTCTTTCGCGCCACGGCGCCCGGCGGGACATCGCTCGCAAGCGACGACGATTTCATTCCTGCTCTGGTGGCGGGGGCCGTCGTGCCCGCCGGTGGCGCCGGCGCGTTCAGCAGCGTGATGCTCGATAAGATTCTCTCGGGCAAGGCGGTCGCGGTGTCTCCGTTCATCAACGAGCTCGACGAAGGGATGGCGGGTGGAAGCACTCCGCAGGATCTGGAGACCATGTTTCAGCTCCTGTATCTCCGCTTCACGCAGCCGCGTGCGGATTCGGCGGCGTTCGCGGCGATGGCGTCGCAGGCGAGGGCCCTCCTCGCAAACCAGATGGCCAGCCCGGATGTCGTGTTCAATCAGACGATCGAGGCAGCACTGAGCAGCAACAACCCGCGGCGGCAGGCCGAGACGCCGTCTATGGTCGACCAGTGGAGCCTCGCGAAATCGATGGCGTTCTACAAGGCGCGCTTCGCCGACGCGAGCAACTTCACGTTCGTGTTCGTGGGCAGCTTCACCCTCGACGCCATCAAGCCGCTCGTCGAGACCTACCTCGCGAGCCTGCCGGCAACCCACGCACACGAGAAGTGGAAGGACCTCGGCATCATCCCGCCTGCGACTGTCGTCGAGAAGACCATCGAGCAGGGCATCGCGCCCAAGAGTGAAGTCGCGATTGTCTTCTCCGGCTCCTTCGACTACGACGCCGCGCACAGGCTCGCGCTTCGGACGATGACGATGTTGCTGCAGGGGCGGCTGTTCGACACGATACGGCAGGAGCTTGGAGGCACCTACAGCATCATCGCCACGCCCGACACGACCAGATTTCCCCGGCCGGAATACACCGTGCGGATCGAGTGGACGTGTGATCCCGCGCGCACGGAAGCGCTGGTGCATCGCGTCTTCCAGGAAATAGAGGTGGTCAAGGCGACGCGGTTCGACGCGTCGCAGATGGCGCGCGTCCGCGAGACGCTGCTGCGGGAGTTCGAGGCGAACAGCCAGGAGAACCGGTATGTCCTCGAGCAGATCTCGCAGGCCTATGCGGACGGCAGCGCGTCTGATCTGGCGGCGGTGCTGAATGTTCCGGATCAGATTCAGGCGCTGACCAGCGATGCGATTCAGCAGGCGGCGCAGACGTACCTGGATACCGCGAAGTACGTCAGAGTGATGCTGATGCCGGCTGGCGGCTCAGGTGCCCGCGCTGCGCTTCGGCGCGGTGGCCCGACGCCTGATTGATCGCTTTGGAGCCGATGCGTCCACGAAGCGCCACGACGCATGGAGGAGGTCTTTCAGCGCCTCGCGATCGATGCGCGACAGTCGGACGAGTACTGATGCATAGCCGGCGTAGTGCGGCTTCAGGTAATACGTCTCGGGGGCGTCAGCGATGATTGCGTCCCGCTGATCGAAGCCGAGACATACGACGAGGGAGTCCGGCTCAGCGGATTTGTGTGATGCCATGCACGCGAGAAGCCTGCCCCGCAGCTTCAGCGCGGGCACACCCCACGCCGTGCCCTCCTCCACGTCGGGAAGTTCCGCGGCAATCCTGCGCACGTCGTCGAACGTAATGGCAGTCTGCCGGGGCGCCATCGCAGGATCCTACGCTTCACAACACCACAAATGTGAGCGTGCAGAGAATGCAACATCCAGATAGGCTTGTCGCTCAACCCGGTGCGGTTCGTCAACGGCAGGCTGACGCGTCCAGCGGAAACGGCAACAGGAGCACCGGTTCCCGGCGTGAAGACGGCAAACCCGCTGCGCGAGAGTGACATCCCTCCAAATTTACGCAGCCTGATGGAATCTGCCGCGCAGGAGGGCGGGCCGCATGCCAATGATCCGCCGCGTGACAAGCTGCCACCGGATGCGCAGCGCATGCGCACCTGGGCGCTGTCGCAGGTGAAAACGTATGCGGCGAACGACAATCCATTCGAGGGGGAAGAGCTCGCGCGCATGCGCGCCGACCGGACGAAGACCGCGCAGCCCCTCGGCGACATCCCCCTGGTCGTGCTGGTGCGTGGACGCCCGGATGATCAAGGCCCAGACGCCCAGGCACGGGAGGATGAGCACCGGCAGGAGCAGGTTGCGCTGTCAGGTCTATCTCGAAAAGGGAGGTACGTCATCGCGGATCGAAGTGCGCACCACGTCCAGCTCGATCAGCCTGACCTCGTGGTGACGGCTATTCGCGATGTGCTTGCGGCGGCATCGCGGAAATGAGACGCCTGGCGTCATGTGGCCGCCGTGGAGGCGCTGAGCGGAATGGGAGGACTCGAGGGCACATGATTTTGAACGGCGAGCAGGGCCGCGTGCTGTTGGCCTCGATCAGGTATGTGTGGGCGCTGCCGAACACTGTCGTCGGTCTGTTGCTCGTCCCGTGCGCGTTGTTGCCGCGTGGTGGAAACCGTCTCGTGAATGGTGTGCTGGAAGTGCACGGACCGTTGATCGCGAGCATTCTCCGGCACGCGGTTCCGCTGCGCGGCGGTGCCTCCGCCATCACACTCGGTCACATCGTCCTCGGACGCGACGCCGTGTCGCTGGACATCACGCGCCGGCACGAGCGAGTGCACGTCCGCCAATGCGAGATCTGGGGCCCCGCGTTCATACCTGCGTATTTGATAGCGTCATTCTGGGCATTGATCAATGGAACGGGCGCATACACGGGGAACTATTTCGAGCGACAGGCGAGCAGGGAGCAGCCGTGACGTGGGCGGCCGATCAGGTGAACCGATTCCGCTCACCGTCTTTCGTCACCCGGACCTCAGCGCTTCCGTCCGGACACGACCAGGAGGACGACGCCGCCGGCAATCGCCACGACGCCCAGCACCGGCGGCAGGGGGATTGTTTCTCGTGTCTTCGTCGAAGCCTGTAGCGGGCCGACGTCGAGTACTTTCTTTTCCTTCGTGTAGCTGATCCCGCCATAGGCGAGCGCAATCACGCCCACAACGATCAAGACGATCGCCGCAATTTTCATAGCGGAATACTACCGCATGTCGGATGACGTGGAAAACAGGAAGCAAAGCGAAGGAGCACGAAGGGGTCGAAGGAGCGGAGGTGTAGGCCGGGTCTTCAGACCCGGCATTCGATACGTCAGCAAGCGTTGCAGCCGACAGCAGCCGGTGCGATCATGCCGGTCTCGCCGATGCCGCCGGCGAAGGCAGGCTGAAACGCGATCGCTTTTTCTCGTGAATCCCGGGGGCGGCGGTCACCTGAGCATCTATGACGGCGACACGTAAGCTCGCGAGCACGATGCTCGGGATGAGCGAGGAACCTTCTCGGCCACGGTCGCGCTGTTTCGATCTCTAGCACCGCGTCGTACGCGTGGGTTTTGCGGGAAGCCTTTTTCTGATCTCACCGATCCTGGCAATCGCGCAGGAGGAGAGCCCCACTGCAGCTGTGTCCGCCTCGGCATCGCACCGGTTTTTCGATGCAACGAATATTGCGCTGACTGGGATTGAATCCGGCGCTGCAGGACATCGTCGTGGCGAAGTATGTCGGACCCTGGCGACGGACTCGCCGAGTCCCAAGGCTCGCTCTCTCGGGATTCGCATTGAGATCGTCACGCGTGGAGACGATGGGCCGGTCTTTCAATATCGACTGCGCTTCCTCGACGCGGATCAGACTGACTCCGGATTGCGGATTGACTTACAGTTGCCGCCGAGCGTGGACCAGTTTCTCGAAGCGTTGCGCGCAGTGCTGACTTTGGAGGTCGATGACCCAAGGCGACACGACCGATCAACGGGATGAATTCGCCGGCGAACGGTAGCAAACACACGCGCCGGGCTGAGGTGCTGGCGAAAAACGACACCCACGTGACAGGTTCGTAAGCTCGCGAACGGCGATCGAACCGTCCGCTGCGATTCTTTCGCACATCCGACCGGCACGAGCCTTGCCAACTGCGCAGGCAACCCGTGGTGTGTCAACGAGGCTACGGGCCGAAGGACGTCCATTGAAACGCTGTCGGGAATGTGCGCGCGAGATTCAGGAGTCAGCGACGATCTGCGACACGTGCGCCGAGTGGGCCGCGGCGCTCGTGGGCGCACCTGGCGATAATCCCGTGCCGGCGCGCGGCACGGAATCATCGAATGGCATCGAATCAGTGCCGCCTCGCGTGCGTTCCGGTCCCGGTCGTCGCGAGTTGCTGCTCGTCGTGCTGGCCGTCGTCGGCGCAGCACTCGTCACCTTCGCGCTGCTCTTCGCGCGAGGCGGGCCCTCGTCGAGCGTGTCGGCTGCCGCACCACGGGCGACGGGGCCGCAGCCCTCGACGCCGAGTTCTTCCGCCACCGTCGCCGTTCAGAAATGGAGCACCGACGACAGGGCGCATTGGCTGGGAAACCAGCGGCACGGCGCCGCGTTCGAGTTGCCAGCGGAGAACGCCGTGCAGACGTGGTTCGGACCGGTGCGTCCGGCGCTCGTCGTGCGGTGCACGTCGCGAACCACACAGACCTTCGTCTACACGGGTTCGCCAATGAAAATTGAACCACACGCGGAAGGGAAGACCGTGACCGTGAGCGTGGACGATGAGCCGGTAAAGACCGAGCGATGGCCGGACGCTGACGACCACGACGCACTTTTCGCGCCCGACGGCGCCGCCTTCGCGCAGCGCCTGCTTCATGCCCAGACCCTGCGGTTCGGCTACAGTCCTCACAACGCCAACGATGTCGTCGCGCACTTTCATGTGAGCGGTCTCGGCGAGCTGATCGATCCCGTCGCGAAAGAGTGCGGTTGGACGAAGTAGCGGCCCGTCCTACTCTTGAGTAGACGCCGAAGAAGTTCCTGGCCATTGCCGCGATCGGTCTAGCGCCGATATCAAGCGCCGTCTACAGAACGCCTGCGCGCCGGAAGTCCGGGTGGCGGCGTCACGCACGCGCAGCGGCTTATTGGTGACGGCGCCGTGATGCTGGGGCGCCAGGGAGCCGAGTGTCGTCCTCCGCGCCGCGATGAAGTCAGTCAATATGTGCTTGTCCATATGACTGGACGTGCGACATCGAGAATGTCGCGTCCGCACGCGTGCTCGAACGAATCGGGATGGAACGCGAACGAGTGCTTCGCCGGTGGCTGATCCACCCAAACATGAGTGAGACGCCGCGCGACTGACTCTACTACTCGATCGTCAAGTTGGGCTAGCCTCGAAGTCGGCCAAGTCCATCCAGGCAGGTTAACGCGCCGCTGCTGCCCGCCGCCTTCGCGATGAACACCGCCGAACGTGCGGGAGCGCCAACGCGCGTCCGCATTTGCCCATTGCAGACGGCGCCCGGCCCGAATAAAAATGACCGGGCAAGGAGCCACACCTTGAGAGCCTATCTCGCGACGACCGGGGTACTGTTCGCGCTGCTCGCGCTGGCGCATCTGCTGCGAACCATCGCAGAGTCCTCACGGCTCGCTACCGACCCCTGGTTCATCCTGGAGGGGCCTGGAATCGGCATTGCCGCCGGCGCGATCTGCGTGTGGGCGTGGCGCCTGCTCCGCCTCCAGGCCACCTCGCGGTAGCGGTGTCGCATGATTCGCAAGCTCGCATCGGGCAAGTACCGTCTCTATTCGCGCAAAAAAGATCCCAAAACCGGGAGGCGCCGTAATCTCGGTACGTTTGCGAGCCGCGCGGCGGCCGAGCGCCACGAGCGAGCCGTCCAGTACTTCAAGCGGCATTGATCCTGTGGCGCAAGCTTGTGCCCGAGTGCTGCAGCAGGCCGCCCGCGAGAATAGTGAGGACTGCCGCAAGGTTTTGCCCGATTGCTGCAGCAGGCCGCCCGCGAGAATAGTGAGGACTGCCGCAAGGTTTTGCCCGATTGCTGCAGCAGGCCGCCCGCGAGAATAGTGAGGGCTGCCGCAAGGTTTTGCCCGATT
>Ga0209686_1000514_pt1 | contig 19871 bp, 16 predicted proteins | sample GraSoiAngelo_126_FD_185883 | JGI IMG/M metagenome (GOLD analysis project Ga0209686, IMG submission 185883) | Grasslands soil microbial communities from the Angelo Coastal Reserve, California, USA - 14_0927_09_20cm (SPAdes) (version 2) | ecosystem: Environmental > Terrestrial > Soil > Grasslands ...
AATGAGAAGCAGGTCGTGGAGTGGACTCAGACCGCCGACTGGAACGGTGGGCGCGAAGGGCCTGGCCGCAAAATCACTGGGCCCGGCACGATCGCGCTGCAGGCTCACGATCCGAAGAGCACCGTGTTCTACAAGAACATCCGAATCAAGCCACTAGACTGAGGGGGCGCGCATCAGGGGCTTGGCCCGACGATAACCGGCACCTATGCTGCACTGAGGGTTCGCCTCTAACACAGCGGCATTTATGAGCGCTGACTCGCAACGGCTACCCCGGACTGCCAAGCGCAGAGGCACCGCGCGCCGGTCGCGCGCGCGCGACCCGACTAGTCCATACGCAAGGCGACGAGCGGATCCACGCGTGCCGCACGCTGCGCCAGGCGGGCGGTAACCTGATTCATTTGCGTTTGCGCCTGTTCGATCGACATGCCGTCGCGAAGCCGACCGATTACCTGCAGGCGGCGGGAGAAGCATTGCCGCGCACGCGGTCGTCCGGCCCGAAGACATTCGGCAGCCATACGTCCGTTGGGTGGACCGCGCCCACTGGATGGGCGAACGACGGTGGCATGACACCAAGGATTTCAAGATCCGCAAGCTGCCCGGGAGAGTATCGACCAATCACGTCGGGCGCGCTGATATCGTCCGCTGGCTACTCCGGCTCGAGCACACGCCGCATCGAAAGGGCGAAGTGCTCCCAGCTCCTTCGCTCGCTTTCGAGGCGCCGGCGTCCGAGGGGCGTGATGGTGTACACGCGGGCCCGGCGATTGTTCTCGGACGACTTCATTGCAGATCGCACATCGCCCCGCAGTTCCAGGCGATGTAGCGCGGGATAGAGCGATCCCTGGCTCGCGTTCAGTCCTTCGTGAGACATCTGTCGAATACGATTCGAGATGCCCCACCCGTGATTTGGTCCGAGCGCCAGCACCCTCAGCAGTAGCAGATCCAGAGTGCCTTGCAGCAGATCGGTCTTCGGCACCACTACTCCTCTCAAGCAACGAGAGGAGCATGCACCATTCAGCCCTCGGAGGTCAAGGAGAGCTGTAGACCGCGATAGTTGCCACTGTCGACTATCTCTGCGATTCAGCGCGGGGATGCGGTTCCGATAAGGTCCTCACGGAGTGAAATACTCTGTGCCTTCATGCCAGAAGAAGACGATGAGGCTGGTTGCTGGGATGAACGATCGAGCCGTCGCAAGTCCCAATTCGATGTTGGCGGGTAAGGCGTAATGCTGGCGGGTCGAAGGTACTGCCGGTGCCGCACGATTGACGTTTGTCGTTCGTATTCCATGAGAACGCGATGCAGGCGGCGTCCTTCGGTAACAGAGCGGCGTGTCCCCAACTTACTTCTCCGTGGGTTTCTCCGCGTGACGGATGACGAGTACATCCACCGGACCTTGCTTCGCCTCCAAACGGAGGCCGAGCTGTGTCTCGAGCGCGGTGAGCAGGGCTGGCGAAATCGGCGATGCATTTGCCCCTCGCGTGGAAGACGCGTTCGACGCGCTCCTCGCGTCCGATGTGAATTCGACGTGAAAATCGAACGCACCCTCCAGTCCCGTCCGGTCGCGGACGACACGATCCACTTCGGGCCGGTTCGAAAGGCCGCCAGCCAGTGCTGCCATCGATACCTTCTGACCGGTTAGCACACTCGGTCCAGAAAATTTAAAGCCGCACCAGCGATCGGGTTGGGGCTCTGAGGGATTCGGTAATGGACCTGCAAGAAGGTCTATGCAATTCCCTGCTGACCGCCGGAGCCCTGCCCCCAGCTTGCGGTCGCTGTTCGCGAGGACGAGGTCAGCCATGGGGAGCTGTCTGGTCTCGGATAACACCTCGAGCTTGAATCGGTCCGCGAGGAGCGTTCGCAGCATCGCGACTACGCGTGGATGCCAACTCGCGCCAATGTTCAGGCCGCTGCCGACCTGCGCTTCGATATCGAAACGGTCTGAGTCGACCCAGGCCGGGCCGCCGATGACCTGAAATTCAAACCGGGTAAACGGGTCTCCGTACGCAATGCGGACGAGCTCCCTCAGCGTGGAATCGCCCGCGGTGAAGCGGCCGTCGATCAGCGGGGGAATGCCCCTCGGTTTGCCAGGCGTGTGCGGCATCACGGAAGCCTGTTCAAACGCGACACTAGATGTATTTTGTGCCGGCGCCTGGGCCCTCGCGAGCGCGCTGGTGCCGGACGTGGCTTTCAGCGGTGATATACACGCCACGAGCGCCACCGCGATGACGAGGGTCGCGCCGCGACCCAACATTCCGACGCGCCCTCTGGCCTGAGTTGTGTCGAGCACAGCGGCCACTCGCGCCGCCAGGTCACCGCGGTTCGCCATTGACAGCACCGGCGCCGGAGCGCATCTCGATAGCCGCCGCGCGAGCGACACCAGTTGCTCGGCGTAAGCGATCCCCTCCGCCGAGCGGACGACGGCATCATCGCAGGCCCGCTCGGACTCCAGGCAGAAGCACCGCCACGCCCTCCAGACCAACGGGTGGAACCAGTACAACGCGCAGACCACGCGCGCCAGCACGTGCAGAGGCCAGTCGCTGCGGCGCACGTGTTCGAGCTCATGGATCACCGCCTGCCGAATTTCGGCATTGGTCCAATTCTGTGCGTCCGCGGGCATCAAGATCGTTGGCCGCAGGACTCCGTACGTGAAGGGGACCAGGAGATCGTCATGAAGGAGCACCACCACGTGGCGATGAAGACCCGCCTCACGTGAGAGGGTGCGAACGAGTGTTTCCTGGTTCAGCCATCGCCGAGCGCTGCGGCGCATGCGACGGAGTCGGCGCGCTGTTTCGATCACAGGGGCCAGGAAGAGCACGGCGCCTGTGGCCCATGCCGTCATTAGCAGCAGGCGTATTGAAACCGGACTCCGGTTTCGTGCGGAACTCGCGGACCGATCGCTCGATGGGGGAACTGGGTGCTCGTCACGACCGTGGCCGATTCCGGCCGAAAGACCGGTTATCTCCGATCGGATGTCAGAGGTCCCAACCTTCAGCGCAACCGGCGGCGTTACCACCGCCGCGATCGGCAGCACAAACAGGATGCCGAACGTCGACGCCAATACCAAAGACCGAACGGACGCGGGTACTCGCCGCGACATCCACAGCGCGAGGAGGGCGAGTACGAGGATCGTGGTGGCTTTTGCGAGAATCGACAGTTCTGTCGAAGCGCCAATGACGAGAACGATTTGCGTCAGGACCTCAGTCATGACTGCTTCCTTTCCCCGCGAATCCGCTCAATTTCCGACTCAAGCTCCTCGAGCTCATGCTCCGTCCAGTCTTCCTGTCGAAGAAGCGCCGTCAGCATCCGACTGCGGGATCCACCAAAGAAGGTCCGGAGATACTGCCCAAGCGCGGCACGCCTGGCGGCGGCCTGCGACGTCGTCGCCGAGTAAACGTATCGGACGCCCTCCTGCGAGTGTCGGAGATAACCCTTCTGTTCCAGCCGCGTGAGCATGGTCCGGACCGCTGAGTAGCTGGGCGAATTGGTCAGTCGCGCGCGTACGTCCTCGGCCGACGCGCGGTTGTCGAGCGCGAACAGGACGTTCATGATTTCGCGCTCGCGACGGGTCAGCCTCTCGAGTGGCGCCCTGGCCATATGTGCTACAAGCGTGGCAGCCTACTGCTACGCCTGTGGCATGTCAAGCCCGACGACATCGCACCGCGTTCGCGCACATTGAAGCGACACGCGGGAGACGCGTGGACGCATATGAAACGATGGCCGAGTTCTCATCGAGCCATGTCACACGAGGGTTAATGACTTCCCACTTGGTCGGCTGGAAGTGGTGCGGTGCTTGCCGGACAATTCAGATGTCCTTAACATATGCAGCCGGCGCCAGCCACCGCTGACGTTGCATCCATCAGTCGCTCGTTCAGGATGGTCTGGTGAACTACATGTGATCGCTCCGTCGGGCAGCGCGCCAGCACCTCCCCAGGAGCCTGATCAGAAATCACAAAAATGCTCCGCGATCTCAGCCAAGACATGCGTCATGCGGCGCGCACGTTACGAAAGCAGCGCGCCTTCGCCAGCGCGGCTGTCCTGATGCTGGGGCTCGGCATTGGCGCAACCACCGCAATCTTCACCGTTGTGAACGGCGTGCTCATCAAGCCGTTGCCGTATCCCGATCCCGACGCGCTCGTCCGCATCGTCCACTCGATTGGTGGCATCGAGCAACCGTACTTCTCCGATGCGATCTACCTGACCTACGTCGACAACACGCGGGCGTTCCAAGACGTGGGCGTCTGGAGTCCGGGAGAAACGGCGACGATCACCGGCCAGGGCGACCCGGAGGAGGTGCGCACGTTGACCGCGAGCCGGGGCGTTCTGACCACGTTCGGCGTGCGCCCCGAAATCGGGCGCTGGTTTTCGAAGGCGGACGATACGCCTGGGGCACCGGACGCGGTGATGCTAGCCAACGGTTACTGGCATCGGAAGTTCGGCGGCGACCGCGCCGTTCTGGAGCGGGCGCTCACCATCAATGGCCGTCCTCATCAAATCATCGGCGTGATGCCCGCGCACTTCCGCTTCAGCGATGAGTTCGATGTCGTCTTGCCGCTGCGGATCGACCAAGGCGCGCCGATACCTTCATTCCGGCTGCTTGGCGTGGCGAGGCTAAAATCCGACGTGACGCTGGCGCAAGGCAACGCCGACGCTGCTCGCGTACTCCACGTGTGGTTTGAAAACGCCGGAGTGACACCGGCGATCCGAAATCGGTGGGCGCCGGCGCTGCGGCCTCTCGAGCAGGACGTCATCGGAGACGTGGGTACGACGCTCTGGGTATTGATCGCGGCAATTGGCACCGTCCTGCTCATGGCGTGCGCCAACGTCGCCAACCTGCTGCTGGTACGAGCGGACGCGCGCCGGCAGGAGTTTGCGATTCGGGCAGCCCTCGGCGCGCACTGGAGTCGGCTCGCGCGGCAGTTGCTCGTCGAAAGCGTCGTCCTCGCGCTGTTGGGCGGGGCACTGGGGTTGGCACTCGCCTTCGGCGGTCTGCGCATCCTGGTGGCGATTGCACCCTCGAACCTCCCGAGGCTGTCGGAAATCTCGATCGACCCTCTGGTCCTCGGTTTTGCGCTCGCGATATCTCTGTTGTCAGGCCTCCTCTTCAGCCTTATCCCGATCCTGAAGTATGCCCGTCCCCGAATTGCAGAAACCGTCGGAGCGGGCCGCGGCCTCAGCGCCACGCCCGAGCGCCAGAGGTCCCAGCAGGCGCTGGTGGTCGTCCAAGTGGCGCTTGCGTTGGTACTGCTGGTCAGCGCGGGTCTGATGATCCGCAGTTTCCGGGCGCTTCACAGCATCGATCCTGGTTTTGGGCAGCCCGAGCGCGTGCAGACGTTGAGCATCTCGATTCCCGTGAGCATAGTGACGGACGCGCAGCGCGTCACGCGCATGCAGCACGCGATTCTGGACAAAATCGCCGCCATCCCCGGCGTCGAATCGGTGGCGTTCACGACGCGGTTGCCGATGGGGAGTGATCGCAGCAGCGCCGCCCTCGCTGTTGAAGGCAAAGCGGACGACGGTCGGACGCCACCCAACCGGCAGATCAAGGTCATCTCGCCCGGCGTGTTCCGCACGCTGGGAACCCCGCTCGTTGCGGGACGCGACTTGACGTGGGCGGATTTGCATGACATGCGCGACGTCGCAATCGTCTCGCAGAATCTGGCGCGCGAGCTGTGGGGATCTCCGACCGCTGCGCTGAGACGGCGGATTCGCGAGTACTACGACAGACAATCACCATGGCGAGAGATCGTCGGCGTGGCCGGCGACGTTCACGACGACGGGGTTCAGCAACCGGCGCCGACAACCGTCTACTGGCCGGCGCAACCCGACGACCGGCTCCTGAGCATGTCCGGATATCAGTCCCGCCGGGTCAGCATCGCGATCCGCAGCGAACGCGCCGGCACGCAGGCTCTGCTCAATCAGGTCAGCGAAGCGGTGTGGTCGGTCAGCGCCACGCTGCCGCTCGCGCAGGTGCGCACGCTCGACGAGGTGTACCACCAGTCGATGGCTCGAACGTCCTTCACCCTGGTGATGCTGGCGATTGCCGGAACCATGGCGCTGCTATTGGGGGTTTTGGGCATTTACGGTGTGATCTCGTACGGCGTTTCACAGCGGCGGGGCGAAATCGGGATTCGGCTGGCGCTCGGAGCACAGTCAAGCGACATCCGACGGTTGTTCGTACGGCGAGGGCTCGTCTTGGGCGCCGTCGGAGTGGCGCTCGGCCTCGCCAGCGCGGCGGCCTTTTCATGCTTGATGCGATCGCTCCTGTTTGGTACCGGCCCGCTTGATCCGATCACGTTCGCCGTCATGACACTCGTGCTCGCGGCGGCGGCCGCGCTGGCCAGCTACCTGCCGGCGCGTCGCGCCGTGGCGGTCGATCCTGTCGAGACGTTGAGGGCGGAGTGAACCGGCGAGACGCTTCGCGGACGAAGACCGCTTGGCCAGGCAGAAGCCCCGAACACTCGAGGAGAGTGTTCAAGCCGGATGCTCCCGAGATCGGGAGGATCAGCGGGTACAACGAGTTATGTGGTGACTAACCTTCGCGTGTTGGAACTCGATCGGCACTTTCCGGCACGAACTCGAGCATCTGCCACAGCCGCCTGAGTGCTGGCGTATCAAATGGCGGATCACGCGGGAGTCATTCATATCTGAGCGCTTGCGTCGGATCGAGCTCGGTCGCCCGACGTGCGGGCACATACGCGGCAGCGAATGCGACGGCCAGCAGGACAGCAAGTGCTGACCCAATCGCCAGCGGATCGTTCGCCGGGATTGCGAACAGCGATCCGGCGATGAGCCGCGAGGCGGCCATCGCCAGGCCAAATCCAATGGCTGCGCCAACGATCGCGACGATCATCGTCTGGCGCATCACGAGGCGAAGGACCTGGGCGCGACCTGCGCCGAGGGCCATTCGGACTCCGATCTCGTGTGTCCGCCGCACCGCATCCTGGGAAACGATACCGTAAACGCCGACGCAAGCCAGGAGAAGTCCGATGATTCCCGAGACTGTCGTCAGGAGTGCGAACGCGCGCGGCTTTGCGATCGTGTCGGCGATCTGCTGTCGCTCGGTCTGCATGTCGATCGTGGGAAGAGCCGCATCAGTCCTGTGAAACCGCCTCGCGAATGGCAAGGGCGAGCGACGCCGGATCTGACGCCGTGGTAGGCTAATCCACGAGAATTCACACACAGGACCAATGCCACACGCGTGGATGCCGTCCTTCGTTGCCTTCGTATTGGCTGCCGCCGGCATATACGCGGGAGCGGACGGAGGCTATCCCAAGTTCGTCGTTCCAAACGTCCCGGATCTGACAATCAAGACGCGCGAGACGATTGATCTTCCTCAGTCGACCGTTCAGACCAACACCCTCTATTTCAAAGGCGCGTGGCAGCGAAGAGAGCTGTACCTGCAGTTTCCGTCGGCCTTGCCGGCCCAGAGAACGGTGCGGCATGCCACAATCACCCGGTGTGACGAGCGACGCACCCTGGAACTGAATCACGAGGCGCGGCTCTACGGCTGGTCGCCGCTCGACTTCATCGGCAGCGATGTTTACTGGGTGCGTTCACGGTGGCGGTGGCGGGAGAGACCCGAGCCGCCCGCTGCCGGCGCGGACGTGAAGATCACCGTCAATACCGTGGACACCGGCGAACGCCGCCAGGTGGGTTCGTATTCGGCCCGACACGTCATCGAAACCATCACGACGGATTCCAGCCCTGGCGCGAATACGCGCCCCAGTGAATCCGTCGAGGATGGTTGGCATATCGATCTCCCGCCCGCTGGGTGCTGGGATGCCGGCGACGGGCAGGCTTTCTTGATCGGTTCCGTCGTGCGCCCGGGTCAGGCGCCCGACCGCATGAACGTGGAATTTCGCGGCGCCGGGCGACGCGGGTTCCCAATCGAGGAAACGACGCGCCGCCGCGGCGAACACGAGCCGCCGATCACGACCAGAGTGAAGCTGATCGAGTTCTCGGAGGCTGTTCTCGACAAGTCGCTCTTCGATGTTCCTGCGGGATATCGTCCCGCGCTGCCACGCCTGCTCGGTCGCTTCGATATGACAAAGCCGGATACGGTCGCGAATCGCCTCGCAGCCTACTGGCAAGACGTGACGGCATTGGCTCGCGACTTCTTCCGATTCTGATCACTGGTTTTCGCGCGCTCAAGCTCGCCGCCGGCCAGATGGCACAACCGGGCGCACGTGCGGCGCAGGTGCCAGCTTCTCAATCCGAGCCCTGGCGGCGGCAGCCTTGACGACTTCGCAGATCACCTTGGGCGTCATACCATCGTCCCACACTCGGCCGGCTTTGTTGATGGACCGGAACACGCGTCCGTGCTGAATGCCGTCCACCATCGTCCACGCGTCCACACTCGCCTTAACCCATGCCGGAACGGGAACGGTGCGCACGTGCCCCCTTTGCCCACGAGGTCCGCGATCACCCAATCTTCCTCGCGCTGCTGCAGTGATTCGACCGTGAGGTCGAATAGCTCCCCGCATCGAAGTCCGCAGCCGATCAGCATCGCCAGCATCGCGCGGTTGCGCAGGCCGCGGAGCGTCACCGGTTCGTCTTCGTGAAGCAGACGCCGGCCTTGTTCGATAGTGAGCCAATTCCCCAGCCGGATACCGATTCGGCGGACCTTGGAAATCTATGCAACATCAACTCGGGAGGAGCTTGAACAGCGTGCCGATTTCGGGCATGTCCATGATGGCCATGGTGCAAACGGCCTTGTTGAATCGTTTCGATCCAGGGGATAGGACAGCCTCTGCATTGGCGGCGTCAACGACGTGGTACTCGACTGCTGCATCGCTGGACGTGCGCTCGCGAGCGCGCGCGATGAATTCCGCGCTGTGGTCGAACGCGACCACACGCGCCCCGAGTTCCGCCATCCGCCTGGCGAATCGTCCTGCGCCGCATGCGGCATCCAGGATCGTGTCGCCCGCAGGGACATCCAGGAGGCGTTCGGTGGGAGGCTCGATCAGCAGCGTCTGGAAATCGTTGCCGTCACCGATCTGGTCGTCCCACCAGCGGGCGTTCACGTCCCATATCCAGAGGACGGGCCGCGCATCAGGAATGCGCTGGGGATTCGCGGGTCGCCCAGCTACATGATCAGGAACACAGCGGTCGCCGCCACAAGTGTCAGCACCAACATCCAGTCCGCGGGAATCTGACGATATCTCCGCGAAAAACCTACCAGCCACGCTCCGGCGCGACACGCGGCGGGGGCAACACGTTGACGAAACCAGCAGTCGACTTGTCAGCGAGCGGTCCGCGCGTATCGTCCCATGAGCTCCGCGTGGTCGAGAACGTGCCCTTTCATCGCCGTTTCGAGATCGTGTTTGTTCGAGATGGTCTTCCCGGTGAACTTGGTATCGAGCGCGTACAACTTGAAGAAGTAACGATGTTCGCCGTCGGGCGGACACGGACCTGTGTATCCATGCCCCTTTCCATTGAGACCCTTTTTCGCTTCGAGTGCGCCTTCAGAGATCCCATGGCTATCGACAGGCAGATCCCAAATCAGCCAATGATCGAACACACCCGAAGGCATCAGGTTCTTGGGCACGTCCGGGTCGTCGACAATGAGGACGAGGCTCTCCGCATTCGGTGGAATCGATGCGAACGTCAGCGGTGGGTTAACGTTCTGCCCATCGCAGGTGTATTTCGACGGGATGCGTTCGTTCGGACCAAAGGCAGCGCTTGTAATCTGCAGCTTCGATCGCAGGAGTGTTGGATCCTGCTGTGCGGCTGTCATCACAATTGACAACCCGGCCGCCAGACACGAGGCGAATACGATCGTCCGAGTCATGATGACGGGATGCTAGCACGGCTCCAAAGGAAGATGTATTCCTGCTCGTGCCGGTCTGCACGTTATCGTGAGATTCTGCCGCGTTTTCGATTAGCGCTTGGGGAAACGCGCACGGACACGACCCGCCGCTCAACCCCTCGTCGGCCTGTCGGTCGAGCTTGCGTCGCCCGGTTACTTCATCACCAAGATACTGGAAGGCTACGCCAACGGCTTGCGCACGACCGAGCTGCAAAGCGGCATCGGTCAGACCGTGACGACGCCACTGCGGTTCGCGTGGCAGTATTCTGCCCGGCGCGCCGGACGTCGACAGGCCCGATGACGCCGACGAACGACAGCGTGCGCGTGGAAGTGTCGCGCATGCTGACGAATTCGAACGGCCACCGTCGCGAGCGCCATCAACGCTAGTTACCTTGTCGAGCGACATTCGTAGACATTGCGGCGTTGTTCGCGACCGATTCTCGGAATGCGATCCGTTGTTTATTGTGCATCGGCGATGTTGACTCTGTCGTACCGATGCGAACGTTGCGAATCTTGCTCGTACTGCTGATTGCGTCGGCGGCATGCGGTGAACCCGTGCCAACGCAGCCGACGTACGCACCGCGTGGCCGTTCGACCGGTTTGCGCACGCCCGTCTGCGTGCCCGTTCAAGTCGAAGTCCACTGCACTGTAGCGATGCGGTCTCTGGGTTAGGCAGACATCGACGTCACCAATTCAGCGACGTGGATGGTCGCTGACTCGAACCTGTCGGATGGCCTGACCGCGAGTTCGGTTGCCGTGATCGCGGCGGGCGGCCGCATTGTTCCGGTAAGCCGCGGCAATATCGCCATTCACGTCCGAGCGCCCGCCGCGCATGTGGTCGCACCACACACGAACGCCGTTGATCCCGCTGCGCAGGTGATCGTTCTTGCGCCCTATCTCGTGGGTTTCGTCAGCGAAGCGGACGGCGCAACGCCCGTTGCGGATGCGCGGGTCGAGATAATTGACGGCGGGCTTGACACGGGAAGATCCAATCAGACTCGCGTCAACGGCTATTGCTTTATCGAACACGTCGGAATGGGCGTGCCATTCAGGCTACGGGCATCGAAACCTGGGTACGTACCATCGGTCGCTTCGCACGCAGCAATCGTGGACGGCCAGAATGGGTATCCTCAGACAATCACATTGCGCTTCAGGCTGCAGAAACAAACGTCTGGCTGAATTGATCGGATTACCCTGGCGTCGCGTACAAGGACGCATCCGGTCCGCGGAAAGGGTAGAAGCCCACCTGTCCTCACCAAGTCTCGCGAACCTTCTTTCAGCCCGATGTGCGGACACCGGGCGCTTCGATGAAAGGAGGTCGCCATGTCGACTGATCCGCAAGAGGCGCCACGCCCTCTTCCCGACCACTCGCGCTCGCCGTGCCGTGATGCGATTTCTCGAGATGCTTGTGCCGGAAACGATGGGCACAGTGCGGCTGGCGCTCGACTGGCGCGTGCTCGCGTTCTCCGCTGGCGCAGCCATTGCCGCCGCATTGACGTTCGGACTTGCGCCCGCGCTGCGCGGGTCGCGACTCGCCCCGCAGGACGGGCTGCGCGAAGCAGGGCGCGGCACCGTTGGCAGGCGCAGCCACTGGTTCCAGCATTCGCTCATCGTCATCGAGACGGCCTTCGCCGTGGTGCTGCTGACGAGTGGCGGCCTGCTGCTGCACACCTTTCAACATCTTCGGAATACCGATCTCGGCATGCGGAGCGAAAAGCTGCTGACCTTTGAGACTCCGCTGTTCCGCTATCAGGACTTCGACAGGCGCGTGGCCTTCGTCAACGCGGAGTTGGAAAAGATTCGCGCAATTCCCGGCGTCGTAAACGCCGGCGCGACTTCGCAAATGCCACTGACGGTAAACAATACTCACGCGACATTTTATTTGCTCGCCGGTCAGTCGAAGGACCGTATCCCCGAGCAGGTCGCGCTCTTGCGCATCGTGACTCGCGATTACTTCCCAACGATCGGCGCGCGGCTGCGCGAAGGGCGCTTCTTCGAGATATCCGACCGGCGTTCGGAATCGCCGGTGGCGATCGTCAACGAATCCTTTGCGAATCGCAACTATCCCGGACGTTCAGCGATTGATGCACGATTCAAGTACGGACAGCTGAACGAAAAGGGGTACTGGTACACGATCGTCGGCGTCGTGAAGGAGATTCGTGAGGTGGGCATGGAAGAAGGGTTGAGGCCCGCGGTGTATCGCCTGCACGAACAAGCCGACCAGGTCATGGACGAGGCGAGCGGTTCGCACGTCGGTGAGCCGGAGTCGATCGTTGCGACGGTTCGGCAGGCGATCTGGTCTGTCGATAAGAACCAGCCGATCGCGCGGCTGCAAACCGTCGAGGCGATTATGGCTCGCCAGCTGGCCACGCCATCGCAGAGTACCGCGCTTTTGAGCGCGTTCGCGCTGCTCGCGCTGTTCCTCGCGGCGCTCGGCTTGTACGGCGTCCTCTCCTACGCGGTGACGCAACGCACCAACGAAATCGGAGTGCGTATGGCATTGGGCGCGACGTCCAACGACATCTTGCTCTCTTTCGGTAGACGTGGCATGGCGTTGACGCTCGCCGGCCTCGCTATTGGTTTGGCGCTGGCGGCCATCGCAGCGCGCATGATGACCGCGCTGTTCTACGGCTTCCAGCCAGACTATCTCCCAGCTGTTGCCTTGGTATCCCTCGTTCTGCTGGCGGTAGCAGCCCTCGCGTGTTTTGTGCCCGCCCGGCGCACGTCGCATATCGATCCAATACTTGCCCTGCAGCATGAATAGCGGAGCGGTAGCATCATCCGCAGGTACAGCAGCTAAGAAGTTTTCTTGGATTCACCCCGCGCGCGTCTTGGCATTTCGCTCAACCGCGGACGAGATCGTTCTTGCCACCAAGACCTAATGTCACATCACGCTGTCAGCTGTCGATGCGGCCGCTCCGCGACGCTGCTGAATCCGTATGCCGGCGCTTCCTCGCGCATGTCGGCCAGACGGGCGAAAGCGCAAACGACGTCAAGGCGTCACGCACGGCAACATCGTAGAGACCCACGTCGATTTTCTCCTGTGCAGTCGCCCAGTGCCTATGAATGACCCGGACCTGGCCAGATCATCCCTGCGGCGTCAGTGAAGGCGTATCGTGAGTCCGTAGGAATTGAATCAGCCACCGTGCACGACGGTTGAGCGCCGTCCATCACGCCTTATGAATCTGACATCTGGGGTTGCCAACGAGTTCACGCCGGCGGGAATCTGGACGCCGCGCGAGATTGATCTCATCGAATTGGATTCAGTGCGCTGGGATGACGGCACGTACGAAGGACGCCCGCAGTTTCCGCATCTTGACGCGCTGATCGAAAGCAATTCCGGAGGCCGGCTTCAACTGCGGCGCATCGTCGACGCGCTTCGGGCAGTGCTTGCGAACCGGGGCGGCGGTCTCGACCTCTTAGCATCTGCCACGGCCGCAATCGACAGGTTGCCCGAGGCGGAATCAGATCAACTGAAGGCGGCCAGCTTGGCGATGCAAAGCACCAAAGCAACCGTACGCGCCGACATCGTGCGGTTCGCGGAGAATCGATCGACGCCAGCTGACGATGCCGTCCGGGAGTGGCTGACATCCCTGTTGAATCGCTACGAAGCGCGGCTAGTCCGATTGTCACCTCCCTGACCTTGGTGGGGCTTGGCGTCTGGTAAACAGTTCGGGCGTGTATCGTGAGGACTTACTGACCTCCGAACTCTCATGGCGCCCATGTCGACTCACGACGCTGGGTACTTCCTGAAGCCTCACTCACTCCTCAATGCCACCATCGGATCGACTCTCGTTGCGCGGCGCGCCGGTACATAACACGCCAGCATCGCGACACAACCGAACGCGACCGACACCGCCCCGAATGTCAGCGGGTCGAGCGGCGTGACGCCGAACAGCATGGTACGCAGCACTCGCGTCGCAGCAGCGGCCGCCGCCACACCAAGAACGATACCGGTCGCAGCGAGGAGTATTCCGTCACGGAGAACGTTCACCAGTACCTGCGCGCGCTGCGCCCCGAGGGCCATGCGAATGCCGATCTCCCGAGTGCGCTGTATCACGGCATAGGCCAGCACGCCGTAGACGCCAATGGCCGCAAGCATTCCGGCGACGCCGGCGAAGACGGCAAGCAGGACGGCGTAAAAGCGTGGTCCCGCAACGGAGCTCGCCACGAGACGCGCCATCGGAATCATCGCGTCGATTCCCGCATTGGCATCCACAGAACGCACGATGCCGGCGACGCGGTGAGCCGCGGACGCGGGATTGCCTCTGGTTCGAATGGCAAACGACAGAAACCCGATCGACATCTGCTCCTGTCGCTGGGTCGAGTCGCCCCAGCGCTGCTGAAGCGACAGGAGCTGACGATAGTGGAGGAATATCTCCGGGTTCGGCTCCTGATCGGGCGTTTCGTTGCGCACATCCTCTATGACGCCGATCACGCGCATGGGCGTCGCAGGCCCGTTGCCGACGTGCCAGTCGAGGACCTGGCCCACGGGGCTGGCGGCGCCGAAGTATCGTCGGGCGACGGTGCGGCTAATCACAATCACGCGCATCGAGGCCGTGGCATCGATGGCCTCGAATTCGCGCCCATCGAGCACGCGGACACCCACCGCGGTGAGATATCCCGGACTGACCGGTCGAATCAGCGGTCTCATCGGATCCGCCCGAATGTCATCCACCGTCCGCCCGGGCGGCACGAACGTGCCGACAGTGATGGCTTCACCGATCAGAAGACCGGCGCGGGTGAAGCCGGCGGATTCCACGCCCGGCATGGCTCGCAGCCGAGCCAAGATCGCCTCGATCGTGTCGGTCTTTCGGGTGAGTGGATAGTTGGGCGGAAACACGAGCTGAAAGGCGAGGACGTTGGCGGGATCGTATCCTCGTTCGATCGTGGTCAGTTTGACGAAGCTGTGGATCAACAATCCGGCGCCGACGAGCAGCACGGTGGCCATCGCCAGTTGCGCCACCGCCAGCGCCGCACGAATCCGCGATTCTCCGCGGACGGTTCCGCCGCCGCGGGATCCCAACGCCTGAAGTGACCTCGTCTGCGACAGATGGATGGCCGGCAGCACGCCGAACGCGAGGCTCGTGATCGCGGCAATGGCGAACGCGATCCCGAACATCCGGAGGTCGACGCCCACCTCATTTCCGCGCGGCAGGACAGACGTGCCAAAACCGAGGCGGAAAATGCCTGGCGCGTCAACCGACGTCAGATGCTTGACGAGCGTGACGCCGCCCGCTCCGACCAGAGCGCCGAGCATCCCGCCGGCAAGCGCCAGCACGAGACACTCGGTCAGGATCTGGCGAACGACGTGGCCGCGGCTGGCACCGATTGCGAAGCGCAGGCCGATCTCGCGACGCCTCGTCGTGCCTCGCGCCAACAGGAGGTTCGCCACATTTGCGCAGACGATCAAGAGGACCGCGGCCACGGCCGCGAGGAGCACTCGAAGCGCGCCCTGCAGCGGCGCGACCGTCTGCTCCTTGAGACTTTGCACATCGAATCGCGGTACTGACATGGCGGCAGCGTTCGCGGGCCGCGGCGGCCGGATCGCGTTGCCGATGACATTTGCCTCGTCCAGCGCAGCGGTCCGCGACATGCCCTCGCGCAAACGGCCGATCAGCGTGACGTGAGGAGAACGCTGGGACGCGCTCACGACGAACGGCGTGTAAAAATCCATCGGATCGATCGGCAACTCGAACGCGGCGGGTAATACGCCAATCACCGTCATCAGTCGTGGTGGTTCGAGCTCCGGTGTGAAACTCGCGTTGAAGTCGGCTCGAAACTCGAGAGTTGCCCCGACGGCATCGCGCGCCGAGTGGAAGAGACGTTGCCACGTGTCAAAACTGAGCACGACGACATTCGGATCTGTGTCCACGCTGAATGCAAGTGTTCCCAGCAGCGGACGTGTTCCGAGCATCATGAACGTGTTGGGCGAGACATTCGCTCCCCACAGGCGCGCGGCTCCGTCGTGCGTCCGCACGACGGTCTCCCGCATGCTGACAGCGAAGGCGTCCGCCAGTGTTCGTGTCCGCGCGCGCCATTCGAGAAATTCCTGGTAAGTCACGTCGCGCTGCCCGGGTGGCCCTGCGCCGTCAGGCGATGCGACATTCTCGACGACGCGTACGAGGCGGTCGGAGTCTGCGAATGGCAGCGGCCGCAGCAGAATGGTATCCACCACGCTGTAGATGGCGGTCGTCGCGCCGATACCCAGAGCCAGCGTGAGAATCGCGACGGTCGCGAAGCTCGGCGACTTTCGCAGCGTTCGAAATGCGTAGCGTACATCACGCGGCAGATCAGCCAGCCAGGGCAGGCCACGCTGATCGCGCAGCGCGTCCATTGCCTGCGAGACGCCGCCGAGGCGAATTCGCGCCGCCCGCGCGGCATCCTGCGGCGTCTGATGTTGACGCGGCGCCTCCTCCGCGGCCAGTTCCTGGTGAAACCGAAGCTCCTCTTCGAGGTCCTGGTCTTGTCGGCTTCGACCGAGCGTTCCCCGGAGACGTTGAAGCCATTCGCGGAGGACATGCATCTGACGCTCCTTCGATCAGATCTCGCCGCGCAGCAGCGCGTGGATGATCGCCGCCATCCGGTCCCATGCCTGTCGTTCCTTGGCCAGCTCGCGCCGCCCTGCGGCCGTAAGCGCATAGAAGCGCGCCCTGCGGTTGTTGTCAGTGATCGCCCAGTTGCCACGCAGCAGCCCGCGCTGTTCCAGGCGCATCAGTGCCGGATAGAGCGTGCCCATGTTCAGCTGAAGCGCGCCGCCAGAGACTTGCCCGAGGCGCGCGGCAATCGCGTAACCATGCTGGGGCCCGAGCGAATTCAGCGTTTGCAGCACCATGAGATCGAGTGTGCCTTGCAGGACGTCGGCCTTCGATGCCTCTCTATTAGACACACCAACGGAATATCACCCGTTCCATTGGGCTGTCAAATGAATGCAGAGGTGCCGAGCGAGCCGCGCGCAGGAGGAGGTTCTTGTACACGATCGCGTCAAGGAAGTCCGCTTCAGCGCACCAATGGGTGCATCGGGCGGTGACTGGCCGACTTTCCGCACGTCGCATTCGACGTCAGCGTCGAAGATCGACGGTACGGGTTCCTAACGCTTGCCAGTTGAAACCAGATTGCCTCATGACTTGGACCCACCAGGTCAGCGGACGAGCCGCCTCACTCCTTCTACCGCTTGTCAGCGTGCACAATAGGAGCTCATCAAAGCGGCCGGTCGAAGCCGATCCGTCAGCGTGCGCCTGTTTTATCCTTTGCGCCAACCCTTTGCACGCACGCCACCGTCAAAGGATCGTTTGAAGTCGGTCACCATGGGTATAGCCAAGCCTCACGATTAATCGAAGAAGACTCATTCGCATGCGGCGTACTGTCCTCCTCGTCGTGCTGGCAAGCTGTGCGTTCAGCCAACCGACGACGACCGATACGGCCGCCGGCAAAGTCCTCGCAGCATGGCTGACCGCCTTCAATTCTGCGGATCCAGCCAGGATCAGAGCGTTCGATACGACGTACCGGCGGCAGAGTCGGCCCGTCGGTGCCAGTCTCACTTTCCGCGAATGGACTGGCGGCTTCACTCTCATCCGCATCGAAAAGAATGAATCGTTGTCGCTGACCGCTCTACTACGGGAAAGAAACTCGGACCAGATTGGTCGATTGGAACTTGTTCTCGCCTCGGAAACCCCGCCGAACATTGTGCGGCAGGAAGTGGTGCCGATACCGTGCCCTGCGGATCTTGCACCGCCGAGGCTGAGCGAGACCGCAGCGCTGGAGGCCGTCTCGGATTTCGCTGAGAAGGCCACGAACGAAGATCGGTTCTCCGGCGTCGTGTTCGTGGCACGGGAAGGAAAAGTGCGCCTGCAGAAAGGATGGGGCCTCGCGGACCGTGACAGGGCACTACCCGTGTCCCTGGATACGCAGTTTGACGTCGCATCAATATCCAAGATGTTTACGGCGGTTGCCGTGCTGCAGCTGATTGAAGCCGGCCGGCTAAGTCTGGATGGTCTCGTCGGACAGTACCTTGCCAACTACCCCAACACGGACGTCGCATCAAAGGTGACGGTCCGTCATCTGCTCACGCACACTGGCGGAACAGGCGATGTGTTTGGCGCAGAGCTGTCAACGCTGCGCGAGCACGCGGATTACATAAAGCTGTTTGGAACACGTGGGCTGCTCTTCGAGCCCGGGACGGAGTACCGGTACTCCAACTACGGATTCGTGTTGCTGGCGCTGATCATCGAGCGGGTCAGCGGGATGTCGTATTACGACTACGTGCACCGCAGAATCTTCGAGCCGGCCGGCATGACATCCACGGATTTTCTCCCACCGAGTGAACACGTCGGCAGACACGCGATTGGATACGTCAGGCGAAACGGCGCGTGGATAGCGAATACCGCACCGTGGGGCAGGGGAATGGCGTTCGGCGGCGCCTATGCGACAGCGGGTGACCTCTTTCGTTTTGTCCAGGCGCTCGAATCGGGACAGCTCCTAGCCAAGGCGACCCTTGCGAATGCGACAACGATCCACCAAGAACACTACGGGTACGGCTTCAATGTTCAGGGCGACGGTAAGCTGCGTTATTACGGCCATGCGGGCGGCGCACCAGGCAGAAATGGCGAGGTTCGGATATATCCCCAGCTCGGTTATGTCCTGATCGGCCTCACCAATCTCGACCCGCCTCTGGCCGAACGGGTCATCGACGTCTTCGCCAATCGAATGCCGATTACACAATAGCGCTAGGACAACACCGATCGGCGTGGCTGACCTAAGATTCTCCGATAAAGACTTTGGTCATGCTGCAGTGCTCGTCGCGCTGTCGTCACCGGGTCGCTGAACGAGTGGACTCTGTGAGGGTGGAGGTGCTGAAGCAATCCCCTGCTGATAGCTTCCTTCGCGCCTACTGAAGACCCTGTGGATCCATTCCATCACGATGCCGTCCAGGCACCGTGCACCGACTTATGAGTCTGAGCCGTAGCGTTACGCGGTACGAGGGCGATCGTGTACGCAACAGATCCATAGACGAACGGATCGAGCCAATGCGCGTCGCGGCCGTAGTCAACAGCTTGCCGGCGGCTTACGCTTCGCTCTCGATCTTCCAGTCGTCGGCGTAGAAGTACAACATCCTCCCGGTGAGCGTGGGCGCAGGCTTGCACGCCGTTTGACCGTCTCGACCTGTGTTTATTGACGCCTCAAGACACCGGCGCTCGGTGCGGATGTCTCCCATGCGGACGGCGGATAAGGTCTGCGTACGCCCATCGCATGCGCGCCAACTTCGTATCGCAGACGCTTTGTCGATCACGCCTCGTGATCGTTAGTGGCATCAGCGGTTTCTGAGACGAGGGCGGGATTTTGGTGGGATATCCCAAGCGCTTCAAGCGATTTGGTCGGCCTTGGTTTCGGGTCGGTCGCGCGTCGCCCGCTGCGGGTCACGGTTCGGCGATCCTCGCCCTCACGCCGGTTCGTGATCGAAACTTCCACGACCGCGACTCACTCGGTAGACTTGGCGCGTGAGTTGTCCAGTTCAGCGTCGATTTCCCGTTCGGCCTGGAGCCAATCCTCCATCGCTTTCCCGTGCTCTCCTCCTCGAGCCTCGTAAATCTCATGCGCTCGCCGCGCGATTCTGTTCATTCTGGATTCATATGACTGCACCTCCGGCCCAGGGGCCGAGGCCGGCTCGTCGCGACCATCCTGACGTGTGGCAGCGCTTGCGCCGGAAGGTGGTACCTTCGGCCCGACAGCGCCAGAATCCCTCTTTGATGCTGTGTCTAACATGCCTTGCCTCCGAATCGTAGCGCGTCGGTCTTGACTACGTACAGAACGTCACCAACCAGTGCCATCGCGAATGGCGAGCTCAGACCACCGAGACCGCATCATCTTCCACCCGTACGATGTTCAGACACACGAGTCATACGGCGTCACGAGGGCGCGTTCGCGTACCATGAGACACAGCTGGTTGTGCGTGGCAGTTCCGTACAGCACCAGCCGGTCTCGACTGCAAACTCGACGCCAGCGATGCCGACAATCCGGCAAAGGTGTTCGCACATCAGCGACGTAGCCGATCCATCGTCGATCGTGT
>Ga0209686_1000519_pt1 | contig 19710 bp, 16 predicted proteins | sample GraSoiAngelo_126_FD_185883 | JGI IMG/M metagenome (GOLD analysis project Ga0209686, IMG submission 185883) | Grasslands soil microbial communities from the Angelo Coastal Reserve, California, USA - 14_0927_09_20cm (SPAdes) (version 2) | ecosystem: Environmental > Terrestrial > Soil > Grasslands ...
GATCTGGGGATCGAAACGCGAGCCGCCAGTGATCAAATACCGCATGCTCAGGCCGAACGTGGCATGCAGTTTGCCGAAGAAAGTCCGCCCGGCGTTGATGCCTACCGCACGCAGCGCACGATTTATGTTCATCAAGACTCTGAGCATCGCCTGAGCTACTTTTCCGCGCTGCGATACTTCTTTGAAGATCCGCTCATGAATCAAATAGAAAAACTGTGGCACCACAGCAAAAGCCGTGATCTCGCGTTCCTGTAATGCACGCAGGAGTTCCGTAGTGTTCAGTGTTTCCAAATGAACCACCCGCGCACCCTTGACCAAGGGCAGAAGCAAGTTTGCCATCTGCGATAGCACGTGAAAGAGCGGCAGCACACCAAGCACGGCATCTTTCGGACCGATTTCTATCCATGCAAATACAGCTTTAATTTCACCAAGCAGGTCGGCGTGAGTCAGCATGACGCCCTTAGGGTCGGCAGTCGTGCCAGATGTATAGAGAAGGGCAGCGACGCTGTCCGTCGCCACATTCGCGGGTCTAAACGATTGTGGCCCGGTCGCGAAAATAGAATCCAGATCAGCTCGTGTGGCGCGGGCGCCCTCGCCCGCGGAGCTTGAATTTACCGAAGGTTGAGTAACGACCACCTCGACCTTCAGCTCCGCGACTGCCTGTTGCGCAATCCCTACGTGCTTGAGATCGCAAAATAACAACTCGCTGCCACTATCCTTTAACAGCTTGGCAATCTGATCGGAGTGAAATGCAGTATCCAGCGGAACGGCCGTGCAACCAGCAGCGATGATTCCAAGGTATGTAGTTACCCAGCGCGGATGATTGTCCGCAAGAATTGCAACCCGTGCACCTGGCTGCGCGCCGTTCTCCGCGAGCCATCGCCCCACCGACTCAGCCATCTGCCGCGCTTCGGAATACGTATAACTCTCTGTGCGATTCCGCCGCTGAATCTCCAGAGCAACGTTTTGCGGCCAGCGCTCAGCGCATTCGACAAAGCGGTCGTAGAAGGTGGGCATTGGAATGGTGCCGAAAATATACATGAAACGCTGTGGAGTGGCATTCTGCGCTACAAGCCGGCGACTTACACCCGCAGCTCGCATCTAATATGCTAGGCTTCTAAGAGCCGCAGGCGAAGTGTGCCTGCCAAGGATTTCAGATTTGATTCAGTCGCTTGCAGCCAAGATTTTCGGCACCAGAAACGAGCGCGAAATCAAGCGTCTGATGCCTCGCGTCGAGGCTATGAACGTGCTCGAGCCCGAGATGCAGAAGCTCTCGGACGAGCAGTTGCGCGCCAAAACTGACGAATTCCGCCGCCGCGTCCAGGAACGCCTCAGCGCGATTCCTGACGAGCCGGACGCCGATCCTGATCGCATCAAGCAACTCGAAGAAGAGCGCACCAAGGTGCTCAACGAAGCCCTCGACGAAATCCTTGTCGAGGCTTTCGCTGTCGTCCGCGAGGCGGGCCGCCGCGTGCTTAACATGCGCCATTTCGATGTGCAACTTATCGGCGGCATCGTACTGCACGAAGGCAAGATCTCCGAGATGAAGACGGGCGAGGGTAAGACGTTGGTTGCCACCCTGCCTGTCTACCTCAATGCGCTCAGCGGACGCGGCGTACACGTCGTCACGGTCAATGACTACCTCGCCAAGCGCGACTCCGAATGGATGGGTAAGCTCTATCGATTCCTCGGCCTCAGCGTCGGCGTGATCGTCCATGATCTCGACGACGAAGAGCGCCGCGAAGCCTATGCAGCCGACGTGACCTACGGTACCAACAACGAATTTGGCTTCGACTACCTGCGCGACAACATGAAGTTCGATATGAAGGATTGCGTGCAGCGTGGGCACAACTTCGCGATCGTCGACGAAGTCGATTCAATCCTCATCGATGAAGCCCGCACTCCGCTGATCATCTCCGGCGCCAGCGAAGAATCGACTGACAAGTATTACAAAGTCAATCGCATCATTCCCAAGCTCGCAAAAGGCGAAGAAAAGGATACTGCTCCCGGCGAGCCGAAGATACTAACCGGCGATTTCGTGGTTGACGAAAAGCATCGCAACATCACGGTTACGGACGAAGGATGGGAAAAAGTCGAGGGCCTCCTCGGCATCGGGAACATTGCCGATCCGGAGAATTGGGATCTCAAGCACCACGTCGAGACCGCGGTGAAGGCGCATGCGCTCTATCGCCGTGATGTGGAATATGTGGTGAAAGACGGCGAAGTAATCATTGTCGATGAGTTCACCGGGCGCCTGATGCCCGGTCGCCGCTGGTCCGATGGCCTGCACCAGGCCGTAGAAGCCAAAGAGGGTGTCAAAATTGAGCGCGAAAATCAGACGCTTGCGACCATCACCTTTCAGAATTATTTCCGCATGTACAAGAAACTTGCTGGCATGACCGGTACCGCGGAAACCGAAGCGCCCGAGTTCGAAAAGATTTACCGGCTGGAAGTTCTCGTTATTCCTACGAACCGGACTCTCTTGAGAAAAGAAAATCCGGATATCGTTTACCGCACGGAAAAAGAAAAATATTTTGCCGCGTCGGACGAAATCCAGAAACTGAACCAAACCGGGCAGCCCGTATTGGTGGGCACAACGTCAATCGAAAAATCCGAGCGCCTTTCCGAGCTGCTCAAGAAAAAAGGCGTGAAACACTGGGTTTTGAACGCTAAGCAGCACGAGCGCGAAGCCGAAATCGTTGCCCAGGCCGGACGCAAAGCCGCCGTAACGATCGCCACCAACATGGCCGGCCGTGGAACCGACATCCTGCTCGGCGGCAACCCAGAATTCATGGCCAAGCAGGAGTGCGTGAAGAAGGGAATCGCCCAGCCAATTCGCGCCGCGCAAGGCAAAATCGAAGGTCCACAGGAGGACGGCAAGACTACAGTCTGGTACTACGCTGGCAACGAATACGTTGTCCCTACGGATCAGTGGAACGAGATTTTCAGCCGCTACAAAGCCCAGACTGATAAAGAACACGATGAGGTGACGGCCACGGGTGGTCTCTTTATTCTCGGCACAGAACGCCACGAAGCACGCCGCATTGACAATCAGCTTCGCGGACGCGCCGGCCGCCAGGGCGATCCCGGCGCCTCCCGCTTTTATCTCTCGCTGGAAGATGACCTCATGCGCATCTTCGCCAAGGAGTGGGTCTCAACTCTGCTCCAGAAGCTGGGGATGGAAGAGGGTATTCCAATCGAATCACGCTTGATCACCCGCCGAATCGAAAAAGCGCAAGAAGCCGTTGAAGCGCAAAATTTCGAAGCTCGCAAGCATTTGCTCGAGTACGACGACGTAATGAATAAGCAGCGCGAGGCAGTTTATGGCCTCCGCCGCCAGTTGCTCGAAGGCGTGGATCAAAAGGAATTGATCCTTGAGGATTATGTCTCTGGCATTCTCGGTGAACTGCTCGAGCAGCACTGTCCGCCCAAAGTTCATCCCGAAGACTGGGATCTGAAGGGCCTGAAAGATGCGATCTTCACTCGATTCGGTGTGGACATTCTTGCCGAAGGCATCAAGCCTGAGACGTTGAATCGGCAGGAACTGGGCGACGCCATTTTTGAAAGGCTCAAAGAGCGTTACGACGCAAAAGAAAAGCTAATTGGGCCTGATGCCATGCGCTACCACGAGCGCATGATCATGCTCAGCGTGCTCGACGCGCAATGGAAAGACCACCTCCTCGGAATGGATCACTTGAAAGAGGGAATTGGTCTCCGGGGCTATGGCCAGCATGATCCGCTAGTCGAGTACAAGCGCGAATCCTTCGACATGTTCGAAGCGATGATGCAGCGCTTCCAGGAAGAGACGGTTCGCTATCTCTACCTGATGCAGATTCTCGAGCGGCCCAGCGATTCAGGCACCATGGGCCGGCCCAGCGTCGGCCCCGAAGGCCAGGGTGGACCAGAAGCTGGCGTTCCCGTTCTTAGGTCGGGAGGCGGCACCGACGGCAACGGCCGCCGCCCGCCGCGTAGTATTGCTACGTCTGTAGACGATCTCGAGGAAGCCTTCCAGCGCAAGAAACGCCGCGAGTTGGAGCAGGCCCGCATGGCCGGCTCTGGCGATTTACAACCCGTGCAGCAAGTGGTGCGTGGCGCCGCGAAAATCGGTCGCAACGATCCTTGTCCCTGCGGTTCCGGTAAGAAATACAAGAAGTGCTGCGGCGCTAATGCCTAAAAAATATCCGATGTGCGTTCCTTCGTGGCTTACTCAATGTGGACTTCCGCCCATTCACTCACGTCAAAGCCGCATCGGTGATCTCATGTTTTGCATCCAACTAAGTAGATATGTCCAGATACGAGATCATAAGTTTTTGATTGTGTCCTGAGGATTTTATGATTGCCCTGCGTTTAGTTCGCCTCATTGAACGCCATGCCGATAGTCTCGCGGAAGAATTGATCGAAAAATTGCGCGCCTCGGCCCGAACCAGCGATATGCAAAAAGTTCCCGAGGCAGAACTGCGGAGTCGCATCCACGAAATACTTGAACATCTGGGGGAATGGTTGCTCACGAAGACTGGTAGCGACGTCGAGATTCGCTATCGCGACCTCGGAGCACGCCGTGCAGCTCAGGGCGTCTCCCTCGCCGATTTCTGCTGGGCCATCGTGCTGACCAAAGAACATCTTTGGGAATTTCTGCAGCGGCAAGGATTCCTACGTAGCCCTGTGGAGATTTATGGAGAATTAGAACTACTTCGATTGCTGGACCAGTTCTTTGATCGTGCTCTCTGTTATGCGACTGAAGGATACGAACAGCATTCCCAGCTTCCATCGGGTGCAGAAATTCATGCCGGTCAGCACGCTGGTATAACTCACTGATGCGGCTTGGTTAATACAAACGACTTTACCACAATATTATTCGGCTGCACGCCCACCGGAATCATGGTGAGCAGGGAGTACTCGCTAGGCTCAAGCTTCGTCGGCTGGCGTTTTTGAATCACCGTGATGTCACCTGACGCCGAATTCAGCACCAGCAAATAGTTTTCGCTTTTCGAGAGCGCCAGCCCATCCGGATGGCTGCCCACCGGCACCGACGCAATCACCTTGCCGTTATCAATGTCGTACACGGCAACGCTATTCGACCCGAAGTTGCTCACATATAACCGCGAATTATCTGAGCTCACAATCCCACGCGCTGGCCGCGTGCCGATCAGATAGCTTCCATTCACCTCATTCGTGGTTGTCTCAATGATGGAAACATTGTTCGAATCGAAATTGCTGACGATTAACTCTCCACCGTCAGGCTTCACCACCAAATTCACCGGTGTTCCGCCAACATCGAGGAGCGCCAGCAGCTTGTCGCTCTTCAAGTCGATCGAAGCCACCTGGCCCGAGCCACTGCAAGCCACAAATGCCTTTGAGCTGTCCGGCAGAATCGCAATGTCCTCTGGTTGCTGGCAAGCCGGAATCGTGCTCCGCACCTTTAAGCTGTTCGCATCGATCAAAGACACTGTGTTGTCGCCCCGATTGCTGACCACTACAGTTGTGCCATCAGGAGAAACTCTCGCCAACCCCGGGGAAACCCCTACCCGCACGTTACCGATCACTGCGCGGTGCTCAAGATCGATCGCGGACACATTGTTCGAACCTGAGTTTGCCACATAGGCTCTTCTGCCGTCGGGCGAAACGTCAATGAAATATGGCCTGCCATGCACCCCGATCGCCGCAACAACTTCGTTGCGTTCGGCGTCTACGACACTTACATTATTCGAACCTGTATTGACGATGTAAATCTCATTCTTCTTACTGTTCGCTGCGATCCCAGTCGGCTCACTTCCGGCCTTGAGCGTTCTCACCGGCTCAAACGTCCGCAGATCGATCACGCTGACCGTGTTGCTCTTTCCATTCGTGATGTAAGCGTACTCGCGGTAGGACGGACCATAGTTGGGCAGTTCGCGTTGATGGAAGTACCACCAGCCGAGCGCCGCAGCGATAGGCACTGCGAGAACTGTGAGGAGGAGCTTTCTCAAGGCGAGGGTTCCTACAAAACAGGAAAGCTTATCAGAGCAATGCCGATCAATAGATGCGGAAGCTGATCTCAACCTGCGATTGCGAAATGCCGCCAATTCCCCAAAGATTAGCTGCTGACCACCGCTGCGCTTTCTCGCGCTCCAATCGCCACCACTGTCCTCCTCACCACGGGCGCGATCTGGCGCACTTGCGCCATCAGCTCATCAAACTGATCAGGATAAAGTGACTGCATGCCATCCGAGAGCGCCTTGTCCGGCTCAGGATGGACTTCTACCATCAGTCCATCAGCGCCAACCGCAATTGCGGCGCGCGAGAGCGGAGTTACTTTGTTTCGCTTCCCGGTTCCGTGGCTGGGATCGACTACGATCGGCAAGTGGCTCAACCGCTGTACTGCTGGAACTACGCTCAAGTCCAAAGTATTGCGCGTGTGATCGGCAAACGTCCGCACCCCGCGCTCGCATAAGATAACGTTGTAGTTGCCTTCGCTCATCACATACTCGGCTGCCATCAGAAATTCCTCGACCGTCGCGGACATGCCGCGCTTCACCATCACAGGTTTTTTGCACCGGCCGGCGCGCTTCAGCAAGGAAAAATTCTGCATATTGCGGGCACCGATCTGAACGACATCAGCATATTGCTCAACCAATTCCAATGACTCGTTATCGATCGCTTCGGTAACGATCCTCATGCCGAATTTGTCGCGCACTTCGGCCATGATCTGCAGGCCTTCTTCACCTAAGCCTTGAAATGAATATGGCGAGGTGCGCGGCTTATACGCTCCGCCGCGAAAGAACTGCGCTCCGGCACGGGACACACGGTCGGCGGCAGCAAACGCCTGCTCGCGGCTCTCAATGGCGCACGGCCCGGCGATGATCGCCAGCCCGGGCCCCCCAATCGCCGCATCGGTGCCAGGGAACGTGATGACGGTGTTCTCTTCTTTGAAGTCGCGGCTAACCAGCTTGTAGGGCTTGCTGACCCGAATCAGCTCCTGCACGCCTGCCATTTCTTCCAGCGTGCCGGCCTCGACTTCGCCCCGGTTTCCCGTAACGCAAACCGCGGTCCGCTGCGCGCCCGGCATGGGATGAGCCCGATATCCCAGGGATTCGATCTTGCGGCAAACGGCGCGCACTTGTTCGTCCGTGGCGTGCGCCTGCATGACAACTAACATGAGCCACCTCTTGAAAGGCTTAAGTTTATCGTTAGTGGTCAGCGGCAGTAAACTCGACCAAATCCAGTAAGGATGCAGTTTGAGTTCCGCAGTTTCTCGCGGGATGGACGTCATCCTGGGCGTAGCCCGTTCTTCAGCCCGGGTGGGCTCTGGAAAAATGCGACTGGTGAAGCTCCACGCGAGATCCCTCCCCCAGCTGAACTGCGCCGGGGTTCGGGATGACGGCTCAGGGGAGACATCGAAATCATCCAAGCTGCATCAGTACCCCAAAATCGGGCGAAGCACGGAGTTGAAAACCTCGGCTAACGTCCTGCCGCGAATACGGTGTTAACGGGATAGAGCCTTGCCGGCATTTGGGCCGAAACTAAGACAGGAGTTTCGGAGAATTTGTATGGCAAAAAGATGGCTTACAAGTTGGCTGTTCGTTCTATTCGCAATCGGCTGTGCGGTTGGGCAATCCGATCTGGCCGCAAAGGCCGTTCCCGATCAAAATAATGGCAAAGATTACGCAGGTCGTCCTGTGGAGAATGCGTCGGTTCCGCAAGCGCCCGTGCTCAATCCAGTGCAGAAGCAGATGGTCGAGCAGAGTGTTCGCGACATTCACTTCGCCTTCGACCGTTCCGATATAACTCCGGGGCAGAGAGCAGTTCTCCAGGCTGATGCCGAGTGGCTGAAAGCACATCCGAATAATTTCATCGTAATCGAGGGCGATGCCGATGAGCGCGGAGGAATCGCACACAACGTCGCGCTCTCAATCGGCGCGCGATAGCCGCGCGTGATGCTCTGCTCGCCATGGGAGTTCCCGCAACCCAAATCCTATTTGCCGTAGGATGGGGCAAGCTATACCCGGTTTGCAACCAGTCCGATGAGGCATGCTGGCAGCAGAATCGAAGAGCGCATATCTCGCCGTGGTGAGGCGCTGAGGCACGGCGCGCATTTACACTTGTAATATTGTGCCCAGCTCCATCGCTCGCGAACAAGACATTCTCAAACTCCCTCGGCCGAAAAGACCGCCGCACCGCACCTCCCGCCGGATCGGCATTCACACATCTATTGCAGGAGGGATTCAGAATGCAGCCGAACGGGCCTATCGTCTGGGCTGCAGTGCATTTCAGATTTTTTCTTCCAGTCCTCGCCAGTGGGCGCCCTACGATCTGAGCCGCCCGCAATGTGCCGAAATGCGCACCCTGCGAGAGAAATATGACCTGAAACCGCTCGTGATTCATACGAATTATTTGATCAATCTGGCGAGCACGAACGAGCTATTCCTGAAGAAATCAGTCGAGGCATTTCGCGGTGAAGTCGAGCGGGCGCTGGATATATGTGCTGACTACCTTGTACTTCATCCCGGGTCATTTCGTGGAGCAAACCGCGAAGAGGGGTTGATGCGCACGTCAGCCGCAATCGCTGCTGCAACCAGAGGACTCGACCTCGCAAAAGGAAATCTCACGATCCTGATCGAAAACACGGCAGGCGCAGAATACTCGCTCGGTGGCAGCTTCGAGCAGGTAGCCGAAGTGCTCGATTGCCTGCGGGGCCTGGTTCCGATTGCTGCCTGCATCGATACTTGCCACACCCATGTCGCCGGATATGACATCGTAAGCGAGGCCGGCATGCGCGAAACTTTGGCGCAGTTGGACGCAACCATTGGTTTGAACAATGTTCCCGTATGGCACTGCAACGACGCCAAAGCTGCCCGCGGCTCAAAGCTCGATCGCCATCAACATATCGGGAGAGGAAGCATCGGTCCGGAGCCATTTCGGCGATTGCTGAACGACCCGCGGCTGGCGCACGCCGCCTTCATTGCAGAAACTCCGATTGACGAGCTAGGAGACGATCGCAGAAACGTCTCCGCATTGAAAAAGCTGGTCGCGCCCTCTACTTAAGGATCTTCAAGCACCTAGCGAGCTGCGAACTGTTTCCGTAAGGCTCGGCCCGAACATCAAACCACAATGAGGGCTTTGTGAAACTGAACTATACTCTGCACCAAGGACGGTTCTCCCTTCGATGGGTTTATGGTTTTTTAGCTTCCACCCAGCGGCAAAGTTCCTTGGGTCGCACATCTCCGCATTCCTAAGTGTGAAAGGCGCGGGGATCCCTGTGCCACATGATTACGATTCCTTATCGAGAATCATCGATCATCCCGTGGCTTGGCTGCTTACGCGGCCGCTTTTCTGGGCGGTGATGGGCGTTGTTTTCGGTCCTTATGGCTTCTTTCTCGGCTGGCGGGCGCTCAAGATCAAGCGGCTTATAAGAAACATTCCTCGGTCGACTATCCGGGCAGCGGCACTCGGCCCGGTTGAAATTGTCGGTAAGGCGTCTGGGCCCTACACGCTGGTTTCACCGATTGCCAATAACGAATGCTTGTACTATCGGCTCGTGGTTCTTGTAGGTGAGCGAGGAGCGCACAAGATCGTGGATGAAATGTGCGCGCCCGTATTCATCGGCGATGGTACCGGCAAAGTCATGATGGATCCTCGTGGAGCGGAGCTCGATATGGATCCCCATGAAGGTACTCACTCTGACTATCTGGGTCACGTTGCTGCCCGGCATGGATTTTCTAGGGGCGATGTCGTGTCAGCGCAGGAATTTTGTATCCGGGCGGATGACACCATGTTTGTTCTCGGCACACTGCGCGAGAACCCCTGGGCGGACAAGAACGTGGATGTACATGCGACCACGCTAAGTCGCATAGGCCCAGGATTCGTTAGCGAGGCTGAGGCGGACATACAAAGGCGTTCGGTCTATGAGTACTTGGATCCCGCCGCGCCATCTGGGTGCCTCCAGGTCTCTGCTGCTGAGTTTGACTTGCATCCGCCGGTGATCCTGATGAAAGGGTCACCTTTCATAATTTCGAACCGCAGCCAGCGGGAGGTGATCTCGGATCTAAGCTGGAAATCCGTTGTCTACATCTGGGGCGGGCCTGCAGTGACGCTTCTCGGCGTGTGGGGGATTCTGAAGCATCTGCAATTGTGGGGAGTGCTGCCGTAAATCTCGAAGCTTTGATGACAAGCATTGCACGCCGCCGACAGACGTGGTATGTTTAACATGTTAAACATCATGCTCGGCATCCGCCTCGAACCCGAACTTGAACACAAGCTGGAGTCTCTAGCCAAAGAGACTGGCCGCAGTAAGAGCTATTATGCGCGCGAGGCCATCCGGCAGTACCTCGAAGATCGTGAAGATTATCTGAAGGGCATTGCGGCGCTGGAGCGGCGCGAACCGGCCATCACGCTCGAAGAGTTGGAGCGGCGGCTTGGCCTGGACGATTGAAATCTCTCGTACCGCTGAGAAGCAGATCAAGAAACTGGACAAAGTAACTCAGGGTATGATTGTGCGCTTTCTCCGCGACCGGCTGAGGCCCGCTGAGAATCCCAGGCAGTTCGGCAAGCCGCTGCAAGGTGCCAAAGGCGGACTATGGCGCTACCGTATCGGCGATTCCCGGCTAATTTGTGACCTGCAAGATGAAAAGATCACGGTGCTGGTGCTGAGAGTCGGCCACCGGAAGGACATCTATCGTTGATCGCGGGCGAGGGTGCCCGCCGCCACACAAATGTCTCGTTGTAAAATCAAGGTTTAATCAATGATTCAGTTAGCTTCTATGCCTCAGGAAGAGAAAACAACTGTGACCCGTGATCGCGAAGGCGGAAGGGACGAGCGCTACAACGCGCACGAAGTCGAAGAAAAATGGTTTGAGCGCTGGCAAAGTGATCCGTCACTTTATGCTGCAGAAGTTAATTCTGCCAAGCCGAAGTACTACGTGCTAGAGATGCTGCCGTATCCTTCCGGTGCTTTGCACATGGGTCATGTGCGCAACTACGCCATTGGGGACGCGCTTGCCCGCTACATGTGGATGAACGGCTACAACGTTCTCCATCCCATGGGCTGGGATTCGTTTGGATTGCCGGCGGAGAACGCGGCCATTTCCGCGAACACGCCGCCACGTGAGTGGACGCTGCGCAACATCGCCAACATGAAGGCGCAGATGAAGCGCCTTGGCTTTGCCTACGACTGGTCGCGCGAGGTCACGACCTGCTTTCCGGAATATTACAAGTGGAACCAATGGTTCTTCCTCAAGCTCTACGAGCAGGGACTCGCCTACCGCAAGAAGAGCAAAGTGAATTGGTGTCCAAAGTGCGCAACGGTGCTTGCGAATGAGCAGGTGGTCGATGGCTGCTGCTGGCGTCACGAAGACACACGAGTGGAGCAGCGCGAACTTGAGCAGTGGTTTTTGAAAATTACGAAATACGCGGAGGAGTTGCTTCGCGATCTAGACAAGCTGGGTGGCTGGCCGGAAAAAGTGCGCACCATGCAGCGCAACTGGATTGGCCGCAGCGAAGGCACGTTGGTTGACTTCAAACTTGATGGCCCCGCGGGTCCGGCTGGCTCAAGCATTAGTGTGTTCACCACGCGGGTCGACACGATTTTCGGAGCTACTTCCGTGCAGCTTGCGCCCGAGCACCCGTTGGTGGCGGATTTGACGGCGAACAAGCCCGAACTGCGGGCCAAAGTCGATCAGTTGATTTCCGAGCAGCGACGGGCCCGCGAAGTGGGCGATATCGGCGAGATTGAAAAACACGGCGTCAACACCGGCCGCTACGCTATTAATCCATACAATCGCGAGAAGGTTCCCATTTGGATTGCGAACTATATCCTCATGGATTACGGCACCGGCGCGATCATGAGTGTGCCGGCGCATGATGAGCGCGATTATGAGTTCGCCAAAAAGTACAACCTCGAAATTCGCCTGGTAATCGTGCCACGGCCCGACGATCCGGAGGAAACGGTAGTCGAACCGCCACTCCCGTTCACAACTATGAATGGCACGCTGGTGAACTCCGGCCGGTTCAGCGGGCTCGGTTGTGAAGAAGCCATCAAAAAAATGTCCGCCCATGCGGAGACGAACGGATTCGGCAAAGCTACGGTCACGTATCGCTTGAAAGACTGGGGCATTTCCCGCCAGCGCTATTGGGGCACACCGATTCCCATGCTCTATTGCGAGAAAGACGGAATCGTTCCTGTCCCAGAAAAAGATTTGCCGGTCATATTGCCTGAGAACGTCGATATCACTCTGACGGGCGGCTCGCCGTTGTCGCGCGTTCCGGAATTCTTGAACACAACGTGTCCAAAGTGTGGCGGTCCGGCGCGTCGCGAAACCGACACCATGGACACGTTTGTCGACTCATCCTGGTACTTCTATCGTTATACCGACGCGCACAACGATCGCGCCCCGTTTGACAGCAAGACCGTGGATTACTGGTTTCCCATCGATCAATACATCGGCGGCGTGGAGCACGCCATCCTTCACTTGATCTATTCGCGTTTCTGGACGAAGTTCATGCGCGACATGGGTCTGGTTAAGCATGATGAGCCGGTCGAGCGCATGTTCACTCAGGGCATGGTGATCAAGGACGGCGCGAAGATGTCGAAGAGTTTGGGCAACATAGTCACGCCCGACCAGATGGTGTCCCGCTTTGGCGCTGATGCCGCGCGTCTCTACAGCTTGTTTGCAGCACCGCCCGACCGCGATCTCGACTGGCAGGACACCGGAATTGAAGGCATTCAGCGCTTTCTCGGGCGAGTGTACCGGTTCATTATGCACGCCCCGGTCGTCCATGGAAGCTACGCGCCTGAATATTCCGGTGACGATCTCTCGCCGCAAGCGAAGAAGGTGCTGCGCAAGCTGCACCAAACCATCCGAAAGATTACGGAAGACTTCAAGGGCCGCTGGCATTTCAACACTTCGGTTGCGGCATTGATGGAATTATTGAACGAGTGCAATGCTTCCCCAGATCTCTTCGCTGCAGATTCAGCAATTCCGGCTGCACTGCGAGCCGACGTGCAGCGGAAGTTCGTGCTCCTGCTTGCCCCCTTTGCTCCCTACCTTGCACACGAACTGTGGGAAATCTTAGGCGAGAAGGAAAGCCTGCTCCGCGCCCGTTGGCCGAAATACGTGCCGGAGCTGGCAAAGGAAGAGGAGATTGAAATTCCCGTGCAGATCAACGGCAAGTTGCGCAGCCGGATTATTGCGCCTGCGGATGCATCGGAAGACACCATCGTCGAAAAGGCTCTCGCGGATGAAAAAATCAAGGCGGCTATTGCTGGGAAGAAAATTGTCAAGAAAATCGTCGTGCCCAGCAAGCTGGTCAACATCGTTGTTCGATAATGAGCCGCAGAGAATTGCGAAATTGGCAGTGCATCCGGTACACTCCGCGAGATTGCGTTTGAGGATGAGAATTGCAGCATAAACCACGAAGACTGGGTCCTCTGATTGTGCCAGTGTTGTTAGTTGCAATCTGCGCAAGAGCCGCTGGTGCGGCATTGGGTGCAGATGAGATTGTTAAGCAGCATTTGCAGTCGTTGGGGCCTGCTGAAGCTCGCGGCGTTAAGTCGCGCGTCGTCGAGGGCTCTGCGATCTACAAGCTTCTGGTCGGAGGATCCGGGCAAATTCAGGGCAAAGCAGTTCTGGTTTCTGAGAAGCAGAAACTACATCTGCTCCTCAAAGTCAACGCAAACGAATATCGCGGCGAGCAGTTTATTTGTGATGGCGAGCGCACGAATGTAGCGGGCACTTACGCAGATAAGACCCGTTCTGAGTTTGGAGAGTTTGTCCGCACACAGGATGTTATGTTGCGCGAGGGGTTATTGGGCGGGGTTTTATCCACCGCCTGGCCCATGCTTGATGCTGACGTGAGAAAGGCCAAGGTCAATTATGAGGGGGAAAAGAGAGTCGAAAACCGACAACTGCAGGTTCTCCGCTACCGTCCCAAGAAAGCCACCGATCTGATAATTTTCTTGTACTTCGATCCGGAAACATTCCGCCATGTGATGACGTCTTACGAGTTAACCATTCGCCCAACCGTGGTTTCAGAGATTGAGAATGCGCGCCAGCAAGAAATCCGCTACCGTATTGAAGAAAGATTCGGCGATTTTAAAGTGGTGGATGGCCTGACGCTGCCTTCGCATTATGATCTTCGATTTACTGAGGAACTCCAGAATGGGTTTACCAAGTCACTGGAATGGGATGTCACGACTACTCGTGTACTCAATAATGTTTCCCTCGATCCGCGCAATTTTCAATTTTAGTTTTCCAACCGGTCGCGACGCCTGCACAGTTAAAGAAATAAGCAAGCTCTCAGCGGCACGCATCTCAGCTACTATTGTAGCTAGCTAGAATGAAGCAACCTTCACCGACCTTAGAAGGTTTTCGCGCAATCTTCCGCGTTCCCTCGCTCGGGTTAGCCGAGATTGCCTGGCGCTGGAGCTTTGCCGTAGCTGGGGGAGCGTTGCTCATCTTCGCGGCTTTCCAATTCTTGGATACACTACCAGTCACCTCGGGGGACCTGGCGTTACTTCGAACCCGGCAACCGGCTTTGATCTCTCGCGCGGCTTTGCACGTCTTTCACGGGAGTGCGCCGCGGGCAATCGCCGCCGCAATCGTAACGCTTCTTTTCATAGCGATTGCCTGGATCGTAGTCGCCTCCTTGGGGCGCGCAGCTGGAATTAAAGTTCTGCTGGATTATTTCCGTGCGGTCCGGAATTCCTCCCAAGCCAGCTCTACAAGCCTGCCGTCTGCACAGGGCTGGCAGCTCGGTTCGGTGATGGGGCTGAATTTTCTTCGCATCGCCATCACCCTTGCTGCCTTCATCGGATGCGTGGGTGCGCTGCTTCTGGCTGGTAGTGTGTCTTCCGAAAAAAATCCTTCTCCCGGAATCGCGGCACTAGTCTTTTTTATGGCCGTCTTGCTCATAACCATGGCCTGGTCGATCCTGAACTGGTTTCTCTCGCTCGGAGTCATGTTCCCCGTCGCAGAAGGGCACGACACGTTCGGAGCGATTGCTTCTGCCATCGATTTGTTTCGCTTCCACAGCGGGCCAATGCTCGCCGTCAGCACGTGGTTTGGCCTTGTACACATCGGAGCGCTCTCCCTCTTCAGTTCATTGGCTATGGTTCCCATCGCCCTTGCTGGAGCTTTGCGCGCGAGAGCAGTTCTATTTGCGGTGCTTGTAGTGGCGCTGCTGTATTTCGCGGTTGTCGACTTTTTACGCGTGGGCCGCTTGGCGGCATATGTGCACATTGCGCTCGGCCCCGATGCCTCTCTGCGTGTCGTTGCCCCCGAGTCATCCGGCGGCCCTCAGTCCGCCGCCCGCAACGATACACAAGTCGACCAGGACGAGCCGATTCTCAGCGATCTGCCGCTGACCCCAATACAATCTGAGAACTGACAACGGAACTAAAAACTGACAACTGACAGACTGGAAACTGAGAACTGTATTTCTTAACGGCATGTGCACCCGGCAACAACGTTTCCCTGCTCCAACGTGCTTCCTGCTTTACGTTTGCACAACAATTTGAGAGACTCGTGTGTGGAAACCCACTCCATCGTTGTCCTCGATTTCGGCGCGCAATATTCACAGCTCATCGCGCGCCGCATTCGTGAATTGAACGTTTTTTCCGTCGTCCTGCCATGTACCTCTTCCCTAGATGAGATCCGCAGCCACTCTCCGGCTGGGATCGTTCTTTCCGGAGGCCCGTGTTCCGTCTACGATGCCGACGCTCCCAACACGGACCCACGCGTTTTTGAACTCGGAGTGCCCGTTCTGGGGATTTGTTACGGATTGCAATTGATGGTCCACGTGCTCGGCGGAAAAGTAAATCCTGCAAAAAAGCGCGAGTATGGGCATGCTGAAGTTGAGATCGTCGCAGAATCCGAGCTCTTTAGCGGATTGCCAAAATCTTTAGAAGTCTGGATGTCGCATGGCGACGAAGCAGTGGAGTTGCCTCCCGGCTTTTCGCTCATAGCCCAATCGCTCAATTCTCTTGCTGCAATTCAGAATCCCGCGAAGAAGATGTTTGCCGTGCAGTTTCATCCCGAAGTACGCCACACGCGCATGGGCGCAGAGATTCTGCGCAACTTTGTTCTCAACATCTGCCGCGCTCAGCTTGATTGGACTCCACAACATTTCATTGATACCACTGTTGCCTCGGTACGCCACACTGTCGGCACTGGCCGCGCGTTATGCGCTCTCTCCGGCGGCGTGGACTCCGCCGTAGCGGCAACGCTGGTGGATCGTGCTTTGCGTGACGCAGACGGTTCCTCCCGCCTGACCTCCGTTTTCGTCAATAACGGTGTGCTGCGCAAGAATGAATTCGAAAAAGTTCAGCAGAACCTGCACGGCAAACTTGGACTGCATGTTATGGCTGTAGACGCAACCGATCGCTTTCTAGGCAAGCTGGCTGGGGTTACCGATCCTGAGAAGAAACGCAAAATCATCGGCAACGAATTCATCGCTGTTTTCGAAGAAGAAGCTCATCGCGTCGAGAAAAAAGAAGGCAAGGTCGATTGGCTGGTGCAGGGCACGCTTTATCCAGACGTTATCGAATCACAATCCGTGCGCGGCCCCTCGCAAGTAATCAAGTCGCATCACAACGTCGGCGGACTTCCAGCGAAGATGAAGCTCAAGCTGATCGAACCGCTGAAAGATCTATTCAAAGACGAAGTCCGCAAAATTGGACGAGATCTCGGCATGCCGGAAGAGATTGTGCAACGACAGCCTTTTCCTGGGCCAGGGCTCGCCGTCCGCATCCTTGGTGAAGTCACGCCCGAGCGGCTGGCCATCCTCCGCGAATGCGATGACGTCGTCGTGATGGAAATCAAGAAAGCTGGGCTCTACACCAAAATCTGGCAGTCATTCGCGGTGCTTCTGCCAGTGATGTCAGTCGGCGTAATGGGCGACCAGCGCACTTATGCTTATACCTGCGCAATCCGGGCGGTTCATTCAGAAGATGGCATGACCGCAGACTGGGTGCCGCTGCCACACGAAGTTCTGAAGACGATCTCTAGCCGGATCGTTAACGAAGTGAAGGGCGTGAACCGGGTGGTATACGACATCACATCGAAGCCGCCCGGAACGATTGAGTGGGAGTAGAAAGCCAGATTAGGTCAGCCGAGAAACAAAAGCGAGCCGAGAACCCAGGCATTTCGGCTCGCCTCTGATTTCTTACGCCTATGAGAAGAACACTCCGTTCCGCTCGTGGGCCAGCAGCGAGAACTCATTGACCGAAGTCTCCTCCGGATCTGAGACGAACGTCGCAGCATCGGTTTTGCCGGTCCACGCAAGCTGTGCCACATTCTGCACGAAGTCTCCCGCGAAATTGTTTTCAACGTCACGGATCTTGGTGCGGCCCAATGGATGGCTCCAGCGGATATTCCAGGACACTTCCGCGTCGACTTCCGGGCCATCCATCAACGCGTTGACCACGTCATGATAGTCCTCGACATCCACGTCGCTCACCTGGAACGACGCTTTGCCGGCGGCGAAGTTTACCTTGATTGTGTCTGCGGAAATCGGGATCGTCCAGAACAGTCCACTTTCCGTGATCCCAGGATTGAAATCGTGAATTTGCACGTCCTCCACGGGACTTGTGAATACATCAAGTCATATGAACGCGAACGCGCCATGATGGTTGTGCCCATCGTCGCCAACGTACTCACCCAACATAAAGCGAACGTCAGCTTCGAAAGGAAGATGTTCGGGAGCTTCGCCGGTCACAGTGTGCGTCCCAGTGCCGCCAACAGCAGCCCATCCGACGAAGCCATTGAAATCCGTGATGGTCGAGGGTTCAACTCCGGGCGCCGGCAAGAATACATGGAACAGGGGACCGTCAGGACCTAGCAGTTGCAAACCTCCGGGTATCGGCTGAGGCGCGGCGGTCGTTGTGCTATGCCGGCCGCGATTGGCAGTCGAAGCTGCCGATGCCGCTCCAGTCAGCAATCCGGAAGCAGCCAGCGCGCCCACAGTGAGGCCGGTTTTCTCAAGGAATCTTCTGCGGTTGAGCAAACGCCGAGCAAAGTGTGGATGACCACGATAGGGCAATGATGGGACTGCCACCTGTGGTAGTTTCATACTCTTCTCCGTCGAATGAGTTTCATCGCCTTGGGTGTAGCGACAATCAGAGCCGAGGAGAGGCGATGCAGCAGGGAATTATGGCCCCAGTTTGGAGAATGTCAAGATAATAAACTCTTTCGCCTAAGACGGCGCAGTCGGTCCAGGCAAGGGAAACAAGGGTCGCGGAGGGACAGCCGCCCTCGGCTGTCCAGCCGAAGCGAAGCCTCCGTATCGAAGACTCAGCCTGCTTTGTCCAAAATCTTGCGCGAAATCGCCGTTACCAGCTTGCGCGGCGCAAGACGTATCGATTCCGCAAGCAATCGGTTCCTCAACCCCGAAATCACCAGCGTCTTGCCCGCCATCAGCCCGCGATGGCCGTCGCGCGCCACAGTGCCGGCATCCATCGGACGCATTTTCTTGAATAACACCGTCTGCTCTGTTCCGGCGCGTCCCTGAAAACCGGTGTCAGTTGCGCCCGGGCAGAGGCAGGTTACGGTCACGCCTTTATCTTTCAGTTCATTGGCCAAAGCTTCAGAAAAGGAAATCACATAGGCCTTGGTCGCGTAATATACCGCCATCAGCGGCCCAGGTTGGAATCCCGCCGTGGAGGCCACATTCATGATTTTTCCCGAACGGCGTTCGAGCATCGGACCTACAAAGAGTCTAGTCAGCGCGGTCAGCGCCAAAACATTGAGCTGAATTTGCCCCAATGATTCTTCCAGTGGAATTTCAGCAAATTCGCCAAAGCGGCCGTATCCGGCATTGTTTACTAGAATATCGACCGAGATGCGTTCGCGCCGTAACTGATCAAAGAGAAAGTGCGGAGCCAGCGCCTGAGAGAGATCAAGCGCGATGGTTTTGACCGCAATTCCGAACTGTCTCTGCAACTCGTCGGCAACCTGCGCCAGCTTGTCTCCGCTGCGCGCGACCAGCACAAGATTGCAATGACCTTGGGCGAACAGCTTGGCCAATTCATATCCAATGCCGCCGGAGGCGCCGGTAATGAGAGCAGTCTGATTCATAGCACGCCACTGTGTCGGGGTGAATGCCCCTTTGCGCTCTTTGCGAAACTCTTTGCGTGGTTCGCCGTGCGGCCAAACCTTCAACCGCAAAATCGGCCGGATGCGAACCTCTGAATTACTTTGCTACGCGCTTGCCAGCGCCGGTTCCGCCTCGTAGATCGGATGCCACGAAGAAGCCGCCTTCAACCGATCATTCACGTTGTTGATATTCTTTACGCCTTCATTTTCCAGCCATTTGCGGAATGCCTCCGCGCCTTGCTTGCCATAGATGGGGATGCCGTCCTTCCATGTGGCCCGTCCGCAGAGCACGCCATTGAACTTCACCTTAGCTTCCGCCGCGAGTTCCAGCGATTCGGTGAACTCCGCATTGCTCACACCGGCTGATAAATAAATAAACGGCTTGCTGGCAACGCTTGCGGCCTTGCGGAACAGATCCATGGCCTCCTGCTTGCTGTAAGCCTTCTGCCCGGCATAGATCTTCGCGCCTTCCACAAACTTCATATTCACCGGAACTTCCACCTTGAGCACGTCCACGCCGTAGCGATCTTTGCTGAACTCTTTCATGCTCTCAGACACGATCTGCGGCTTCTTCTTTGCATACTCGAAGCCTTTTTCATCGGCGCCCTCTTCGTATCCGACACATTCCAGGAAGAATGGAATGTCG
>Ga0209686_1000520_pt1 | contig 19681 bp, 13 predicted proteins | sample GraSoiAngelo_126_FD_185883 | JGI IMG/M metagenome (GOLD analysis project Ga0209686, IMG submission 185883) | Grasslands soil microbial communities from the Angelo Coastal Reserve, California, USA - 14_0927_09_20cm (SPAdes) (version 2) | ecosystem: Environmental > Terrestrial > Soil > Grasslands ...
CTTGGCACCGTTCGACGCTTCTCCCGACGATCGGGACTCTCAATCGGCGGTCCTGAGTGTCAGCAGCGATGTGACCGAGCGAAAGCGACTTGAAGACCAGCTGCGCCAAGCTCAGAAAATGGAGGCGATTGGCCTCTTGGCCGGCGGCATCGCGCACGACTTTAACAATCTACTCACCGCCATCGGTGGATACACGGAACTCGTAATCCAAGCGCTCGACGAGCAGGATCCGCGGCGAGAGGACCTTCAGGAAGTCGCGAAAGCAGCGCGGCACGCCGGCGCGATGACGCGCCAGCTCCTGGCTTTCAGTCGCCGCCAGATCTTGCAGTCAACGGTGATCGACTTAAACCAGTTGATCGCCGACATACAGAAACTCCTTCGCCGAACGATTCCCGAGAATATTGACCTTCGGCTTGAATTGAACCCCGCGTTGAATCCAGTGCGCGGAGACGGAGGTCAATTGGAACAAGTGATCCTCAACCTCGCTATCAATGCGGGCGATGCGATGGCGCAGGGCGGTCAACTGCGCATCGTAACGGAGAACGTCAACTTCGATGACGCATTTGCCCATCGTCATGCGCCGATGCCGGCAGGACCGTACATTCGCCTCGCCGTGAGCGACACCGGCGTGGGAATGCCACCAGAGACGAAGGCTCGCATCTTCGAGCCATTCTTTACCACGAAGGCGCGTAGTCAGGGTACGGGTCTCGGGTTGGCGACGGTGTACGGCATCGTGAAGCAGAGCGGAGGATTCATCTGGGTTGATAGTGAGGTCGGCCGCGGAACGACGTTCGAAGTCTATTTGCCGATGGTCCACGAACCGTTGACGCCTGCGGCTCCGGTTCCAACCGTTGCTGACGCTGCCGGCGGCTCGCAGACGATCCTCCTCGCAGAAGACGATGACGCGGTTCGTCGCTTGGCGCGAGATGTCCTGACGAGCAAGGGCTACACCGTGCTTGATGCGTCCGACGGGGATGAGGCGCTGGCGATCGCGCGGCAGTATTCAGGCGCAATTGAGTTGCTGATCACCGACGTGGTCATGCCCGGTCTGAGCGGCCCGGATCTGGCCACTCGCCTCTCGATGGAGCGTCCGGACCTGCGCGTCCTTTACACGAGCGGCTACGCTGAAAATGTGATCATGCGCGCGGGCATGGGCCATGGCCTTACTCTGCTCGCCAAGCCATTCCTTCCCGGCGATCTCTTGATCAAAGTGCGGGAGCTGATTCAGACCGACGTCTGAGTTCATGCCGGTTTTCGGCGGGGCGGACCCCGGAGACCACGTCGCGCGAGTACGCGATAAATCTCAGCTACCAAGGTCCGCGGTACGCAAGGCTTCGCCCAAAACGCATCGCAGCCAGCCGCTTCCGCGCGTTCGCGTTCGCTTTGCACCATCGACGCAGTCACGATTGCTGGCTTATATTTCGTCGCACTGTTTGACTGAGGCGGCCAACTCTACGACACATCGAGATTGCGACCGCGGTCGCCCTCAGAGTGGATCACTTTCCGAGCGGCGTACTGGCCTACTTTCCGAGCGGCGCCTCCAACATCACCGGCGATCACAGCCGGCACCATCGTCCAGTGTGGCTGGTGACATTCAGACGCCAGGACGGAAGTCATGGGGGACTGGGACAGTTTGCGGAAGTTGCGATCGATCGGCGCCGGGGCAAATCGTAACCGTGGCGATAAGCTGAATCTGCGGGAGTGCGGAATTGTCCAGGCGCCGGGTCTCTGAACGGCTGCGTTTGGGCCGCGACGACAAGTCGCCGCGGGATGTCCGGCGCGACGCATGGGACGGCCACAATAGCCATACATCTATGGCATAATCGTATGTATGAAGAAGACTCTTCATATCGACGAGCGGCTGTTGCGACACGCCAAGTCAGCCTGCGGTGCGAAGACAGATACTGAAACGGTTCGTCTTGGTCTCGAGGCGCTAGTTCGCCACGGCGCGTACGAGCGCTTGCGGGCGCTCCGCGGATCCGAGCCACGCGCACGCGAGACTCGCCGGCGACGTGAGCGGGCTTCAGCACTCGATCACGCGACTGCATGATCGTCTTGGTTGACACGTCTGTCTGGATTCGGTTCCTGTCCAATCGAGCGCCATACGCCGGTGAACTGGACGGACTCTTGAGTCGTGACGAAGTGAGCGGCCACGACTTCGTCTTCGGCGAGCTCCTTATCGGCGACAAGGGCGGTCGCAAACAGCTGCTGGCCGACTATGAGCGAATGCACCAGTCACCCGTCGTGCCTCACGCCGATGTCGTAGAGTTCGTGCGTGATCGGCGGCTGCACGGGCGCGGTGTTGGCTGGATCGATGTGCACCTCCTCGCCTCCGCTCTTGTTGGACGCCTCAAGCTCTGGACGACGGACCCGCGATTGGCGACGTTGGCCACAGAGCTCGGAATCGGATACGACTGATCCGCTGGCGGCCGAGCGTTCGCATGGGTGAGTACGAGATGAGGATGGCTGTAAGACTCTTTCTGTCCTCTGGGGGTCAACGGACCGTTGACGCCGCCGATTCGGCGCGTTTGGATGGACCTTTCTTTTTAGTCAGACGACGGTAGCCCGACCTCAACCGTACAGAGACCGTTCTGACATTGCGATCTGAGGCCGTCATTGGCGCCGAGGTCCTGAAGGATGGAGTCAGAATTGATTACATTCCGGGGTGCGGGCAGGCCAAGACATGAGCCGTCCCGCACGCCGCCACGCACATCCCACGGATCCCGTTCGTGTTACAGCAGCAATGATTCCAGCTTCACAGGCGCTCGAACGCTTGCGCGAAGGAAACCGCCGATTCGTGTCTGATGTTCGTGGCCGTGCGGCACTCGTCACTCAGACGCGGCGGAGTGAGCTCGCAGAAGGCCAGGAACCGTTCGCCATCATTCTCGGATGCTCCGACTCGCGCGTACCAGCAGAGATCGTTTTCGACCAAGGCTTGGGCGATCTCTTCGTCATCCGCGTCGCCGGAAACATCGTCGCGTCCTCTCAAATCGGCAGCGTGGAATTTGCCGCAGAACGGTTCGGCACACCGCTCGTTGTGGTGTTGGGTCACTCGCGATGCGGAGCTGTTCTTGCCACGTTGGAAGAACTCATGAGGCCAAGGGAGAAGCAGTCGCGGAATCTTCGATCGATCGTGGACCGCATTCGCCCATCGGTCGAAGGGTTGCTCGCGACGGAGCTGAGGAACGATTCGGAGGCCCTTGTGCGGCACGCCGTTCGCGCGAACATTCGCGCCTCTGCAAATCAAGTGCGACACGGCTCCGAAGTTCTCGAGGAACTGATTCAAAAAGGGCGGGTTCTGGTCGTGGGCGCCGAATATTCTCTGGAAACTGGGTGCGTTGATTTCTTCGACGGTGTGCCGGAGGCCGGGTAAGTCCCTTCACCCACGGAGATCGCTGAAGGACCTCGGTTGCCCCTCGCACGTCGTTTGGCCCAGGCACTCGACTCGTGGCGTAATCGACGCGCCGGAACGTCGGATCGCGATCACGAAGATTGTCCCCATGATTGTCCCTGAGACTGTCCCTGCCACGCTCTTCATCCGAGCTCGAAAGATCTCGCGATGAGATCACTGACTCCACCGCCAGAATGCAGCGGTTTTTCCAACCGTGAACATCTCCGCAACGTCATGATGAAGACTGACTTCCAGTCATGAGCTGCTCGCCACTTTCGTGACCGAGGGGCCGGTGCTCTATCGGCACCAACGGGCAAGAGCACTGCGGACGCGCGCCGTGACGGGCGGCCTGAAAAACCGCTGACTAGACGCAGATATCGCGGCAGCCATCGGTAGCGCAAACGCCGCAGCATTGAGTGACGTCAGGTTTGGTATGCGCACTCATGTCTGCGACGAGGTGCGCGGCCTCACAGGCACGCTGCGTAAACTGAACCCAAAGTCAGGGAGAAGCGTCATGCCAAGCGTGTTCCAAGATCTCCACCACGGTCTGCGGGCGTTGGCCAGCCATCCTGGCTTGACAATGGCTACTGCGCTGTCCTTAGGTCTGGCGATTGGCGCTCAGACGTCTGTCTACTGCCTGATTGATGCGCTGTTCTTGCGTCCTCCCGTCGGAGTGACAGAGGCGCAACGCCTTGTCTCGATCAGCGCACTCAACCGCGGCGTCCCCGACGAAGACGCGATTCGTTATCCCGACTATCTCTATTACCGCGACCACAATACGACGTTCACCGAACTGGCCAGCCACTTCAATTCAGGAGTCGCACTCGCGGATACGGAGCGGGCTGAGGAACTGCATGCGCACGTTGTCTCAGCGAACTATTTCTCCGCCCTCGGTGTCAGCCCTCATGTGGGCCGTTTCTTTCTCCCTGATGAGGATGTCGTGCCCGGAAGAAACCCGGTCGTCGTCCTGAGCCATTCGTTTTGGCAAAGGCGATTTGGCGCGGATCCCAGGTGTGTTGGTACCGTCCTCAAACTGAATGGGTCTCCGTTCACGATCATCGGTGTCGGCCCAGCAGGTTTCGAGGGTGCGAAGGCCGGCTGGCCGGTCGATGTCTTCGTGCCGAACATGATGGCCCAGATCGCTGCTCCCGACCTCGACATGTTGAGCCGCAACAGCGCGCGCCTGGATCTGATCGGACGGCTGAAACCGGGCCGGACGCTCGAAGAGGCTCGTGCCGAGATGCGCGGCCTGGCGAGTCAACTGGAAGCGGCCCACGCGGAGAACCGCGACAGTGCGGGACTCTCTTTGTCGTCGTTGAAGGGCATTCATCCGGAGGCTCGGCCAGGTGCCGCGCGGTTTGCCCAGTTGCTCGCCGCAACCGTGACCTGCCTGCTCGTGATCGCTTGTGCCAATCTGGCGGGTCTGCTGCTGGCACGCAATACGACCCGGCACAACGAGATCGCGATGCGCCTGGCATTGGGCGCGGGTCGGGGCCGCATCGTCCGACAACTCCTGTTCGAAAGCGTGTTGATCTCCGCCTGTGGGGGCGTCGTCGGGCTGCTGTTCGCGTCCTGGGGCAACGGGCTCCTGGCCAGCTATTACGGCACTGAAATCGATGGTGTTCGGCACGCGTACGCACTCGCCATCGATCGGACCGCGCTCCTCTTGACGATGGCGGTGGCCACTGCAACCGGCACTGCATTCGGCTTGCTGCCGGCTGTACTCGCGTCGCGCACGGCGCTGATTCCAGCGCTCAAGAAGGACGCCGCCTCGCAAGGCTTCCGCCGTTCACGCTTTGGGGCCGCGTTTCTTGTCGCGCAAGTCTCAATCTCGGTCGTGCTGGTCATCGGCGCCGCTCTCTTGATTCACAGCGTTCGAACGCTCCGTTCGGATCCCGGTTTCGATGTCGAGCACGTTGCGTACTTTCGAATGAAGCCACGCCTGAGCGGCTACGATCAAGAGAAAGCTTCAAGCTATTTCCGCAATCTGCAGCGCCACCTCGAATCGCTTGGCGAGGTGGAATCCGTCGCATTCGTCCGGTTCCCACCGACGCTTCCGCCTGGCGCCGTGCCGGTCGTGCCGGTTTTTCTACCAGGCCATGCACCATCAGCGCAAGACGAAGCGATCCGTGTCCCGCAGCATCTTGTCACGCCTGGATTTTTCGAGACGCTGACCATACCGATCGTCAGGGGCCGGGCTTTCGATGCCCGCGATTCCCCATCGAGCCGGCAATCTGTTGTCGTCGATCAGGTCCTGGCTGCGCGGCTGTGGCCTGATACAGATCCCATCGGTCAGACTTTGTTCGTCCAAGCACGCGAACTCGGGGGCGCTGATGCGAAGCCCTACGAAGTCATTGGAGTGGCGCAGTACAAGGGCGTTCGCCCCGGCGGCGCAGCACCTGGCGCGTCTCTTTTCCGCGCCGATTGGGCGTCCGCCGCCGGATCAGGACGCATGCTGGTGCGTGTGAAAGGCGATGCACGCACGATGCTACCGTTGTTGAGACAGGAGATTGTCGCTGTCGATCCCAACGTCGCCATCAGTGAGGCGCTGCCGCTGTCCGGACTCATGGAGAACATGTACGCAGAGGTGCCGCTGGCCATGCGTGTCGTCGGGTACGCCGGCGGTCTGGGTCTGCTGCTGACCGCGATTGGGCTTTACGCAGTGCTCGCGTTGGCAGTCGGGCACCGAACGCGCGAGATCGGAATCAGAATGGCGCTCGGTGCTCGTGTGCCGTCGATTCTCAGTCTCATCTTGCGCGAAGGGATAGCGCTCGCTCTGGCCGGCGTCGCTCTTGGTCTGGCATCGGCAATTGTTTTGAGCCGTTTGCTGACGCGCTTTCTCTACGGGATTACACCAAACGATCCTGTCACGTACGGTGTGGCAATCGTGGTGGTGGGAGGAGTCGCTCTCGTGGCGTGCGCAATCCCTGCCTGGCGGGCCGCAAGGGTCGATCCGATGGTGGCTCTGCGTTACGAGTAGAGCTTCCAGCAACATGGTCAGACGCTACGATCGGACATTCATCGTACCGTGGACCTGTCCTTAGGATTGTCCCTGCGACGCGCCAAAACAGCGCGTCCAGAGCCAACGCGCGCCAGCTCGTTCGGTCTCCGAAATGGAAAAGAGTGAAGAGTTCAGGAGGAGAATCGAAGATGTCCGAGAGGCGGATTTCCGTTTAGCCAACCGCCGCCTTCAGCCTCTCGGCCACCTCACCGCATGGAAATTGCTTTAGCACGGCCGCGGTTACTTCTCTTCCGGCCGACACTCGAGCAGGTATCGCGCGGTCGACGGTTGGCCGCGGCCGCAACGCGCCGTCGATCATAAATGTGACGCGGGAAAAGTTCGAGCGACTGACTCGTTATAACGTCTTAGTGGCGGTGACACGGACGAAGCAGCGCGCTTCCGGACAATGGGAAAAGGTAGAAGCAAGCCGAACGAGCAGGCCGCTTGATCTGGCTGATGCGGAAATACCCCGACACGCTGAAGAGGTTGGCGTCGCGAACGGCTTCGGCCTGAGTCCCCGGTAAGTCGCGGCTGGGGATCTGGAGGACGCGGCTGCAATGCCTCACGGTCGCCGATACACTAGGGTGATTTCCCTTGGATCACTTGAGCTGCGGCTGGTGATTACCACGCGAAGGCGGCCGTCGGGATCGAGCGACCAGACTTCACGGCGTTCAGCCCATACGCCGGTTTCGGGACGCTGCCCAGTGTAGCTGCCGGTCTCAAACACCAGCGAGTTTCCCTCCCATTTGACAGCGCGATGGGCAGTGGGACCGTTCGGCCTGCCGTCAGCGCGGATGCCGGGCACGACGCCGCCCAGCACTCCGATCAGGTCAGTCTCCGATCGCGTGCGGCTCTCGAACTGCCGATCAACCGCGATGTCTCTGAAGAACGGTTCTATCGGGTCGCCGTGAATCGTTGTTCGCACGAGCGTCTGGCGCACCGAGAGTGCCGACGGAATATCCGGGTCCGATGGCCAAGGGGTGGCGAGAATCCAGCGCCCTGAGAAGTCCGGTTTGCCTTGAGCAGCGAACGTGACCGTAGCGAGCATAATCAGGGCGACCGACAACGTTCGCTTAAGCCTATTCCTGCAACACACAGCCGCCTCCGTAGTCGTCTGATTCGAGCGTTCAGCCGCTAAAGTGGTCTGGCGCCTGCGATGGGTGTTTCGCAAGTTTGGACACCGGAATTCATGATTTGGATTGTGACTTCAGCGAAGTGCATACCATAGCACCACGGGAAGCTGCTGCCTCGATAAGTGGGATTGCTGCCCTCGCCAGACGGACGTCCGGTTAGGAGAGGCCTCGCGAGTGTGGACATTGTTGTACGAGAGGCGTCAGCGCATACCCGAGGTTCTTGGACATGGGGCTTCGTTGTCGCGACCGATCCACCCAGAGCGCTCACGCCGCTGTCCAGGAGAACTCCGAATTCAGTGGGTTGTAAGCCCACGATTTGAACCTGCGACCAATACGGGTTCTCCGACGCGGGTTCTCAATCTGGGCGGGTTCCTAAACGGGGGGACACGTTCGCAGCGACCGAGAGCTCCACTCGCACGACACGAGAGTACGGCGTGTGCCGCAAGCGCGTGCGACAGCTCGCTGGTGCAGCTATGCGCCATGTTCGCGATGTTGGCAGGGCGCAGCGCCGCTTCTTTAATTCTTAAGGTTTTGATTTCGGCGCATTGCGAGCGGGCCGACCTGTTGGCGCTGTGACCGAGTGCGCAGGCGCGCGAGGCACCGGATGCGTTGCTAAGCGGAGTGAGGAGCTTGGGTCAGTAGCGATCATCTGCGGGGCCCTGCGCGTGATCACGCTATCGCGTTACGGAGCCTTGCAGGTGAAGTTGCCCGCCGTGTCGAGACTTCCTGTTCCGGTATAGACCGCGATCTGCGGATGTGGACACACCGGGCGAGTTCGCTCCACCTTTCCATCGTGCATGTAGGACACTACGACATGATCGGGCGCTTCGCCTCGCTCGACCCACTGCTCCAACGCGGCGAGCATATCGAAGCCGACAGGACCCGCCGTTGACGGCGCCATGTGGCCCATGCCAGGCACCATGAACACTCGCATGAAGCCCTGCGTCTTGCCGGCGCCTATTCTCTTGAGGACGCTCTCGTAGTAGTCAATGGTGTTGAGAGGCGTGATGAGCGGATCGCTCAAGCCGTGGTAGACGAGCAGCTTGCCGTGGTGCCCTGCAAACCTCCGCAAATCGGGATCCGTCCCATCCAGCACGGGCCGGGCGATCCCGTCTGACATGCTGACGTCCCGGTCGAAATCCATCGTGTGGAAGTCCCACGCGGGGTTCTTGAAAACCACGTACTTGAAGTAATCGTCCGGAATCTGGAAAGGCTTCTGTCCGCCCGCAGCAGGTGCCCACCCGAGCTCGATCCCTGGCAGCAGTCCCGGAGAGATCACCGTTCGCGTCAGCGAATTGATTACGGGACCATAAATCTTCTTCACCCCCTCGACCTGGGGCGCGGTCAAACAGTCCGCATCATGCCCAGCGCTGCACAACAAGACGGTTGGATTGAAATTGCAGTGAGCTGGATCGGAGAGCAGGTCGTCCCGCAGCCCGTCGCGCGCATCGCACGCGTTGAGCACGGCCCGATGGACGATGGGATAGTCCTTCGGAGGCATGAATCCGGCTGCGTCGTCGAGGGTCGCGCGCGCGAGCCAGATCAGGTGCGGCATCACTCGCGACCAATAATTCACCGGTGCGCCTGCGACGATGCCGTCGTAGTCGTTCGGATAACGTTGCGCTTCGGTCAGGCCCTGCTTTCCCCCGGTGGAACCGCCCACCCAGTACGACAATCGTGGCTTGGCGCCGTAGAACCTGGTCACGAGCGCTTTTGCCGTCGTCGTCATCTCGTGAATCGCACGGTAGCCGAAGTCGACCAGCTTCTCGGGGTGTCCGAGCGCGAACCGGCCGTCGAGTCCACCTCCTGAATGGCCGGTGTCGGTGGACGCAACCGCATAACCGCGCCGTAACGGATCGCTCATCTGCCCGTACGAGATGGAGCCGGCCCACCCGCCATTGCCAACGCCCATGAATTTGCCGTTCCATCCTGAGATCGGCATCCACAGCTCAATGTGGATATCCGAGTCTTTGGACGGCGTCAGCGTGGCAGCCACACGGCAGAATGGCGGCAAATTCCGGATGGCAACGCTGGAAGGCGGCCCGCCGACATTCGCTCCGCTCGCTGGGGAGAACTCGCCGCCGCCGACGGCTGGGCGAGGGTGATTGTGGTCCCGGCAAATGTTGTCCGGGTGAGGCTCTCGCACGTTTGCGGCGACGCCATGGCATGATCCGTGGCAAGCAGAATAAGCAGAAACACCGAGCTATGTGCGAGGTTCATGACGATCCTCCATGTCCCTCCCCGATTGGCACGGCGTCGCAGCTCTCGCCTCCGGTGCGCAGCTGGCGAGCGAATGATTCCGACGGCCCAAGCATGTCTTGAAACTGCTGACGGACCGCGCTAGTCGGTAAGTCACGCCAGCACAGGTTCATTCGCGAACTGACGCTATTCGGCGCGGAGTGCAACGATCGGATCGACGCTCGCGGCGCGGCGCGCGGGCACCACGCTCGCGACGAGCGCCGCTCCGGCGAGCAGCAGCACTGCGGCCGCGAACGCGCGCGAATCGGTGGCTTCTACCTTGAACAGAAACGCCTTCGCCGCCGCGCTCAGGTACCACGCGCCGATGCCGCCGGCGATCAGGCCTGACGCCACGAGAGCGCCCGCATTAAGCAGGACCATTGCGATCATGTTCGAGCGCGTCGCGCCAAGCGCCATCCTGACCCCGATCTCGCGGGTTCGCTGCGAGACCGCCCAGGCCATCAGGCCGTAGATCCCGACCGCCGAAATAACGAGCCCAAGCACGCCGAAAAGTCCCAGCAGCAGCATGTTTAGTCTTCGCTGGGCCACTCGCCTCCCGACCAACTCCTCCATCGTCATCACGTTGCGAAGCGGCACGTCGGGCAGTACGGCGAATACGGCGGATTTCACGGCTGGCAGCACACCGTACGGATCTCCGCTGGTCCGGATCACCAGTTCGCCACCCGACACGCGCGTCGCCTGGGCTATCGGGATGTACGCCTGCGGCTTCGGGTCCAATTCGAGACTCGTCTGGCGGACGTCGCCGACGACGCCGACGATCGTGCGAGTGCCTTCGACGCCGACTGCGCGCCCGATTGGGTCCTCTCCCGAGAAGTACTTGCGCGCGGCGGATTCGCTGATGATGACGACCGGAGCTGCATTCCGGCGATCGGTCCGAGCGAACAACCGTCCGCGTCGAAGCGGAATCCTGAGCGCCTGATGATAGTCGGGTGTCACTGCGCTGGTGACGATCATCTCCCCGGCTGTGAGATCGATGTTCTTTGCCGGAATCGTCAGCGAGGTGGCGCTGTAGCCGCCCTGGAGCGGGACCATTCCGCCAATCAGGGACGCATGGAGCACGCCGGGAATGTGACTAATGCGCTCCACGAGCTCGGCGAGCGGCGCCAAGTAATCGCGCGGCTGCATACGCGATTCGATGCGCGGCGATACTTGTGCGGTCAGTACGCGTTCTGGACCGAACCCCGGATCGATCCGCATCAGCGCGACAAAGCTGCCGATGAAGAGTGCGGCGCCCACGAGCAAGACAACGGCCAGCGCGAGTTCGGCGATGACCAGTCCGTTGCGAAGCCGTCGCTGGCCGGTGCCCGCGCTCGCCCGCCCGCCGGCCTTGAGCGCGTCGGAGACGTCGGGCTTCGAGGCCTGGACGGCCGGTACGAGTCCGAACAGGATGCCTGTGACGAGTGACAGGCCTGCGGTTGCGGCCAGGACACGCAGGTCGAGCGCGATCGTCGTGACGCGTGGCACGGAATCAGGCATCGAGGCTTTCAGGATTCCAACTCCCCACCGCGCGACTATGACGGCACACAACGTACCTACCGCAGATAGCACGAGACTCTCAATCAGCATCTGTCGCACGAGACGCAGGCGGCTCGCGCCGAGCGCTGCGCGAATGCCAATCTCCCGTTCCCGCGACGTCGCGCGCGCGAGCAGCAGGTTCGCGACGTTGGCGCACGCGATCAGCAGGACGATCCCGACCGCCCCCAGCAGCATCAACATCCAGGACTTCGTCCGGGCGCCGACGATATGGTCGACGAGCGGCCGCACGCCAATCAGGTTGTCCTTGTTCCACTGCGGGTGCGCCTTCTCGAGCGCTGCGGCAATCTGGTCCATCTGGGCTTGCGCCTGCTCCAGCGAGGCATCGTCCTTCAGCCGCGCGATCACCTGCAGGTAGTTGTATCGGGAGCCCTCGCTGCGAAGCCGCTGGTGGGGAGGCACAACGTAGGGAAGCCAGACCTCCGTCGTGCGCGCGGAGCCCACGGGATACGCAAACCCGGGCGGCATCACGCCGAGCACCTCGTACGCACCCTGCGCGCCCTCAACGTCGTCGAGCGTAATCGTCCGGCCGACGACCTGCGGATCCGATCCGAAGCCGCGCCGCCACAACGCGTCATTCAGGACCACCACACGATCGCGCCCCGGGATCTCATTCTGCTTCGTGAATGCGCGGCCGATCGCTGGCCGCACACGCAGGACGTCGAAGAATTCCGCCGTGACGTACTCCGGCACGAGCGATTCGGGTTCGGCACCGGGCTGATGGAGCGTGAGCCAGCCGCTGGCGATCGCCGACATCGACTCGAACACGCCCTGCTCGGCCGTCCAGTCCATGTAGTTCTGCGGTGCCACGGCCGAAAGAGCGTCCGGATCGCGTGTATCGCCCGGCAGACGACGCGTCTGTGGCTGCCGCTCGCCCACGGCCACGAGCCGATCGTGTTCATCGAACGGCAGCCCGCGGAGCACCACGGCATCGACGACGGAGAACAACGCGGTGCTCGCGCCGATCGCGAGGGTGAGGACGATCAGGGCGGCGAAGCTGAAGCTCTTCGAGGAGCGGAGCGAACGAAAGGCCGCTTTCAGATCATCGCGCATGGCGAGACTATACGCCTTGGCGCACGGTCTTAATGCGGCGGCACGGCGCGTCTGAGCTTCGCGGTCCGGAGATGCGCAGGCTGAGCCTGTCTGGTGCTCAGCGGCGGGTGGACGTGCAAGCCCAGCCGCGAGCGCGAGCGGTGAGTTCGTCGACGGGAGAGGGGACGACCCACGTCGCGCTTCGGATCTCCGTCAATGGTGCACTTGACAAGCCAGTGGAATCGAGCGAAGCTTCGCGACCGGAGACCACTTGAATGCCAAGTGAACCGAACTGCCGCGTGGAGCTGCTGCAGGGCACCCTCGACCTGATCGTGCTGCGGGCCCTGGACACGATGGGGCCACAGCACGCCTACGGCCTCGCCTCGCGTCTGGAGCAGGTCGCGCAACCGTCGCTCACGCTCAATCAGGGAACCTTGTATCCCGCGCTGGTCCGCCTGGAGCAGAAGGGCTGGATCAAAGGGACGTGGCGGCGGACCGAGAAGAACCGCGAGGCGAAGTACTACAGCATCACCCGAGCCGGCGTGCGCGGCCTGCAGAAACAGAGCGAGCGCTGGCGCCGGCTTGCCGGTCTCGTGGACAAGCTCCTGTTGAACGAGGGCTGACATGGGACATGTCAGACGGTTTTTCCTCAGGCTGGGCAATGCGCTTCGCCCTGGAAGGGCAGAACCGGACCTCGCGCGTGAGGTATCGTCACACCTGAGGCTGCTCGAAGACGAGTTCCGGCGACGCGGCATGTCGGAAGAGCAAGCTGGGCTCGCCGCGAAGCGTGCGTTCGGCGGCATCGAGCAGACGAAGGAGTTGGCCCGCGACGCGCGGTCATTCGTCTGGTTCGACGAGGTCCGCCGCGATCTCCACTATGCCGTGCGGACATTCCGCCGGAGTCCGGGATTCAGCGCCGTCGCGGTCCTCACGCTCGCCCTGGGCATCGGTTCGACGACGACCATTTTCAGCTTCGTCAACGCTGTCCTGCTGAATCCGCTCGCGTATCCGGCCAGCGATCGCCTGGTCGTGGTGGCGCTGACGATGAACGGCACTCCCATTTCCGTCACGCCAGGAGACTTTCTCGAGTGGCAGGCCCAGAATCATTCGTTCGAGGCAATGGCGGCCGGTACGGTGACTCCCTACAACCTCACCGGCCGCGGCGAGCCCATAGGCGTGCTGACCGGGCTCGTGAGCGACCGGTTCGCGGAAACTCTGCGCGTCGCGCCGCAACTGGGCCATTCGTTTGCCGCAGAGGCTGACGCGGACCGGAGTCACTCCGTCATCATCAGCGATCATCTGTGGCGTCACCGCTTCAATGCAGACCCGGCGATCATTGGTAGCTCGATCACGCTCGAGGGCGCGCCGTACACGGTCGTGGGCGTGATGCCGGCAGGCGTGTCGTTTCCTCGTGAGCTCATGACCTCGGACGGCGCACGCACGCTGCCCGATGTCGATTCGTGGGTGCCACTCACACTTCGCCCGAACGACCGGGCGAATGGATTCCTGGAGGTGGTCGCGCGACTCAAGTCGGACGTCTCGTGTGCGCAGGCGCAAATCGAGATGGCAACCATCCAGCGTGCGCTCGCAGACCGGTTCATGCCACGCGAGCTACGCGACCTCAACGTCGGACTGCGCGTCGTTCAGATGCAGGAACAGATCGTCCGCGCCGTGCGCCCGCTCCTCCTGACGCTCTTCCGTGCGGTGACCCTCTTGTTGGTAGTCGCGTGCGCGAACGTGGCGAACCTTCTGCTCGGGCGTGCCGCGACGCGCGAGCGAGAAGTCGCCATCCGCAGTGCACTGGGATCAGGGAGACGCCGCTTGATCCAGCAGTACTTGATCGAAAGCGTGCTGCTCGGCGCACTTGGGGGCGCGCTCGGCCTGCTTGTGACGAATGTCGGCATCGATCTCATTAGCGCGCTGATACCGCCAGGCACGCTGCCCCGCGTCAGGGAAGTCCGTATCGATTCTCACGTGCTGATCTTCAGTACGGCCGTCTCGGTCATCACGGGTCTGATGTTTGGTCTGTTGCCGGCGATGCAAGCGGGCAATACCGACCTGACCACGACGTTCAGGGGCACCGGCGCGACGCACACCATGCGATCGAGATATCTTCGAGTCCTCGTTGCCGCCGAAGTCGCGCTTGCGTTCGTCCTTCTCGTGGGTGCCGGCCTGCTGTTCAAAAGCTTCGCGCGGTTGACGAGTGTCAATCCCGGCTTCCGGCCAGAGAGCATACTGACCCTCGACGTCACTCTCCCGGAAGGCAGCTATCCGACACTAACGGAGATGCGGGCATTTTCGTCTGCGGTGCTCGAAGGAATGCGGCACACGCCGGCGATGGTGGAGTCGGGAGCGGTGAACCTGCTGCCGATCGGCGGTCCATTGCTCTCCGGCGACTTCACATTGGAAGGTGTGCCTCGGCCGCGCGGCTTCACCGCCGTGAAGCCCGCCGTGAGCCCTGGATACTTTAGGGCTCTGGGTATCCCGATGCTGCGCGGCCGCGATTTCAACGAGCGAGACACCGAGAACGCGCCCGGTGTTGCCGTCGTGACGGAGCGGTTCGCGCGACGCGCCTGGCTCGGGCAGGACGCAATCGGCAAACGCCTGAAGCTTGGCTTTGGTCGTCCCGAAGACCAGCCCTGGCTGACCGTCGTCGGCGTGGTTGGAGACGTGAAGCAGAGCACGCTGGCGGACGAAACCAGACCGGCCATCTACGTCTCGCTCATGCAGGCGCCCCAGCCGTTCCTGCTGCGGAATCTCACGTTCGTGGCACGGACTGCCGTCGATCCCCGGAGCGTCGCATCGCTGGTTCGGGAAGACATTCACCGCGTAGATCCACTGCTCCCGATAGACCGTGTCGCCACGATGACGCAACTGCTCTCGGATTCTGTCGCGGAGCCTCGGTTCCGAGCCGTTCTTCTTGGAGCGTTCGGTGCGTCCGCCGTCGTGTTGATCGCCGTCGGCATGCTCGGCGTGCTGGGGTTCTTCGTCGCGCGCCGCACGCAAGAGATCGGTCTGCGGATAGCGATTGGAGCCCAGCGCGCAGACATCGTGACGCTGATCGTGAAGCAGGCGCTCGCCATGACGGGGATAGGGATTGCTTGCGGCGCAGCTCTCGCGCTCGCGGTGACGCGGCTGCTGGAAAGATTCCTGTTCGAGATCTCGCCGTACGACCCGGCGATCTTCGTACTCATCGCTGCGGTGCTCTGCGTGATGTCGCTCGTGGCGAGTTATGTTCCCGCACGGCGGGCGATGAAGATCGATCCGCTCGTCGCCCTTCGCTGCGAGTAAGGGCGCGTGCGCTACCACGGCGGCTCACAGCCCGCTGTGGGCGTGAGTCGAACCAGTTCGGCGCGGCGATTCATTGCACGATCGGCGGCGGTCTTCCCGAAGGTGAGCGGCCGTAGCGCACCACACCCTTTGGGGACGAGGCGATGCCGTTCGACACCGCGTGCCGCGAGCCAGTCCACCAGCAGCTCGGCACGGAGTGTCGAGAGGGCGACCGCATTGGATTCGGTCGGATCGGCAAACGCTTTCACCAACAGTCTTACTCCGCGATCGCGAAATAGTTCGCTCACGACGGCCTGCAGGGGTTCGTCCGCATCGGTGGCGAAGGCGGCGCGACTCTCTTCGAACCGAATCTTCGCTCCGCGAAACGGTAAAGTCGCTTGATGAAGAGCGCGCCTTCGCGCGAGTTCACGCCCGTAGCTCGAGGTCAGCGCTGGGGGCTCGTCCTGTCGAGGAGGCGCTGAACTCAATAGCAGGACGACATCAACGTCATCCTCGACGACGCCACGCGAGAACCCGAACCCTATGTCCTGAACGTCCATTTTCCCGAGCCACGTGCCTCGCACCGATACGCCCGCCGGAACGGTCCATCCTTGCAGGCGCTTGGTGATACGAGAATCTGTCCGTCCAGCGTCGAGCGCCGCAAGGACGAAGGTCCGACCAGGAAAGCGCGCATCGAGCAGGTGAATGAGGCTGTTCGGAAAAATGACCTTACGACCAAGATGCGCCCCACCGAAGAAGAGCAACGCATTTGCCGTCCGATTCATGATCTCACGTTCGATGACATGCGCGAAGTGGGCATCGCGCCAGTCGTTCATGTCCTCGTCCGCAGGGCTGGTAACGGTGCTCCAATCAATCGGAGGATCGCCGAGGAGGACCCGAATGCGGAGGGCTGGTGGCAGTGGTCGGTTCACAGCCCGCACTTCAGCGAGCATGTGCTCATACATCGGAAGGGACCAGACACCTGTGACCTGCGTGGTGTCCTCCCAGGCGTGACGCAGTTCCTCCCGAGTGACCGCCTCTCCTGAGACGTATCGATCCATCACGGATTGGTATCGAGCATTTCCGAACTCGATCACGATGTTGCGGACTGTTTGCGGAAAACGTCTGTCCCGAATCAGTCCGATGAAGAAGTCTCGGGTCTCCAATTGGCCGTGTCCGGCACCGTCGCTGAGAGCCACCAGAGGGTAGTTTTGAAAGGCGGTCAGAATCAGATCGATCGCGTCTTGCGGCCGCACGTCAGCGTCGGACACACTGTGAGTTGCTCCGATGCAGGCCGTCGCCGCGACAGCGAGCGCAACGATAAACTCTGAAACGGCATTCATTCGCAAGCCACGGTTGAACTCATCGCTGGCGTCCAGCGGCTACCGCATCAAACCGTGCGGCTCGATGCCTAGCGCACGCCACAGCGCGACGACTGATGCGGCAGCTGCTCTTCGACGTTCGGTCGTGGGACCCGCCGACACTTGGGGCCGCCGCGGTCCTCCTCATATATTCTCCGCGCTGCTCGCCAGCTACATTCCCGCTCGCTGTGGCGCGTCGGTGAACCCGATAGACGTTCTTCGTGCCGAGTAGACGTTTCGCTCGTATCTCACACGGATCGATCCTGTTCAGCCGTCCGCGCTGTCAGTCGTGCTGAGCGGGTTCGTCACACCGACGCGAGCCCGGGCATGAGCGAGACGAGCATTCGGGAACGCTGCGGGTGTTGCGAGTCTTTCTGCGTTATCTGCACCAGGAGAAGCACCTGCATCATTCACGAGTCGGACCCGCAATTCTAAATGCGGGCGTTACCCTCACTGACAAGCCATTCAGGCCCGTCATCCGCACGCGCATCATCAAGGCCCTGTTCTCAACGGATCGGCCCAGGGTATAATTCGGCAGACCTTCCAACTGTAATCAGGACAGAGCATGATCTCGTCGTCGTTTACTTTGCCCTTCAGCTCAATCGACCCTGGCTTCCCAGCGTTGCAGCGTACGATCGAGACGCATCGCTGGAAGGGGCGTCCGACACATCGTGACGTTTGCAGGATTTCAATCGACGAGCGACGAGCGACAGAAGTAAACGTTTATACAAACGAGTTCTGGACGAGGCGTCACCGAGCGGCGAACTCACTTCACCAGGTGTCGTATCGAGCATGCTTCAAGCCGCAGCTCCCAAGGTTCTTTATTGAGCTGCTCACGCATCCAGGTGAGTTCGTGTATGACCCCTTCATGGGTCGAGGCACCACGCCGATCGAAGCGGCGATCATGCAGCGTGTCCCGTTCGGATGCGATGTGAATCCCCTCAGCATTGCCCTGACGGCACCTCGTCTCAGTCCCCCAACGCTGCTGCAGGTCCGCGAGCGTCTGGCGGCCATTGACTTTTCGAGTGCTGATGCTCTGCCCGAACATCTCCTGGTTTTCTATCATCCCGAGACGTTGCGCGAGATCTGCGCCCTTAAATCGTATCTAAAGCAGCGGGCTGAAACTCAAACGTTTGATCCTGTCGACAACTGGGTTCGAATGGTCGCGCTGAACCGGCTGACGGGGCATTCCCAGGGATTCTTCTCGGTGTACACGCTGCCGCCCAATCAGGCGGTTTCGCCGGAAGCTCAAGGGCGCATCAACGAAAAGCGGCGACAGGTGCCACCGCGACGGGGCGTGCCCACTCTTATTCTCGCGAAGAGCGAATCTCTTCTTCGTGACTGCGACGTTTCAGTCAGGCAGGCGCTCGGAAGTGCGGTGGGTGCCGCGAAGCTGATGACTAGCTCCTCAAAATCCACACCGGAGATCCCATCCGGTTCGGTGGCGCTCGTGGTAACCTCGCCGCCTTTCCTCAACACGGTAGATTACGCCGCCGACAATTGGCTTAGGTGTTGGTTTTGTGACATCGACGCAACTCAACTCGGGATTACAGTTGTCAAGCGCTTGGACGAGTGGTCCACCATCATGGGGGAAGTCTTTCGAGAACTCTTTCGAGTCGTTCGATCGGGGGGACACGTCGCCTTTGAGGTCGGTGAAATCAGAAACGGGCAGCTACGCCTTGAAGAAGCCGTGCTGCCGCAGGCGGCTGCGGCTGGTTTTGAGCCCGTCCTCGTGATGATCAACTCTCAACACTTCACAAAAACTGCGAACTGCTGGGGAGTCAGGAACAACAGCAAGGGCACAAATACTAACCGGATCGTCGTGCTCAAGAGACCCGCGTAGAAGGGAAACATCGATGATCACGGTCAGATTGAAACTAAGCGCGAAGCCAGTGGAGGTGCTACGGCGGCCTGTCGTCGGCCACCAGACTGGCGAAGAATCGGCGGAATGGACTCCGAGTTGCGCTCCTCGTCACGATTGAACTGAGCTTCAATCTCCGCTGACCGGCGGTAGTTTTCAGTGCCCTGTCTCGCGTTCGCAATGCAGTTACCCGGTCCGTCTGCATCAAGACTGGGCACGAAGTTCCGAGACCGATCTCATAACAGGGTCCCACGGAGCACCACGACGCCGACCGTAAAATAAATCACCAAACCGAGATAATCAGCGGCACGAACAACGCGAGCACCTGGTCCTCGGCACTCAAATCGCAAAAAGCTCCGGCCAGCTCTGCGGACGCCATCGCACGAGCTCGTCGCGGAGTTTGGCAAAGTCACTGCTCCGAATAATCGACACGAGATCGAGGGTTGTCTGGGCCATAAGTCCTTCAGGCGCGGCACGCTGCGCGGATCGACAGGCGGCCACAACGTGCTACAATCAGTGGTCCCCGACAACTCTGCGCCCTGACGTTCGATAGCCCGAGTACCGAACGGACGGATCCCAATGCCTATTCGACTGGCCATCACGATTGCGCTCGCTGTCGGCCTCGGCGCCGTGTCTCCGAAGGCGCAGGAGCACGGAGAACGGCCCCAGCAGACATTTCGCAGTGCCGTAGACGTCGTGACCATCCATGCGTCAGTGCGGGATGGGCGCGGACGCCTCATCAGCGGGCTCACGTCTGCTGATTTCGAGATTCGCGACAACGGGCAGCTGAGACCGATTCTCTCGCTGCGATCCGATCGTCAATCTCCGCTCAGTCTCGCC
>Ga0209686_1000522_pt1 | contig 19649 bp, 18 predicted proteins | sample GraSoiAngelo_126_FD_185883 | JGI IMG/M metagenome (GOLD analysis project Ga0209686, IMG submission 185883) | Grasslands soil microbial communities from the Angelo Coastal Reserve, California, USA - 14_0927_09_20cm (SPAdes) (version 2) | ecosystem: Environmental > Terrestrial > Soil > Grasslands ...
GTTCGCACGTGAAGTGAAGCGCCTGGCCGACGCGCCGGCGCTGCGAGCGGCGCTTGGCGCGCGCGGTCGTCGCGTCTACGACGAGCGATTCGATCTCGCGCACACCGTCAGCGCGCTGCGTCATGCCGGCGTCGCGGTGCCGGTCCAGTGAGGTCTGCGCACCGCCTCTCGATCCTGCTCGCCGGAGACTATCCGGACGATCCGAGACTCGGTTCCTCGAAGGTCCTTCACAAGCTGCGCGATGAGTTCACCGCGCTCGGCCACGACTGCGACGTAATCTGGTCGCACGAAATCGGCCGCTGGCCTGCCATTCGTCACCTTCGTCAGCTCGCATCGCCGTGGATGGCCGCGAGAGCCCTCTCTGCCCGGATGGACCGCAAGAAGTACGACGTCGTGGATGCCGCCAGCGCGGAAGGATTGTTCCTGGGTCTTTCGAACATGATCGGGGGACCTGACGGCTGCGTGTTCATCTGTCGCTCGAACGGGATCGAACACCGCAACTACGCGCGCATGATCGATGATCACGTGCACGGCCTGATGCACAAGCCGTGGACGCGGCGTCTGTGGTATCCGGCAACACGCCTGTCGCAGGTGGCGGCCGCGGCGCGACTCGCCGATCGACTGATCGTGACGAACGATGCCGATCGGACGTTCGCGCTCGATCGCGGGTGGCAGCCGCCGGACCGTGTCGCGCTGGTCCCGCATGGCATCTCCGATACTTTCCTGGCGGACGCGCCAGCGCCGGACGCGCCGCGCGGCGCCGGCCTCCTGTTCTGCGGGACGTGGGACCACGTCAAAGGCATTGCGTACCTGACAGCGGCCATCAACCAACTGCACGCCGCGGGACATCGCGTGCCACTCACCGTGCTCGGACCGGGGGTGCCGGCAGACGTTGTCCTCGCCAGCTTCGATGTGGACACGCGGCCGTTCGTCAGCGTGATCGATCGCGCGCCCGAAGAGCGGGTCATGGCCGAGTACAGACGCCACGACATGTTGTTGTGGACTTCGAGCTACGAGGGCTTCGGTCTCGTGGTGATTGAAGCCATGAGTCAACGCCTGCCCGTGATCGCAACGCCTTCCGGATTCGCCGGCACGATCATCCAGCACGATGAGACCGGGATGCTGGTGCCGTTTCGCGACGCCAGTGCCGTCGTCGCCGCGGTCAGCGAACTCTGGTCGAACCCTGCTCGACGCCAGCGGCTTGGCAATGCGGGACACGACGCGGTCAGGGGCATGAGCTGGCGAGCCACGGCGACGCGGACGCTCGACGAGTACGAAACCGCACGCGCGGATCGCGCGAGACGATGACGCCCAGGTTGACCGTCGGCATCACGACACGGGATCGACCCGCGTCGCTCGACACGTGCCTGCGCTCGCTCGACGCGATTCGGAGCCTGTGTCCGGAGATCCTCGTCTTCGACGACGGATCCCATCCGCCGGCAATCGGCGGGATCTCGCAAGGCATCGTCGCGCCGCGACTATTGCGAGACCACCGCAGCCCGGGCTACATCGTCGGCCGCAATCGACTGGTGCGGGAAGCTGCCGCACCGGCGGTCCTGCTGCTCGACGATGACACACGGATCGTTTCGCGTGAAAGCATCGAGCAGGCGCTCGCCGTGCTGAACGGCGACGGCCGGGTCGCGGCGGTCGCCTTCTCGCAGGCTGAAGCGGACGGCCGGCCGTGGCCGGTGCGAATGCAGCCATCGCCGGTGACGAGGCCGTCGATCGTCGCGAGCTTCATCGGGTTCGCGCATCTCCTGCGGCGCGACGTGTTCCTTGCGCTTGGCGGCTATCGCGAGGACTTTGTGTATTTCGGCGAGGAGAAAGACTTCTGTGTGCGGCTTCTCGACGCGGGGTACGTGACGGTCTACCTTCCGGATGCGGCCGTTGCTCACGTGCCGGATGCGGCGAGCCGGAACCGGACGCGATACCTGCGCTTCACCGCCCGCAACGATTGCCTGAACGCGCTCTACAACGATCCGTTTCCGCGTGTCATGTGGACAGTGCCGGCGCGCTACGCGCTCTACTTCCGAATGCGGCGCGCCTGGGCGATCGGCGATCCCTGGGGATGGGTCTGGATCGGACGCGAGTTGCTGCGATCCTCAAAGGCGATCGCATCCAGGCGACGCCCGGTGTCCCGCGCAACACTCGAGACGTGGCGCAAGCTCAGAGCCTCGCCAATTCCATACCCGCTGCCCCTCATTTCCACTGTTGGAGACGACGCGGCGTGACGAAGCGGCTGCTGACGATCGGGCACTCGTACGTCGTCGCGGCCAACCGCCGCCTGGCGCACGAGATGGCGCTCGCAGGATCGGATACGTGGCACGTGACGGCCGTCGCACCGAGGCAGTATCGCGGCGACCTGCGCCGGATCACGGTGGAACCGATTGCAGGAGAAGCCGATGATCTGCGCACCGCGCCCGTTCGACTGGATCGCGTGCCGCATCTGATGTGGTACGGCCAGCTCAAGACCGTGCTCGATCGTCAGTGGGATGTCGTGCACTGCTGGGAAGAGCCGTACGTCGTCGCCGGCGCGCAAATTGCGCGCGCGACGCCGCGCGGCGCGCGTCTGGTCGTCGCCACCTTTCAGAACATCGACAAGCGGTATCCATGGCCGCTCAGCGCATTCGAGCGCCAGACGATGAAGCGCGCCGACGGCTGGATTGCTTTCGGCCGGACCGTGCACGACACGCTGTCGTGCCGCGAGCCTTATGCGGGGAAACCTTCGCGTGTGCTGTCACCCGGCGTCGATGTCGAACGATTTCATCCTGACGCGGCGGCGCGCCGCGCGATGCTCGATCGACTCGGATGGTCCGCGTCCGACCGCGTGGTGGGGTTTCTCGGACGGTTCGTGCCACAAAAAGGCATCGCGCTGCTGCTCTCCGCGCTTGGTTCGACGAACACGCCATGGCGCGCGGCCTTCGTTGGCGGTGGTCCGATGGAAGGCGAGCTCAGGGCATTTGCCGAGAAGCATCGGGGCCGCGTTCACATCGAAACGACGGCGCGTCATGACGAGGTGCCCGGCTGGCTGAATGCGATGACCATTCTCTGCGCGCCGAGCCAGGCCAGCCCACGATGGCGCGAGCAGTTCGGCCGCATGTTGATCGAGGCGATGGCCTGTGGCGTGCCGATCCTTGCGAGCGACACGGGGGAGATTCCACACGTCATCGGCGATGCGGGAGTGGTTGTACCCGAGCGGGACGTTCAGCGATGGACCGCGGAGATCGACCGTTTGCTCTCCGATGACGCGTTGCGGCGAGATCTCTCGGAGCGAGGGCTCGAGCGGGCACGGTCACGATTTGCGTGGCCCGTCGTCGCGCGCGAGCATCTCGCCTTCTTCGAAGCGATTGCCGCAGGAGACGCGACGTGATGGTGCCGCTCTCCTCTCGAATGGTTGGTACCGGATGTGAAAGCCCGGATCAACCAGGTGATGCCGCCGGCGCGTTCGGCGCAGACTTCAACTCGACCGCGCGCTGCGGTCCGATGTGCCAGGCGCGACGGCGGGCTAACGGTTCAGCATGAGCATGCAACGGTTACGCGTCGCTGTCATCGCGGACTACGCCGAGGAAGGCTGGCCGAGCATGGATCTCGTGGCCGAGATGCTCATGACGCACCTCGCGCGCGAGCACGCGGAGACGATCGACGCGCACCTCGTGCGTCCGCCCATGCGGCGCCGGCTCACGCGCGTTCGCGCGCTCGCCGGCAGACGCCGCATCAAGGGGCTCGACCGGGTGGCCGCGCGGCTCTGGGACTATCCTCGCGCGCTCGCGCGGCTCGCAAGCCGCTTCGACGTCTACCACATCGTCGATCACAGCTACGCACACCTGGTCCACGCGCTGCCGCACGCGCGCACGATCGTCACCTGCCACGACGTGGATACATTCAGATCCGTGCTGCAGCCGCGCGACGAGCGGCGCTCGGCCGCGTATCGCTGGATGACGCGGAGGATTCTCACGGGGCTCGGACGTGCGGCCCGTGTGGCGTGCGACAGCGATGCGACGCGACGGGCGCTCATTACTCTCGCACATCTTCCCGAGGATCGACTGGCGGTCATTCCCAACGGCACGGATACCGGTGGGCAGCCGGACGCCGACGCGGCAGCGGACTTCGAGGCGGCGCGTCTGCTCGGGCCGCGGCGCGTGCCGGAGCTGCTGCACGTGGGCAGCACGATCGAACGGAAGCGCATCGACCTGCTGCTCGACGTATTTGCCGCCGTACGGCGCGCGCGTCCGGATGCGCGGCTGATTCGCGTGGGCGGTCCCTTCACCGCGGAGCAGCGCGTGCGCGCACGCGAGCTCGGCGTACTCGACGCGGTCGTCGTCCTGCCATTCGTGGATCGCGCAACGCTCGCCGCCGTCTACCGGCGAAGCGCCCTGGCCTTATTGCCGTCGGAGCGAGAGGGGTTCGGGCTGCCGATCATCGAAGCGCTCGCGTGCGGCACGCCCGTGGTCGCCAGCGACATTCCCGTGCTGAAAGAGGTGGGCGGCCCGGCGGTGACGTACTGCGCGGTCGGCGATCGGGAGACATGGGCCCAGACGATCGTTCGGCTGCTGATCGAGCGCGAAAGCGACCCGGTCGCCTGGCGCCAACGACGAGAGGCGGGTATCGTTCGCGCCGAGGCCTTCAGCTGGTCACGATACACCTCGAGCGTGTACGAGCTGTATCGCGCGGTCGCAGGACGTCCCGCCGGACAGTCGAGCCGCGAAACCGTGACGTTATGAGACGCGTGCTGCACGTCGGCAAGTTTTATCCGCCAAGCGCGGGAGGCATGGAGCGCGTGCTCGAGACGCTCTGCCGCTCCAGCCATGGCCTCGTCGAGAACCACGTCCTCGTCGCGAACACCACGAGGGCCACGGTGCGAGAAACAATCGACGTGCAGGTGACGCGCGTGGGCACGATTGGCGCGGTCGGCTCCGTCCACCTCGCGCCGGCGTTCGCCTCGTGGCTGCGACGCATCCCGGCGGACCTGATCGTGCTGCACGAGCCCAATCCGTGGGCGCTGCTGTCGTGCGCGATCGCGCGCCCCGCCGCGCCGCTCTTCATCTGGTATCACAGCGACGTCGTTCGTCCCGCGCTCCAGTACGCGCTGTTCTATGCGCCATTGGCGCGCTTCGTGTACGGCCGCGCGCACCGGATCATCGTCTCATCGCCGCCGCTTGCCGAACACGCGACTGTGCTGACGCCGTATCGCGATCGCATCCGCGTAATCCCCTTCGGGATCGAGCCCTCCGCGTGGGCATCTGATGGCACATCAACACACGAAGTCCGAGAGCCGTTCCTGCTGTTTGCCGGGCGGCACGTCGCCTACAAGGGCGTCGATGTTCTGCTGCAGGCGTTGTCGCAGAGTACGGCACGCGCGGTGATCGCAGGCGACGGCCCGGAGCGCCGGAACTGGGAAGCGATGGCGCGTGAGCTCAGGCTCAATGGACGGGTCACGTTTACCGGTGAAGTGCCGGATGGCGAGTTGCGCCGCCTGATGCACACATGCGCCGCGCTCGTGCTGCCATCGGTGACGAGAGCCGAAGCCTTCGGCTACGTGCAGCTCGAAGCGATGGCGGCGGGGAAACCCGTGATCAGCACGGACGTCGCGAGCGGCGTGTCGTGGGTGAATCAGCACTTGCGAACCGGACTCGTGGTCCGCGCCGGCGACGCGGACGCACTCCGCGTCGCGATCGATCGCCTCTCCACCGACCGATCGCTCGGTCAACAACTGGGATCAGCGGGTCGCGCGCGCGTCGAACAGGAGTTCACGCTCGAGCGGCTGCGCGAGCGGCTCCGCATGCTGTACGAAGAGGCGGCCGTCGTGCCGCAGTGGCCTGCCGCGTGCTGAAGCGGGCCTTCGACGTGGCGTTGGCCGGCGCGGGCCTGATCGGATCGGCGCCGCTCTGGGCGTTGTTCGCGGTCGCGATCAAGCTGGAGGATCGCGGGCCCGTGTTCTTCCGCCAGGAGCGCGTCGGCTTGCGCGGACGCGGCTTCATCGCGCTCAAGTTCCGATCGATGCGGCCGGATGCAGAGGCAGGCGTCGGCGCGGTGCAGGCGGTGGAGCACGACCCGCGCGTGACGCGCGTCGGCCGCGTCATGCGCGCGACGGCGATGGACGAGCTCCCGCAACTCTGGAACATCTTCCGCGGCGACATGAGCTTCGTTGGCCCGCGAGCGCTGCGGCGCGGCGAGATCGAGACGAAAAGCGACGGTGTGATGGAGCGTCTCGAAGAGGTGCCAGGCTTCGCCGCGCGCATCACCGTGCGGCCGGGGCTCACGGGCATCGCGCAGGTCTACGCACCACGCGATCTGCCGCGGCGCCAGAAGTTCCGCTACGACCGACTCTACGTGCGGCGCCGCTCGTGGTGGCTCGACGCGCGATTGATTCTGCTGTCATTTTGGATTAGCGTGCTCGGCACATGGGAAGCCCGAGGCCGAAAATATTGACGACCTCAGGGACGAAGCCTGACGTATTGTTCGATGTTGCGTGACGTCGTCGTCGTTGGAGCAGGGCCCGCCGGGCTGATCGCGGCGCGCCAGCTCGCCGAGCGCGGTCACGACGTGGTGGTCCTCGAAGAGCATCCGCGCATCGGCGTTCCCACTCACTGCACGGGCCTGCTCGGCCTCGAGGCCTTCACCGAGCTCGACATCCCACGTCAGACGATCCTCGACACCACCCAGGCGGCGCGCTTCGTGGCGCCGGACGGCAGTTCTGTCACCGTGGAGAGCGATCGCGTGCACGCCGCGATCGTCGATCGCGCCCGGTTCGATCAGGCGCTTGCCGATCGCAGCCGCGCCGCCGGCGCCGAGCTTCGCAGTTCGGCGCGCGTGCGATCGATTGCCGTGTCGGACGGGTGCGTCCGCGTCAGCGCCGACAGCCATGATGGACCGATCGCGGCACGTGCCTGTGTGCTGGCATGCGGCGCGAGCTACCGGTTCAACCGTCAACTCGGATTGGGCGTCCCGCGCGCGTTCGTTCAGAGCGCGCAGCTCGAGTGCGCATTCGCCGGGCCGGAGCAGGTCGAAGTGCATCTCGGCAGGTCCATTGCGCCGCGCGGCTTCGCGTGGATCGTGCCCTTTCGGCGCGACGGCCAGCCTTTTCAGCGCCTCGGGCTGATGGCCGATGCCCGCGCGGGTGCGCTGTTCCGCGCGTTCGCGGGCGGCGTGCGCTCGCGATTCGAGATCGCCGACGATGGATGGCCTGACCCTCGACTCAAGATCCTGCCGCTCGGCCCCGTCGCCAAAACCTTCGGCCCGAGGCTGCTCGCCGTCGGCGACGCCGCGGGCCTGGTGAAGCCGACGACCGGCGGCGGCATCTACTACAGCCTGATCAGCGGGCAGTTCGCCGCCGAGACGCTCGACGCCGCGCTGCGCGCCGACGATCTGCGCGAGGCGCGCCTTCGCGAGTACGAAACGCGCTGGCGCGATCGGCTCGGCGCCGAGATCCGGATCGGACTCGCCTTCCGGCTGCTGGCGTCGCGCCTGAACGATCACGGCATCGACGCGCTCATCGAGCTCGCCCGCATCGACGGCATCGTCCCGATGCTGTACCAGACCGCGGACTTCAACTGGCATCGCCAGTCGGCGCTCGCGCTGCTCCGTCACGCGCAGTTCCGCCGCATTCTCCTCTCCTCGCTGTGGAGCTGACGGTCGCCCATCGGAAATCCCGTAGCTTCCGCCTTCAGGGGAGTCAACAGACCTCAGGCTTTCCATGACTGATCCTGCTCCAGATCCACTTCAGCATGTCGCGGCCGCGCTAGCTGGCGGGCCGGTGCCGAGCAAGGACCCCGTCTTTACCGATCACCTCGTAGACATTGCGATAGGAGAAGGCGTAGGGCCCCTGCTGGCACGCGCGACGGCGAGTCGTGGCTTTTCAGCGAGCGCTGCGAACAGGTTGAAGGCATACACGAGCGGGCGGCAAGTGTTGACGGCGATCATGGACGAGGAGGTCGCGCGCGTGCTCGACGCGCTTGCGACCGCCGGCGTCCGCGCGCTCGTGATCAAGGGAGCCCACCTCTCGCACGCGATCTATCCGTCGCCCGCGCTGCGTATTCGCGCGGATACCGACCTGCTCGTACCGGAGGAAGATCGTGACCTTGTGCCGGCCGCACTCGCCCGGATTGGATACGAACGGTTTCCGCACGCGCGGGGAACCGTGATCCTCGGCCAGTTTCACTTCACCAGGACGGATCGTGCCGGAATCGTGCACGCGCTCGACGTGCACTGGCGGATTGCCGCGCCGCTCGTGTTTGCGAACGTGCTGCCGTTCGGAATGCTGCGGTCGACCGCTGTGCCCATACCCGCGCTCGGCGCCCACGCGTTCGGCCCCTCGCTGCCGAACGCCCTCATCCTCGCGTGCATCCACCTGGAGGCACATCACCGGCGCGGCGCCATCCTGCTGTGGCTGTACGATCTTCGCCTGCTCGTCCAGACGCTCGACGAGATGCAGGAGTCCGCATTCGTCGACGCCGCCGCCTCGACCGGCGTGACCGCGATATGCGCGCAAGCACTGGCAGACGCGAGGGAGTACTTCGATGATCCGTCGCTCGCGAGCCTGGCGGCTCGGGTTGCGGCACGAGGAGCGGGACGATCGGAGCCGAGCGCGCGGCTGCTGACAATCGCGCGCCCGGTCGACCAGCTTCTCCTGGATTTGAAGACGCCCGCGAGCTGGCGTACGCGCCTGACGCTCCTCCGCGAGCATCTCTGGCCGGATGCCGATTACATGCGCGCGAGCGGCGCGCACGGCTGGCTGCCGCTCGCGTATGCGCGCCGGGCGATCTCCGGCGCGCGCAAATGGCTGCAGCGCGTCCCCCAGAGGCGCGAATGCTGAATGTTCAATGTCCAATGTTCGATGAAATGCCAGCAACCTACGACCTCGTGAACCTCATTGAGCATTGACCGTTCAGCATTGAACATCGACTACCGTCTCGGATCCTCGAACGGCGGGATCGGCCTGACGGTGCGCGGATTCTGCGGCAGCGTCTGCACCTCGGTCGTCCCCGAAAACCATTCGCTGAGCCGCACCATGCGCCCGCGCTTCTGGGGCAGCACGTCGTGCAGCCGTTCGATCATGCTGACGGCTTCTGCAAGCGTGGAGACCACGCCGATGCCGCGGTTGATGGCGTGCTCGCGCGCCGCGTTGTCGGGCGTCCGCTGCATCAGCAGCGCCTTCGTCGGCGTTGCGCTCACCACCTCCACACAATTGATCATCTGATCGTCGAGTATCAGATCCAGGCGCAGGCCGTTCGCGATGTCGCCGCGCGAACCGGGCACGGTGAGGACGGCCGGCAGATAGAAGCCGAGGCGCTCGATCCACCACTGCGTTTGAAACTGTACGGAATCGCCCGAGGTCGGCGGGCGCTTCGTCAGGAAGAACACCTCCGAGCCGGCCGCCCTGGTCAGGCTGTAGAGCCGCGCGATCTGCTCCGGCTCGTAGGCCTCCACTTCCATCCACCAGTTCTGCGTCTTGCCGATGTAATCCCACACGCGGCGCACGTCCTGCGGCGCGAGCGCGCCGGGGTTCTGCGGGGAGTCGTTCGTGGTGTCGACGTCGCGACGGAGCACGCGGATCGCCGCGGCGTGAAACGACGATCGAAAGTCCGCCAGCACGCCGTCGACGTCCACCCCTATGCGCAGCGCCATCTCATTTGCCGGCGCGGTGCAGCACGATCGCGGCCGCGATAGCGGCGAGCACGCCGTTTGCCGGCGTCGTGAGCCCCGTTTCCCACACGCTTTGCACGGCCACCCCCGCCAGGCCGCTCATCGCGCCAGCCTTCACCCAATACATACCGGACTCGTCCTCGGCGAGACGCGCGATTCCTGCGCGAGCGAACAGGACGATCGCTGCGAGGACGGGCACTCCAAGCAGGAGGCCGCCCTCCGCTGCGACCTGAAGGTAATGGTTGTGCGCGGCATTGATCCTGAACGGCGCCGCGCTGCGCTGATACGCGAGCATCGCCGTCTCGAACGTTCCCGCGCCCGTGCCCGCCAGCCAGAAGTCCTTCACCACCGGCAGCGTCTCGCGCCAGATGGCCAGACGGTCCTGCGCGGCCCCGGCCGCCGCGGTGAAGCGCTGCACGATTGTCGACGGATTGACTCTGATCGCGGCGGCGCCCAGCGCGAGGCCGAGCGCCACCGTGATCCAGCGTGCCGCCGCAGACGTGCCCGGCCGTGCCGATCGCATGGCTGATGCGGCGACGAGCGCAACTGCCATCCCCACGAGACCCGAGCGCGAGAGTGATGCCGCCAGCGCCACCAGCATCAGGCACACCGATGCGGCGAGCCAGATCGCGCGCGCATCGAGGACGTGCAGCACCCCACGGTGCCAGGTTGCCCCGTGCACATCATGCCGCTGGTGCGCCGAGACATGCGCGACCAGATAACCGAGACACAGCGGGATGGCGAGAATCACCCATGTCGCAAAATGATTGCGATCGACGAAGGGTCCGAATGGCGGCGCTCCTTCCTCGATCGGCTTCCATCGCCAGTACATCAGGCCGTGCGCCGTCGCGTCTTGTGCCAGCGCGATCGCGGCAAGCGCGAGCCCGACCGCGCTGATGCCGCGAACGACGATCCGCACGCCGCCCGTTTCGAAAATGCGGCGGCTCACCAGGAACACGACGACGACCCCGGCCGCGACACCCAGCGCCCATGCGCCTGCCGCGACATCGATGCTGAGCGGCATGGCCCGGGGAGGCGTCGCAAGGCTGATGCGTTGTGAAAGATCCAGCGCCATTGGGGAAAGGCGCTCGACGAGCCTCGCCGGCAGCGGCAGCAACTGCAGCGCCATCACGACAACGATCGCAACAAGGCAGAAGTCGAGCGTCCGCTCGAATCTTCCGCCTGAAGGCGGCCACACGTTGGGGAAGGACCTCGCGCCCGGCCTCTCTGTGCTCCCGTGGCTTCGCCCCTCAGGCGGAGACATCCCGAAGGGACGATAAGCCACGGCGAGAGCAACGCACAGCAGCGCCGGTACGATCAAAGATGAAAGATACACGCCGGCGAACGCGAACGTCGTCAATGCGAGCAGCACGACGAGCAGCCGGGCCCCTGCTTCCAAATCAGGAGGACTATGCCGCGCCCTGGTTCTGACCGTAGTAGCTCTTGTACTGGTAGCCGTAATAGCGAGAGTAGTAGTACTTGTTGCGATCGAAGTCAACGCGATTGAGCACGACGCCGATGCTCCGGGGACGGCCCGACTGCAGCGTCTCCAGCGCCCGCTCCGCGTGCACGCGCCGGGTCATTTCCGATCCGATGACGAAGACGACGCCCGAGACCTTCGGCGCGATGATGACCGCGTCGGTGACGGCGAGAACCGGCGGCGTGTCGATGATCACCCAGTCGAATGGACCGGTGGCGAGGTTCGCGAGGAAGTTGCTCATCCGCTCCGACGACAGCAGCTCCGATGGATTCGGCGGCGTGCGGCCGGCGGTGATCACGACGAGGTTGGGCTCGCTGGTGCGCTGCACGGCCTCGCGCACGCGCGCCTGCCCGACGAGCAGGTGGGAGAGGCCGGTCTCGTTGCGGAGGCCGACCGTTTTGTGCAGCCCCGGCCGTCGCATGTCGGCATCAATCAGCAGCACACGCGACCCGCCGAACGCGAGCGCCATCGCGAGATTGCACGCGGTCGTCGTCTTGCCCTCGAGCGGCTGGCTGCTCGTCACGGCGATGATGCGGGTCGATTGTGCGCCGCTGGTGAACACGAGCGACGTCCGCAGCGAGCGGAAGGCCTCGCCGAAATCGTGCGGGACGGTCTCGGTCAACACCGGGACGCGCTCGCCGCGGACCGCGGGCACGAGGCCGAGCAGCGGCAGCCGCAATCGCTTCGTGATGTCTTCGGGCGTCTTGACGCTGTCGTCGAGATACTCCATCCCGAACGCGAGACCGAGCGCGATGCTCAGTCCCGCCAGGATGGCGGTCATCCAGTCGCGGCGCGGATTGGGCGACACCGGGAACGGCGGCACGTCGGCGCGATCGAGCACCTGCACGTTGTTCGCCCGGCTGTTCGCCACGACGGCGAGTTCCTTCTGCTGCGAGAGCAGCGACTGATAGACCTGCCGATCGCTGTCGGCTTTGCGCTGCAGCAGCTTGTAATCGCCGCTCTTGCGATCGAGGTCCATCGACGCACCCTTCTGCTCCTCGAGCTGCGACGAGAAGCTGCGCTCCTGTGCGAAGGCGGCGTTGTAGTCGTTCTTGAGCGACTCGAGAACCTTCGTCCGCTCGGCGACGAGCCGTCGCTTCGCGTTCTCGATCTGATCTTTGACCTCCATCATGCGCGGATGCTCGGGGCCGTAGCGACCTGCGTAGTTCGCCTTCTGCGCGGTGAGCGTCGCGAGCGCGTTCTTCGCGTCGACGACCGCGCTGTTGGTGCCCACGATCGGAAAGTTGTCGATCGCGTCGCTCGACGGATCGGCGCGCCGGAGCTGGTTGTAAATCGCTTCCTTGCTCAGGCGCTCGTTACGCGACGTGGTGACCTTGTCGTTCAACTGATTCAGGCGCGAGACGACGATGTTCTGGCGATCCTCGAGCGACAGCGCGTTGTTGCGCTCGCGGTACTCCGTCAGCGCCCCTTCGCTCGCCGCAAGCTGCTGTTCCTGCCGCTTGAGCTCTTCGCCGAGCCACTGCAGCGTCTTCTCGGTGTTCTGCAGGCGCAGATCGATGTTCTGCTGCGTGTATTCGTCCGCGACGGTGTTGGCGGCCAGCGCGGCAAACTTCGGATCGCTGTGCGAGTACACGATCTTGACCAGGCGGCTGTTCGGCTCGGGACGAATCGAAAGGCCGCCGAGGAACGCGCTGATAAGGCCCGCTTCGTGCGCGGGCTCGTCAGGCGCGGGCGGAGCGGCGGCGGCCGGCGGCGGCTTGACGATCAGCCCGCGCAGCCACGCGCTGGCGGCGGCGCGTCCCTGGCGTGCGAGCGACAGCGGATCGCGCGGGGGCGGCGCGCTTCCGTTGAACAGCGGGCTGTTCTGCAGATCGAGCTTGCGTACCACGCGGCGTCCGAGCCCGCGGCTCTGCAGAATGCTGTACTGCGTCTGGTAATAAGGGCCCGACTCCTGCCAGAACGCCGGGTCGCTCGCGTTCAGCGTCCCTACCTGCGTGGTTCGTTCGTCCTGGATCTGCACCCGCGACCACGCCTCGTACACCGGGATGGTGGAGTAGGTCTGCACCATCATCGCCGTCACGACGAGGACGAATGCCGTACCCGAAAGACGACGATGTTTGAAGACGGCGTTGAGCCGATCGAGTACGTGCGTTGACTGAGACGTGGAGCTTGGAAGCGCGATCAGGGCGGAGGGTGACACCTCGGCCGGTAGCTGCGCGCGGACTTCCTGGGTGTCGAACATCAGACGGTTTATCGCTTCGCGCTCACTGGAGGCGCGACGGGAGCCAGCGCGGTCACGCCAAGGCTCGCCGCGCTCGACGTGGCCGCGGCCGCTGCGTTCTCGAAGAACCCTGCGAACCACGGCACGCGCGCGCCCAGCCGGACGAACGTGGCAATGGTCTCGCCGGGCGCCACCATGAACGCGTGGCCGACCGTCAGCACTCTGCCGCTGTCGTTGACCAGCTCGACGAGGTAGGTGCCGCCTTCAATGTTCAAGAACGTGAAATGCCCGGACGTGTCGGCAATCGTTGTCGCCTCGATGCGCCCGGTGATCGCATTCCGCAGTCGCAGCTTCGCCTCGGGTATCGGTGAGTTATCCGCATTCCAGGCGGCGCCCATAATCGACGTCGATCGCGCCGAGGTCGTCGCAGGCGCTCGTGGAAGTTCCGGCAACCCCATCGCCGCGCGAGGCTCCGCCCACGGCGCGGCCGCAAGGCACACGGCCAGCACGGTCAATCGCGCGAGGCGACGCAGCACGGGATCGTTGGACTTCACGCGTGTCCACCTTTATCGGCGCCTGTCCCGTCGAATTTCAGTCGTTGTGTCGGGCCGGAAATGTGTGACGTATCACGAAGCGTACCAGCTTCCAAGTTACGCAGACAAGAGAAACTGCTCCAAAATGGTGCTTTCGTGTTACGGTCCGGGGCATCGTGATTGCGATTTTGTAATCGGGCTTCGGGTTGGGGCTTCAGGCTTCAAGGTTCAGGCAGGCCCTCAGGATTCTGGCCTTCGGGCCTGGAATCCCAATTTCGGATTGCTGATTCTCGGCATATGTCACACGCCCCCGAAGCCCGCAGCCCGAAGCCTGAGGCCTGTAGCCCGAAGTCCGAAGCCAACGATCACGCTGAAGGCTGGCTGGGGTGGGACGAGTACGCGCCGTTCTATGATTGGGAGAACGCGCGGACGGTTGCGCGGCGGGACGTCGACTTCTGGAAGACGCTGGCGGGCCAGCAGTCCGGTCTGGCGCTCGAACTGGGCTGCGGGACCGGCCGCCTGGCGCTGCCGCTGCTGAAATCAGGCGCCGAGCTGGTCGGCATCGACCGCTCGGAGGCGATGCTCGCGCGCGCGCGCCGCAAGGCGCGGCGCGCAGGGCTGGCTGGTCGAGCGCGGTTCGTGCGCGGCGACATCCGCAGCCTGCCGTTCTGCACGCAGCCGGGGTTCGGCCTCGTGCTGGCACCCTACGGCATGCTGCAATCGCTGACGCGCGAACGCGATCTCGTCGGAACGCTCGAATCCGTTGCACGCGTTCTGCAGCGCGACGGCATGTTCGGGATCGATCTCGTTCCGGACCTCCCGCGATGGTCCGAATACAACCGGAAGATTACGTTGACGGGATCGCGCGGCGCGCGGACGCATCTCACGCTGCGCGAGACCGTCCGCCAGGACCGGAAGCGCCGCCTGACGCTTTTCGACCAGGAGTACGTGGAGCGGCGCGGACGGGAGGAGCGGGTGCATCGGTTTGCGCTGACCTTTCGAACCTTGTCGGTGCCGCAGATGCGTCGCCGTCTCGAAGCGGCGGGCTTCGAGGTGCGCGCTGTGCTGGGCGATTACCACGGCGGGCCGTGGCATCCGCGCGCGGATGTGTGGGTGATGCTCGCGTCACGCGCGTGAAAACGGAGGAGAGGCGACAGAGGACGGTTCTCGGAGGACGGATCGTTCTCTGAGTCCGTTGTCGGAGATCTCCTCCTGGGCCGTCCTCCGACAACCGTCCTCTCAACGAACACACATATGCGACTCAGCCCGGATGTCGTCTTCCGCGATCTCGAGGGAGAAGCAGTCATTCTGGACCTCGCGAGCGGACGTTACTTCGGATTGAACGCTGTGGGCACGCGCATCTGGACGCTGCTCGATGCGGGCATGCCGATCGAACGGATCGTTCAGACCCTCGCGGAGGAATACGATGCCGACGCCGCGCAGATCGATCGTGACGTGAAGGCCCTCATCGAGAATCTCTCGTCGCGCGGGCTGATCGTTCGGTCTGACGAGCTGCCGCGCGGGCCGGCATGAGCGCGATTGCGGCCGTGTTCGCCGCGGACGCGCGCGATCATCTCGAGCGTGTGCCGGCCATGCTGGACGCGGCGGCGCATCGCGCGCCCGGTCCGCCGCACACGTGGCACGCCGGCCCGGTCGTCATCGGATCTCGCCCCCGGCGATCATCAGATCCGCGATCCCTCGTCCATTCAAACGGCCACGCCATCGCGTTCGACGGGCGCCTCGATAATCGCGACGAGTTGATTGCGGCGCTCGGGTCGCCGCCCGGCGCGAGCGACGCCACGCTCGTCCTTGCCGCATACGAACGGTGGCACGAGGATGCGCCGGCAACATTGCTCGGTGATTTCGCGTTCGCGATCTGGGACGCGGACGGCCAGCGCCTCTTCTGCGCGCGAGACGTCTTCGGGCAGCGTCCGCTGTTTTACGCGCACGGCGGGAATATCGTCGCGGTGGCATCGGAACCGCAACAGATCCTCAGGCATCCGGACATTCCGCAGACGATCAACGAAGGGATCGTGGCCGAGCACCTCGCCGCCGCGCCCGCGACGATCGACGAAACGCTGTGGCTGAGCGTGAAGCGTCTGCCGGCCGCGCACGTGCTGCTCGTATCGAGCGCAGGCACTCGCGTCTGCCGTTACTGGGACTTCGATCCCGAGGCCCGCGTCGAGCACGCGCGCGCCGAGGATTACGCCGACGAGTTCGCGCATCTCTTCGAAGCGGCCGTGAGATGTCGCGTGCGGAATGCCACGAGGGGTGTCGGCGTATTTCTCAGTGGAGGCGTCGACTCGTCGGCAATTGCCGGAGTCGCCGCGCGTCTGCACCGCGCGGGGGAGTCCGCAGCGGTGCACGCATTCTCGCTGACGTACCCGCAGGCGTCGTGCGACGAGACGCTGTATATCGACGCGGTCGTGCGCCACTGGTCAATGACGTCGACGCGGCTCGATGCCGTCGCACCCAGCCGTCGGCAGATTGAAGCAGAGGTCGCGCGCTACCGGGACCTGCCGGCGTTTCCGAATGGATCGTCGCTGGATCCATTGCGCCTCCGCGCGGCTGCGGACGTTGACATCGTGTTGACGGGATACGGCGGCGACGACTGGTTCAGCGGCAGCCGTCCGTCGCAGATTGCGGATCTCGTGTGTGAGGGACGCATGCTCGCCGCGGCCGGGCGGTGGTGGGCCGACCACGATCGGTCGGGCGGCCGTTCGCGACTGGCGCTCGCGCGCGCGGTGATCGCGCCGCTGATTCCGGGCGCCATCAAACCGGTCGCGCGTGCGATCGCCGGAACGCCGCCGCCCGCGTTCGAGTGGATCCGTCCGGAGTTCGCGGCACGCGCCGGGCTCCGCGATCGCCTGCGCCGGCCGGAGCGGGGAGCATTCCGCTCGCACGTCCAGCGCGAGATGTACGCCATCACGAGCAGCGCCGTCCAGGCAATCGGCGACGAGCTCGAGGATCGCGCCGCCGCATTCGCGGGGATCGAACAACGCCAGCCGTTCAACGATCGACGCGTGGCGGAGTTCGGGTTCGCGCTCCCGGAGTCCGAGCGATGGGCCGACGGCGAGACGAAGGTCGTCATCCGACGCGCGCTCGGCAACGATCTGCCGGATGTGGTGAGGCGGCGTCGCGACAAGGCGGAGTTCTCCTCGACGTTCGTCGACACGTTGGAGTGTCTTGGCGGCCGTCGGTTGTTCGACGATCTCTGCACGGCGCGCGCCGGCTGGGTCGACGCCGCCGCCGCGCGGTCCCAGTACGATCGGCTCATCGAGCTTTACAGGCATGGAGATGCGGCGTACATTGCGTTGACCGGACCGGTCTGGGCCGTCGCGGCCGTCGAGCTCTGGTTGCGGCACATCGAAGGAGTCACGTCGTGACGGAACGACACACGCCAACGCGCCGAACCGAACGCGAGGATCGTCGCCGATCGGCAGGCGCGCGGAAGCCTTACGAAGCGCCGCGGCTGATCGATTACGGCCGCATCAGCAAGCTGACCGAGACCGGCGGCATTACGACCAAGGATCAGGGGAACATGTTCCGCCAGGGTCCATGAGTTGGTGCGAGACCGCGAGACCACGTTGTGAGAAAGCCGTTGGCAATGACGATGGCTAAATGCCCAATGCTCAGCTGATTCACATTCGGCACTCGGGATTCGGCATTTTACCAATCAGGCTGTGGTCTTCAGCAGCCTGTTTCGTTCATGCGAGCTGACAGGCGCGCCTACCGCTTCTGCGGAGAGACGATCGTCAGCACGATCGATCTTCCGCTCCTCGAGCCGGGCGATGCGTTCGATCCTGCGTGCACGATCGAACGAGAGCCGCCGGGCGATCGCGAGGCAATCAGCCACAACTGGTTTCACCACTGGCGGATCGGACGGCAGGCGCCGTGGCTCTCGTTCGCACGGACCGACGATGGCTACCTGCTCCGATTTCGCGACCTGGCCGATTTCCTGGTCAGCCGCGACGGCGCGCAGATCCGCGCGTGTCCATCGCGCGCGCCGGACGACACCCTGCGGCATCTGCTGCTCGACCAGGTGCTCCCGCTCGCGCTGAGCCGTCGCGGGCGGTTGCTGCTGCACGCCAGCGCCGTGCGCATCGCCGGCATCGGGGCGCTCGCATTTGCGGGGCCGACGGGCCGCGGCAAGTCCACGCTCGCCGCCGCCGTCGCCTCGGGTGGCGGCCGGATCCTTTCCGACGATTGCCTTGCACTCGAATCACGCGCGGGAGGGTTGAATGTGCTGCCCGCGTACCCGGGTCTCCGGCTATGGCCCGACGGTCCGTCGCGCGCCTTGCGACGCGGGACCACCGGCGGCCCCGTCGCGCACTACACACGCAAGCGCCGCGTGAACGGCGGCGCGCTGCGATTCCATCGTCAGCCGAGCCCGCTGCGCGCGCTGTTCCTGTTGTCCGAGCGTGGCGCCTCCGATCCGACAGTGAGGATTCGGCGCTGCCGCGCCTCGGCGAGATTGATGGGCCTCGTAAAGTACGCGTACCTCCTCGACATCGAGGATCGCGAACAGCTTGAACGCACGTTCGATCGCCTCGCCTCGATCGCGACATCCGTGCCGATCCTGCGGCTGCGACTGCGCCACGGCCACAGCCGGCTTGCCGGGGCAGCGGAAGAGATCTGTACGTATGCGAAGTCTCTTCCGCCTGAAGGCGGAAGCCACCCGCCTTCGCCGCTTCGCGGCTTCGGCGCGGCAGGCACGTGTCGCAGCGCCGTAGTTGCACCTCGGCCCTCGGACCTCGGACCTCGCCCCTCGGACCTCGGACCTCGCCCCTCGGACCTCGGACCCCGGACCCCGTGATGTACGACCTCATCGCCTACGCGAAGATGCTCGCCGATACCGTGCGCGTCCGCGCGTACGCGGACGCCGTACGTGAGACCGTTCGCGAGGGGTCGGTCGTGCTCGACATTGGCACCGGACCGGGAATCTTCGCGCTTCTGGCATGTCGTGCGGGTGCCGCGCGCGTATATGCGGTCGAACCGGAGCCGATCATCGGCCTCGCGCGCACGCTCGCGCAGGCCAATGGCTGCGGCGATCGCATTACGTTCATCGAAGGGTCGTCGCGGACGATCGATCTGCCCGAGCGTGTCGACGTCATGGTTGCCGATATCCGCGGGCAGCTGCCGCTTCGTGCCGACGCTCTCCCCGTGCTCATCGATGCGCGAGACCGGCACCTGCGGGCGGGCGGGACGATGATCCCGCTCAGCGACACCATCTCGGGCGCGGTCGTCGAGGCGCCTCGGACGTACGACGCCGCCGTCGCCGGGTGGGACGCCGCATCCGACGGGCTGGACTTTGCCGCCGCGCGCGAGGTGGCGACCGACGCGCTCTGGCGCATGGCAGCCGACGATGGGCGGCTCTTGAGCGCGCCGCGGCGCTGGGCGGAGATCGATTACCGCGTGACCCGCGCGTGCAGCTTTCGGGCGCCGCTCGAATGGGAGATCTGCGAGACGGGAACCGGCCACGGCGTCATGTTGTGGTTCGACGCCCGTTTGTCTCCCGGTGTGTCGCTGTCCACCGGTCCCACCGGTCCGACTCTCGTCTATGGACGCGCGTTGCTGCCGTGGTCAACGCCCGTGCGATGCGAGCGTGGGACGAGGATCGACGTGGCGCTGCGTGCGGATTTCGTCAACGACGATTACATCTGGACGTGGGAGAGCACGATCGCGCCGCGTGACGGCGCGTCGATCCGTTTCCGCCAGTCGACGCTGAGGTCCGCGCTGCTCTCCAAGGCGCAGTTGATGCGCACGGAGTGACACTTGCAGTCTTGTGGCTTCCGGCTTTAGCCGGAAGAAA
>Ga0209686_1000523_pt1 | contig 19643 bp, 14 predicted proteins | sample GraSoiAngelo_126_FD_185883 | JGI IMG/M metagenome (GOLD analysis project Ga0209686, IMG submission 185883) | Grasslands soil microbial communities from the Angelo Coastal Reserve, California, USA - 14_0927_09_20cm (SPAdes) (version 2) | ecosystem: Environmental > Terrestrial > Soil > Grasslands ...
CCCAAAACCCGCCCGTCCACGCCAATCTCGCCGATGCGCGGGATGTTGGCGGGCAACGCCGCGTTGATCAGGGCCATCGCCGAGCAGGCGAGAAACAAGCCGGCCAACCCGCCCAGCAACGCCAGCACGAGGCTCTCCGTGAGAAATTGCCGAACCACTCGCAGGCGGCTTGCGCCCAGGCTCAACCGGACGGCGATTTCCTTCTGACGCCGCGTGGCGGAAGTTAACAGCAGATTCGCCAGATTCGCGCACGCGATGAGCAGGACGAAGCCGGACAGGCCAACGAGCAGCAACATGATCGTGGTGCCGGCATTGTTCTGGACCGTGCTCTGGATGGGCGCCGCACGCAGAGCGAGGCCGCTGTTCTCCTGCGGGCGATCGGCTGCCAGTTGGCCTGCGACGACCTCGAAGCGCGCCTGTGCCTCAGCCGCGCTGACGCCCGGCCGATACCGCCCCAGGATTCGGAAGAGCGTCTCCGAACGGAAGCTGCGCTCCTCTTCCGTCAAGCCGAGAGGGCGATACACGTCAACGACGCCGAACAACGGCCGCACCTCGGCGCTCGCCGGCAGCACACCGACGATCTCGACCTGTTCGCGATCGAGTCGCACGATTCGTCCAACGACGTTCGGATCGGCGTTGTAGCGGGATCGCCAGAACGAGTCGCTCAGGATGATGACGCCGTTGTGACCCTCGGCATCCTGGTCGGGCCGGAACGCGCGCCCGAGCGCCGACTGAATCCGGAACACGTCGAAGAAGCGCGCGGAGACACGCAGACACTCGATGTAGCGCGCTGAGCGCCCAGGCTCCGCGATCGTGTAGCCCCAGTGGAGGTAGGCCGCGAGTTCCGCGACGTCTCGCGTTCGACGCTCGATTTCGAGGTAGTTGGGGCCGCGGTGGGACCCTTCGGGGTCCTGTGCGCTGACGCGATCGAGGCGGAACACGCGCTCGGATTCGTCGATCGGCAGCGGCCGCAACAGGAACGTATTCAGCACGCTGAACATCGCGGTGTTCAGACCGATGCCCGCAGCCAGCGTGATCACGGCAACCGCCGTGAACCCGGGGCTCCCCGTCAGCTGCCGGATCGCAAATCTCAGAGCGGTCATGGGCGGCTCCTGCAGGTAATCGCCGGCGGGCACCGGGTCCAACCAAGGGAGGTGCCACGTATTGTGCCCCCGGAGTCAATACCGCGTGTTACAGAACTGCGTTCGTACGCGTGCCGCTGTCAAACAATGCGCACGGGCAATCTGGTCGCTCCCGCATGCGGGCTGCGGGGCACCTTCGGCGGCGATGCGTGCCCACCAGAGACCCTCCTCGTTACTGATCGGCGGCTTGAACGACAGGATCGCCGACCGGACCCCCGGCGTGTCGCGGAGGCGGCGCAACAGTTCGGAGTAGTACGACGTCACCGTCGCGTCGGCGCGTCCGCGACCGCGTGCGCTCACGGGCGACAAGGAGTCGACGGTGACGACGAGCAGGTTCTCGCGATTGAAGCCGATGTCCGTCGCGAGAATCCCGCGGAGATTGCGCACGAACAGTGCGGACCCCGCCAGCAGCGTCAGCAACGCGACCTGCACGACCATGAGCGCCCGCGCAAGGCGAGCGCGTCGCACGCCGACGGTGTGCCTCCCGATCGCTTCGAGGATCGGGCCGGGATCGATCCGCGATGCGCGCGCGATCGGCGCGAGCGTGAAAGCGGCCGTCGAGGCCACGGCGGCGAGCGCGCTGAAGGCGAACACCCGCCGGTCAGGCGAGATGGCCAGCACGACGCTTTCATAGCTCGTGGAGAGGAGCTGCACGAGCAGGTCGGCGGCCCAGAATCAAAACAGCAGGCCCAGCGCTGCACCGGCCGCCGCGAGCAGCAGCCCCTCGACCACGAGTTGCTGGACGATGCGGCGCCGGCCGGCACCGAGGGCGAGGCGAAGTGCCAGCTCGTGCTGGCGTCCGGCCGCAGCCGCGAGCAGAAGATTCGCAACGGTGGCGTCTCGCGTGGGCCAAGTTGGTCGAACCCGCGGCAAGGCTTGTGCCGTGCGACCAGCCTTCAGAAATCGACGTGTTCAGAGGCGCAACCCGCATCGCGGCCTTTTCGCTGTTCGAATGCGCACAGCGACGTCTCAAAGCCGCCTCAAGAACTGGAGCGCCCGCGGTTCGACGGCCTTCGCACCGCCCTTACCTTGCCGTTGCGCCCGCCGCCGCAGAAGAACTGATCGCGGCCGTCGGACTCGAGCCCGGACACGTTGACGCCTGGCAGCATGTCGACTGGTTCGGGGCCTCTCCCGTTAGGCCGGTGGTCCGACAGTATCGAGGAATGTTGCGCTGACGATAGCTCGTGCATGATCAGCTAGGTATCGGTCTGCTGCTGGAGCCATTTGATCAGGGTGCGAAAGAACTCGTCGCGGACTGCCGGTTCAAGCCATGGATAGTGGCCGCAGTGTTCCCACTCGACGTATTCGATCTGCGGAATCCAGGGTTCCAGGCTTGCGTAGATCATCGCGCCGGGATGCGGATCCGCGGCGCCGTGCAGCATGAGGACCGGTGCGCGAATGGTCTCGAACGCGCGGGGATAGACGCCTTCCTCCTGCAGCCGCATCATGTCGTCCCATGTTTGCTGGTGCGCCCGTGCGTCGCAGCCCTCGAAGCCGGGATCGCTGGAACCGATGTCGTAAGAGTACAGCGGCAGCATCAGGCGCGCGCGTCGTGCCAGCCGCGCGTCCGGATCGGGGCACTCCAGGTCCAGGGCCCGGAGTCGGTGCCGCACTGATTCGTCGGTGCGCGCATCGAGAATCGCGCGAAACCGCTGGCGCGCCGCAACGGTGAACGTGCCAGAGCCGATCAACACGACTGCCGCGACGCGGTCACCATGTTCCGCGGCATACGCGAGAGCCAGCATCGCACCCCATGAGTGCCCGAGGAGCACCACGCGACTGCCGCCGCAGCAGGACGCGATCACTTCGTGAAGGTCGGCAACGTGACGAGCTACTGTGAGGGCCTCCTGGTCGCTTCCTCGCTGAAGTGGTTCCAGGACACGAAAGGCGTCACCGAGTCGTCGCGCCACCGGCGCCATGTACCGCGGAGCGCCGGGGCCGCCGTGCAGCACCGCAACGAACGGCCCCGACGTGCCGTACTCCCGAACGTGAATCATGCCGCACCAACCGCGTTGGCCCGCCGCGTGTCGATGGACTGCGTAGACCTCGGCTTCCTCTTGTTTCGATGCCAGACTCAGTGCCCTCTCAAAGTAGACCACGGCTCGTTGCGAGCCGCGCGAATAGCGGGCATCAAGGTGGCGACGCTCGCCGTGAAGAGCAGCAGCGCAATCGACACGCCGTACGTAAATGGTTCGACTGAAGACGTGTTGGTGAGGACGTTCGTCGATTTCAGGATCGTGACGCCGATCGCCGCGCAAAGGCTTCCACCCACAATGCCCACCACGAACGGCCAGCGCAGCGACCAGAAAAACAGTGCGATGATTTGGCGGCGGCTCGCGCCGAGCGCAACACGCACGCCGATTTCGTGGGTCCGCTGAGCAGCGGCGAACGCCATGAAGCCGTAGATTGCAATCACTGACAGGAACAGCGCCAGCGTCGCGGGAATGGCCGTGATGCCGAGCACGGCATTGTACCGGCTGGCCTCGCGCGCAAGCATCATCGCGATTGTTTCCGGACGCGCGGACAACTTCTGATCGATCAGCTGCACCTGCGCGCGGATGGCCTGCATCAGCGGCCGGGCGTTGCCGTCGAATTGGAGAAGCGGCGCGATGCTCGCGACATCCGCCCTATAGATGGGTTGGTAGATCATCGGCTCGTCGGGTTCCGTCGGTCGTGTGCTCGACGTGTCGTTGACGACGCCGATGATTTGCGCCGGGTCGTCGTTGCCGAAACGGATATGCCGGCCTACGGCGTCCGCACCGGGAAAGAACGTTCGTGCGAACGACTCCGACACGACAATGGGCATCACTGGCGCGGGTGTACGCGCCTGCAGATCGCTAAACAGGCGACCCGACCGCAGTCGCAGTCCGGTTGTCGAGAAGTATTCCGGCGACACGCACCGGAAGGACGTCACGATTGTGCGGTACGTGGCCGTGTCGAGTGAGAAGGACGTGCGCGGGATACCGCGAAACGGAGGCGGGCTGGCGAGGGCCACGGCGCGCACGCCTGGAAATGCCTGAAGACGTGGAATGAGCCGGTCGTAGAACGCGCGGGCGGACGGACCCGAGTAGCCGAAGTGCGACAGGTCCACGTCCGTCACAATCACGGCATTGGCGTCGTAGTCGGGCGTGATGCTGGCCAGGCGGCCCTGTGCGCGGACGATCACACCAATTACGATGAGCAGAGCGAGGCTAATCGACAGCTGGTTCGCGATGAGCGTTCCTCGCAGCGTGGAGCTGACCGTGGAACCGCCCCCGTAGCCGGCCGGCTTCAATGCCGTGACCAGATCGACTCGCAGCGCTTCCAGCGCGGGCGAGACACCCGCGACGCACCCGGCCAGCAACGCCAGGCCGAGGGTGAATGCAAGCACGCGCCAGTCTGGCGCGAATGCGTTCAGCAGCGGAAAATCCGTCAGGAGCTGCGCGACGTGCTGCGGCAAATAGTACGCCAGCGCGATACTTCCGAGCGCCGCGCAGCCTGCGAGAGCGACAGTCTCGGTCAACAACTGTCGCCGCAGTCGGGAGCGGCTTGCTCCCAGCGACAATCGCACTGCCATCTCATTACGACGCGACATGGCGCGGGCGAGGAGGAGTATGGTCACGTTGGCGCAGACCTGCAGCAGGATGAGCATGCCCGTTCCCAGGCAGAGCGCGACCAGCAGCGGCATCGTGCGAGCCGTGTTGGGTTCGTGGATAATCGCGCCGTCGGTGACGAGCATGCCGGTCACTTGACCGGGATGCAGGCGGTCCAAGGACTTCGCGATGATGTTCAGTTCGGCCTGTGCCTCGCTGATCGTGTGTCCTGGCGCAAGCCGACCTGAAAGATTCAGCCACGCATGACGCCCCGGCGCATCGCGGAAATAATCCGTCGGTCCCTGCAGGATCGGTTGCATCGTGTAGGGAACGTATAGCATCGCCGCGACCGGGCCGTAATCATCCGGTGCGACGCCAACGACGGTCAGCAGGCTGCCGTTCAAGCGGAGCATTCGTCCGATGACGTCGTGATCCCTGGAGAAATACAGATCCCAAGCGCGTTCGGTCAGCACGACGACAGGTTCACCGCCGGGTGCCGAACAGTCGGCTTCGAGCAATCCCCGTCCGAGCCGGATCGGTCCGAGATGCGCCGAGAGGAAATTGCAGGACACGAACTTGCCGCGCAGCGCGAAATCGTCGCCGTCGCCAAGCATGAAGGAGACCCAGCGGGACGCTGTCACCGCGGACAAGGTGCGCGTCGCGCCTCGGATCGCGTAGAAGTCCTCGAGCGTGACCATGGTCTGCGGACCATGCGATTCGCGGTGCCATTGTCCTGACAGCCGCGCATAGATTTGTACGGAGCTGTCAGGATAGAGGCTCGCGGGACGGAACACCGTTGAGTACGGAAAAGGCCACTGAATTGATGGCGAGACCAACGATGAGTGTCAGCACGACGGCAACTGACAGGGGACCCGTGCGACGGATCACCCGGACGGTGTAGCGGAGGTCCTGCGACAACACCTCGAGCTCGTGTCGCAAGCTGGTATCGCGAACAGACTGCTCGCGCTCTTTAGGTGGTCGACCCATCACGCCGCGCAGCCATTGACGAAGGGTCATAGTGCGCCGGATGGTATCAGCGGAAGGGGCGCCGGTGACTGGAAGTCGCTGGCCCCACCGCACCTGTATGCATCATTTCTCAGCAAAGAATCGTGCTTCCGCCCTGATCACGACGGGCGCGGCCGCGCTCGGAATCGTTGCCGGGTCGAAGCGCCACTGCCTCACAGCATGGATCGTCGGCTGTGTAAGCCATGGAATGGACTCGACCACTCGCGTGGCGACGACGACACCTCGTCCGTCTATCGCCGCTTCAACCACGACGCGTCCCTGAATGCCCAGGCGCATCACCATCGGGGGATAAACCGGACGCACGTCCTTCACCTTCTTCGGAGTGCTCATTCCGTCCGCTGCCGCAAACGACGTCTCGCCGTAGACCCACTCGATGTCGGCAGCACCCGTGACCGGCGGGGGTGGTGGCGGGGCGGGATACGCAGTGACACTCTCCCACTCCGAAGATGTCGCGGTCGCGGTTGATCCCGACGTCGCTGCCCGCGATCGAACGACATCCGCCTGCTGAATGAGGGCTCCTCGACGCACGGCATCGGATTCAATTTGCGCCTCAGCCCGGAGGAGGAGGCTTTTGTAGACCATCGCGTCACGAAAGTCCGGGTCAGCGGCGAGTGCGCGGTCCTCGGCAGCAAGTCCACGGGCGATGTACGACATGCGATCGTGGCGCCTGAGCGCGGCGTCCGAGAGCTTCGCGAAATAGAACGTCGCAACGAGATGGTGGAGTGGAGCGTTCGACGCTTCGCGTTCAGCCGCGTCTTCCAGTGTCTCGACTGCGCGTTCGAACTGCCCACGCCGATTGTAAAGCGCAGCGAGCGCCTGCCACCGTGTTGTTTCACTCGGCGCGGCTTCTGCGCTCCTCCGCAACGTCGCTTCCGCTTCCGCAAGAGCGCCGCGGCTTTCCTGGAGCCTGGCCAGTTCTTGTGCGCCTCGCCAGTCCTGCGGTGTCGAGCGGACATTCGCCTCCAGCTGCTTCTCTGCGGCTGTGGCCGGACGGGTCTGATTCGGCCGCGGGTCTCGCGGTGGTTGTGGCAGGGCCGAAACTGCATCGGCGGTCCTAAGGGAGATCAGGCTGGCGGCGGCGATGCCGACGGCAATGGCGGCTGACGAGATGCTCAGCGTTCGAGGTGTCATGACATCCTCCTCATCGAGGCCACTGAAAGGGAACCTGAAGACGCGCAATACCCAATTGAAATTCCGGCGCGAGCACGGTAAGCAGATATATGCGCATAACGGCGATAATCAAAAAGACGGCACACAATGGTCATCAGATCTTTATCGGGAAACTCCGGAGTCCGTTGCGAACACGCGAGCCTTCGCGAACGAGACCGGCTTCATTGCGAGCGCCCGAAGCTGACGCGTACCGTGAGCAGGGCCGGATGCAGCGTCGTGCTGGCAGCAGCGGCAAATTCCCACCGTCGGATTGCCTGAATCGCCGACTGGCCCAGAACGCCGTCCGGCGCGACCTCCGCATCCGTGACGCGCCCGTCTTCATTGATCCTCGCTCGCACAAGGACTTGCCCTTCGAGTCGGGCCGCCACCGCCACTGGCGGATAAATGGGTTGCACCTCCTTTATTGCAACCGGCGGTGGCCCATCGGTCGCGACTGTGTAGGATGTGCGACCGTATTGAAAAATCGGCTCGCTCGGAGTTAGAGCAGCCGGCGGCGGTGGTGGCGGCGGTGGATCAGGGAGCGCCGTCTGCGTCTGCCGCGCGCCTGTCGGTGGCGCAGGCAGACCGGGCACGTTCGGGGTCAGAGGACCAACGGCAGCGAGCAGGAGCAGCATGGACAGAATCGCTGCCGCCGGTGCCGTGCGAAGCGTCATGGATTTCGCGAGGCGCACCTGCGCGACGCGCCATGCGACATCGTCGGCGATCCCCAACGTCAACCGCATGACCATTTGAATGGCGAGTTCCGCCTGGGTCACCTCGGGGTCGTGTGCGCCCTCCCACAGATCCGACTCGATTTCGCGGCACCGTGCCTCGCGAACGGCGGGCGGCAACCGCCAGGTATATATGCGCGTCCACCGGCGCACACACGCGGCGACGAACGCAGCGACGCGTGTCATGCAGGAGCCTCTCCGCGGCGTCGGCGGATGGGCACCCGCCGGCGTGACGGCGACGACTCCCGTACCACTGATTCGGCGAGTGCCGTCAGGGTATACAAGCGACGGCCGGGGCGATTTTCCTTTGCCGCGATCGCCGGATCTTCACGACGACTCTCCAGCAGGCCCATTGCTTCGAGACGGCCCAACGCCCGATACAAGGTGCCATAGGCGGTGAGCAGCCTCGAGTCGCTGATGTCCGTCAGCTGTTTGGCGAGCTCGTATCCGTGAAATTCGTTGACCCCTCGGCGTCGCAAGGCGGCCGCGGCCGCGCAGATCGCGGTTTCCAGAGGCACTAGACTGCCATGCTTCCGCCGCACGCCTAACTATATGCAGATATATGCGTATTACGTCAACAACCGATCTCTTGCAATCCGACGCAATCCAACGGTCCCGCATCCGCGCGCGAAGACCGCCGGTCACCACCGACCGGCCGATGCCGATCTGACGGTGCCGCTGCGTTACGCCAAACCCATCAGGGCGTAAAGTCCATAAGGCGGCCAGCAGCAGCGCGAGCGCGCTGAACAAGCCAGCGGCCCCATTCGTCGCGAGCTCGGCGTGCGAACTATTCAGGCTGGTGAACCTAACCTTCGCCACTTGGAACCAGATTGTGCTGTGGCTGCGCACGCTCGACACCTTCCGTCCAGACGCAGGCGGATTGAGGCGCTTTTCGATGGCCCGACACCCATAAATTCTCACTTGATATCAAAAGATAGCTTATGATATCTGTTGTGGATGGGGCGATCAATCGGACTCCGCTATTCGTCAGGTTGCCGAAAGATCAGGCAGCAGCCCTCGACCGTCTCGCTGACGTGACTGGCCGCCATAAACAGCACCTGGTCAGCGAACTGCTTGCAGATCGGTTGACGTCGGGCGCGGGTCCCGTTTCCGTGGGCCGAGTTGAGGTGACAAACACTCCTATCGCGCTCACCGACGAAGTGCTCACCCTCGAGGAGGCTGCCGCGCTTCTCAAGCTCCCAGCTGACACTGTCCGGTCTCGTGCCGAGGAGGGCGACTTGCCGGGCCGGCGCTTTGGCAAAGAGTGGAGTTCGCGCGAATAGCGGTACTCGCGTGGCTCGCGGACGGCGATCCGCAAAAGCGGAGACACACATCTTCGACAGAGCGAACGTGAGCTCCGCATGAATGTGCAACGACTGACGGAAGCGGCGTTTCTGATCGGCATCGCATTCGGGAGTAGCCTGGTGGCGCAAAAGCCTTCCCTCAATTACCCGTCGGCGCGGCGCGCCGACGTCATCGACAACTACTTCGGGACGAAAGTGGCCGACCCGTACCGGTGGATGGAAGATCTCAATTCGCCTGAATTGAAACAGTGGATCGACGCCGAGAACGCCCTCGCGTTCGGCTACCTCAACGCACTGCCGCAGCGGGACGCGTTGAAGGCGCGCATCACCGAGCTGTGGAACTATCCGAAGGTGACACCGCCGCGATACGAAGGCGGGCACTGGTTCTACAGCCGGAACACCGGACTGCAGCGGCAGTCTCCCGTCTTCATGCGTGAGACGCTGAACAGCCCGGAAACCGTGGTGCTCGATCCGAACAGGCTGTCATCGGACGGTTCGATTGCCCTCTCAGGTTTTGTCCCGTCGCCCGACGGACGGCACTTCGCGTACGGTCAGTCTCAAGGCGGCTCGGACTGGTCGACGTATTACGTCCGTGAGCTCGGCACAGGCAGGGAGCTGCCCGACGTGATTCACTGGGTGAGGTCCCTCAGCGTTGCGTGGACCAGAGACGGCAGGGGCTTTTTCTACGGGCGGTACCCCGAACCTCGACCCGGCAAGGCGCTCGAGGATGTCCTCCGCGACAAGAAGATCTACTACCACGCGATCGGAACACCACAGTCGGCCGATCGCTTGATCTACGACCGTCCCGAAGAGCCGATGCTCTTCATCGACGTCGATATCGACGAAACCGGACGGTACGTCTTCTTTCAAACGCAGAGGAGCATCAGCAGGAACGAGCTGATCGTCAAGGATCTCGTCAATCCGCTCGCGCCCGAGCTCGATGCTCCTGCACGAGCGCTGTATCTCGGCCACACGGCCTTGTACAAGCCGCTCGGCCTCGTGAACGGGACGTTGTACATGCTGACGGATCGTGACGCTCCGAACAGGAAAGTGGTCGCGGTGCCAATCGATCGGCCGGATCCATCCAACTGGAAGACGATCGTGCCGGAGACGAAGAACGCGATTGAGACTGCACAGCTCGTCGGCGGAACAATCGCCGTGACTGCGCTCGTCGACGTGGCCGGCGACGTGCGTTTCCATAATCTCGATGGAACGGCGGCGGGACGGATCGCCACTCCCGGTCTCGGGTCGATCGCGGGTCCGTTCGGACGCTATGGACGACCAGAGATCTTCTACACGTTTACGTCGCCGCTGTACCCCGTCACCGTATTCCGTTTCGACCTCGCCACCGGCAACAGCAATCCGTTCGAGGCGCCGACGGTGACCTTCGACCCCACACGCTACCGAACGGAGCGTGTGTTCGTCGTGTCAAAGGACGGCACACGCGTTCCGCTCTTCATCGCCCATCACAAGGGGCTGAGGAAGGACGGCGCAAACCCGGCCATGCTGTACGGGTTTGGCGGGTTCGGTCTCTCTGACGCCCCGCAGTTCCGCCCCGAGGTGATTGCCTTTCTGGAGCGCGGCGGCGTCTACGCGACGGCAAACATCCGCGGCGGCGGCGAATACGGTCACACATGGCACGAGGCGGGCATGTTCGAGAAGAAGCAGAACGTGTTCGACGATTTCATCGCGGCGGCGGAGTATCTCGTACGGGAGAAGTACGCGTCGCCTCAGACGCTGGGCATCATGGGCGGATCGAACGGCGGGCTGCTCGTCGGCGCTGTGATGGAGCAGCGCCCCGATCTGTTCGCCGTGGCTCTCCCGGGCGTCGCTGTGTTGGACATGCTGCGGTTTCACCGCTTCACCGGCGGTGTGGTGGGAACGGCTGAATACGGTTCCGCGGACAACGCGACGGAGTTTGCCTACTTGTACAAGTACTCGCCGCTGCACAACGTAACGCCCGGCGCGTGCTATCCGGCAACGCTCATCACAACAGCGGATCATGACGATCGTGTCGTCCCGAGCCATTCGTTCAAGTTCGCCGCGACGCTCCAGGCGGCGCAGGGATGCGACAAGCCGGTGCTCATTCGAATCGAGACGCAGGCATCGCACGCCTATCGGCCGACCGATAAACGGATCGCCGAACTCGCCGACGGGTGGGCATTTGCGCTCGCAAACATGAGAGTTCGCCTGCCCGACACTGCGGCCCGCTAAAACGAGCGCGCACATGATCTACGCATTGAAGCGCAGCAGCGTCGCGTTGCCATGGTTCGATTAGCTATTTGGGATCGAGATTCCGATCGTGTGGAATCAGCAGGTTGAAGTTGGCGAACCGGACGGGAATCGAACCGCCTGAGCGTCGGATTACCCGCGAGTAGTCTCTAGGTAGCGACGAACGCCGGAGGATCGGCCAACTGCCAGTACGGCGTTACTCCTTAATCTTGGCGAGTTCGGTGTCCTCGCCGGGGTTGTGTGCCTAGGTGAGATCGGGCGTGGCTATCACGTAAAGTCGTGAACCGTTGACCCCAGCTCCCGCCGGCTGGGTTCCGCCCGCATGACCGGTGCCTCGAATCGCACCGCACGGGTCGCACACGCCAAAAACTGCAATCCGAAACGGTAGTGGCGACGGTTGCTCCACCTGCGCGCGAATAGGTGCGACTGTGCGGCGACTGCTTCGGTGGCCGTCTTCAGGATCCGATGAGACGATCTCCACCGGCCTCGCGGAAGGCGGCGAGCGCCCGTTGCCGGCCGGCTTCGGCTTCTTCCAGCATCTCGCGGAAGGCGGGGACATTACGCAGACTGTCGAACTGCGGCCAGCTGGAGAGCGTCGGCGCAACGAAGTACCCCTTGGCGACTGCTCGCCGCAGATACTCGATTCCGGTTTCGAACTCACCGACGTCGCACAGTAGCCAGCCCTCCTGAAAAATCCCCTCGGGGTCGATGCGAATCTTGAAGCCGCCGAACTCTGCCGCACGATCGATCATCTCTTGCGCCCGGCGATCGAGCCAGGCGGTCAGATATTCGATCCATGACTGGAACAGCGGAATGCGCGATGCCTGCCGCATTTCGAGCAGCTTGCGACGCGCCTCGTCGCGACGGCCCGTCAGTCCCAATCCGATGACCCGAATTCCATCGTCGGCCCCCGCGATCACGCGCGGAGGCACAATCGCCAACAGCCGATCGATGTCGCCCGCCATCAGCAGGGTTTGCTCGACGCTCGTCGGAACGTTGGGATCGAGGCGGCGGGCCTCGGCGTGCGCGGCGACCGACTGCTCGTAGAGCCCGCAGTATCGGCAGGCGTGAACCAGGCCGGCGAACAGCTCGGGATCGTTGCCGTGGCGGCTCGCTTCGCCGAGCAGCCGCACCAGCGCGCTTTGCGCCTGACCGCTGTCGGCTTCCAGGTTGGCGTAGAACTTGTGCGCGACCGACAATCGCGGGTTCAGCGCCAGCGCGCGCCGGAACGCTTCCTCGGCGCGCAGGGCACTGTCGGGCGCCGCCTCGATGTACTTGCCGATGACACGATGGCAGCGCCCGAGATGCGCCCACGCGCGTGCGAAGCGGCTATCGAGCTCGAGGCACTGCTGATAGAGATCGCGCGCAGCTCGAAGGCCGTCATATGTCCGGGCGGCATCGTTCGCGCGGAGATACAGCTCGTAGGCGCGCGCGTCATGGGGAGCGTTGGGCGTCGGACTGGGGGTGCCGATCGAGAGTGGGTGGGACAGTGCGTCCGACACGCGCCGTGCGATGTCGTCCTGCAGGCTGAACAGATCGCCGAGCGACGACTGGACGGTGTGCGACGTGACGAGCGTTCCACCCGGCGCCTCAACGAGCTGTGCCGATGCACGCAGTTGATCGCCGGACCGCAACAGCGTTCCCATGACGACCCGGTCGACGTCGGCTCCGGCCGCCAGCGCCTTGAGATCCGGCGTGTCGGCGACGAAACGCGCGGCCACGGCGCTGGAGCGGACGATCAACGACGAGTTGCCGGAGAGCGACGTCGCGATCGCGTCCGGCAGGCTGAAAGAGAGGAAATCCGTTTCCGGATCGGGCCGAAGCATGCGAAACGGCAGCACGACGATCCGCGTCAGCGCCTGGGCCAGCGCCGGCGTCGCGCCCGTCTGGAGGCCGCGAATCGCGCGAAGACTGTCGGCCATCGCGTCCGCCGATACGGGCCGGTCCGCCGGCTCCTTGGCCATCGCCTGGCGAATCACCCGATCGACGGCGGACACGGCGGGAGATCCGGTCAGCGCCGGCGGCTGCTCGTAACGGGTCGCGTGCAGGACTTCGATCAGGTCGCGGCCGCCAAACGCGGGGCGGCCCGCAAGCATCTCAAAGAGGATCGTGCCCGCGGCGAACAGGTCGGTACGCGCATCGACGCCTTCGCCTGCCGCTTGCTCGGGTGCCATGTAGCGCGGCGTGCCCATGACCATTCCCGTCCGGGTCACCTCGGCGTCGATGCTGGCCGAGCCGTCCACCTGCGGCCGGGCAAGGCCGAAGTCCAGTAGTTTCACTCCATGGACGGTCAGGAACACGTTCGATGGCTTCAGATCGCGATGGACGATCCCGCGGGCGTGCAATGCGGAGAGTGCCGCCAGCATGCTCAGCGCGATCGAGACAGCCTGGTCCGGGCTCATCGGCCCGCGGCGCAACCGCTCGGCGAGCGATTCCCCCTCGAGCAGTTCCATCGCGATGAACAGCCGGCCGTCCTGTTCGCCGACCTCGTAGATCTGGCAGATGTTCGGGTGATTGACGCTCGCCGCCGCGCGTGCCTCGCGCCACACGCGCTTGTGCGCGCTCTCGTCGTTGGCAGGCGCTGAGAGCGTTTTAATGGCGATCGTGCGCCCGAGACGATCGTCGCGCGCGGCAAAGACGACACCCATGCCGCCTTCGCCGAGCTTGCGTTCAATCTTGAAGCGGCCGATGCGCTCGGGCATCGTCTCGCGGCCGACGCCGCTGCCGCTCGCGGCCTTCGAGCCGCGAGTAGCCGCCGTGGAGCCGGTCAGCCAGTCGTAGAGCGCGCGAAAACCACCGCGGGACGCGTTGTCGACGTGTCTATCTGCCACGCAGACATCCATAATACCGCTGCAGCAGCGGCGTCATGCTTTCAGGCTCACGACGTTTGAGGAAACAGTGCGCGCCGCAGCGAGTCAGACGCTTGCAGCTGCGCGATGGATGCCTGGAACTGTCGATCCTGCCGGATCGGATCGAGGTTGGGATCGCGCGCGAACAGCGAGTCGCACAGAAAGTCCGTTGCCGCGGCTGCGCGCAGCATCTCGACCGCTTCAGTATGTGCCGCTCAGCCCGACGCTCCTCGAGACGCTGCGTGTGTGTTGGCCGTGGATGAAGCCAACGACGTTGGTGTTTCCGGGCACGATCGCCGGTGGCGCGCTGACAAGCCGATCACAGCGCAGGTGCTCCGCCCACTCGTACGCCACACATTACTTGAGGCGGGGGACGACTTGTGCACCATCCAGCTGCTGCGCGGCCACCTGAAACTCGAACACACCTCGAATCCCAATGCCAATGTCGCTCACTTGGCGGCAGAATCTCGCAGCGATGCTTTGGTGCGGCGGCCGTCATCCGCTGTATGAGCTCGTTCGTAGGCGGAGCGGTCACGGCCCGATGCGTCGCTGGAGGAAAGACCTCTTTGAAATATTTTCAACTTCGTCGGAGACGGACATCAACTGCGAGGCACGACGTCGATCGGACGCGACTGCCGATACCAGGTGGGCAATTTCCGGAACGGCAGTCGGTGTTTAACTTCGCGTTCAACACGAACCCTGTTCGGAGCGGATCAAACCGAACGATCGGCTCATGCCGTTGCTCTGTGACCGCGTGGAGGGACCAGCCGGTTTTCGTGGCTCGAGAGCCATGGCGGACAGTGTCGTGAAATGACCCAGCGTGCAACGCTTGCCGTCGATGATGTGGTGAGGGCGGTCATCGCCGGCAAGCGTCGCATCATTGTGGTCGACGTCGAGGCGACTTGCTGGAAGAAGGCGGTGTTCAGCCGGAAAAAGGAGACCATCGAAATCGGCGCCGTGCTGTTGCTGCTCGATCGTGCCGAATCAAGGTGGCCCGAGTTTCAGACGTTCGTCCGACCACGGCGACTCCCTCACCTCTCCAGGTTCTGTCGCGAGCTCACCGGCATCTGCCAGGAGAATGTCGACGTCGCTCCCACCTTTCCGGAAGCGCTGCGGCTGTTCCTGGAGTGGTCACAACCGTTGGAGCGAGTCGTCCTGGCGACCTGGAGTCGCTACGATTTCTGGCAGCTCGATCTGGATCTGGAGGCTCACGGCCTCCCTAAGCTCACCATCCCTTGCCTCGACGTCAAGAAGCTCGCTGCGCGCATCGTCGGTACAAAGAGCTTCGAGGAGACCGCACGCGAGCTGGCTCCTGATGGCGTGGCCATGCCGAGGCACCGCGCCGTTGCCGATGCGCATCGAACCGCACGGATCCTGAACCGCCTGCTCCGTCCGCTCGTCTAACCGCGAGCCCCAGTGACATCGACGACGACGTGTGGTCCCGGGGTCGAGCAGGCGCCGTGTCGACGCCATGTCCCGCTCGGCGTCTGGGGAGTGCAGTGAACAATCAAGGCGAGGCCCGGTATTCGTGCCCGGTATTTGTGTATTGACAGAATTCCATTTCTGTCAATACACTTGGACGTGCCCAGTGCCGCCCGTCCCAAGCGCGCGCCCCGTCGGGAAGAACGAGTCTCCCGCACCTATCGGCTGCCGCTGTCGAAGTTGCGAGCGGCCAAGCGTGCGCTCGGCGCTGCGACTGCGACGGAAACGATCGAGCGCGCGCTCGATCTTGCCGTCTTTCAGCGCGAACTCATCGACGGAACGCGGGCGATGCTCGGGATCGAAATCACACCCCCAGACGCTGAGCGGTGACTCGAGGCTCGCGCAAGTACGTTCTCGATACTCAACTCTTCATCAACGCCTTTCGCGATCCGGTGGTCAGCGAGGAACTCCAGCGGTTCCATCGCGCCTTTTCGCCTTTTGAGCATTTCAGTGTGATCGTCGCCCAGGAGCTACGGGCTGGCGTGAAACGGCGCCGGGATAGAAAGATGTTGGAACGGAACGTCCTCAAGGTCTTTCAGCGAGCGAGTCGAACAATCACGCCATCGGCCGACGTCTGGCACAGGTCCGGAGATTTGCTCGCAGAAATGGCGAGACAGGAAGGACTGGAAATTGCCCGCCTCTCGAAAGCCTTCGCGAATGACGTCTTGCTCGCGCTCTCGTGCCGAGAAGCCGGCTGCGTGCTCGTGACCGACAACGAACGGGATTTTCACCGGATTCGACGCTTTGTTCAGTTCGACTTCACGAAGCCGTGGCCCGGGGGCCAAGTGACCTGATTGCGCTCGGTGCCAGCGTGTGTCGCGGGACCAGCGGATCACCTTCCGCAGCACCTTTTGAATTTCTTTCCGCTCCCGCAAGGGCAAGGCTCATTTCGGCCCACTTTCGTTGGAGCTCGGTACGGCTCCTCCGGTTCGAGGAGGCGTCTTTCGTTGTTCCAATCCTCTTCCACGGCATCGTGCGCGGAGTCTTTTCCGAAGGCAGCCCACCAGGAAGTCGCGACTGCGACGTCATCAATGGGCGGCTGACGCTCTCGCACGGCTTCGAGCATTCGTCCAGGCGGCGCTGATTCGACTTTCACCAACTCCTCAGGCGCCATGGATTGCGGATCGGCGAGTCCATCGCGATAGGCTCGACGAAGCGCGGGGAACACAACCAACGCCTCGATGTCGGCAGATTCGGCGACCAGGCTATCCCACACTTGATTCGGCTCCCGTTCGAGCCCCTCTTCGGCGAGCCACAGAAAATACTCGACGACAGGTTCGCGCGGGATTTCCGCCCAGGCCGCGAGAAGGGCGAGGGCGGTCACCCCGGCGCCCCGGCCGTACTGGTCGGCATCGCGATTCAGAATGAGGTTCTTGATCGGCGTTAGGTCTCCGTCACACACGGCCGCGAGGATCCGCGCGCCATCCTGGGTGACGATATCGCCGCCGATCTCGAACGGCTTCTCTTCCGGCAGCGACAACCACCGAATGACATACTGATACGCGCGCGGCTCACGCCACTTCGCCAACAGATAGAGCGCATACGAGAAGAGATTCGCCTCCCGGATCGAAGCGCTGGCCGGATTTGCGACGCCCCGATCGAGAGCCGAGAGGAGCGGTTCGATGAGCGCCTCCCGATGAGACTCCGCGGAGGCGAGCGCCTCCGCAGGCTGGATTGACGCATCTCGAGACAGCGTCGTCAGAATCTGCGATGGCGACAGCGTCGGCGCCGGCACTCGTCTCGGCTCTTGTGTGAATCGATCGATGCCCGCCCAGAACGGACACCGCGGGCAGTTCCGGCCCATGGGGTAGTCGATGCCTTCCTGATGCAGACATCCCATGATGCGGTCGGACGTGACCGCGTGCTTCACGCCGTACTCACGGAGAAAGTCAGCAACGCCGGCAGCAATCGTCGGATCGTGCCGCACGTCGACCGCGTGCGTCGTCCAGGTGCGCATCGCGGCGGGCTCGCGTTGGCCGGGCCGCTCGAGCACCGAGACGACGAGTTTCGTTGCGAACGTGTTGTCTGGCCCGTATGGCGCGATGGATGCCAGTGGGTACTGAGCGGAGCGCCGGCTGCGCTGTCGTGAGATGCTGGTCATCTGCGCGTCGCTGCAGATGATAATCGCTCCACCGCGGCCGCAGCCAGCAGACCGCGTTGAATAGCACTCATTGACTTCCGTTCGACGACGATGTCATCGTCGTCGTCATGCCGACAAACGATCGCGGCAACGGACCTGACGAACTGATCGAGCGCCTGAAAGCACAGGCGGCGGCCGTCGCCGACGGTCGCACTGTCGCCTACGAGTCCGACGGCCTGACGCCGGACGTTCAGGAGCAGTTCTGGCAGAACGTCGTCGCCTTCGAGACGGCCAGTAGCACCGACCTGACCAGAGAGTTGAAGGCGATCGGCGTGAAGCTGCTCGAGCCGGATGATCTGGACGACGTCGCGCTGCGCAAGGCGCGTTGGAGCATCATCGAAGGGCTTGCGAGACTGCGCGTGTTCCTGGATCAGACCGATCATTTAAGCGACCGCGAACTCTACACTCAACTGTTGCGCGAACTGCTGCCGCAAGAAATGCCCGCGCTCGACGTCGATGAGATCTCGGCGTGGCACATCGACGTGCTCGGATACGACAAGCCGGAACTGTACCTGAAGTACTACGCCGACGAAAAAACGCGGGAGTCCTGGCGAATCGACTTTCCAGACGATCTCATCCCTGGTCGCGAAGACCCGCCCTACGACCGGGATCGCCACCTGCCGCAGTACCATTGTCGCTGGCGACTCGATCATTGATTGTCCGTGCATGAACGCACGCGCGGCTACGGCGGGATGCATCGCTGACTTGATGAGATCCCGCCGAAGCGCAGAGCGCGAAGGCGGACAAATCGTGCCTCACCAGCCAATCCTCTTGACCAGCGGGTTGTGATTCCGTCCCTGACACTGACGCACCGGGCATGTGCGCTTCCCCTCGTACCGCGAGGGGGCTTGACATTGAATTCGCGCTACGTCATGCTTCCCTCATCACACGATGGGAGCGAATGACCGCGTACCACCAGACCTACTCAGCGGCACAGTCGATCTGCTGATTCTCAAATCTCTGGCCGGAGGACAACGCCATGGCTACGCGATTGCACAGTACATCCGCGCATCTTCCGGAGACGTGCTCGAACTCGGCGAGAGCTCTCTATACACCGCGCTGCAGCGGCTCCTGTTGAACGGCTGGGTGAGCGACGAATGGGGCGCCTCGGAGAACAACCGGCGCGCACGCTATTACAGGCTGACAGCAGCCGGTCGAAAACATCTCGCGGCGCAGACCCGTGAGTTCGATTTGGTCGTCACAGCTATCCAGCGCGTGTTGCGTACCGTGTAATAGATAGGCTCGACCGCATGCGCCTATTTCGGAGACTCAAGTATCTGCTTCATCGCGGGCGCCGAGAGCGGGAGCTCGCTGAAGAACTCGTGTTTCATCGCGACTTGGCGGAACAGGAACAGCGCCACGCGGGCCTTCCTCCGGAGGAAGTGCGGCGTGCGACAAACCTCCAAATGGGCAACACTACCCTTGCTCGAGAAGCGGCCCACCACGTCTGGTTTCCCGCCGCAATCGAAGGCGTCTTGCAGGACCTCCACTATGCGTGGCGCGGTCTAAGCCGCAGCAAGGCGCTTCTTGCCGTGGCCTGTTTGTCACTCGGTCTCAGCACCGGCTTCGGAACCGCGTTATTCAATGTTGTGAACGGTGTCATCCTTCAGCCCGTCACTGTGACACGCCCTGATGCGCTGGTCCGTTTTTGGGTCGGCAATGGCAACCGCATCTCCTGGCCGAACCTGCACGACATCTGTGACCAGACGCCCAGCGTGTCGTGCGTCGGCCACCGAGTCGATGAGCTGATGTGGCAACAGCGAGACGAATCTATCCGGCTCTTTGGTCAGGCGGTGAGTCCTCACTACTTCACGATGCTCGGCATCCAGGTGACCCAGGGCCGCGTGTTCACCAGCGAAACGGTACGGGAAACGCCGGACACCGTGTTAGTGACCCATGCGTTCTGGGAGCGGCAACTCGGACGCGATCCACACGTCATCGGGCGCACCCTCGTTCTCACGGGCCACCCGTACACCGTCATCGGTGTCTTGCCTCGCGGATTTCGTTCGATCTGGG
>Ga0209686_1000529_pt1 | contig 19550 bp, 17 predicted proteins | sample GraSoiAngelo_126_FD_185883 | JGI IMG/M metagenome (GOLD analysis project Ga0209686, IMG submission 185883) | Grasslands soil microbial communities from the Angelo Coastal Reserve, California, USA - 14_0927_09_20cm (SPAdes) (version 2) | ecosystem: Environmental > Terrestrial > Soil > Grasslands ...
GGTTTGATATCGCAAATGATAAGGATGCCGCGGATCGTAGGGCATGATCCGCACGTTGCGCTGATCGATTGAATAGCAGCGAAAGTACATATCGAATTTCACTTCTTCCTGCAGCATCATGACGAGCTGTCCGGTTTCGCTGTATGCGCGATAAAATTCCTCTGGGTTATGCAGGCGATAAACATTTTTCCAACCTCCACCGGCGAATGGTTTGAAAAATGCCGGCCAGCCGACGTAGTTGAAAATCGCCTCCCAATCGAGCGGATAGGCCAAATTGCGGAACGAGTTCGCATTGGTGTCGATCGGCACTTCGTGTGAAGGCAGCAGCACGGTGCGCGGAACGGCGACCCCGATTTTTGTAGCCAGCGCGTTATTAAAAAATTTCTCGTCCGCGCTCCACCAAAACGGATTGTTGACTACGGCGGTTCCGGTGAGGGCGGCATTTTTCAGAAAGGCGCGATAGAACGGCACATCCTGCGAAATGCGATCGATAATCACGTCGTAGCCGCATGGCTCGCCTTGAATCACTTTGTCGATCCGGACCGCTTCTGCGACGATATCTTTGCCGCCGGTCTTTTGATTAACGCGATCGATGAACGCCCAGGGAAAGGAGTTTTCTTGGCCAAATAAGATTCCGATTTTTTTCATAAAGTGACCGTCAAAACGTCGACAAATAATATGGCAGCATGTCGCGCCAGTACTTCCACTCGTGCCCGCACCATTTCCGGTCATCCAGCCAATGGCGGATTCCTTTTGAATTCAAGATGCCGGAGAGCCGCATCGATTCGTGGCGAGTATTATCCCATTCGCCAGTGCCGATAATGATGTTCATGTGGTTGTATTTCCACGGGTCAGGCATGTTCGGCAGATATTCGTAAGGGCTGTTGAAATAAATGTTGTCGTCGTGATAGCCGTCGAAGAAATCGCTGATCTCGAATGCGCCGCTCAGGCTGATTAGATGACTGACGGCATCGGCGTGTTTGAAAGCAATATTGGCCGCGTGATAGGCGCCGAGACTCGCACCACAAACACCAACACGATGAGTGCTGCCTTCGCGCCGGGCAAAATCGAAGACGTCGCGCACAATCACACTTTCATAAGCGATGTGAGTGCGAATGCGATCGGCGGGATGAATGGATTTGTTGTAGAAGCTGTCGAGATCAATTGAGTCGGGGCAATAAATGGTGACGCGGTTGTTATCAATGAACCAGGCGACGGAATCGATCAGGCCGAAATCCTTGTTTTGGTAATAACTGCCAAACGATGTTGGAAAAATAATCAGAGGCAGACCGCCGCCATTCCCGAAGACCAGCATCTCAAACTCGCGGCTCAAATATGGCGTCCACCACTTGATGTAACGTTCCTCCATAAACCGGGTCGGCTTTTATAGACCGGATTCTGTTCGGTTAAAAGGACTTTAGCCTACCGCACAGGTGCGCCGGTCCCAGTCGTTGCGCGAGTCTTTATCAACGGGCAAGATGCCTGTGCCACAAAGATGCCGCATCACACCCTCACTGGGAATATTCAGCGCCACCGGCAATTCCCTTCGCGCACCCTCGGGAACCGGCGCGATATTCTGGTTTATTTACCGCCAGGATATCGCCGTTTCCTACGGCGTCGTTATCCAGTGCTCTATTTGCAGGATGGGCAGAATGTTTTCGATGCCGCGACTGCGTTCGCCGGCGTGGAATGGGGTGTGGATGAAACCGCGCAACGATTGATTCGCCGCAAATTAATTGAGCCGATCATTATCGTGGCGATTGCGAATACCGGCCCGGATCGCATTCACGAATACGCCCCGACGCGTTGCATTATCGATAGCAAAGCAAAACGAAAAAAACGCAGCCGCGGCCTGGCCCGAAAGTACGGGAAATTTTTGATCCAGGAATTAAGGCCATTCATCGATTCGAAGTATCGGACGAAGCCGGAAGTGGAATTCACTGGCCTTGGCGGTACATCGCTCGGTGGTCTCCTCGTCATGACGCTCGGGCTTTGGTTTCCAAATGTCTTCTCGCGCCTGGCGGTAATGTCGCCGTCGGTTTGGTGGGACGATGAGGTAATCGTGAGAGGAGTGATGGCGCTTGATAGAAAGCTTCCGCTCAAGATCTGGCTCGATACTGGCACCGCCGAACCCGGTTGGGAGCGGGCACGCAATTTATGCGCCGCCTTGGTCGAGCGGGGCTGGAATTTGCACGACGATCTCGAGTATCACGAAATCGAAGGGGCGGATCACAGCGAAGCGGCTTGGGGCGCGCGGGTCGATCCGATGTTGCGCTTCCTCTATCCGCCGATTCCGCCGAAGCCGGCTACTCATCGCTTAGCATTAGCGGGTGCCGTTTGATTATGCGCATTCACGTAGTGCAACGCGATTGCGAACCGGAGGGACGCGCTTCTGCGCGTCCGGGACGAGCGGAAGCTCGTCCCTCCGAAGCCTTTTACTGCAACGGCATGCCGTAAATCTGATAAACCCGAACACGCCCGCCGACAAAGTCCCAATCTTTCTCGTATTCAAACGAGCGTTCGCGTTGCGACCACCGGAGGTGGCGTGGTCCTTCCGGATGATTTGGATCGTAAACAAGGTAGCGATCAATCCCCGTTGGGCCCGCTTCCCTTGCATAAAAAAGAACGGCGTGATTAATCCGCAGGTGCGGCAGAGTGGTGAGAAAACCAACGAATAAATCGCCGCGATTCAGAACGGCACTAAGTTTTTCGTGCGTTCTTTCCTGATACCCGGTGCCCGGTTCGAAAAATGTCCGGGCGTTTCCCAGCCGCCAATAGGTCGGCCAACCGTACCCGATATTTCGCTGCAGGACGAAACCGCGCGCCTTACTCAGTTGACGAAGGTTTGCGTAACCCGGAAACACGACGCGTTGCTCATCGGGCAAGGGGTCGCGCCAAGCGGCGCGGCAAGTAACCTGCCGAATTCGTTTCGCGAGATCGCCATCGTCCAAAGGCGGCGCGTGCGGATCGAAGCGCGCGAATTTCTTAAATTGCATGGTGGTGCGGCAAAGCACGAAACACCGCCGCGTGTAACGTTTTTGCTTCGCTGACTCACCGCGACGCAGATGAGCGATGCCGTTTTGGTATTCGAACACGGTCATGTTCGCGAATCCCACTGTGTCCCGGTCAAAACGAAGCGGCGGAGTGGCTGCGGCCGCTGAAATGACAGAAAGACCCAGGAACGAAATTTTCGCCAAGCCAAGTCTGCCCTTCATCTTCTGTGCAGCGAGCGAGCGGCTCGGTCAGCCGGTGGCGCCATTGCCCTTTGGCGGTTCAGCAAAATTGCCGAGACGACGGAATTTCTCGTAACGCTTTTTTAGCAGCCGATCGATCGGTGTTTTGAGCAGGCGCTTAAGATTCGATCGCAACGCCTCGCCCAGAATTTGTGCCGCCTTCTCATGGTCGCGGTGAGCGCCGCCGTCTGGCTCCGCCACAATTTCATCGACGACGTTGAGTTTCATCAAATCGTGCGCAGTCAGTTTAAGTGCCTCGGCCGCTTCGGCGGCGTGGCGTCGATCCTTCCACAAAATGGCGGAGCAGGCTTCGGGGCTGATGACGGAATAGTAGGCGTTCTCCAAGATCATGACGTGATCGGCCACACCGATGCCAAGGGCGCCGCCCGAGCCGCCCTCGCCGATGACGGCGGCAAGGATGGGCACCCGCAGGTTCATCATTTCACGCAGATTGACTGCGATCGCTTCGGCGATATGGCGTTCTTCCGAGCCGATGCCGGGGTAAGCGCCGGGCGTATCGATGAGCGAAATCACCGGCAGATTAAATTTTTCGGCGAGCTGCATCAGGCGCAACGCCTTGCGATAACCTTCCGGATGCGCACACCCGAAATTGCGCATCACGTTTTCCCTGGTATTGCGCCCTTTCTGATTCGTGACCAGGATGCAGCGTTGCTCGCCCAGCATCGCGATCCCGCACGGCATGGCCTTGTCATCGCCAAACAAACGGTCGCCATGCAACTCGTTCCAATTCGTGAAACAACGCTCGACGTAATCGAGCGCGAACGGCCGCTGAGTGTGTCGCGCGATCTGCACCCGCTGCCAGGCACTGAGGTTGCCGTAAATTTCGCGACGCGTCGTTTCGATCTTCGCTTCCATTGCTTCAACTTCGGCATCAAAATCGAGCGCATGTTCGTCGGAATGCTCCCGGATTTCTTGCAAACGGCGTTGCAGCTCCACAATCGGTTTTTCGAAGTCGAGGGGTTGCGGCTCCTTCATGTTACTCCGTAATGGTGACAGGGGTCTTGCCGTTGACAAGGCTGCTCAATTCTTCAGCATCGCCGGCGGAAATGCCAAGCCCAAGTGGCGGGGGCGGCTGATCGGAACTCGGATGGGAGGCGTCCGGGATCGCATAGATGGTGTAGCCGGCGTTGGCCAGACGAATCCAGCGGGTGCTGGTTTGGTATTCACGGGTGCCGAACCCGACGCGTTTGCCGTTTTTCCAGGCAAAAATCTCGGCCACTTTAGTGTTGATACGCGAGGGCTGCTTCGCCGGCAGTTTCAATTCCTGGACATGGTATTGCTTGAAAAACTGCCCGTGGTTGATCAATACAATAATTTTCTGTTTCGTCTGAATGAGCATCGAAAAATCGGGATTCGAGATCAGCAATTTTTCTCCGATATGGAGCATGGTGCCGTTCATGTTGTTGGTGCGCATGATTAGCTCCGGCGTCGATTTCATCTTCTGCGCAACTCGCGTAATGACGTCCCCTTTTTTCACGATGTATTCCTGTTTTTCGGGCGAGGGCACGGGCGAGAAAAGTATATCGATGTTGATAGCTCCGAGCAGGTCTTTCGCCTCCTCGAAGTGCTGGCCATTGGGATATTTCTGAATGAAAGCGAAGAGGGCGTTGCGTGCCTCTACCAGTTTGCCTTCCTGCCTTAATTTCGCGGCCTCTTGAAATTCCGGCAGGCTCAGGTCGGGCACCGGAGTCGAAGGAATTTCACCGCGCTGTTCCTTTTGGACGGCAATCTCCTGTTTGAACAGAACGTTGTAGCCGAAGTAGGCGGCGCCGCCAAAAATTGCCAGCGCCAGTAACAATGCAAAGAGCCACTTCATGCAAACGCAATTGCCAGCCTCATCAGATCATCGCGATTCCATGCAGGTCGCGTCCTGCCGCAGTTACTCTTCTCGGTACGGGTTGGTCCCCGGGAAAATCATATGCCAGAGGCGCGAAATCTGTCCTTCGGGCTCGTTCGTCCAGGTAAAGTGGCAATTGTGACAATAAAATCCTTTCGGAAAAATCTTAAGAGCAAAGAGAATGCTCGCGATCGCCGGGGTGAGAAATTTCCGGGTCATCTGCGGATATTCGATATTGGAAGATTCGCATTGTGGGCAACGCAGCGCCGCTCCGACGTCGGGATCGGAGACTTCCCATTCCCGCATCAATTGGTGCGCTTTCCCGAAATCATCTTCGTGCACCTTCACTTTCACGTTGGCCCGCGGCTTTGCCATGAAAGCGACTCGTTGTAGATGGCTGTCGCCGATAATGTCGGCACCGATCCCTGCTTGTCCCAGCCGGTCGCGCAGATGTTTGGCTTTCGATTGCTCGTTGAAGGTTGCGATCGTGACCATGGTTTTGGAAGCGGCCTGGCCGCGTCCTGAGCAAACAACATTCAGCGGGGCTGTGCAAGACTGGCCGGCGGAAACCATTGATAAAGCATTAGGTAAACGAGCACGCCGGTGACAGAAACGTAAAGCCATATCGGCATGGTCCATTTTGCGATCCGGCGATGTTTGTCCCAGCGACGCTGGAAGACCGGCACCAGGGTGAGAATGACGAGCGGGAGGGTGACAAAGGCGAGCAAAACATGGCTGGCCAGCATTGGAAAATAGATCGCCGCCAGCCAGCCGCGAAAGCCGGAGGATTTTTCGCCGACGTGGATGTGATAAGTGATGTAGCCGACGAGAAAAAAGGTGGAGGAAATGACCGCCGTGATCATGCAGACGACGTGGCGTTGCCAGAAATTGCGCCGGATGAAATACCAGCCGGCAGAGATGAAAATGGTGCTGACAAAATTGAGTGTAGCGTTGATTGCAGGTAAATCGGAGATGGAAATCACGTTGAAGCGTTGAAGAGTTAAAGCGTTACATCGACAATCCCTTCAACCCTCCAACCATTCAACGCTTCAACGCGTCATGCCAGCCATTCTCGAACCGCCACAAGAAGCTTTCGCTTCCGCCACGGATCGATCGCGTACTTTTGCGCGACGTTTTCTCGTCAGCACGGGGCGGTTTCTGGTTGTTCTGGCACTAGGAGCCATGGCCGGCGGCGGCTGGTATCTGGCCAGGAAAGGATTCGGGCGAAAATGGCGCGGAATCGTGGTTGAGGAGTTGCACAAACACGGCGTGGAAGCTTCTGTCCGCCGGCTGACCCTCGATCCCTTTCGCGGCCTGGTCGCGAAGGATGTTCGCATTTTCGATTACAAAAATCACGAGAACACCATCGCGGAGATCAGTCGCATTTCGTTAGACGTGAATTATGCAGCATTGCTGCAGCACCAGCCCTTCTTGAATGCAATCGATATTCGGGATGCCCAGGTCACATTGCCCTTGCCCGAAGGAGCAGATCCGAAATCACCGCATGCCCAAATCAAAAGTTTGCACGCCCACATTTATTTTCCGCCGGAACAAATTTATGTAAGCCAGGCAGACGGAATCTTTTGCGACGTTCGCATTTCGGCGACCGGACAGCTGATCAAGCGCAACGATTACAAACCGTCGAAGGAAGTAACCCCGGAGGAATGGCAGACGCGACTCGTGATCTTGCAGCGACTGGTGAGCGAGCTGAACCAGTTCAAATTCTCCGAACGCCCGCATTTGCAGATCAAATTCAGTGGCGATGTCGCGCAACTGGAGAATGCACGAGTGGAAGGGACCTTGCAGACCGGACCCTGGCAGCGCGGCAATTATCAGGCCCAAAAATTGACGATGACAGGCGAGTTCGCCGATCAAACCTTGAGCCTCGGGCAATGCGAATTGCGGGATGCCCTGGGCGGATTTAGCGCCAGCGCAATTTGGCGACGACCGGCGGATGAGCTTCAGTTTCAGGCGCGCAGCAGTCTGAATCTGCGCGCGCTACTTGAAAGCTTCGGGCTCTCGCGCCTCGTTTCCGATATAACTTTTCTGGCGCCACCGCACTTCGAAGTTTCGGGAACGGCGAAATTGGGCGAAGGCCAACCGCGCTGGCAGGCCATCGGCCACGCCGTGCTGGATCGGTTCGCTTTCAAGGGAATTCCATTTCTGAGCGCGAATGCCGAATTTTCCTGGGATGGCGAGCGCACAATGGTGCGCGATATTCATGTGCGGCATCAAAGCGGCGAGTTAGTGGGGCGATTGCTCGATGCGCCGAATGATTTTCGGATCGATCTCGCCAGTACCATTGACGCCAACGCGCTCCGTTCTCTCGCGCCGGCCGACATGCGCGAATTCATGAACGATTGGGATTGGCCGCATGCTTCTAATGTCCATCTGAGGATCCGCGGGCCGAGCGCTGCTGCCGCGACGTGGAAAGGGGATGGCACTTTGCAACTGGAGCGCGGTCGTTTTCGCACCATTGGTTTCAATAGCGCCTCGGCCAACGTTCATTTCGGGGATGGCGCGGTCACCTACGAGAATTTTCGAGTGGCACGGGACGAGGGCATCGCCACCGGCACATTTGTCTACGATTTCGCGCATCACGAGACGCGCCTATCGAACGTCATTTCGGGTTTGCGACCGACGGAAGCAATTTCCTGGATTGATCCGAAATTGCTGAAGGTCGTTTCACCCTACAAATTTCAAAAGCCGCCTACCATTACCACCAGCGGTGTCTATCAATTTCGCGGCGGCAAAAACACGCGCCTCGAAATCAATGTCGATTCATCGGGCGGGATGGATTACGTTTTTCTGGACAAAACGCTGCCATTCGACCGCATCAGCGCGAAGTTGCTCCTGACCGATGATCGGCTGCAAATCTCCGAATTAAACGGCGGGATTTTTTCGGGCACAGTGCGGGGCGGGGCAGATATTTCTCTCGCAAAAAACGATCAACGCCACCGGGCGACAATGGCAGTCGATCACGTCGATTTTCCAAAGCTGACCGATCTCTATTTCAAATACAAAACCGCGGTCGGATTAATGAACGGTCACTATGAGTGGACGGGGACCGGGAGCGACGCGCGAACAATGAACGGCAAAGGCGAGGTGGAAGTCCGCAATGGTGACGTCTTTGCCATCCCGCTCTTTGGCCCGCTTTCGGACATTCTCAACAAGATCATGCCGGGCGTGGGTTATCGCGTGGCGCGGAAAGCGAATATGTCGTTCACAATCAAAGATGGCGTTATCCGCACCTCGGATTTTCACGTCGATGGCGGCACCTTTGGCATGGTCGGACAGGGCAACGCACATTTCCTCGATGACAAAATCGATTTTGACGTGCGCATTGACGCCAGCGGAGCGGGCTTCGTTCTCACTCCGCTCTATAAATTTTTCGAATACAAAGCCGAAGGCAGCCTGAAAAAGCCGAATTGGCATCCCAAAATTTTCTGATTTGAATGCTGATTGCTGAATGAAGAAAGAGTCGCAGCCGCGAATAGATTTTTCGCGCGACAAAAAATCAGCAATCAAAAATCAACGATCAGAAATTCTTTTGGGTGCCCATATGTCCATCGCAGGCGGGGCACACCTGGCGATCGAGCGCGCTTGCTCGATTAATTGCACCGCGATGCAAATTTTCGTGAAAAACAACATGCAATGGTTCACTCGGCCATTGTCGGCCGGTGAAATTCGCGCTTTTCTAGATCACCAGCAGCGCGGGCAATTGGCTTCGGTTTTTGCGCACGCGAGTTATTTGATCAATCTCGCCGCCACCAATCCGCAATTTCACGCCAACTCCCTGCGCGCGTTAGCAGAGGAGTTGATTCGGGCCGATCACCTCGAGCTGCCATTTCTCGTGATGCATCCCGGCGCACATCTCGGTGCCGGCGAAGAAGCCGGGCTCGAGAAAATCGCCGGGTCGATCGATGCGATCTGGCGGGTGGTTCCAAAGCTGAAAACAAAAATCGCGCTCGAAACCACGGCTGGCCAGGGCTCGTGCCTCGGCCATCGCTTCGAACAGATCGCGCAGATCCTTAACAAGGTGCGGGAGCCCGAACGGCTCTGCGTTTGCCTCGATACCGCTCACATTTTTGCCGCCGGTTACGATCTCGGCTCGGACATTGCAGTGAAGAAAACCTTTCGCGAATTCGATCGCGTCATTGGTCGCGATCGGCTGGCGGCAATTCACCTGAACGATTCCAAAGCTGCGCGTGGATCACATGTCGATCGTCACGCGCATATCAGGAAAGGCAACATCGGGCTGGCCGCATTTCGTTTCATCATGAACGAACCGGGTCTCCGCAAAATTCCGAAAGTACTGGAGACACCGAAGGGCAAAGAATTGAAGGAAGACGTCGTGAATTTGAGAACGCTGCGGCGCTTGATTGCGTCCCCAGCGCCGTCATCCCGAGTCCGCCAGCTGCCGGATCGAGGGATCCCGTTGCGCAACCTTTAAAGTAACACAGAGGGATCCCTCGGTCCGAGCCGGACTGGCGGTTTTGCTCGGGATGACAAGCATTGCGACTCCTTGCTCAACGCGCAACATTCGACACTTATGGCGAAGTCAGAAAAAATCGCGCTCGTGACCGGCGCGAATAAAGGGATCGGTTTCGAAGTTGCGCGCCAACTGGCGCAGAAAGGTTTTCGCGTTTTCATCGGCGCGCGTAATGAGAAAGCCGGACGCACCGCGGCGCAGAAAATCGGGCCGAGAGCGAAGTTTCTGAAGATCGATGTTTCCGATCCGGCAAGCATTCGCGACGCTGCGACAGAATTAGCAAAGGCGACGGATCATCTCGACGTTTTGGTCAATAACGCCGGCATCATTGTTGAGGACGATGATGCGATCTTGAAAACAACGCCGGAACAATTCGAGACGACGCTGCGGACCAACGCACTCGGACCTCTACTGGTCGCACAAGCCTTTCAGCCGATGCTCGCGAAGTCATCGGCACCGCGGATCGTCAATGTCTCAAGCAGCGGCGGGCAATTGCACAATGGTGCGGATAGTTGGTCGCCGGTCTACTGCATTTCAAAAACGGCTTTGAATGGGGTGACTTCCCAACTCGCTGCGGCGCTGCCGAAATTCGCGGTGAATTCGGTTTGTCCGGGTTGGGTCCGCACCGATATGGGCGGAGCCAACGCGACTCGCTCGGTCGAAGAAGGCGCAGACGGAATTGTATGGCTCGCGGCCGAACCCCCGCAAAATCTCACCGGCAAATTTTTGCAAGACCGCAAAGTGATTCCGTGGTGAGAACGCTGCCTCGCACCATCCCGAGCGAAGTCGAGGGAGCCCGCCAACTTACCTTAAAGCTTCCGCACCGGGATCCCTCGACTTCGCTCGGGATGACCGGTTAGGGCGCTCCGATTAAGACGCGACCGTCGCTTTTGCCGCCAGGTCTAATTCCCTTAAGCCTTCGTAAGTCTCGGCGACGATGTGATCGACGACTGCTTTGATATCGTGAGTGCGTCCCCAGACGGCAAGCTGACGGTCCGCGCCGGTTCCTTCATGCAAAATTCGCTCGATGTGGTTCATCTCGCGCCGGCTGCCCAGCTCCGCTACCTCGTCGGCCACAAACTCGATAAACTCGTGAATCAGACTGCGCGTCTCGGTTTCCCGTTCCTTGCCGAAATCGATGAGTTTGCCATCGATCCCATAGCGCGAGGCGCGCCAGCGATTTTCATCGAGTAAACGGCGCCGGTAAATCCGGAAAGTGACATTTTGCCGGAGCAACTTGTGTAGTTTCGAAATCAACGCCTGAATAAGCGCCGCGATGGCGAGAGTATCATCCACCCGCGATTGCGCGTCGCACACCCGAACTTCAAGGGTGTCGAAAAAAGGATGGAGCCGGATATCCCACCAAATTTTCTTGGCGTTATCGATGCAACCCGTTTTCACGAGCAGGTTGCAGTAGTCCGTGTACTCAGAAAGCGATTCGAAGGAATCGGGAATGCCAGTGCGCGGAAACCGTTCGAAAACTTTCAGCCGATAACCTTTCAATCCGGTGTCGTGTCCCACCCAGAATGGCGAGTTAGCCGACAGCGCGTAAATGTGCGGCAGGAAATAGCGCGCCTGATTCATGACATGGATGGCAGTTTCGCGATCCGGAATTCCCACATGCACATGCAAACCGAAGATGAGATTAGCCCGGGCCAGCAGTTGCATGTCGCGGACAATTTCTTGATAACGCTCGCCCTGAGTGATGAGTTGGTCGCGCCAATGTGAAAAAGGATGCGTGCCAACCGACGCAATCTTGAGTTTGCTGCGCGCGGCCAACGCGGCCAGACGACTGCGCAGCTCGGTCACATGCATCCGGGCATCGTCGATGTCGCGGCAAATTTCCGTGCCTAGCTCGACCACCGACTGATGCATTTCCGGCTTGATCTGCTCCTTAAGCGTAACTTTGCCGTCTTCGAGAATTTCGTGAATGTGCGAGCGCAATTCCCGGGACTCGGGATCGACGATGGCAAATTCCTCCTCGATACCCAGGGTGAAGACGTGATCTTTGGCGCTCATTTGATGTGGAGACAAACAGTCTCCTAATAAACACGCGCTGTCACTCCGAGCGAATTGTAGCCGCGGTCGCTGTCCGCGGGCCGGCATCACCGATGCCGGCTACAACGTTTTAAGCAAAAATGTGCACGATCACCTTGTGAAAACCGGTGATCCCGGAAGTGAACGCACGATCTTCTTCGAATTCCTGCACTTTGCCCTCGCCATCGGTCGCACGCACCACCAGGGTGTAATCGTCAACACCGTCGGGCTCCCAATTAAAACTCCAGAGCGCCCAGGTTAATTTCGTGCCGGGATAATCGACCTTCGCCTCATCCCAGCTCTCCCCGTCGTGCGAACTGAATTCCACCCGGGAAATTCCACGATCGCCGCCGAAAGCGACGCCTTTGACCAGGACGCTCTTCGCCGCATCAGCGATCTTAATCCACGACTCGTTATAAGGAATGTCGATACGAGACCGCGTCGGAACAATGAAATTCGGACCCCAGCCTTGTGTCTCGTAAAAACCTTTCGCATCCGCCTTTGTTACTTCGATGCGAGTGAGCCATTTCACATGTTTCTCACCAAAATAACCAGGCACGATGGCCCGCGCGGGAAACCCATGTCGATCCGGCAGCTCCGCTCCATTCATCTTGAAGGCAATTAGCGTGGTCGGGGTCATCGCTTTCTGGAATGGAACGGTGTCGGTGTAATTGTCGACGCCGTGCAGCCGCACTCTGTCCGCGCCGGGAAGCGGAGAGGCTGCTTCCAACAAATCCGCCATCGGAATCCCGCGCCAAACCGCGTTACTCATCAAGCCGGCATCGAGTCCGTTGCTGATGCACATCAAGGTCGTTTCCTGGTCGATCATCTCCATGCTCTTGAAATCCAGAAGCCGGTAGGTGTGCGGATGGCGCACCAGGCCGGTCACTTCGAGATGCCAGAGGCCTCCGTCCACCCGCGGATCGACTACGTTCTTAGTCACGCAATAAAACTGATTGTTCGGGGTAATCGCCTGGACGTCCGAGCCTTTGTACTGCGTGCCGTCGTAGCTGAAAGTCGCGATGCGAAAAAGCTTGCGCGCGATGGCGGCGCCTCCGCCAGCAAAAAGAAGACCGAGCATCCCTAACAAAAAAGCGCGCCGGCCTAGGTGCGGCGAAAATTCGGGAGATGCCGCCGTCTCCTCATGTCCACGACTCGTTAGAAAATCGAAACCAAGCACAAGAACGCGCTCGAAGAGGAGAAACGAAATCGCCAGTCCGAGCAGACTGATTAAACGCGCCGCATCGATTGGCATTCCCCCGTAATGCGTCCCGAGCACCGGCCAGAGCAGAATGGCGCTGACCACTAACGGCAGCGCTACGAAAATGAGAAAGGTCCAGCGATACCCAAAGTGCTGCTGCCGTTTGCGACGGATTATCCCGTAAACCATGCCACCAATCGCGCCGACCAGAACTTGTCCGAGCACGGAGGAGCCGACGCCAAGCTGTTTCAAATGATTGTAGCCGCCGACCCGGCCCATGATCCAAAAGAACGGTTTCGGCGAAATGAAAACACTGAGGCGATCGCCCAGAATCACCAAGGGAGTCGCGATTTGAAAGACCCATGCCAGCAGAAGCATGGCAAAGCTCATCGCAATTCCGGCAACGAGCCCCGCCAAGAAACCACTAAACCCTGCTCTGGATCGGCTCATCATTACTTGCGACTATGAGTTGTAGAGGCGTTTGTGCCAAGCGCATGCTCTATGCTTCTGACGTCGCACGGTGGTCCTGAACACAGACTACAAGCCTAGGTTCCGGACGACACGATTTTCAAAAACGTCGCCAAAATCCGAAAACTCGCAACGATTGTGCCACGCAGTGTTCCAGAAACTTTCGAGACCCCGCCTTTGCGACATCGATGGTCAACCGCCACTTCGAGAATGCGCAAACCGGTCCTGGCCGCTTTCATCTGCATTTCCAGATTCCACCCGTAGGTTTCTTCGCGCATTCCAAGCGTCTGAAATGAATCGCGCCGGATAGCGCGGAACGGCGACATGTCGGTGTAACGAACGCCGTAAAACGCGCGGATCAAAAGGCCCGCGAGATGACCGGCAAAAACCTGCTGCGCATTCATGCTGCCGGGCTCGCGTTTCCCGCGGGTGCGCGAACCGATCACGAAGTCATGCGTCCCGTTGATGATCGGTTCGACGAGGGCGGGAATAAAGCGCGGAACATCACTGCCATCGCCATCGAGAAACACCAGCACGTCGCATTCATCGGAAACCGCCGCCACGCCCGCCGCACAGGCGCGACCGTACCCCCGTGGTGCCGAAACTACTCTTGCTCCCGCGTTTCTGGCGCATTCCGCGGTTTGATCGGTGCTGCCATTGTCAACCACAACGACTTCGCGCGGAATTCCCGTCGCGATCACTTCGCGCACCACCTCGCCGATGGGCTCTTCTTCGTTGAGGGCTGGAATGACAACGGAAACCCACACGGCGAAAACTTAATGCGATTCAGGCGACGGATTGCTCGCGAAGAACCTCCTGCAACAAATCCAGCCGGGTGCCCGGCGGTAGCACGCCCGCACGGGAGAGTGCGATGTAGAACTCACTACCCTGGGACGGATGAAACGCCAGTTCCTTTAGCTGGATGAAACCAAGTTCGAACAGGTCGTGCATCATCAGTCGAAATGAAGTTGGTGTGAAACACCATTCGTGGACATCGAGGTAACTCCCGCGCTCGGCCACATCGCGGATCGCCTGTTTCGCTTGCTCCAATGAATGCACAAACTCGAATTCACCTTTTTCCTTCGCGTCCCAGGCAATCCGGCCGCCTTTGCTTACTACCGTAAGAAAATATTCGGCCGCTATTCCCGCCGAATGAATTTTCTGCGGATTGCGCGCGGCATCGATGACGCGCCCGATCCCGCTAAGAGGCCGAAAGCGATCGAAACAGTAGCGCTTGTCGGGCACTGCTAGCGAGAGGACGCCGTCTTTCTTCAAGAGCGAATCGCAATCATTGAGAAACCCAATCAGATCGCTGGTGTGTTCGAGCACGTGCGATCCGATGATCCAGTCGTAAATGTGACGCCGGCCGATGAGCTCGGTGTAAGACCGGCCGTCCCAAACGAAATCAACCTCCTCGATGTTTTCGATATTCCCTTCATGCCGCCGATATTTTTCGATCAGCGCTTTCTTGTCGCAATAGTCCAGGACGTGAACACGAAAACCCTGCTTTTTCGGTGCAACGGGTGCGCAGCCCGCACCAATCTCCAAGCCCAATCCATCGCGCTTGATGTGCGACAGGATAATTTCTTCGCGAGTCATGAGATCCCGACGCGATGAACGATGCCTTTGTTGCGCAAATTTTCAGCAGCTTCGCCGAAGTAATCGCGCACATCGCTTTGTGAACGAATCCAATCAAGATAACGGCCGAGTCCTTCGGGCAAATCGACTTGCGGGACATAACCGGCAGCCCGAATCGTATCCGTCCCGCTGATGAGATGCCGCATCTCGCCGGGCCGAAATTCGCCGTTAATTTCCGGCGCGATTCTTATTCCGAGCGCTTCGGAAACGCGCTGCGCAATCTCGCGCACGGTCACGCCTTTCTCGCTACCGACGTTCACCGGCAGGCCATCCAGCACATCAGTGGTAGCGGCGAGCAAATTCGCGCGCGCGACATCCTCGACGAAAGAAAAATCGCGCGTCTGCTCTCCATCCTCGTAAAGGACAGGGGGCAAACTATTAAGTAGGCGCGTGCAGAAAATCGCGATCACGCCGGTGTAGGGATTAAAGATTGATTGGCGCGGCCCATAGGTGCACGAGTAACGGAGCGCCACGGTCGGGATCCCCACTTGTTTTCCCCAGAGCAACACCAGTTTTTCCTGATCGACTTTAGTCAATCCATAGACCGTTTCTCCGCCAACCGGTGCGTGCTCGGGCGTAGGCACGCTCCTGGTGGGCTCGTTGCAAATCGGACAGCGCACCGACCAATCGCCGCGTTGCAACTGTTCCACCGGCCGCACCCTGGGAAAAACGAGACCGTGTTTCGGGCACTCACCCGCGCCTTCGCTGTAAACCGCCTGCGAGCTCGCCACGATAACTTTTTTGATCGGGAAATTTTTTTCACGAATGACTTCGAGCATCTGCGCGGTGCCAAGCGAATTCACCTCCACGTATTTCGCCATCTCCGGCATGTAGCCGCCGTAGGCCGCCTGATGAAAAACGATGTCGGTGCCAGAAAGCGCGTTCTCAATCGTGGCATTATCGCGCACATCGCCCTGCACAAATTCGGCGTCGCGGTTGATCCAAGCCGGTCTGCCGCGTTTATGGGTGTTCGGTTCGAGGTTATCGAGGATCCGCACGCGCCAGCCTTCGCGCACAAGCAAATCGGCAACGTGCGAACCAATTAGGCCTGCCCCGCCCGTGACGAGCGCGCGCTTCATTTCCTTAATAGAGGCGCTTGTGCCAAGCGCCTTTTCTGTGGATTCGGCGGTTGGCCAAATTCTCTCGCGACCCTCTCTGGCAATGGTATCGGCCAAGAGCTTTTTTGTCGCCGGCGCGGCGGTGAGACTTTCGCCAAGCAATTCATCGCAGAGGCGCTGCAGGGCGGCGCGATCATCAACATCGAAACAGCTTGGAAGGATGTGAACCTTCAATCCGATCTCACGCGCGCGTTCCAGTGTCTGAGTAAAAACACGCTCCGTGCTCCAATCGATCTCCTGGAAAAGGCGGCGGTATAATTTTTTCATCCCAATCAAATAATAACCGCCATCATCGGATGGCCCGAGCACGATTCGATCGTCGGCGCCTTGCAACTGTGCTGTTGCCTCGCGAAACGCGTCGGCCGTCGCGGTGGGGCTATCTGAATTAATCAGGCAACAGGATTTGAAACCAACATGCAGCAAATCGTCGGCGGCGTTGATCAATCGCTCGCCGAAACCATCGCCGCGTTGCAGAATCAAATCGAAATCAGGCGGCAAAATGCCCGCATACTCTCTTTCGCTGCCCGCCGGGGTAAAAACGCCAACACCGCGGGCGATTGTATCTTGTTCCGGCGGTCGCAGACCCTCGCAAACGCTACAGGTCGCGCGCGAAATCGCATCGGCGATATCGCGCAAGAAACAAATATTCAAATCCGCTGCTTCCTCCGGAGTAAGCGGTGGTTGCAATCGCGTTTTCACAGCGCCGGCCCGCGGCGCTTTTGTCATGATCGCGAGTGCACAAAGGCCTGCTGAAATCTGGTTGCCCTGCTGCCGATCGAGAACGCGATGCATTCGCGCGTGCTCTGCGTTGATTGAACGCTCGCGTCAACCCTTTTCGCAGAGCGCGTACTGGTAACGGCCAACCCGCCAGGTTTTCATTCGCGACCAGGGCTGGGTAGCGAATAATGCACAAAAATGGGGATAGGGAAGGACTGTTGCCTTTATCGGCTCTCGATATTCGCGCGAGTATCCATTTACGCGGGCAACTGCCCGCATCGTTAACAAGGGAATCGACGCCGAAAAAGCGAAACGCGGCTCGGCCACGAAACATTTGCCTCCCGAATTCAGAACCCGAAATATTTCAGCAACGGCGCGTTCCCGTTCCGGCAGAATTGTGAAAAGACGAGATGTAACCAATTGGCTGAAGGAATTATCCGGTTGTGGAAGATTGAGGACATCACCCCACTCAAAAGCACAGTTGTGCAAAGCCTTCTCCATAGCTTTCTCGCGTGCGTATCTCACCAGCTGTTTCGAGCTGTCGACTCCAAGAACCGAGATTTGCCGAAACCGGGATGCCAGGGTACGGGCATAAAATCCCGGACCACAGCCAAGCTCCAGCACTTTGGAACTGGCCGGTGGCTCTCCCGCCGGCCAAAACGCACGAATGATTCGCCCGGTATCATCGCGGAAAACTTTTTCGCGGCAAAAACTGTAAATCCAGGCAGCTCGCTCAAACAGGTTATCAGCTCTCTCTCGCGCGTTAACAGGCTTTGGTTCAGAAACCGCGATTGTTGCAGCTGATGACAAAATCGGTTTGACAATTTGATTCATGTCGCAGTCCAGCACTTTGTTCACAGCCTCTCTGTTATTTTTAGCTGTGATTCAAACGAATTCTTCATCTTCATGCCGCCAATAACATGGCATTCGCTGCCACTTACCATCGCATGATTCAGGGAGAAAGAATGTGAACAAAATCGGCGTAGGCGGCTGCAATCCGCCAACCGCCGGAAGGCAAGCGCTTTTTGTTGTGACTTATTGGAAGTTGTTCGCTTCCTTTTGCGCAATCGTTTAACAGCATCAATGTGAAAACTTCGCTCTTGAGCCAAGGACTGGCTGTCGTAGTCTTGAGCAGCGCGTTTTGGACTGGCCCGATCCGCGTTTTGGCTCGTGAACCGTTGCCAGAAATTTCTCTGATCGATCTACAGAAGATCATGGCCAGCAAAAAGTTTGTGGATCTTACTCACGACTTCGCGCCAGGAATTCCACATTGGTCCGGTTTTCCCAACGAACAACGCAAAACGATTTAGTGGTACGAAAAGCAACCCAGCATGATGGGCGACGGTTTTTTTGCCGAGATCTTTACTCATGTTGGTCAATGGGGCACGCGGATCCACCGGCGCATTTTCATAAAGGCCTGCGCACCGTCGATCAAATCGAGCTCAAGGAAATGATCCTGCCGCTGGTGTGCATCGACGTTCGGGCGCGATGGGAACACTTTTGCTCGATCGGAGGGAGCGTCGGCCCACTCGGGATCACCGTCACCAGAACGAAGGCAAATGTATGACGTGAAACCGGGCAGAGCTACAATGTGCCTTCCGCTTTTGCCTGAAGATCAAAATGTGTTGAATGCCATGCTGGCAAAGACTGTTGGAGTTTGGATGCGACGCTCGGCCGTGGTCGAAAATATGCTTGGTCAGTTGACCGAAAGTCGCGGCAGGAACGAAGATAGACTTTGAAGCATGCACATCACGGATATTATGCGAGAGGATTCTCCCACGTTCTCGTTCGAGTTCTTTCCTCCGAGAACGCCAGATGCGGCCGAGATTCTCTACCATACGATTCGCGATCTCGAATCGTATATGCCGCACTTTGTCAGTGTTACGTACGGTGCCGGTGGCTCAACGCGAGATTTGACCCATGATCTTGTCGAGCGCATTCAACACACAACAAAACTGGATCCGATCCCTCACCTGACCTGCGTCTGCCACAACGAAGAAGAAATCGAAGCAATTCTACTTCGATACGCTAAGTCGGCGATTGGAAACATTCTCGCGCTCGGGGGCGATAGGCCGCGTGGAATTGAGTACGACAAGTCGCGCGACTCGTTTCAGCACGCGATCGATTTGGTGAAGTTCATTCGCAGATTCAACGAAGCGGGCGCGCATCCGGATCGGCGCGGTTTTGGGATCGGCGTAGCCGGTTTTCCTGAAGGACATCCGGCTACGCCGAATCGATTAGTCGAAATGGATCACCTTAAAGCGAAAGTCGGCGCTGGCGCCGACTACATCGTCACACAACTATTTTTCGATAATCGCGACTTCTACGATTTCAGAGAACGCTGTGCGCTCGCCGACATCCACATCCCGATTATCGCCGGCATAATGCCGATTACCTCCATGGGCGGATTCAAACGCATCGCCGAGCTGGCGGGCGGCGCACGCTTCCCGGCCAGGCTTCTCCGTGCTTTACAGCGATGCGAGAACGATCCTGAAATGGTTAGGCGCGTCGGTGTTCACTTCGCCTTGGAACAATGTCACGATCTTTTGGATAACAACGTTGCCGGCGTTCACTTCTACACACTCAATCGCTCCGACGCCACGCGGATAATTTTTGACAGCCTCGGTATTCCGCGTCGCCGGAACGCACAGGCCCAGACCGTTTAGTTGAGTGATACCGTTTAATTTAACAGGTTTACGATCATACGGTCTCCGATACGGTGGCTCGCTGGAAAATGCCGGCGCAATCGGAATGGAGATCGCGCGCGAGATTGTCTCTGCGGTCGGCT
>Ga0209686_1000531_pt1 | contig 19520 bp, 16 predicted proteins | sample GraSoiAngelo_126_FD_185883 | JGI IMG/M metagenome (GOLD analysis project Ga0209686, IMG submission 185883) | Grasslands soil microbial communities from the Angelo Coastal Reserve, California, USA - 14_0927_09_20cm (SPAdes) (version 2) | ecosystem: Environmental > Terrestrial > Soil > Grasslands ...
AACGGCGCGAACGTCACGAGCGCTCCGTCGTCGCGCTGAACGAGTGCGTGCAACTCGCCGGTGCCGAAACACGACCACCACGCGCTGATCCATTCAGGCGAGGTGAAGATCGTGGGATTCGCCGATCTCAGCCAGAGCTCGCGCAACTGCGGCGCGAGCGCATCCATCGCCTCCTGCCTGGTGATGACGTCGATCATGACGCGTCTGCCGAGCCGCCCGACGCCAGGGCGCGAAACACGCTGACATACCGATCGATCATCCGCGTTTCCGAGAACCGCGCGCGTGCCGTCGCGATGCATGCGTCACGATCGAGGCAATCGGTTCGTAGGATCGCGTCGGCCATTTCCGGCACGCTCCGGACGAGGAATCCCGTGACTCCGTCCTCGATCAGTTCCGCGAGCGCGCCGCGCGGAAAGGCCACGACCGGCGTCCCGGCCGCGAGCGCCTCCATCGCGACAAGCGAACTGGTCTCCGCGACAACGCTCGGGACCAGCAGGCAGCGCCCCCGCCGCAGCAGCCGCCGCTTCGCGTCACCGACCACCGGTCCGATGAACCTGCGGTTCTCATCGAGGCGTGGCGCAATCTTCTCGTTGAAATAGCGCTGATGAAGGTCATACGGAAAGATGCGCCCCGCCAGGAGCAGCGGACAGCCGGCGAGGCGCGCGGCGTCGAGCGCGTGCTCGTACCCTTTCTCGGGACAGACGCGTCCGAGCGCGAGAGCGAACGGCTCCCGCCGATCGGACGCGCGGCGCTCGTCGATCGCGACGCCGTTCGGCACGACGAGGACGTTGTCGGCACGTGCGCCAAGCGCGCGGCGCTGTGTTTCCGAGACGCACGCCAGCACCGTGCGGGGCCGCGCGGGCCGCAGCGCTGTCTGCCGATACCAGTCGACAGGCAGGTGCAGCGTGGCAAGCGCCGCGGTCCCGTCAGGCGGCAGATACGCATCGAAGTCGACTCCATGGAAGTGGAACACGTCCACGGGCCAGCGATCGAGCGTGTGCGCGATCGCGTTGCGGACGTGCTGATGAATCGATGAATACGCGGCGCTGTCGACGATGCCCTTGTGCGGAGGAATTGGGACGAGCGTCCCGTCCGTCCGCGATCCGTCCTGCGCGATGACGATCGATCGGTGCCCGGCGCGCACGAGCGCGGAATCGACAGCGGCCAGGACCTGCTCGGCGCCGCCCACCGCGTCAGGGCCAGCTGTCGCGAACGGATAGGCGACGCTGACAACGGTCAGAGCCATAGCTGCGCCGTCCGGCAGACGTCGATCGGCGCGATGTGCAGGGCTTTCAACGCCGCTTCGGCGTACTCGCACCACGTGGCGCTATCCAGGCCCCAGTTGAAACGTTCATAAAAAATGCAGCCGGGTGCCGCCGGAGGACGGCGGAACTCGTAGTGTGGCGCGGGCCGAAAGCGCTCATCCTCCCGCACGTTGAGCGCGTCGATTATTCGGCGCTGCGACGTGAAACACCGCAGCATCCGCTGCTTGATCGCCAGCACTTCCCGCGACAGGTGAAGCGTCGTCTCCGGTTCGGCAGACGGGAGGAACTTGCCCGAATGCAAGATGTCTCCTGTCCAGTAGTACGACGTCATTTCGAGGAGGCGTGGCGGAGGTTTCGGCGCGGCCGGGCCGCTGAGCGCCGCGTACGCCGCAAACGCTGCGGCATCGTGATCGGGATGCCCTCCTTCGTACGGATGCGTCATCACGATAGTGGGTCTGAACGTTTCAACGACGCCGCGAACGACCGCCACGGCGTCGAGGAGCCCGTGTGCGACTTCCTGATCGCGGAAGCCGAGGGCATACAACTCCGGGGTACCGTCAGGCAACTGCTCGAGGGCAGCGTTCAGTTCCCTGCGTCTTGCGTGTGCGTAGGCACCGGGGTCTCGAAAGCCGGCCGCTGTCGCGTCGTGCATGTCTTGTGGCGCGCCGTCGGTGAGATGCGCAATCGCAACCGTTGTGTCGCGCTGCCGCTGCAGCAAACACATCAGGCCGCCGGCGCCTAAAGTCTCGTCGTCAGGATGCGCCGCGATGATCAACAGCCGCGACGCCGGACGCAGCAACTCGACAGGAACCACGGCATCGAGGCAAGAGGCAACCTACGTACCTCGTTGCATCGGGTGGTGAACGCCCGCAGGCGGGCCTGGGCCGATTCAGATCGTAGTGGAACCGTACGAGGTGCGTACTTTCGACTAAGGGGCCCGCCTGAAGCGGAAGCCACTCGCCCTTCGCGAAGCGAAGTCGGGCGGGCGCCTCGCCGGAGCCCGTCTCGTCTGCGCGCGAGCGGAGGCGGAGCCTGCCGCGCCGAAGCCACCCAGCGGCGAAGGCGGGGCGGCTATAATCATCAGTTCTGACATGCACGTGACCGCCATCATTGCTGCTGCCGGCTCAGGTTCACGTCTCGGGTCGGCGATTCCGAAGCAATTGCTGGACGTCGGTGGCCGTTCCATGCTGGCGCGCAGCGTCGCGGCGTTCGACACGCATCCAGCGATCTCGGACGTCATCGTTGTGATGCCCGCATCGCTGGTCGACGGCGGGGCCATTGACTACATCGGTCCGACGAAGCACGAACTGAGACTGGTAACCGGTGGCGAACGGCGGCAGGACTCGGTCGCGAACGCATTCGAACGCGTGCCCGATCGCGCGGATGTCGTGTTGATTCACGACGCGGCGCGGCCGTTCGTGAGCGCCGACACGATTTCGCGGACAATCGATGCCGCGGCCCGGTACGGAGCGGCGATTGCGGCCCTCGAGGTGCGCGACACCGTCAAGCGTGTCGAGCGTGACGTCATCGTCGAGACCGTGGCGCGCGAATCCATCTTTCTCGCGCAGACGCCGCAGGGATTCCGGCGCGACGTGCTGGCCGCCGCCATCGCCGTCGGACGGTCCGGCGTCGAGGCGACGGATGAAGCGGCGCTCGCGGAACGTGCAGGCTATCCCGTCCACGTCGTGCGAGGCGAGGCGGCGAATGTGAAGATCACAACGGAGGAAGATCTCGCGGCTGCGCGCCGCCACGTCGCCGCCCGCACTGCAGGGCGCGTCGGCACCGGATACGATCTGCATCGCCTCGTCGACGGCCGGCGCCTGGTGCTCGCCGGCGTGACGATTCCTTCGCCGCGCGGCGCTCTGGGGCATTCGGATGCGGACGTTGTCTGTCACGCGTCGACCGACGCAGTGCTCGGCGCCGCGAATCTCGGCGACATCGGCCGTCATTTTCCGGACACGGATCCCAGGTGGAAAGGAGCGTCGAGCATCGCGCTGCTGCGTCATGCCGTCGCACTCGTGGCCGCGGCGCGTTTCGAGATCGCGAATATCGACGTGACGGTGATCCTGGAATCACCGAAGATCCAAGACTATATCGAGGCGATGCGTGTCGGTCTCGCGGGTGCGCTCGGCATCGAGCCCGCGCGCGTCAGCATCAAGGGGAAGACCAACGAGGGCGTTGATGCAGTCGGCCGCGGCGAAGCCATCGCCGCGCATGCGGTAGCCCTCCTGAGAGATATGCGATGAGTACGCTGTACAGAAACGGCAGCGCAAACGTGGAGCGACCCTTCGGCGGAGCTTCGAAGGACGAGCGCGAGCGCTGGCAGACGCCGGCAGTGCCGGTTCGCCGCAGAGTCGCCTATCCAAGCAGCTGGTTGTCTCAAACCATCGGCGCGAGCGAGCGCGAGCGCTGGCAGGCGCCGGCAGTGCCGGTTCGCCGCAGAGTCGCCTATCCAAGCAGCTGGTTGTCTCAAACCATCGGCGTGAGCGAGCGCGAGCGCTGGCAGGCGCCGGCAGTGCCGGTTCGCCGCAGAGTCGCCTATCCAAGCAGCTGGTTGTCTCAAACCATCGGCGCGAGCGAGCGCGAGCGCTGGCAGGCGCCGGGGGTGGGGCCCCGGCGCAATTCTAAATGATGCGAGTCAGATTCGCGCCGAGCCCCACCGGGCAGCTTCACGTCGGCAACGCACGCACGGCGCTCTTCAACTGGCTGCTCTCGCACGGCCACGAGGGCATATTCATCCTGCGCATCGAGGACACGGACGCCGAGCGGTCCACGAAAGAATCCGAGGCCAGCATTCTCGAAGACGTGCGCTGGCTCGGGCTCGAATGGGACGAAGGGCCCGATATCGGCGGCGCCCACGGCCCGTACCGGCAATCAGAGCGTCTGCACCTGTACACGTCATACGCGAACGAGCTCGTCGGCGGCGGTCACGCGTACTATTGTTTCTGTTCACCACAGAAGCTCGAGTCCGATCGCAAGTCGGACCTCGCGGCCGGTCGACCGCCGCGCTATCACGGCACGTGCCGCGCCCTCCCGCCCGAGGAAGTCCACCGCAAGCTCGAAGCCGGAGAGAAGCCGGTCATCCGCTTCAAAGTGCCCGAGCGCGTCGACGTGACATTCCAGGATCTCGTGCGCGGGGACGTCACGTTCAACACGGAGGTGATCGGGGATCCGATCCTCGTTCGCTCCGACGGCCGCCCGGCGTACAACTTCGCGGTCGTGGTGGACGATGCGCTGATGGAGATCACGCATGTAATCAGAGGCGAGGATCACATTTCGAACACCCCGCGGCAGGTGCTGCTCTATCGGGCGCTCGGGTTTACGACGCCGAAGTTTGCGCATCTCGCGCTGGTCATGGGTCCGGATCACACGCCGCTCTCGAAGCGTCATGGCGCGACCTCAGTGTCGGAGTTCCGCGAGCGCGGGTATCTCCCCGAGGCGTTGACGAATTGTCTCGCATTGATTGGCTGGTCTCCGCGGACGGACGCGGGGAGCGCCGGCACCACCGAGGAGCTGCTGCCGCTCGCGGAGCTCGCCCGCCGCTTTGCGCTCGAAAACGTCGGCCACAGCGCGGGCGTGTTCGATCCCGAGAGCTCGCGTGGGATGAATCGTCATTATATGAAGGCGTCCGCCCCGTCGCGGATTGCCGCGGAGTCGTCGCGCTATTTCCAGGCCCGCGGGTTCATCCGCCGCAAGTCGGATGCCGCGCTCGCTTACATCGAATCGATCCTGGCCATGGCGGTGGGTTCCGTCGATCGCCTCGAGGAGATTCCCGACCGCGTGGCGTTCCTGTTTGCCTACGATGCGCGTGCGGCGATCGCCCGCCCCGACGTCGTCGAAGTGCTGCACGAGTCGGGCGCGCGCGACGTGATCGCCGCGCTCGCGGACGTCATCGCGACTCCGCTCCTCGATCGGGACGCGTTTCGCGCGGTCGCCAGCAAGGTCAAGGAGAAGACCGGCATGAAGGGGCGGGCGCTGTTTCATCCGATCCGCGTCGCGCTGACAGGAGAGAGCGGCGGCCCCGAGCTCGATCTCGCGGTACCGGCGATGGATCGCGGCGCGGCGCTCCCGCCCGACTCGGGCGTCGCGAAGATCATGAGCGCCGCCGAGCGCGCCCGCGCGTTTGCGGGTGCCGTTGCCACGCATGACTCATGACTCAGGACTTAGGGTGATGCTGGCTTATGGCTTTATAGCCACGCCGTTAGCCGCAACCCGGCGTGAGCACAAGTCATGAGCCCTGAGCCATGATCATCTACGGCATCAATCCTGTTCTCGAAGCGCTGCGCGCGAAGCGCGTCACGCGTCTGAGCATCAGCGCGCGTCACGACAAGCGCATCGACGAGATGCTCGCGCTCGCGGCCGCGCAGCATGTGGCGGCCGAGCGTGTGGAGGCGCAGATTCTCGATCGCGCCGCGCGTGGGGGCGTGCACCAGGGTGTCGTGGCGGAGGTCGAGGATGCGCGTGACTATGGTGTGCGCGAGCTTGTCGACGGAAATCACGCGAACGCGCCCCTTATTGTGGTCCTGGACGGCATTGAAGATCCGCACAACGTCGGCGCGATCCTGCGAACGGCGGATGCGGCCGGCGCGACCGGTGTTGTCCGGCAGGCGCGGCATTCGGCGGCGCTCGATGGCGTGGTGGGAAAAGCGTCGGCCGGCGCGCTTGCGTATGCCCGCATTGCGACTGTCGTGAACATCGCGCGCGCGCTCGAGGAATTGAAGGAGGCCGAGGTCTGGACGGTCGGTCTGGCCGGCGAAGCCACCGAACCATATACCGATGTCGACTGGACCCTGCCGACCGCAATTGTGCTCGGCGCGGAGGGCACTGGACTTCGTCGCCTGATCCGCGAACGCTGCGATCGGCTTGTTACCATTCCGATGCACGGTTCGGTCGGGAGCCTCAACGTATCGGTCGCAGCGGGTGTGGTATTATATGAGGCTGTCCGTCAGCGCGCGGGCCGCTCCTGATGTCAAATGCTAAGTGTCAAGGCTCAACGGCTTCGAGCTCGTCCGTTTGGCGGCAGCCATTTTCGGGTGCGGCGAGATGTACCGGTGCGCTTGCGTGGCTGGCACGGCACGTGCTATTAATAATCTTTTGTCTGGGCTGGCGTAGCTCAGTCCGGTAGAGCAGCTGATTTGTAATCAGCCGGTCGGGGGTTCAAATCCCTTCGCCAGCTCCATCAGCTTCAGCTTTCCTGCGAGCTACGGCAGACACGTTTTGAGCTGCGGGGCACAATCCAAACAACGCATCGGCGAGGTAGCGAAGCGGTCAAACGCAGCAGACTGTAAATCTGTCGGCCAAGCGCCTTCGAAGGTTCGAGTCCTTCCCTCGCCACCAGCCTTCGCTCGGCGCCGGCGCGCCGAGCTACGGCTCGGTAAGCCACCCGATTAGCGAAGGCTGTCGCGCCGTTGGGGCGAAGGCGGACCACCAAGATTCGGTCAGGCCAGCGTCGCTGGCATAAAGGGATACGAAGGTTGGGCGCACGAAATGCGCACGAAAGACTTTAGCAGCCTGGCGGGTTTGCTCGCCGTAGCGGCGACTCGGCGGCAGCAGCGAGCCGCGTAGGCGGGAGTAACTCAGTGGTAGAGTCACAGCCTTCCAAGCTGTTGGTCGCGGGTTCGATCCCCGTCTCCCGCTCCAATATTTCCCGAGGGGGCTAGCGCCCCTCGGACTCCCCCACGCCGTCGCTCGCTCGGCCTGGGGGCCGCGCTCCGCTCTGGCGGGGAGCTCGCGGTGCTCGCGCCTTAAAGAGTGTTCGGAGCTGCGGTTGGCGGTGTTTGAGCACAGGAATTTGCTTTGAGCGGGACGCGAGCGAACGCCGTGAGCGTGTAGGGGAGTCCGAGGGGCGCAGCCCCTCGGATAAAAGCCGATGTAGCTCAGTTGGCAGAGCGCGTCCTTGGTAAGGACGAGGTCACCAGTTCAATCCTGGTCATCGGCTCCATCCTTCGCTCGTGAATGCAGGCGAAGGATGCCCACCATAGCTCGCGCAAGATGCGAGCGAGCGACGGTGGGCTGATCGTGACGGGACACGAGCTACGGATGGCAAGCCAACCTTCGCTCATGCTTGCCGACGACCGCGTGAGCTACGGTTGGCAAGGCAGCCGTAAGGCTGCGAGGGTCGGTTGCGCGAAGCGGAATGGAGCGGCCGGCAGAGCGGCCGCGCAATGAAGCGAGCCTAAGCGAGCGGCGGAGCGAAGTCGGCGCGGAGCGCCGACCGCGAGCGCCAAAAAACGAGGACGGTACAAACGACATGGCTAAAGAGAAATTCGATCGTTCGAAACCGCACGTGAATGTAGGCACCATCGGCCATATCGACCACGGCAAGACGACCCTGACCGCCGCGCTGACCAAGGTCGCCGCGGACAAGGGCTGGGCCAAGTTCGTGCCGTACGACGAGGTCGCGAAGGCCTCCGAGTCGCAGGGCCGCCGCGATGCGACGAAGATCCTCACCATCGCGACCAGCCACGTCGAGTACTCGACGCCGAACCGTCACTACGCGCACGTCGATTGCCCCGGCCACGCCGACTACATCAAGAACATGATCACCGGCGCGGCGCAGATGGACGGCGCGATCCTCGTCGTCAGCGCCGTGGACGGCCCGATGCCGCAGACGCGCGAGCACGTCCTCCTCGCCAAGCAGGTCAACGTGCCGTACATGGTCGTCGCCCTGAACAAGGTGGACGCGGTGGACGACCCCGAACTGGTGGACCTCGTCGAGCTCGAAGTGCGCGAGCTCCTGAGCTCCTATGGGTTCCCCGGCAACGACATCCCCGTCGTCCGTGTGTCGGCGCTCAAAGCGCTGAACGGCGAGAAGGACGGCGTCGATTCGGTCCTCAAGCTGATGGAGGCGCTCGACAGCTACATCCCGCTCCCGCAGCGCGAGGTGGACAAGCCGTTCCTGATGCCGATCGAAGACGTGTTCTCGATCTCCGGCCGCGGCACCGTCGTGACCGGCCGCGTCGAGCGCGGACAGGTGAAGGTCGGCGAGGAAATCGAAATCGTCGGGTTCAAGCCCACCGAGAAGAAGGTCGTGACGGGCGTCGAGATGTTCCGCAAGCTGCTCGACGCGGGTGTCGCCGGCGACAACATCGGCGTGCTGCTGCGCGGCGTGGAAAAGACGGACGTCGAGCGTGGCCAGGTGCTCGCCAAGCCCGGCTCCATCACCCCGCACACGAAGTTCAAGGGCGAGGTCTACATTCTGTCGAAGGAAGAGGGCGGCCGTCACACGCCGTTCTTCAACGGCTATCGTCCGCAGTTCTACATCCGGACGACCGACGTCACCGGCTCGCTGAAGCTGCCGGAGGGCGTGGAGATGGTGATGCCGGGAGACAACACCTCGATCACCGCGGAGCTCCACGTACCGGTCGCGCTCGAGAAGGGCGCGCGCTTCGCGATTCGTGAAGGCGGCCGGACGGTCGGCGCCGGGACGATCTCCGAGATCGTGGAATAGCCCGGGGTTTTTTCAATGAGAGACATCATTTCCCTGGCGTGCAACGAGTGCAAACGTCGCAACTACAGCACGACCAAGAACAAGAAGAAGACGAGCGAGCGGCTCGAGTTCAGCAAGTACTGCCGCTTCTGCCGGAAACATACCGGGCACCGTGAAACGAAATAAGTGCCCGCTGAAGTTGCCAGTTGCCAGTTGTCAGTTGCCGGTTGTCGGTTAAATGGTGGCCAGCTGACGCTGGCAGCTTCTCTCAAGTGGGAGCGGAACGGAGCGAGCGCGGAGGCGCGAGCGAATGAAGCGAGCGGCGGAGCGAAGTCGGCGCGTAGCGCCGACCGCGAGCGCCAAAGAAGGACAGTAGCTCAATTGGCAGAGCACCGGTCTCCAAAACCGGGGGTTGGGGGTTCGATTCCCTCCTGTCCTGCCAGTGTGGAGTAAGTAGGCACAGACAGGCAGGATCGCGAGCGGAGCGGAGCGCGCCGGCGAAGCGGCGAGCGAGAGAAGCGAGCCTAAGCGAGGGACCGACGGTCCCGAGCGCCAGTAATGCTCACCGGTCTGCAAAACCGGGGGTTGGGGGTTCGATTCCCTCCTGTCCTGCCAGTGTGGAGTAAGTAGGCAGAGACAGGCAGGATCGCGAGCGGAGCGGAGCGCGCCGGCGAAGCGGCCGCGCAATGAAGTGAGCTTAAGCGAGGGGCCGAAAGCCCCGAGCGCCATTGAAGACCTCGGACGACATCAATGAAAACCGTTACAGCCGACGAGCAGGACTCATTTGGTGGCCGCGCGCGCGACAGCGTGACCGGATGGTGGGGGCGCTCGCGGCGCTTCCTCTCCGAGGTCCGCAACGAGATGGGCCGAGTCACGTGGCCGAGCCAGAAGGAAGTGGTCGCGACCACGGTGGTCGTGATCCTGACGTCGATCTTCTTCGGCGTCTATCTCTGGCTGGTCGACCTGGGGTTGAACAAGACCCTCGGGTGGCTGTACCGCGCGTTCGGAGCAGCGTAAAAGGCATGAGCACGACGACCGACGATCGCACCAAGCAGTGGTACATCGTCCACACCTACTCAGGCTTCGAGAACAAGGTGAAGGAATCGCTCGAGCAGCGCGTCAACGCGTACGGGCTGCAGAATGAAATCGGCGAAATCCTGATCCCGACCGAGCAGGTCGCGGAGATGCGCGGCGGCAAGAAGGTCGTCAGCTCGAAGCGGTTCTTCCCGGGCTATATCCTGGTCGAGATGCACATGTCCGACCACGCGTGGCACGTCGTGAAGAACACGCCGAAGGTGACGGGCTTTGTCGGCGCCGGCGCCAAGCCAACGCCGCTCACGCGCGAAGAGGTCGATCAGATCCTCAACCAGGTCACCGAGGCCGCGGAGAAGCCGAAGCCGAAGTACTCATTCGAGAAGGGCGACCAGGTGCGCATCAACGAAGGCCCGTTCACCAGCTTCAACGGTGTGGTTGACGAGGTCAACAACGAGCGCAACACGCTCAAGGTGATGGTCACGATCTTCGGTCGCGCCACACCGGTGGAGTTGGATTTTTTGCAGGTGGAAAAGCTGTAGAGATCGGGATGCGGGGTGCGGGATGCGGGATCCGATGGGTTCCGCACCCCGGACTCCGCGCCCCGGATCCCGGTAGGTATCATGGCGAAGAAAATACAAGCAATGGTGAAGCTCCAGATAGCGGCGGGGAAAGCCACCCCGGCGCCGCCGGTCGGAACCGCCCTCGGTCCGCACGGCGTCAATATTATGGACTTCTGCAAGAACTTCAACGCGAGGACGTCCAAGGACGAGGGGCTCATCATCCCTGTCGTCGTCACCGTCTACGCGGACCGGTCCTACTCGTTCATCACCAAGACGCCGCCCGCTTCGATTCTGCTCAAGCGCGCCGCGAACCTGGCCAAGGGATCGGCGGAGCCGAACAAGAACAAGGTCGGCACCGTGACGCGGAAGCAGGTCGAGGACATCGCGAAGACGAAGCTCCCGGACTTGAATTGCGACTCGCTCGAAGCGGCCATGAAGTCGGTGGCCGGCACCGCGCGGTCAATGGGCATCGAGGTCATCGGCTAATGGAATTGGGTGATTTAATGATCCGGTGATTTGGTGATTCAGCTTCGCGCGGGCTACCGCCCGCGCTTTCGGAGAAGCTCAATCACGAAATCACCAAATCACGGGATCACCAAATCACAAAGTGGGAGGCTGCGCGTAGCGCAACCGACTGAACCACTGAGAGGTCAACATGCCAAAGAGCGGTAAGAAGTTCGCCGCAGCCCGCGCGGCGGTGCCCGAGCGTCCACACACGATCGAAGAGGCCGTTCCCTTGATGCAGAAGGTGAAGTTCGCGAAGTTCGACGAGACCGTCGAGCTGGCGCTTCGCCTCGGCGTCGATCCGAAGCACGCCGACCAGATGGTGCGCGGCACCGTTGTGCTGCCGCACGGGCTCGGCAAGAGCAAGAAGGTGCTCGCCATCGCCGGCGGCGACAAGCAGAAGGAAGCGGCCGATGCCGGCGCCGATCACATCGGCGGCGAGGAGATGGTCGAGAAGATCCAGGGCGGCTTCATGGACTTCGATGCCGTCGTCGCGACGCCCGACATGATGCGGGCCGTCGGCAAGCTCGGGAAGGTGCTCGGCCCCCGCGGCCTGATGCCCAACCCGAAGACCGGTACCGTCACGATGGACATCGCGAAAGCGGTGCGCGAGATCAAGGCAGGCAAAGTGGAGTTCCGCGTCGATAAGACAGGGATCATTCACGCCCCGCTCGGCAAGGTCTCGTTCCCGCCGCAGAGTCTGATCGAGAACGCGCACGCGCTGGTCGACAGTATCGTCAAGGCCAAGCCGGCCGCGGCGAAAGGCAAGTACCTCAAGAGCGTGACGATGTCGTCGACAATGGGTCCGGGGATTACCATCGACACGACGCACGTCACGGAGACGGTGAAACATTAGTTGGCTCATGGTTCGGGACTCATGGCTCATGCCGCCGAAGGCGGTGAGCCCGAGGAGCCCTGAGGCGTAAGCCCTGAGCCGACAAGGATCACGAAATGGCTGTCACGAGAGCAAGCAAGGAAGAAGAGCTCCAGGACCTCGAACGCGCGTTCAAGGCGACAGAGAGCGCGATCGTCGTCGACTACAAGGGCCTGAAGGTCCCCGAGGTCACGGAGCTGCGGCGTCAGGTGCGCGGTGCGAGGGGGAGCTACAAGGTCGTCAAGAACACGCTCGCGAAGCGCGCCCTCAAGGGCACTCCATTCGAGCCGTTGTCGGAGCACTTCGTCGGCACCACCGCCGTCGCCTACGCGGGCGAGGATCCGGTCGCGCTCGCGAAGGTGCTGACGACGTTCGCGAAGGACAAGCCGGCGCTGCAGATCAAGGCGGCAGTGGTCCAGGGACGCGCGGTCAGGCCTGGCGAAGTCATCGAGCTCGCGGCGCTGCCTGGGAAACCTGAGCTCTACGCGAAGCTGCTCTTCGTTCTGCAGGCGCCGATGGTCCAAATCGTGAGCGTGCTCAATGCGGCGCCGCGCGATCTCATGAGCGTGCTGGTGCAGTACGAGAAGAAAAGATCAGAAGCGTGACGGAAATCTTCAGCTTCCAGCCGCCAGCCTTCAGCAGCTGGGAGCTGGTAGCTGGGAGCTGGCAGCTAAATTCGAGCGTGACGGAAGCCTTCAGCTTCCAGCCGCCAGCCTTCAGCAGCTGGCAGCTGGAAGCTGGCAGCTGAATTCGAGCGGCGGAATCATTGGAGGCTTTCAGCTGGCAGCTGGAAGCTGGGAACTGGAAGCTTTCATCGTCAGGGAGATAGGAATGGCCGAACTGAATCAGCAGCAGGTTGTGGACTACATCAAGGGGATCTCGGTGCTCGAGCTGTCGCAGCTCGTGAAGGCGCTCGAGCAGGAGTTGGGCGTGTCGGCGGCGGCGGCGATGCCGATGGCCATGCCGGCCGGCGGCGGCGCGGCGGCGGGCGGCGCGGCCCCCGCGGAGGAGAAGACCGAGTTCACCGCGGTGCTGACCGAAGTGGGCACCAACAAGATCAACGTCATCAAGGTTGTCCGCGAAGTCACCAGCCTCGGGCTGAAGGAAGCGAAGGACCTCGTCGAGGGAGCGCCGAAGCCGATCAAGGAAGGCATCCCGAAGGACGAAGCGGCCGCGATTCAGAAGAAGTTCGCGGACGTCGGCGCGAAGGTCGAGATCAAGTAAGTCGGCGGCCGTGCCGCCTCCATGTATCGGGGTCCGGGATCCGGGACGCGCGATGCGAAAGCACCCCGTCGCGGCTGGAACCCGATCAGTCGCATCCGGATCCCGGCCGTTCGACCAGGCTCAGGCCGCCCCGAGCCACGTCGAGGGGCGCACCCCGCATCCCGAGGGTTTTTAGAGCATGTACAGCCTTCCCAAAAACGTCTATCGCGAACGCATCGACTTCTCCAAAATCAAGACCACGGTTCCGATTCCGAACCTGATCGAGATCCAGAAGAAGTCGTACGAACGCTTCCTGCAGATGAACCGGCTGCCCTCGGAACGCGAGGACGCCGGCCTGCAGTCGGTGTTCAAGTCGGTCTTTCCGATCAGCGACTTCCGCGAGAACTCGTCGCTCGAGTTCATCGAGTATTCGATCGGAAACTGGGAGTGCAAGTGCGGACGGCTCTCCGGCCTGCACCACCTCCGGAAGCCGTGCACCAACTGCGGCCACACGCTGGTCGCGGATCCATATGGCGAGCACGAGGTGCTGTGTCCGCGCTGCGGCAAGCCGAACGAGGCGCGGGGCGATGTCTGCGACATCTGCGGCAACACCGTCGGCTTGAAGCTGAAGTACGACGTCGACGAGTGCCAGGAGCGCGGCATGACCTACGCCGTGCCGCTGAAGGTCACCATCCGTCTCGTGGTCTGGAACAAGGACCCCGAGACCGGCGTCAAGACCATCCGCGACATCAAGGAGCAGGAGGTCTACTACGGCGACATCCCGCTGATGACGGACAACGGCACGTTCATCATCAACGGCACCGAGCGCGTCATCGTGTCGCAGCTCCACCGCTCGCCGGGCGCCTTCTTCCACTCGGAAGACAAGACGCTGTACATCGCGCAGATCATCCCGTACCGCGGCTCCTGGGTGGAGTTCGAGTACGACGCGAAGAACCTGCTTTATGTCCGCATCGACCGGAAGCGCAAATTCCTGGCGACCGTCTTTCTCCGCGCGCTCGGCCTGCGCGGCGCCGACGAGATCATCCGGAGCTTCTACACCGTCGATCGGCTGACGCTGAAGAACGGCGCGATCCAGTGGGCCGTGGGCGACAGCCTCGTCGGCATGCGCGCCGCAAAGGAGCTCAAGGCCGGGGGGGACACGGTGACCGGTGCCGGCAAGAAGATCAACGCCAGCGCGATCGCCACGTTGAAGAAGGCGGGCGTCGAAGCCGTCGAAGTCGCGGATGCCGAGCTCGAAGGCGCCTTTGCCGCGTCCGATGTCGTCGATCCCTCGACGGGTGAAGTCATCCTCGAGGCGAACGAGCCGCTCGAGCCGCGCGTCATCTCGATGGCGCAGGAAAAGAACGTCGACAAGATCGAGATCTTCTTCCCCGAGAAGGACGAGGTCGGCAACGTCCTCTCCGCGACGCTGAAGAAGGATCCAATCCACACGCACGAAGAAGCGCTGATCGAGATCTACCGCCGTCTGCGTCCGGGCGATCCCCCGACGCTCGACAGCTCGCGCTCGCTCTTCGAGAACATGTTCTTCAACCCGCAGAAGTACGACTTCTCGCGCGTCGGCCGGCTGAAGCTGAACACGAAGCTGAAGCTGAACACCCCGCTCGACGAGAAGATCCTGCATCCGCAGGACTTCTACGAGGTGATCAAGTACCTGCTGAAGCTGCGCCGGTTCCCGGCCAACGTGGACGACATCGATCACCTGGGCAACCGCCGCGTCCGCTCGGTCGGCGAGCTCCTCGAGAACCAGTTCCGCATCGGGCTGGTCCGCATGGAGCGCGCCATCAAGGAGAAGATGTCGGTCTACCAGGAGATGGCGACCGCGATGCCGCACGACCTGATCAACGCGAAGCCGGTCATGGCCGCGATTCGCGAGTTCTTCGGGTCGTCGCAGCTCTCGCAGTTCATGGACCAGACGAACCCGCTGTCGGAAGTCACGCACAAGCGGCGTCTCTCGGCCCTCGGGCCGGGCGGCCTCTCGCGCGAGCGCGCCGGGTTCGAAGTCCGCGACGTGCACCCGACGCACTACGGCCGCATCTGCCCGATCGAGACGCCTGAAGGGCCGAACATCGGCCTCATCTCGTCGCTGTCGTGCTACGCGCGGATCAACGAGTTCGGGTTCATAGAGTCCCCGTACCGAAAAGTCAAAGACGGCCGCGTCGTCGACTACGTCGTCATCACGAATGCCGGCGGCAACGCGAAGTACAAGGTCGGCGACGTGGTGGAAGCGGGCGATGTCGGCGCCGATAAGGGGGAGCCGGGCGCGGGCGGCCGCCGCCGCCGAGGTCTCGAGTACGAGCCCTATTCGTACTACCTGTCGGCGTGGGAAGAGGACCAGTACATCATCGCGCAGGCGAACGCGCAGGTGGACGAAAGAGGAAAGTTCACGACCGACCGCGTGAACGCGCGGCAGGCCGGCAACTTCATCCTCTCGCCGCGCGACAAGGTCGACTTCATTGACGTCTCGCCCAAGCAGCTCGTCTCCGTCGCCGCCTCGCTCATCCCGTTCCTCGAGAACGACGATGCGAACCGCGCGCTGATGGGATCGAACATGCAGCGCCAGGCAGTGCCGCTGCTGCGCGCGCGCGCGCCGTACGTCGGCACCGGCATGGAGTACATCACCGCGCGCGACTCTGGCGCCTGCATCGTCGCGCGCCGGTCGGGCACAGTGGACTACGTCGACTCCCAGCGCATCGTCGTGCGCGTCGAGGGAGAGAGCGAGGCGATGTTGTCGCGCGAGATGGGCGCGGACATCTATCCGATGACGAAGTTCAAGCGGTCGAACCAGAACACGTGCATCAACCAGAAGCCGATCGTCCGCGACGGCCAGAAGGTCCACAAGGGACAGATCCTGGCGGACGGACCATGCACGGAGCTGGGCGAGCTCGCGCTCGGGCGCAACGTGCTCGTCGCGTTCATGCCGTGGCGGGGCTACAACTTCGAGGACGCGATCCTGGTCTCGGAGAAAGCGGTGAAGGAGGACGCCTACACGTCCATCCACATCGAGGAGTTCGAGATCGAGGCGCGCGACACGAAGCTCGGGCCTGAGGAGATCACGCGCGACATCCCGAACGTCGGCGAGGGGTACCTCGCGGATCTCGACGAGAGCGGCATCATCCGGATCGGCGCGTCGGTCAAGCCGGGCGACATCCTCGTGGGCAAGGTCACACCGAAGGGTGAGACGCAGCTGACGCCGGAAGAGAAGCTGCTGCGCGCGATCTTCGGCGAGAAGGCCGGCGACGTGCGCGACGCGTCGCTCGTCTGCCCGCCGGGCATCGAGGGCATCATCGTCGGCGTGAAGATCTTCTCGCGCAAGGGCATCGAGAAGGACGAGCGCGCGAAGGCCATCGAGAACGACGAGCTCGAGATGATGGAGAAGAACCTGCAGGACGAGATCCGCATCCTTCACGACGAGGTGAAGAAGCGCGTGATCGGCATGCTGCAGCAGCAGGAATCCCGCGCTGACCTCTACGACGAGCACGGCCGCGAGCGGCTGCTGAAGAAAGGCACGGTCCTGACCGAGGAGATCCTGAACGGGCTGCCCTACGAGGCAATCGTGCGCCTCAAGGTGCAGACCGACGACCCGCGGCTCGAGGAAGACCTTCGCGAGCTCGAGGAGCGCACGGAGCGCCAGGTCGAAGTGATCCGGAACCAGTTCGAGGAGAAGAAGGAGAAGGTCCGTCGCGGCGACGAGCTGCCTCCGGGCGTCATCAAGCTGGTGAAGGTATACGTCGCGATGAAGCGGAAGCTCTCGGTCGGCGACAAGATGGCCGGCCGTCACGGCAACAAGGGCGTCATCGCGCGCATCCTGCCGGAAGAGGACATGCCGTACCTGCCGGACGGCACGCCCGTGGAAGTCGTGCTGAACCCGCTCGGCGTTCCGTCGCGTATGAACGTCGGCCAGATTCTCGAGACGCACCTCGGGTGGGCCGCGCACGCGCTCGGCCTCTACTTCGCGACGCCGGTCTTCGACGGCGCGACCGAGCCCGAGATCAAGCACTGGCTCGAGGAGGGCGGCCTGCCGAAGAGCGGCAAGACGCGGCTCTTCGACGGCATGACGGGACAGGAGTTCGAGCAGGACGTCACGGTCGGCTACATCTACATGCTGAAGCTGTCGCACCTGGTCGACGACAAGATCCACGCGCGGTCGATCGGGCCGTACTCGCTCATCACCCAGCAGCCGCTGGGCGGCAAGGCGCAGTTCGGCGGACAGCGCTTCGGCGAGATGGAGGTCTGGGCGCTCGAGGCGTACGGCGCCGCGCACATCCTCCAGGAGCTCCTCACCGCGAAGTCGGACGATGTGACGGGCCGCGCGAAGATCTACGAAGCGATCGTCAAGGGCGACGCCTCGTTCCAGCCGGGCCTGCCCGAATCGTTCAACGTCCTCATCCGCGAGCTGCAGGCGCTCTGCCTGGACGTGGAGCTGATGAAGACAAAGAAGAAGTTGGTCGAACCGGAAACGCCGGTCGAAGAGACAACCCCGGCGTTGACAGAGGGGTAGCCGGTAACCAGGAGCCGGTTTCCAGTTTCCAGTTTCCAGTTTCCAGGAAGGAAACGGAGGCGGAAGTGGTAACCGGCAACCGGTAACTGGCGACTGGCAGCTGACTGGCAACTGGCAACTGGTAACTGATACATACATGAGACCATCATTTGACACCCGTGGATCGTTGACGACCGACTTCGACGCCATCCGGATCAGTCTTGCGTCGCCGGAGAAGATCCTCTCCTGGTCGCACGGCGAGGTGACCAAGCCGGAGACGATCAACTACCGCACGTTCAAGCCGGAGCGGGACGGGCTCTTCTGCGCGAAGATCTTCGGCCCGGTCACCGACTGGGAATGCCTGTGCGGCAAGTACAAGCGGATGAAGCACCGCGGCGTCATCTGCGACAAGTGCGGCGTCGAGGTCACGCAGGCGAAGGTGCGCCGCGAGCGCCTTGGCCACATCACGCTGGCGACGCCCGTCAGCCACGTGTGGTTCTTCAAGGGGCTGCCGAGCCGCATCGGCCATCTGCTCGACATCTCGCTGCGCGATCTCGAGCGCATCCTGTACTTCGAGGCCTACGTCGTCATCGAGCCGGGCGACACCGACCTCAAGCCGAACCAGCTGCTGAACGAGGACCAGTTCCGCAAGGCGCGTGAGGATCACGGCCAGAAGTTCCGCGCGCAGATGGGCGCCGAAGCGATCAAGGAGCTGCTGCGCCGCGTCAACGTGGAGCGGATGGCGGGTGAGCTGCGCGACAAGATGCGCGCGGAGAACTCGGTCCAGAAGAAGCTGAAGTACGCGAAGCGCCTGAAGGTCGTCGACTCGTTCCGCAAGTCCACCAACAAGCCGGAGTGGATGATCCTCGACGTCATTCCGGTGATTCCGCCCGAGCTGCGACCGCTGGTGCCGCTCGACGGCGGCCGGTTCGCAACGTCGGATCTGAACGATCTCTATCGCCGCGTCATCAACCGCAATAACCGGTTGAAGAAGCTGATCGAGCTGAAGGCGCCGGACGTCATCATCAGAAACGAAAAGCGCATGCTGCAGGAAGCCGTGGATGCGCTGTTCGACAACGGCCGCCGCGGCCGCGTGCTCCGCGGGGCGAACAACCGCCCGCTGAAGTCGCTGAGCGATACGCTCAAGGGCAAGCAGGGCCGCTTCCGTCAGAACCTGCTCGGCAAGCGCGTCGACTACTCGGGCCGTTCCGTGATCGTCGTTGGACCGGAGCTGAAGCTGCACCAGTGCGGGCTGCCGAAAAAAATGGCGCTCGAGCTGTTCAAGCCGTTCATCTACAACAAGCTCGAAGAGCGAGGTCTCGTCGCCACGATCAAGCAGGCGAAGGAGATGGTCGAGCAGCAGCGGCCGGAAGTGTGGGACATCCTCGAGGAAGTCATCCGCGAGCACCCCGTGCTGCTGAACCGCGCGCCGACGCTGCACCGCCTGGGCATTCAGGCCTTCGAGCCGGTGCTCGTCGAGGGCAAGGCGATCCGCATCCATCCGCTCGTCTGCACGGCGTTCAACGCCGACTTCGACGGCGACCAGATGGCCGTGCACATCCCGCTCGCGCCGGAAGCGCAGATCGAGGCATCGGTCCTGATGATGTCCTCGAACAACATCCTGTCGCCGGCCAGCGGTCAGCCGATCGCGATCCCGTCGCAGGACGTCGTGCTCGGCTGCTACTACCTGACGAAGGCCAAACCGGGCGCCAGGGGTGAAGGCCGCGCGTTTGGCACGCCGGACGACGTTGTGCTCGCGCTCGAATCGGGCGAGCTCGAGACGCTGACGCCGATTCGTCTCCGCATCAGCGGCGAGCTGATTGACCTGACCGTCGCACGCGACGACCAGGGCGTGCAGTACGCCGAAGTGCAGAACGTCACGAGCAAGGTAATCAACACGACCGTCGGCCGCGTGATCCTGAATACGGCGCTGCCGAAGCCGATGCCGTACGTGAACGGGCTGCTGAAGAAAAAGGGTCTGCAGCAGCTGGTGCAGTACTGCTACCTCCGATTCGGCCTCGAGAAGACCGTCGATATGCTCGACTCGCTGAAGAACCTCGGGTTCACCTATGCGACTCGTTCCGGTCTGTCGATCGGCATCGACGATCTCGTCATCCCCTCGGAGAAGGCGACGCTCGTCGAGCGCGCGCGC
>Ga0209686_1000538_pt1 | contig 19372 bp, 18 predicted proteins | sample GraSoiAngelo_126_FD_185883 | JGI IMG/M metagenome (GOLD analysis project Ga0209686, IMG submission 185883) | Grasslands soil microbial communities from the Angelo Coastal Reserve, California, USA - 14_0927_09_20cm (SPAdes) (version 2) | ecosystem: Environmental > Terrestrial > Soil > Grasslands ...
ATGACTTAGTTTTCCAGTTGCGTTAGTTTCCAACAGGCTATCAGCTCCCAGCCGTCAGCTTTCAGTTACTTCTTTTTCTTCGGTGCGGGCTTCTTTGCCGTCGGTTTCTTCGCTGCCGCTTTCTTCTTTGCCGGAGCTTTCGCAGCTTTGACTTCAGCCTCCGGGGCGATCTCCACAGGCTCTCCGGCCGCCTTCATTTGCTTCTTCGGCTTCGCTTCCTTCTTCGAAAGCTCGGGAGCGGTGAACTTTTGGCCGTCAAACGCAATCTCAGTAATGCGAACCGCAGTGAACGGCTGCCGATGGCCTGCGATCTTCTTGTACTGTTTCTTCCGTTTGTAGTGGAACACGAGGATTTTGTCGCCGCGTCCCTGTTCGACTACCTGCCCGAGAACCCGGGCATCCGATGGCGGACGTCCAATCTGTCCCTCGCCGCCCGAGACTGCCAGCACATCGCTGAACTCAAGGTTGCTGTCGGCACTAGCTCGGCTCTCGATGCGTATTACATCGCCGGGCGCGACCCGGTATTGTTTTCCGCCCGTGCGGATGACCGCGTACATAGCTATGCCTCCGTGGTTACCGATCGCATCTGTCGCGATTCGGCGAACCTGCTGATTTCCTTATGCTTGCTGTGTTCCGCGTCGGCGCTCTCAGCAGCGATTGCGGACGGCCCCAGAACGGAGCCGCAAGTACAGGCAAACTGAAGTATTTTACCGTGCGCTTCGGAATAGCGTCAAACTAAACGCACAGCCGGTGGTTTCTAACTTTAAAAATAGCCTCTCGCCAGGAAAGACGTTTCAATAGTTGAAAACGTCAGCGTCTGTTAGCTTGCAATACATCGAACCGCGAGGTATTCTGGGTCTTCGATGGCAGCGCGCGAGACCAATCCGAATTTTATGAATGGAGTTCCGGAGCTCCTGATCCTCAGGCTACTCCAGCAAGAGGAGATGTATGGCTATGAGATTGTTCAAGCAATCCGTAGCCGTACCGACGCGGTGATTGCAGTCGGCGAAGGTGTAGTCTATCCCGTGCTGCACGGGTTGGAACGCGATGGCGCGCTCAGGTCGCGACGCAAGAAGGTCAATGGCCGTAGCCGTATTTATTATTCCGTAACGGTCAAAGGATCGCATCGATTGGACGATCTGTCGGAGGCTTGGACCAATCTGGTGGTCGCAATTCAAAAGCTGCTAACAGGAGGGCAACATGGCGAAGCCATTCCATGAACTTCGCGAACGCTTGCTGCGGGCTGGCGTCACGCCACGGCATGTGCGGCGTTATCTGACCGAACTTGCCGATCATCTGGCCGACCTGAGGGCGGAAGAAGAACGCGCGGGCCGCAGCCGAGCGGATGCGGAATCCGCTGCGCTCGCCCGGCTTGGCGGGGTGGATAATCTCGCCAAGGCGATGATCGAGCAGCGCCAGTTCCAATCCTGGTGCGTCCGAGCGCCGTGGGCGATGTTTTGTCTCGCCCCCCTCTGCCTTTTGGCTGGGGCCTATTTCGTTGCCTGTGTTTACTTGTGGTTTGGTTGGAGGATTTTTCTGCCGGGAGCCGATACGCCTTTCGGCAGCCCAACAGGCCCAATGTACGGGTTCGCGAATATTTATTTTCAGGCCGGCAAGTTATACTATTTCGGCGCGCCGGTTCTCGTCGGTTGGGGAATCGGTCTCATCGCCGCCCGTCAAAGATTGAAAGCGGTTTGGCTCACTGTCGGTTTGGTCCTGATCGCATGGATGGGCGCCACCTCCCGAATTCACGCGAGTCGAACGGCAGTGCCTGGCGGACTCGGCCACATCAGTATGAACTTCTTCACCCTTGGGGTCTCCGGTCAGGCTATTTCCGACGGCCTGCTACATGCGTTGGTGATTCTCACGCTCACGGTGCTGCCGTATCTCATTTGGCGATTACAGAAGGCTCACTCCGGTCCCGTCTAGTCGCCTATTCGCGCACTGGCGCATGGGACGGGATCCGAGTCCGAGCTCCGTTTAGGGTCAAACTGAGACACTACCGTACGTGTGCTTTGCGTTTTCACGGTTCTGTGCGACAATCTGTCGCCGAATCGGAGGAAACTCAATGCAGAAGCGCGTCTTCACTGTCTTACTTTGCCTAGTCGCAGTCAGTCTTTCAGGATTTGCGGCACAGAAGAAATCTGTCAAGAAGCCACAGGCAACCGGTCCGGCTCCCGACAAAGCGTATATGCAAAAGATCTGGGACGGTTGGGGCACTCTCGACCCTGCCAACGTTGCACAGTTCTATGCCCAGGGTCCGCATGTTTTTTTCGACATCGCACCGCTGAAGTATGACAGTTGGGATGAGTATCAGAGTGGCGTGAAAAAGGAACTTGCAGATTATAAGTCCGGGAAGTTCACCGTGAATGACGATGCCCAGGTCCATTCCGCCGGAAACTCCTACTGGGCTACTTCCACAATAAAGGAAGATGCGACTCTGAAAAATGGCAAACGGGAGCTGGCCACTTGGCGCTGGACGGTTGTCTTTGAGAACCAGGGTGGCAAGTGGGTGATTGTGCACGAGCACGTCTCGGCGCCGGCTCAGTAAGTTTGCTTTGCTGGTGCGGGGCTTGCGTCCCAGTCCGCTGAAATCTGATTAGCATCTTTTTTCTCTGCTAAGATGTTGCCGCCTATGCCCGACACAGATTCCATTCCTGGGCAAACGGTCTCGCATTACCGAATCCTGGACAAGCTGGGCGGCGGAGGCATGGGTGTGGTATATCGCGCCGAAGATACTCAACTCGGCCGTTTTGTAGCCTTGAAATTTCTGCCCGATGCCGTCGCACAAGATTCGCAAGCCCTCGAGCGCTTCCGCCGTGAAGCCCGCGCTGCATCGGCGCTGAACCATCCAAATATCTGCACCATCCACGAAATTGGCGAAGATCACGGACGGCCCTTCATTGTTATGGAGTACTTGGAAGGGAAGACACTCAAACAATTGCTCTTTGGCCGCCCACTCGAACTTGAGCGCCTCCTCGACATCGGTATCGAGGTTGCCGACGCTCTCGAAGCCGCCCATGCCAAAGGCATCGTCCATCGCGATATTAAGCCGGCAAATCTTTTCGTGACCGATCGCGGACACGCCAAAATTCTCGATTTCGGTCTCGCTAAAATGAGTTCGGTTGGTGCCCCGGTCGGTCAAAGTGCGGCCACGATCAGTGAACATCTCACCAGTCCGGGCAGCGCTCTCGGTACAGTTGCCTATATGTCTCCCGAGCAGGCGCTGGGAAAAGATCTCGATGGCCGTACCGACATCTTTTCGTTCGGTGCGGTCTTATACGAGACCACCACCGGTGCGCTTCCTTTTCGTGGAGACACCAGCGCCGCGATCTTTAATTCCATTCTCAACAAAGATCCTGCCACGCCGTTCCGGCTCAATCCGGAAATGCCTCCGGAGCTGGAACGAATCATAAATAAGGCGCTGGAGAAAGATCGCGACGTCCGTTACCAGAGCGCCGCCGAGCTGCGCGCTGACCTCCGGCGCTTGAAGCGCGATACAACTTCCGGGAAAGTGCCTGTTGGCAATGCTTCGCCAACCCGCAGGCTCCGAGTTCGATGGCCCTCAATTGCGATTGCGGTGGCCGTGTTGATCCTTGTTGCAGCAGCGATGTGGTGGACGAAATCGCCGCCCGCACCTAAGGTTTCGAACGTTACCCAGATCACCCATGACAACCTTCCCAAATCAGGACCGCTGCTCTCCGACAACGCGCGCATTTACTTCAACGAAATCTCTGGCGATCAGTTCGTCCTTGCTCAGGTTTCGACAAGCGGCGGCGAGGTGGCCGCAATTCCGACTCCGTTCACTAATAGTCAGGCGGTCGATATCTCACATGACCGCTCGCAGCTGCTCGTGGGATCGTTCTCTGGCACTGAACCAGAAGAGGCTATTTGGACCGTGCCATTGCCTGCCGGGTCTCCCCGGCGCTTGGCCAACATTATGGCGCATGACGCAACGTGGTCACCGGACGGGCACGAGCTTATTTATGCTCACGGCCATGATCTCTATTCGGCGAAGACGGATGGCAGCCAGCCCCGCAAACTGCTAACCGCTTCGGGATTTCCGTTCGGAACCAGATTCTCACCTGACGGGCGTAGCATTCGCTTTACCGTTCGTGACGCGACGAACGATATTTCATTGTGGGAAGCAACGACGGACGGAACTGGTCTGCACCAGGTTTTTCCTGGCTGGACCAATCCCCCCACGGTGGGCAACGGTCAATGGACAGCGGACGGCGCCTATTACATTTTCACCCATGGCGATAGCAGCGGTTTCAATATCTGGGCGGTGCCAGAGGGCAGGAACTGGTTTCGCAAGTCTGCATCCACTCCCGTTAAGCTCACTACGGGCCCTCTTAATTTCGACTGGGCATTGCCCGCCAGAGATGGCAAGCGGATGTTTGTGATTGGTTCGCAGCCGCGGGGCGAACTTGTACGCTACGACTCCCGTTCCTCGCAATTTGTCCCATTTCTTTCCGGAATTCCGGCCGAAGAGGTTGACTTTTCGCCAAATGGCCAGTGGATTACGTACGCTGATATTCCTGATGGGACGCTCTGGCGCAGCCGCGTGGATGGCAGCGAGCGCCTGCAGCTCACATACCCGCCGGTATCATCCACGCTGCCGCGCTGGTCGCCAGACGGGAAGCAAATCGTGCTCTGCACTACCCAGCCTGGAAAACCTTGGAATCTGTCTCTGGTTTCCGCTCAGGGCGGTGCCGTTCAGGAATTACTGTCCGAGAACCGCAGTCTCGTCGATCCCACTTGGTCGCCTGACGGCCGGCAAATCGCGTTCGGAGGTAGCGGCGATCCCGAGGAATATGAAATTCGCATTCTGGATCTAAATTCGCATCAACTCTCAACCGCTCCCGGATCTAAGGGTCTATATAGTCCCCGCTGGTCACCGGATGGGCGTTATCTTGCTGCGCTCTCTGGCGACTCACAAAAATTGATGCTTTATGATTTCAAGACGCAGAAATGGGCCGTTTGGGCGGACGAGGGTCACACCGTCGGCTTTCCTAATTGGTCCCGCGACAGCAGGTACGTCTATTTTGATTGGTTCTTTGGAAAGGACCAGTCATATCGGCGGGTGAAGGTGGGCGGAAACAAGTCTGAAGAATTGCTTAGCTTGAAGGGGCTCCGCCGGTATTTCAATTGGCTTGGGTCCTGGAGCGGCATCGCACCCGATGGCACGCCTCTGTTTGTCCGCGATACCAGCACTCAGGAAATTTATGCTCTCGAGCTGCAGCAGCCCTGACACATTCGCAATCCGAACTCTTTAGTATGCCTTCGCAAAGAAATACGCCGTCATCCCTGCCCCGACGAATATCACGAACCAACGCACCCAAGCCTGTGGCAGCCGCAAGGCGTAATGGGCGCCGAAGTATCCACCGACGATTGCCCCCAGAACCATGATCGCGGCATGAGGCCAAAAGATAGCCCGTCGCATAATGAAGACGAGCACGGCAATGCCGTTGATCGCGCTACCTAACACGCTCTTGAGCGCATTCATTGAGTGAATATCCGTCATGCCGATCGCGGTGAGCATGGCCAGATTCACAATTCCTACGCCGCCGCCGAAATAGCCTCCATAAATTGCCACCACCAACTCGAAGATTGAGACGCCGGCGATTGCTCCGGCGCCAGCTTCGTTTCCCACACTCGATGGCCGCCCGCGGGAAAGACGATTGCCAGAAATAAAGAGCAGCGTGGCGCCCAGCATCAGCCACGGCAGCACGCGCATAAAGGTGTGGGCGGGAGTCTTCAGCAGGAGCACGGCGCCTGCTGCGCCGCCGAGCAAGCTGGTTGCGATCAGCGGAATCATTACGCGCCGGGGCACGTCCAGCCGATTGCGGTATGCACCGCCGCTGGCGGTTACGCCCGTCCAAAGGGCCAGCGTATTGGTTGCATTCGCTGGAATTGGAGGAACACCGGTGAAAAGCAGCGCGGGAAATGAGATGAAACTGCCGCCTCCAGCCACAGCGTTGAGCGCTCCGCCCAGGATGCCAGCGAAAAATAAAAAAATGGCTTGCTGGAGAATCAAGCCTAAAGGTGTATCACAGAAGACAAAGCTTGACCTGACCGAGTTCAATAGTTGGAGACAGACTGCACAACTCTTGCGTGGCGGTTACCGGCACCGCTTTCCACGAAAGCCGCAGGCCGCCAGCGCCGCCAGAGCCCAATGCCAGCCAGGCAGTACAGACCCATCGCTACGAGCAGCAATGCACGCATCCCGATCACCAAGGAGAGATTCTCCATGAGCCCGCCCGCCACCGCCCCTAGCATGTTTGCCCCCAGAGCTGCACTCGGGGAATCAACCGTCTGAAATTCCAATGCGAACAACAAGCCTGCACAAACAACCGGCATGGCAAAAACCGCCGCGGCGATTATCCCCTCCACACTCGCTGATACTGGAATTCGGTCAAACGGTATCAAGTAGGCCACGGCCAAACCGGCAAGCAGGCCGCCAAAAATCCAGGGTCGCCGGAGAAAATTCTTGCCATGCTCCACAAGGATGTTGGCGAGCAACAGAGCCAGAAGCAACGCCGAGATGACGATCCCATTCACTTGCCACACCGTTCCGAAGAACAGGGCTAGTCGGGAAACGAGTTGCGTCTCGAGCAACAAAAACCCAGCTCCCATGGCAAAGAAAAAAAGCGATGGTAAACGGCGGGCAGCTGCCGTGATCTGCGAGTACAGCCCGGCGGCGATAACAAGGACGAGCAATCCCACTGAGTAGTAGGTTCGCGGAATCCAGCGCCCTTGCTGGTAGAGGTATGGCCAGTCATCGGTTGTGATTGGAATCCGCCCCGAATCGAGCGCTCTTGCCGTTTTGCGCACAAATTGCGCCAGCCGTGGATCGGCGGCCAATGCATCCTCAACTCGATTGCCAATAGATATCGCGAAGCATGTTGCATTGGCGCCGTAGCCGGTTTCAGTCCTAAATACCACAGCAGGCTTGCCAAAAACCCCGCGTAACATTTCAGCGATGCGGACGGCCATCCACGGCCGATCGACCTGAAACTTCACAAAGACGATTCCATTCGGATTCAGGTGCTGCATCGCCTCGCGAAAAGATTGTTCTGTATATACGAAGTTATCGATTCGCATGTTGGAATAGTCTGAAAACTGCGTGTGCGAATCGAGCAGACCAAAAAGAATCAAATCGTAACGAGCAGTGCTCCGCTTCAGGAATCGTCGCGCATCTGTCACATAGATCGAAACGCGTGGCGAATCATAAGGGCCCTCGGGATGCTCGCGGCGTCCGATCTCAAGGATGGCGGGATCAATCTCCACTGCATCGACTGCCCGGCTACCATTGCGCAACGCCCCAGCTACGTCGTTTCCAGTACCCGAGCCGACCACCAATACATGAGGCTGAGGCACGGCAAAACGAAAAGGCAGATTGTAAGGATTTTCATCAGCAGGCCCTAATAACAGGTTGGGATGCCGTGCTAGAAACCAGGAGGAAAGATTCACTATGGATTGGTACCCGGTGTGATTGACCCGGAGAAACCCTGCGGCAAAGTCTCCATTGCCGGCGTAGTGCCGCGAATATTGAATTTGTTGATAAGGAGTCCAAACAATATAGCCATCGTGTTGCGCAGGGTCGTGGAGCAGCAGAACCAGCGGAACGATCAGCCCTGTGACTAGCAACCGTTCTCTCCGTCCGGCCTGCAAAATCGCAAAGCCGAGAAGAACCGCACTCAGCCAGAAGGTGGGAGGCAGCATAATCCGGCTAATTCCCAAAAACGCGAGGATCCCTAGCAGGCTGCCCAGTAGATTCCATGAATAGGCTGATAACGGACGCTGCGCGGCATTCATCTGCCGGCTCACCGTTTGCCCCAGTGGGATAAAGACGACGACAATGAGCAGGAACAAAGCGGCAGCGAGTAAGGCCGCACCGCAGAACGGTACCCAGCGCCACTGGTTGCCAGTCGCCCAGATATTGACATCTGCTGCCGCGCCTAGATTCTGCGAAAGCCGCTCCAGCGGTCCTTGGCTCCAGGGTAAGCGGACTATCAGAACTAACCCAAGGAACGCTTTGAGGGCCGCGGACCATCGGACTCTTTCGCTGACCAGAGCACAGCCAAGTCCGAAACCGACAAAGCACAGCAATAAAGTCAGGTTCTTAAAGTACGCAAAGACGCGGACTTCAACGGCGATCCAGCGGATAAAGGCCAGCTCGGCGAACAGGGTTAAGAAGCTCGCCAACACGAGTTGCGGGAGGCTCCAAGGCTGAGGATCGGCCTGCGTCTCAAGGAAGGGGTGACCACGACGTTTAGCGATATACAATCCCAGCCACGCCGCAGCTAGGATAGATGCGGCCAATATGAATATAAGCATCGATACATTCATCGATAAACCACTCCGCGCATCGGGCAGGGGATTAGCCCCACACTATACACGAGGCGGACGTGTTGAAGACCTAACACTGAACGTTCAGGTTCGTCGAACAAGGTTTTGAAAGCCAGCCGCGGCGATCTGTCCGGGATGACGGCGAAAAAAATACTTGGTTGAGGGCCAACATTTTTTGCGCCGCTCCGTCTCACCAAGAGGGGCAGTCATGGCTAAGTCTCATGTTTTCGCGCTGGGCGTTACGTTCCTGTTGACCGCCATCGCGGTTGCACAAGATACGACCGCAACAAAATCACAGCCCCAACCCTGCTCGGCGCCTGAGCAGAAGCAAATGGATTTCTGGCTAGGCGACTGGGAGCTCACGTGGCCGGGGAATAGCACCGGTGATGCCGGGCATGGCACAAACAGCATCAACCGCATTCTCGACGGCTGCATCGTCGAGGAGAACTTCTCGGGCGGCGAGTCCATGCATCTTCGCGGCCGCAGCGTCTCCATATTCGAGGCTCGCGCTGGCAGGTGGAAGCAGACCTGGGTTGACAATGAGGGCGGTTATCTTGATTTCAGCGGTGAATTTAAAGATGGGCAGATGGTGCTCGCGCGGGAAGCCGTCCGGCCCGACGGATCGAAGGTTCAGCAAAGGATGGTCTTCAAGAACATCGGCCGGAACGAATTCGATTGGAGTTGGGAGCGGTCTCTCGACGGTGGGAAAACATGGGAAGTGCTGTGGCCGATTCACTACAAGCGTAAGGGCTAATGATCAGAACTCATCTTCATCACATGAATGGGCGGTTCGGCGGTTGTTGGTGCCGAGGCTTTTCGCCGGGGCTCAGGTTTTGCGACCGGAGCCCGGCCGTGGCTTCGATCTAGTTCACCGTTGCTCTCAAAACGCCACACTCGCTGGCGAGTCCGCAGTGATGCGAATTCCGCTGAGGTGACCCGTTATGTGGACCAGTGTGTTCCCGTCAAGCTTGAAAAAGTTCCCATGGAGTTGTTAATCCTACTGCTGGAAAAGGACGGCCACCTGGTCACGCGGCAGCAAATCATTGAGCGTCTCTGGGGCAATGACGTTTTTGTAGATACCGAACACGGGATCAATACAGCGATTCGCAAGATCAGGCAGGCGCTGAAGGACGATTCCGACCAGCCGCGTTTTGTGCAGACGGTGAAGGGCAAAGGATACCGGTTCGTCGCAGCTGTCGCCAACGTCGAAAATGGAAGAAGCAGCAGACTCCCAGCTTCGCAGCGTATGTGGGACCGGAAGCCGGAACACTCAGTCCGGATCGCATGGATGGCGGCGCGATTCCAATCTCACCGTTGCAGCGCGCCGCTGGTCGCTTTTCGGCAGCGCCGCTGCGCAATATTGTTCTCGGGACTGCTGTCCTCATCTTTCTGGCACTACTGATCGTTGCGTGGTCGCGCGGCTGGTTAAACCGGTCCTTCGTGCGGGCGAGCACGGTAACCGTCCAGTCCGTGGCAGTGCTGCCTCTCGACAACCTCTCCGGGGACCAGGAGCAAGACTTCTTCGCCGACGGCATGACGGATGAACTGATTACCATGCTGGCCAAAACGAGTTCGCTGCGCGTCTGCGTGCGCGAAAATATCAAGGCCGCTGAACGGAACAATTGCAGCGTTGGGCAGCCAGTACGTAATGTCGCTTGAGGCGGTGAACTGCCGCAGCGGCGACACACTGGCTCGCGAGCAGGTTACCGCCGACGCGAAAGAAAAGGTTCTGCCCGCATTAGCTCCGCCGCTTCTCGGCTTCGCGAAAAGCTAGGTGAGTCTCTTGCCTCGATCCAAAAGTTTGACAAGCCCGTGCAAGAGGCGACTACATCTTCGTTGGAAGCTCTCAAGGCCTACAGCCAGGGCGACGAACTGTTGGTCAGCGAGCGGGAAAAGCTGTCGATCACTCGCGCATATTACTGGATGGTGCTGCTACTGCGAGGGCTGCCTATCTGGGTAAATTGAAGTCTGCTCGTGAGCTTTCTACGCAAGCGCTGCAGATCGCCAGAGAAAACAATTTCAAAGACAGTGGCGCTGGTGTAGCGGCTTTCGAAGCCCTACTCGAAGCGGAGGTTGGCAATTTTGGGCAGGCGCGTGAACGAGCCGCAACAAGCCTCGCTCTCTCGCGCAAGCGAACGAACCTGCCTGCGATTGCCGTAGCACTCGCCCTGACGGGGGATTCCAAGCAAGCGCAAGGCATCGTTGATGAACTTAAGAGGCGCTATCCTGTCGACACTGTTGCGAATAGCGTCTTCATTCCTTGCGCTCAAGCGCTACTGGAATCTAATCGAGGCGCTCAGCTCGAGGCATACAAGCTTTGCAGCCAGCCATTCGGTATGAACTGGGCCCTGTTTATTTCTTCTTGCCGATCTACGTGCGAGGGCTCGTTTATCTTCATTCTAAGAAAGGCCCGGAGGCCGCGGCTGAGTTCCAAAGAATCCTCAACTACCGTGCGTTAGGAGCGATCGCTCCCGCTTATGCTCTTTCGCAGGTGGGCGTGGCGCGAGCTTACGCTCTCACCGGCGACTCGGCCAAGAGCCGCAAAGCCTATCAGGACTTTTTTGCACTTTGGAAAGATGCTGAACCTGATGTCCCCATTTTGAAGGAAGCAAAGGCGGAATACGCTAAGCTGCAATACATACTGATCCGATCTCCCGAGCTTCCCGATGCGGGAACGGATGGAGAAGAAAAGTCTCGCGGTCACAGACCGACCCGCCTCATCAGTGATATACAAGCCAAGTTCCCCCCGATCAGGGCTCACCTTAATCCACTTCCAGGTGTCGGCCCTATGCCACGCTTCGTCTGCATGATTCTCCTGCTCGTCGCAACTGCTTTGGCCCAAGATGCCTCCACTGGAGCGATTCGCGGCTCGGTATTTGATTCGACGGGCGGGCGGATTCACGGCGCATCGGTCGCTCTGGTAAACGCCGCGACTGGCATCCGATATGGCGTAATCACCGACTCCGAGGGCCGTTTCGCATTCGATCTGCTTCCGCCCGGCGAATACTCGGCCCGCGCTGAAGCCGCCGGGATGTCGCCGCAAATCGCGCCCAATTTGCGGGTCGAGGTCGGCGGAGTGAGTGATCTCGAATTCAAGCTGGCGATTGCAGGGACGAAGGAAATTGTCACGGTTTCGGGCGAGCAACCGCTGGTGGAAACCCAGCCCAGCGCGGTGTCGTCGCTGATTGACGAGCGCGCCATCAATGAACTGCCGTTGAACGGCCGCCGCTATACCGATCTTGCGCTGCTCACACCCGGTGTGACGCAGGATCCGCGCGGCCTGACCTCCGGATCGAACGGTGACCTGGCGTTTGGCGGCATTCGCGGCTACCAATCGAGCTATCTTGTCGATGGCGGCGATAATAATAATGCCTTCTTTTCGCAAGCGCGTGGACGGTATCGTGCCCCGTACCAGTTCTCGAATGAGGTTGTGCAGGAGTTCCGAGTCTCTTCGAATACCTATGGCGCAGAGTTAGGGCGCGCCGGCGGCGCAGTAGTCAATGTGGTGACAAAATCCGGTTCCAATCAGATTCATGGAACCAACTTTTACTACCTGCGAGACAGCGCTTTCGGCGCCCGCAATCCCTTCATGAACTTCAAGCCTCATGACCAGCAGCAGCAGTTTGGCATGACAATAGGCGGCCCGATTCGCCGCAATCGTGTTTTCTTCTTTGCCGGATTCGACCAGCACATTTTCCATATTCCGGCAGTGGTGCGGTTTCTGAATGGAAGCTCAGTCGTGACCCCGCTAGCGACTTTGAACCCAGCATTTCCTGGGGATTATGAGCCGAGCGATCAAGCTTTGGTCTTCGCAACGGCCACCCAGCTTTCAAAGCAGGCTGGCATTTATCCTGCGTCAATGCTTGGCAACGCCGGATTTCTGAAACTTGATGCCTCCCTTTCACAGCATAATCATCTTTCCGCGCGACTGAGTACATCGCGCTATTACGGGCACAACAATGTATTCCTCGACACGGCCAGCCCGCTGACGAGCTACGGGGTCAGTGAAAACGGTGAAGAGGATGTGTACACGGAGACGGGAACGATCTCGTTGACCAGCAATCTTTCCTTCAGGTTGATCAGCCATCTTCGCGCTCAATTCTCACGCGATCTGCAGGATTCGAGCAGCAACTCTTCCGATCCGATCACGCGCATTCCGACTATCATCGATGGCTTTGGCCGGTCGTCCATCCTGCCGCGGCAAACTCGTGAGCACCGCGCCCACTTTGCGGAAACCATTAGTTTGGATGGCAAGCGCCACTCCTGGAAATTCGGCGGCGACGCGCTGCTCACATGGATCTACAACTACTTTCCATCGCTGTTCGGCGGGGAGTACATTTTCGACCCAATCAAAGTGGATCCGTTCACCTTTGAGCCGGTGGAAGGCGGCCTGGAACTTACGCCTTTGCGTGCTTACGCGCACCAGGTGCCACACTATTATCTTCAGAGCTTCGGTTCCGCCATCACGCATCCGGACACGAACGAGTACGCGGGATTTGCGCAGGACACAATTCGCGTTAACGATCATTTCGCGCTCAGCCTGGGGGCACGCTACGATCTGCAGACGTTCAGTACAAAAGGGCTGATTGCCAATCCGCTCTGGCAGGGTTCAGGCAAGGTTCCATTTGACACTAACAACATCGCGCCAAGGATTGGACTCGCTTACTCAGTTGGAAATGACCGACCGCTCGTGATTCGCGCCGGGTATGGCTTGTTCTATACGCGCATTCCGCAGATCTATACGTCTACCATCGAAAGCGATAATGGACTGAGCAACTGGTTCCTCTTCCTCAACAACACCGATATTTTAGCTCGCCAGGTTTTTCCGCAATATCCGAATCCGCTGGTGAATTGCCCGATACACGCCGTTGTTTGTACTCCTCCAGCAGGGCTGGCGCAGTTCCTTAAACCGGACCTGGCCGCGTTCGCTCCCAATTTCCAGACCCCGAAAGTCGAGCAAGCCAGCCTGCACATAGAGCGCGAAGTCGCGCACCGCCTTGCAGTCGGCGTTTCTTACATGTACGTGCACGGCGAAAATCTGATTCGCGCTCGCGACGTGAACCTGCCTTCGCCGGTGAATGTGACCTATCCCGTATACGATGCCTCGGGAGACAATTTTCTGGGCACGTACTATAATGTGGCGTCGTTTTCCAGTTGGCAGTTTAGTCCGTCGCTAACTTGCGCCTTCCCTCCCTGTATCAATCCGCTCGCACGGCCGATTTCGCAACTGGGCGCCGTTGATCTCTTCGAAAGTGCCGCGTCCAGCGTGTACAACGGGGCGACGCTCTCGATTCGCCGCCGCATGACCGGCGGACTTTATTTCATGCTGTCTTACACCTTTGCCCATGCGATCGACGACGGGCAGGACGCTCTCGTGCGGGCCAGCCGGCGACAGTCCAGAACTCCTACACGCCTAACTCCGAGCGCGGCTCCAGTGTCACTGATCAGCGGCAGCGGTTGGCATTCTCCTGGATCGTCGCACCCAGGCCCTTCCATCGAGGCCACGAATGGCTGGGCACGGTCTTCAACAACTGGAAAATAGCAGGGATCGCGACGTATGGCAGCGGCCGTCCGGTAAATGCCACCATCACAGGAGACGCGAACCAGGACGGCAACAACACGAACGATCGTCTTCCCGGAGTAAGACGCAATTCATTTACTGGGCCCGATTACGCTACTACCGACCTTCGGGTTACGCGTCGAATTTACGCCGGAGATCGTCTGAAGATGGAATTAGTTGGCGAATCTTTCAATCTCCTGAACCGCGATAATCGACGCGTGCTCATCACGGAGGACGGATTCCAGAGCAATTCGGCATCATTTGTACAGACAGATAAGCGCATTGGAATCAACTACTTTCCAGCCCAATACCGTGTTCCAAACAACTTTCTTCACGCTACTAACGCCTACGCTCCGCGGCAAATGCAGTTGGCGCTGAAGCTGATTTATTAGCTGAGAACAATGTCTCAATGTGCTGCAGAAGGGCGTTTCTTCTGCACAAAAATCACACATACCACTTGACTTGCCGCACGAACCTTGCAATAACTATCGGGTCCAAACGGGACCAGTTTGGGGGTGTAGCCAGTTGGCGGAAGTCAGAATTCAAGAGGGTGAGTCCCTCGAGAATGCGCTGCGCCGTTTCAAGCGCAAAGTGCAGCAGGAAGATATTATCAAGGAGGTTAAGCGTCACTCCTTCTACCTGAAGCCGGGCGAGAAAAAGCGCGTAAAGGAAGCTTTGGCGCGCAAACGCAGTCGCAAGAAGGCACGGAAAGAACAGGATTAGTGATCCATTGGGCCGCTCCTTCCCCGAGTGGCCCATTCCTTTCTCCATCGCGTTCCGCCGTTCTACACAGCAGTAACCATGTCCATACACGGGCATGGCGGGCCGAGTCCATGGGTTTGTTTCCAAGTGCAGTTTGAGGGGGTATCGAAACCTGCGCCGTTGTGCGCCATGTGCAAAGCGCGGGGATCAGGCTGAAGGGAGCTCCTCAATGGAATTTCAGGACAAGGTTTTAAAGTGTATTGACTGCGGCGCGGATTTTGTCTTCACGGCTGGGGAACAACTGTTCTTTCACGACAAGGCGTTCAGGAACGAACCCAAGCGTTGTAAAGCCTGTAAGGCCAAGCGTGTGGCCGTGCTGGGAGCCGTTCCCAGCGGCAATCACAGAGGCGGTTTCGGCAAGGTCGAAACCCGCACCACGTGCTCTCAGTGCGGAAAAGAGACCACGGTGCCATTCAGGCCGACTCAGGGCCGACCGGTCTTCTGCCGCGAGTGCTTCCAGCAACGGCGGGAGGCAGCTACGGCCTGATTCAATTTTTGCGATTAAAGGACGGGCGTCCAGCCCGTCCAACTTCCGGAACTCGCAGGATGGGCGGTTTAGCTCGCTTTCCTCCCGCCTTCCCGATTGAAAGCGGAAGCACGCATACTCTCTTCAGTAGTGTGGCGCGGCAGGTGTTTTGCATCTTCGTGCGTCACTAACAAAGCTTCGATTTGGCGCAGGAGATCCTCCGTGCCTACAGGTTTCACCAGCACCGAACTGGAGCCCCGATGCCGCCAATCGCCGTCCAGCGGCGGATACGCTGTTAACAGTGCAGTGGCCGGATTGTAAGACTGCTCGCGAGCGGCGCGAATCACGTGAAATCCGGCATCATCGGTTTCCATGCGCGCATCGGTAATCACCATCTGATAAATTCCGGCACGCATTTTCTCGACCGCCTCAACCGCCGAGGAGGCGGTGTCCACCTCAAACTGATTCATCTCCAGCACGGCTTTCAGAGTCAGCAGCACGGCGGTATCGTCATCTACCAGCAGGATTCGCCTCTTCATAAAATTCCATTCCGGGATCGGTCGTCCGGCCCCCGCAACCTACGTTAGTATAGAGCCATGTCGCGCTTTTACGTGCAGAATTTCGGATGCCGGGCCACCCAGGCTGACGGCGCGGCAATTGAGCGTCAGTTCCTCGATCAAGGCCTGCGCCCGGTGCCAGATTCTGCTGAAGCTGACATTGTGGTTATTAATACTTGTACGGTAACCGCCCAAGCTGACCGGGACGCTAGAGCCGCTATCCGCCGCCTCCACCGTCAGAATCCCGAGCGGCAGATTATTGTTACCGGCTGTTATGCCCAACGCGCCCCACAGGAAGTCGCCGCGCTGCCGGGAGTTAGCCGTGTCATCGGCAACTCGCATAAACATGAGCTGGCAAAGCTCATTCGCCAGACAAGTTTTGTCCCGCTGTCGGAACTCGCTAAGGAGCGGGTTTTTGTTTCAGATATTTTTGCCCATACCGAACTGCTGGCAGCGCCCGTCTTCGATTCTGCAAATCAACGGACGCGGCCAAATCTCAAAGTCCAGGACGGATGCGATAACCGCTGCTCATTCTGCATTATTCCCAGCGTGCGCGGCCATAGCCGGTCGCTACCATTGGCAGAAGTGATCCGCGAGGTAAATGCGCTGGTTGAAGCCGGTTACCGCGAGGTGGTCATCTCTGGCATCAATCTGGGGCGGTGGGGCCGGGATTTACACGATCCGCGTAGGGACAGCCGCCCTCGGCTGTCCGGGCGAGCGCAGCTCGCCGGCGCCTCGACCGGAGCGAAAGAAACCGTTCCTTACTCCTTTGCTTCGGACACCACGGAACTCAGCAGCGCAGCGCGATCATACCGCTTTGAGAATCTAATCCACGCCATCCTCGCCCAAACTCCACTCGAAAAGCTTCGCATCTCCTCAGTTGAGCCGATGGATTGGTCCAATCAGCTCATCGCCCTCATGGCAGAGAGCACACGCATCGCCAAGCACGCGCATGTGCCTCTGCAGTCCGGCAGCGATTCCGTCCTCCGCCGCATGCACCGCCGATATCGCCCCTGGCACTATCGCGAAAAGATTGAAAAGATTCGCGCCGCCATGCCTACCGCCGCAATCGGCGCCGACGTCATGGTCGGTTTCCCCGCAGAAACCGACGCTGAATTTGAAGATACGCGCCGCATCATCGAAGATCTGCCTTTTACCTACCTGCACGTCTTCACCTACTCGGCGCGACCCGGGACGCCAGCGGCCGCTATGCCAAATCAAGTCCCGCTGCACGTCGCCCGCGAGCGCAACCGGATTCTCCGCCATCTTGCGGACGAGAAGCATGGGCTCTTCATGCGGAGCTTCGTTGGGAAGACCATCGAAGCCATCACGCTAAACGCCCACGTGGGGACAGCCGGCCTCGGCTGTCCAGCCGAGCAAAGCTCGGCAAAGCTGTTTCAGACATCATCGAGCTTCACCTCCGCCCTCACTGATAACTATCTGAAGCTGCGCCTCCACGGATATCACCAGCCCAACCGTTGGATTGCCGCCAGAGTCGCATCAGTCGATGGCGATGCGTTAACCGCATTTGCCGTTTAGCAGAACCTGCGCGAGAGTTGGTATCTGACCGGAACGATCGTCAGGGCGCCATGCTATAATTTTTTGTCTCCAGTTGTTCAATCACTGGACGGAGGATTGTATCGACAAACGTTTTATCCGCATCAACGAGCGTATTCGCGCGCGGGAAATCCGCGTGATAGATGATGAGGGCCAGCAAATTGGAATTCTGCCGCCTTTCGAAGCGCTAAAGAAAGCCCGCGAAAAAAACCTCGACCTAGTAGAAATCTCGCCCACTGCGAACCCGCCCGTATGCCGCATCATGGACTACGGCAAGTTTCTGTATCAGCAAGAGAAGAAAGAACGCGAGGCCAAGAAACATCAGAAGACGATTACGGTCAAGGAAGTCAAGTTCCGCATTAATGTGGACGAGCACGACTACCAGACCAAGAAAAATCATGTGCTGCGGTTCCTGGATGAGGGAGACAAGGTCAAAGCGACCATTTTCTTCCGCGGGCGCGAGATGACGCGCACCGGCCTGGGCCGGGAAATTCTGGAGCGGCTGATCAAAGACGTCGACCAGAAGGGGATCGTGGAGTTTCGTCCCCGCCAGGAAGGCAACACCCTGCATTTGATCCTGGCGCCAAAGAAGGATGCCGCGCCGAAGCCGCAGCAAAAAGCATCACCGCCGGCGCAACCGCCGATGCAGCGCATGAATCAAGCGTAATAAAACCAGCATTTAGCAATTGGCCGCTGGCATTTTGCCCTTCGGATTCGGATCGGGGCTTGAGGGTTAAATGCTCATTGTCGGTTGCTGAGGTTCTTATGCCAAAGCTAAAGACTCACAAAGGCGCTGCTAAGCGCTTTAAGAAAACTGCAACCGGGAAAGTGAAGCGCGGGCATTCGTTTCTGCGCCACATCCTGACCTCGAAGGACAAGAAGCGCAAACGCAAGCTGCGTGGCGGCGATCTGGTAAGCGACGCGGATACGCCCAAAGTAAAGAGAATGATTCCGTATTAGAAAAATGAATGGAGGACGGGCGTCCTCGCCCGCCTTTCCCTGCATGGTAAAAAGCATGCAGCAAAGCGAGTAAAGAGGCACATCCTGCCTCCAGCCGCCAAATAGAAGGAAAAAGGAGCAAGCCATGCCTCGTGTAAAACGCGGGACGAAACGCCGCGCCAAGCGCAAAAAGATATTGGATCGCGCGAGCGGGTATTTCCTCACAAAATCAAAGCTGTATCGCTCGGCGAAAGAAGCCGTTGAGCGCGGCCTGAAGTTCGCCTACGCCGGACGCCGACAGAAAAAGCGCCAGTACCGCTCATTGTGGATCGTGCGTATCGGCGCTGCCGCCAAGCTGAACGGCATGAGCTACAACCAGTTCATCCACGGGCTGAAGAAGAGCGGAGTGGAACTGGATCGCAAGATTCTTGCGGATCTGGCAGTGAACGACGCCGCCGCCTTTAAAAGCCTCGCCGAGCAGGCGAGGGGCGCTCTCGGCGGGGCAGCGTAGTTCAGTTCTCAGCTTTCAACCGTCAGCTATCAGTTGGTTCACGGACCACGTAGAGACAGCCGCCCTCGGCTGTCTAGAGCCATTCGGAATGACAAGGTCTCCAAAAATGGCATACACCGTTCCAAAATTAAAAGACTTTTCGCCAGGGGCGCTCGACAAGGCAGCCGAAAAACTGCTGGCTGCGCTGAAAAAGGAATCGGCTGACATTAAGACTGAGTCCGACTGGAAGACATTCCGTGACCGCTGGATGGCGCGCAAGAACGGCGTGCTAACGCAGATCAACGATCTTTGGCTGAAGGGCGCCCCGAAAGAATCAAAGCGAGAAGCCGGAATTCGCGTCAACAAACTGAAGGCACGAATCACGGAACGGGTGAGGGAAACCAAAGCATCGCTGGAGTTTGGCGGCACCCTCGCCCCGGACGATCAGAATGTAGCTCGCCTCTTTCGCCCTGGAATGGAAGCCAGCCAATTGGCAGGCGCAACGATCGTTGATCCCGTTTTTGTCGGGCCCACCCGAGTTGATATCACCCTCCCCGGCAATCGGCGTCCGCTCGGGGCCGAGCATCCTGTCATCAAGACGATGAACGAAATCGTCTCCGTCTTTCGCAATCTCGGCTACTCGGTTGAAGAAGGCCCGATCATCGAAACTGACTATTACAATTTCG
>Ga0209686_1000539_pt1 | contig 19371 bp, 17 predicted proteins | sample GraSoiAngelo_126_FD_185883 | JGI IMG/M metagenome (GOLD analysis project Ga0209686, IMG submission 185883) | Grasslands soil microbial communities from the Angelo Coastal Reserve, California, USA - 14_0927_09_20cm (SPAdes) (version 2) | ecosystem: Environmental > Terrestrial > Soil > Grasslands ...
GATCGAAGAGTTAGACGGTCTCGTAGCGACGAGCCATGCCACCTCCCTTTGGTCATAGGCGACCCGACGCAGGTGCGGCGCCGAGTAGGGGAATTGTGAGGCGCGAAAGATAGACGAACTGCGGGGGAGGGGGAAGTCCGTGTGACCCTCCTCACATCCGGTTGATGCTCCCTTGACGGGGACGTGACGGGTATCACGCAACCTGAAGTGCCGGCCAATCATCCTTGGGAGAACATGGGCGTTGGCACCGGTGTTGCTCTCGTATGGTGACGGATCGATGGGACCGGCGATCGAGAGCCGGGGCATGGGAAGGATGGTCGTATGCAGGCTCGGCGTACTTGGCTGTTCGCGACGCGCGGCATGGTGGCGGCGGCGGGACTGATGTTCCTGCTGGCGCTCCAGCCGGAGCCTGCCGGTATTTCCTCTGATCGCTCCGACTCCCACGCTCGGGCGCTCATCCTGTCCGATCAGGCGCGTCGCTACCTCACGCTCCAATACCGTTCCTATCCGACCGAGTTTATGGGCTGCATGATCGGGGAGATCCACGGCAACGCCGTGATCGTGCGGCGGATCGCGCCGGCGGACGTGGAGCCGGGGCACTCCACCGCAACGCGCGTCGTGCCGGAGCAGACGTGTGAAGACGCGGGATGGGCGGGCACCGTGGGGATGATCCACAGTCACCCCGACGGCCAGCGGTGCTGGTACTTTTTCCCGGGGACCCGGGTGGCGAGCTCCGACGCGCACTCGTTCGCGCGCCAGGCGTATCCGGTGGACGCGATCATGTGCGGGAACCGCGTCGTGTGGCTCAGCCGGGACATGGTGCAGCAGCAGGTTGGGTTGTCCGACCCGGACGACCGTCCCGCGGCGCCGCCACGCGAGCAGCGTGGCAATCGGGTGCACGCGGGCGCCGCGGCACCGGAAGGTCAGGACTAAGAACCACCGGGCGCGGTTTCGGGTAGATTAAAGCATGCAGCGCGCCGCACTAGCATCTCTGTTGTTCCTCAGCATGCTTCTCACCCCTGCTCATGCCCAGCGCGACACGACTGCCCGACTCACGGGCACGGTGCGGTCGTCCATCAACGGTCTCCCCGTCTCAGGCGTGATGATCGCGGTCAAGGGAACCCGGGTCTTCAACGTGAGCGATTCGACCGGGTCGTTCACCCTCGTGGGGCTCCCGGGGGGGCGCCAGACGGTCCGCATCCTCTACGGCGACAGCCTGTCGTACGAAAAGGAGATGGATCTCAAGCAGGGGAAGACCCTGACGCTCTCAGTGCTGCTCGACGTGGGCGCGACGGAGTTGGCGCCCATCGTGGTCGAAGCGCAGACCCTCCGCGCCGAGCGGAGCCTTGCGGGGTTCTACGAGCGCAAGAAATCGGGGTTCGGGCGCTACTACACGCTGGCGGATCTCAAGCGCCGCCCTCAGGAGACACTGCAAACACTGCTGCTCGAGTCCGGCGTGCAGGTGCGGTGCCGGGTCGGGCAATGCGTGCCGCTCGTATCCGACGGCGGGCGTCTGTGCGTCATGTCGCTCTTCGTGGACGGCTTACGGATGCCGGCCGACTACCTGAACTTGGCGCGCGTCGACGAATTAGCGGGCGTGGAGGTGTACAAGGTCCCGGTCGAAGTGCCCCCGGAATTCTCGCCGGGGTTGCGACGCAGCTGCGGTGCCGTGGTGATGTGGAGCCGGCGCTAGACGTTGAAGCGGAACAGCAGAATGTCGCCGTCCTGCACCAGGTAGTCCCGCCCCTCGCTCCGCACCAATCCCTGTTCCCGGGCAGCCTTGTACGACCCCACGCGTGCGAAATCGACGAACGACACGGTCTCGGCGCGGATGAAGCCGCGCTGGAAATCCGAATGGATTTCGCCCGCCGCGTCGAACGCCGTGCCGCCGCGGTGCATGGTCCAGGCGCGCACCTCGTTTTCGCCCACGGTGAAGAACGTCTGCAGGCCGAGCAGCCGGTAGCCCGCGTGAATCAGGCGGTCGAGGCCCGGCTCGCTGACGCCGGCGCTCGCGAGATACTCGGTGCGTTCGTCCCCTGACAGCTCGCCCAGCTCCGCCTCGAACTTGGCGGAGAAGAGGACGATCTCGGCCTCTTCGTGGTGCGCCTGCACCGCCGCGCGGAGCTGCGCGAGCCACTTCCCGCCGCCCGAGGCGAGGTCGTCCTCGTTCACGTTCGCCGCGTAGAGGATCGGCTTAGCGGTCAACAGCCCGAGCTGGCGCAGGAACTTCACCGCCGCTTCGCTCTCGCCGGCTTCCCGTGCGCCGCGGCCCGCATCGAGCTCGGCCACGACACGCTCGAGCACCACCAGCTCGGCCTGGGCGTCCTTCTCGCCCGCGCGCGCGGTCTTGCGCGTTTTCTCGAGACGCCGCTCCGCCACCGCGAGGTCGGCGAGCGCCAGCTCGCTCGTGATCACGTCGTGGTCCCGAACCGGGTCCACCGGCCCCATCACGTGTACGACGTCGGGGTCGTCGAAGCTGCGGATCACGTGCACCACCGCGTCCACTTCGCGGATGTGCGACAGGAACTGGTTGCCGAGCCCCTCACCCTGCGACGCGCCCTTGACGAGGCCCGCGATGTCCACGAACTCGACCACCGCCGGGACTTTCTTTTTCGGCTTGACGAGCTCGTTCAGGCGCTCGAGCCGCGGATCCGGCACCTCCACCACGCCGACATTGGGCTCGACCGTGCAGAAGGGGTAGTTCTCCGCGGCGGCTGCCTTGGATGACGTGAGCGCGTTGAAAAGCGTGGATTTCCCGACGTTCGGGAGACCGACGATGCCGAGGCGCAGCACGTCAGGGCGCGGAAGTCGGAACGCGGAAGGCGGAACAGCATGGCTTGCTCCGCGTTCCCACCTCCGCGTTCCGCGTTGTCATGTGCGCAGCCATTGCTCCACGGCACCGATCATTTCGGGTATGATGGCCTCCAGCTGCTCGTGCTGCTCGGGCGTGAACGGCGCGAGCACGTATTCGGACCAGTCCGCCACGCCTTCGGGCAGCGGTCCTACGCCGATACGGAGACGGGGGTACAGTTGCGACTGCAGCGCGGCTTCGATGCTCTTGAGGCCGTTGTGACCGCCCGCGGAGCCCTCGCTGCGAAGCCGGAATGTGCCGGTCGGGATCGCGAAGTCGTCCACCAGGATGAGGAGGTCTCGGGCCGGGTCGAAGGCGGGGTCGGCGCGGAGCGAGGCGAGGGCAGCCCCGCTGGCATTCATGTAGGTGGTGGGCTTGAGCAGGCGCACGGGGACGCCTTCGACGTCACCCTCCGTGACGCGAGCGCGCTCGCCGCGACGGAAAGGGGGGAACCCCCAGCGCGCGACGAGCGCATCGGCCAACCAGAAGCCCGCATTGTGCCGCGTCGCCGCGTACTCGGGCCCCGGGTTGCCGAGGCCGACGACGGCGCGCAAGCGTCAGCTCTCTTTGCCGCCCTTGGGCTTCTCGGCTTTCTCGGTCTTCTCTCCCTTGGCGGGTGCGGCACCGCCGCCCCCTTTGGCCTCGGGCTTGGCGGGCGCGCCGCCCTCGGCTGCCGCCCCCCCCTCGCCCTCTTCCTCTTCACCCTCGCGGACCTTGCGGATCAGCTCGGGTTCGGCGACTTCGGTGGCCGCTTCGGGGCTCGGCGCCGCCACTTCCTCGGCCCGCGGCGGCACGACCGTGGCGATCGTCAGCTCGGCGTCGGTGAGGATCTTGGCGTTGGGGATGCTCAGATCGCGCACGTGCAGCGAGTCGCCGATCTTGAGCGCGTTCACGTCGAGCTCGACGCGATCCGGGATGTTCTCCGGGAGCACCTCGATCTCCACCTCGCGCGTCACCTGGTCGAGCACGCCGCCGGCGTTGCGCACGCCGTCGGGATTTCCGACGAGGTGCACCGGCACCTTGAGCTTGACCTTCTCCGTGGCGTGGATCTCGTAGAAATCCACGTGGATGATGTCGGGCCGGATGGGATGGCGCTGGATCTCGCGAATCAGCGTCTTCACGGTCTTGCCGTCCACCGCGAGATCGATGATGGTGCTCGCGGGCTCGACCCCCTGCAGCGCCTTCTCCAGGGCCTTGGCCTCGAGCTCGAGCGGCTGCGTGTCGCGCCCGTGGCCGTAGATCACGGCGGGGACTCTGCCGCGGAAGCGTGCCTGCCGCGCGGCGCCCTTGCCGGTCGCCTGCCGCGGACTCGCAGAAAGAGAAACAGTCTGGGCCATAGAATCAGTTACCCGTCACACGTTGCACGTTGCACGTTGCGCTCAATCGAAGAGCGCGCTCACCGACTGGTTACTGTGCTCGTAGCCGATCGCCTTGGCCATCAGCCCCGCGATCGACAGCACTTTCAGCTTGTCGAAGATCCGCTCGTCGGGAATCCGGATCGTGTTGGTCACCGCGACCTCGTTGATGGCCGAGGCGCGAAGCCGCTCCACCGCCGGCCCCGACAGGAGCGCGTGCGACGCGAACGCGTAGATGTTGCGCGCGCCGAGCCCCTTGAGCGCCGCCGCCGCCTCGGTGACGGTGCCCGCCGTGTCGATCATGTCGTCCGGGACGAGGCAGTCCTTGTCGGCCACCTCACCCACCACGTTCACGACCTCGGCCACGTTCGCGGACGGGCGCCGCTTGTCGATGATCGCGAGCGAGGCGTTCAGCCGCTTCGCGAATCCCCGTGCCATCTTGGCCGAGCCCACGTCGGGCGCCACCACCACCGGATCGTACAGCTGCTTCTGGCGGAAATGGCTCACGAACACCGGTGCCGCGTACAGATGGTCCACCGGAATGTCGAAGAACCCCTGCAGCTGATGGGAATGGAAGTCCATTCCCAGCACCCGGTCCGCGCCCGCCGCCGTGATCAGGTTCGCCATGAGCTTGGCGCTGATCGCGACCCGCGGCTGGTCCTTACGATCCTGGCGCGCGTAACCGAAGTACGGCAGCACCGCGGTGATGCGCGCCGCGCTCGCCCGTCGTGCGGCGTCGATCAGGAACAGCAGCTCCAGATGGTTCTCCGCCGGGGGGTTGGTCGGCTGGATGATGAACACATCCCGGCCGCGCACATTCTCGTCAATCTTGACGAAAATCTCCCCGTCGGCGAAGCGGCGGATCGTCACCGCACACAACGGCTGCCCCAAGTGCTCGGCCATCTCCTCGGCGAGCGGCCGGTTGGCCGTCCCGGCGAGGAGCAACAGCTGGCTCCGCGAGAGCGAGAGGTCCGCCATGTGAGCCCTGCAAAATAGACGGCAAACTGCGCGAAGCCAAGGGGTTACTTCTTGAGGGAGCGACTCGCCGGCGTGAGGCCATCCACGTCCCAAAACGTCATGAGGTACATCGTCGCGCCTTCGCCGCCCGCCCCGGCCACGTGATGCACCAGGAAGCCCGAGCCCGTCGAATCGAACGCGAGCGTGAGCAGCACGCCATGGGCTCCCCGCACGGTGAGCCGCCGAACCGCGCGCGCCTTGACCGAGTCGAGAGCGACGGGCGTCGCAAAGGCCGACGCGGCGATGGTCGTCAGGCGGTCGAGGTACCGGGCCAGCGCGGCCGAGTCGGTGACCTGCCCGTTAATCGTCCAACGCGCGCCGGCCCGCCGCACGACATAGCGGTCCTTCCCGCGCACCACGTCCAGCGCCACGATGCTGTCGTGCGCGAGGACGGCGATCCGCTTGTCACGCCAGCCGTCGACCGTGCGCTCCAGGACGGAGCCGAGGCGGCCGCGCCGGAGATAGACGTGCGCATCGCCCGGGCGTCGGAGGTAGGCACTCTGGAACCCGCTGGTGTGCGTACCGATGATGAGCTCGAGCGGTGGCTTCCCGGGGCGGGCGAGCCGCAGCCAGTGTCCGGTGGGGCTGTCGACGCCGAGACGCGCGAAGGAGGAGGGCGCTTGGGCGACGAGCTCGAGGCGCGAGCTGTCCGCGAGGACCTGAAACAGCTCGCCCACCGCGTCGAGCGCCGCGCGATGTCCATTCACGCTCCACGCCGTGGGCGACTGCTTGACGATCATGATCGAATCCGTGCCCTTCACGACGGAGATCGTGTCCACGTCCTCGACCGAGAGCGCGGGCAGCGCGAGCGACCCGGTCACCGAGTCCGAGCCGCGCGACAGAAGCTCGCTGCCGCCCCACAGGAGCAGCAGGACGACGAGGCCCAGGGCGATGAGCCGGAGATGCTTGGCGCTCACGCGGCGCTGCTCGCGGCCAGCGGCTGATAGGTCCGGCGCGTCATCTGACGGCGCCGCCACAGCCGGAGCACACCGGCCACTACCAGCAGCAGCGGCACGCCGAAGACGTTGCCGTACTTGACCGCGCGGCGCGTCGCGGCGCTCGTGAACACGAGCGGCGGTGGGGCGCGGTTCTTGGACCGGATGGCGATCAGCGCATCGTCCTGTGCCAGCCAGTCGATCGCGTTCTCGACGAACACGAGGTTCTCGGGGGAGTTACGCGCGTAGCGATCGCTCGCGAAATCCCCGGTTCCGACTACGACCACGCGGCCGCGCGGCGCTCCCTTCGCGGTATCGGGTCGGACCGGGCGCGCGAGCAGGGCCACCACCCGCCGTCGCAGACTGTCGCGGCTGAACGTCCGCGTCGGGTCGAGGAACACCGTCGTCTCCTGCACACCGCCGGCGCGGCTCGTGACGAACAGCGGCGTCACGCCGATGGAGGGAGTGTGTACGGTGTCGATGCGGCTCGCCCACGGCAGCAGCACGGCTTCGAGGTCGGCGTTCACGGGCGAGGCTTTCGTGCTGAGCGCGCGCAGCCAGAACGGATAGGGCGCGAGCACCTGGCCGAACTGCGCCGGGATACCCACCTGCACGTTCGACGCCAGGTCGTACACCATGTCGGACGCGATCGAGACGCCGTAGGGCTTGAGCAGATCGTTCCACCCGACCCGCCGCGACACGGCGAACGGCGGCCCCTGCTGGGAGATCTGCAGCTGCATACCTCCCGCCATGAGCAGCAGGCTGCCGCCCCCGTCGAGGTACGCCCGCAGCCCGGTGAGCTGCGCGGTGTTGAGCGAGTCGGGCGTCCCGGCGACGGCGATGACCCGAACGCCCGGGGCGATCGTCGTGTCGGCCATACCGAACGGGCGGACATCGTAATGGCTGCCGAGCCGCTCGCGCAGCGCATCGAAGCCGCGTTGGCTGCGCGCCGAGGCCGCGTCGCCGATCTCGCCGAAGGCGATGACCGTCTTCTCGGGATGGGTCAGCGCCCGGATGTCGGACGTGAGCCGGTACTCGAGATCGTTGGTCTGCTGCAGGAACGGCATGGTCCTCACCCCGTCGGCGTAACGCACGGCGAGCCCCAGGTACCCTTCCTTCACCTGGAGCTCGGCCTGCCCCAGGACGTTGAACTGCACGGGTGGGATGCCGAGGGTGCGGGCCTCCCGCAACGCGGCGCTGTCGGCCGCGGGGTCCGCGATGACCAGCTTCAGCTTACCACGCCCGGCCGCGCGGTAGTCGTCGAGGATATCGTCGACGTCGCGCTTCAAAAACGCGACTTCGGGCGGCAGCGCCGCCGATGCGAACAGCTTGACGGTCACGAGGTCTGGGAGGGTGCCGAGCAGCTGGCGCGTGGCATCGGACAGCGTGAACGAATTCCCGGGCGTCAAATCAATCCGGCCGCCGATGTGGCGTCCGAAGAGGTTCACCACGATCACCCCCACCGCGAGCAACGCGGTACCCAGCCGCAGCCGCTTCAGCGCCTCGCCTTGGGGTGTGACCTTGCGGGCCAGCAACGCGAAATACGCGAACACCAGGAACAGCACGGCGAGGCTGACGAAGTACACCGCGTCGCGCAGGTCGATCACCCCCCGAGCGATGCTCGAGAAATGGGACAGGACGCCGAGCGACGCGACGATCGCTCCGAGCTGGGGCGGGAGGCCCACGACAAGAGGATCGAGCCCGACGAGGATCAGCGCGAACATGACCGTCACCGCGAGGATGAACGCGGTGATCTGGTTGCGCGTGACGCTCGACGCCCAGACGCCGACGCCGGCGAGCCCGAGCAGCAACAGCGCCGCACCGACATACTGCGCGATCAGGATCCCCACCTGGGGTCCGGTGCCCAGCGCGAGACCGAGCGGGATGGTGAGCGTGATGCCGAGGGCGAGCCATAGGAAGAGCACCTGGCCGACATACTTGCCGAGCAGCAGCTCCAGCTCGCTGATCGGCTGCGCCAGCACTACCTCGAGCGTCCCCGAGCGCGCATCCTCGGCGAGGGCGCGCATCGTCACCGCCGGGACGAGAAACAGCAGCACCCACGGCAGGAAGTCGAACATCGGGCGCAGCGACGCGACGCCGTAGAGGTCCAACTGACGAAAGCAGAGGAAGCCGTTCACGGCGATGAAGACGACCAGCAGGATGTACGCCGTGGGCTGGTCGAACAGCGCCTTCAGCTCGCGCCGGGCAATGGTCCATGTCGCCCGCATCGTCAGGCTCCCCCCTGCGTGAGCTGGTGGAACAGTTCCTCGAGGGTGCCGGCCTGCCGGTGCAGCTCGTACAGGGTCCAGCCACGGGCTTGGGCGAGCGCGAAGATCTCGGGTCGGAGGTCCCGCGCGCCGTCGACGGTGAGGGTGACCGCGACACGACCGTCGACCGGGACCGCTGCGGGCGTGACGCGACGAACTCCCGGCAGCTTCCCGAGCGCCTCTGCGACACCCGCCCCGGACGCCTCCACGGCGATTTCGACCGCTCCCGCCGCCTGGGCGATCAGCCGGTCCACCGCTCCATCGGCCACGATCTTGCCCCGGTTGATGATCAGCAGGCGGGAGCAGGTCTGTTGCACCTCGGAGAGCACGTGGGTCGAGAGGATGACGGTGCGGTCTTTCCCGAGCGCCCCGATCAACCGGCGGATCTCGACGCGCTGGTTCGGGTCGAGTCCCTCGGTCGGCTCGTCGAGCACCAGCAGATCGGGGCGATGCAGAATCGCCTGCGCCAGGCCGACGCGCTGGCGGAACCCCTTCGACAGCTGCAGGCCCTCCAGCTGCCGCAGATCGGCGATGAAGGCGAGGTAATCGTGGACCAGCATGTCTTCGTACAGCGGGTTGTTCTCGGCGAGGTACCCGATGCGGCATTTCGCGGCCCGGGACGCTTCGGCGAGCGGGACCCCGTCAAGCGTGATCGCACCGGTATCGGGCTCGTAGTACTGCGTGATCATGCGCATGGTCGTGGACTTGCCCGCCCCATTCGGACCGAGGAAGCCCACCACCTGACCCCGGTCGACGGCGAAGGAGACGTGGTCGACCGCGGTAACGCCGCCGAATTGCTTGGAAACGTCGCTGACAGACAGGAAAGGCATACGCGCAGGGATGCTAAAAACCCCTGTGGATTTCTTCAAGCCCCCGGTCGGGGCCGTTTCTTACAGCGACTTGAGGAAGGCGACGAGCGCCGCGCGGTCGGCGGCCGCAAGCCCCTTGAACCGGTCGCGGGCGCCTGAGCCCTCGCCCCCGTGCAGCTCGATCGCCTGCTCGAGCGTGGTCGCCCGGCCGTCGTGGAGGAAATGCTCCGCGCCGCGCAGATCGAGGAGCGGTTCCGTGCGGAAATCCGCCGGCGTGGCGAGGCCCAGGCAGATGTCCGCCAAGTCGGCCCCCATATCGTGCAGCAGGAGGTCGGTGTAGGCGGCAAACTCCTGGTTGCTCAGGGCTTGGACTGGGCTGTACCCGGTGCGCAGGGTGGGGATGTGGCAGGTCGCGCACCCGATCTGGGAGAAGAGGTCGCGGCCGTGCCGCCCGTCCTTGCCGAGCTTCAACGGCGTCGGCGGCGCGAGGAAGCGCACGAAGTCGTCGGTCAAGTCCAGCGCGTCCTGCGTGATCTCGGGATCCGGCGCCGGGTCCACACCCGCAGGGAGCGGCTTGCCGCCGACGTCCTCTTCGGTCGGCTGCGCGGGATTCGTGACGCTCATCTCAGCCGCGAACGCCCCCGCGTTGAACTCCCGCAACGTCGGAACGAAGCCCTTCCGTCCAAACCGCCCGATGCGGCCGTCCGCGAAGCGGTTGGGTCGTCCTCTCACGCCATCGTGGTTCCGGTCGTCGGGGTCGGCGTAGGCGAGGAGAACCGAGTCCGGCACGAGGTCGAGTAAGCCGCGGCCAAAGATGACCGGCGACGTGCGCATCGCCCGCGCCGTCGCGGAGGGCGGGAAGGGTTCCTGGTCGATACCGAGGGCCTGCTTCAAGGCCGGGGTGGTGTGTTGCTGAATCACCGGTCCCCCTTCTTGTGCGAGCGGATCGCAGACCGGGGCGTGGAATGCGGTGGCATGGACTTCGACCTCGTCGCCACGCCCGCCCGCCGGACCCTCGTGGCATTCGCCGCAGCCGGTCGAGTTGAACAGGGGACCGAGGCCCGTCTCGGGGGTGAACACGCTGTCGAACACGACCTTTCCCCGGTCGAACCGATCGCGCTCCGCGCGCGACAGCCCGCGCAGGGGATCACCGGGCTTCACCGGCTTCTGACAGCCCACGGTCAGGAGCAGGAGGGCGAGGACAACCCAAGGGCGGGTCACCGCGCACCGACCGCGAGCTTCTCGACCCGATCAGCGACCAGCCCCGCGGCGGTGCGCCGGCCTTCGGCGCGCACCACGTCCCCAGGCTTCAGGTCGGCGAGTCGGGGCGCCGCGCCCGCAGCCACGAGGCGTGTCGTCGGTGCCGTGTTCAGCCGCACGACCCGCAGGGACATCCCGACGCCGGTGATCAGCTCGAGCGTCCCGGCCCTCGCGTTGACGGCGCGGACGGTGCCCTGGTAGGTGTAGGACGGCGCCGGCTGCGCCGAGGTGGGCGCGCCCCAGTCCGCCGGCGCGGAGATGACGAGTGGCACCAGCAGGATGGCGGTGAGCGCAGCCGTCCGGATCATACGTCGCATGCGGGCCCTCCTATGTCTCGTTGGTCTCGCATTGTAGGCGGTCGCCAGCCGCGGCGTCAACCGTGGCCTAGGGCGCGAGCTTCTCGAGCTGTTCCGCCGCCCGGGCGACCACGCTGGCGTGCGCGGTCAGCGCTTGCGCAGTGGCCGCGATCTGCTGCTCGGCTTCCGACCAGTTTTTCTGCTCGATCGCCTCGCGCACACCGGGAAGCGTTTTGACGCCATAGCCCGTGTAAAATCCCGGCGCGTAGATCTGGTGACGGTACCAGGGGCGCCGTGGTAGACCCGTGGCGCTCATGAGCGCCCGTTCGCTCTGGCGCAGTGTGGCGTTGAGCGCTTGCACCTCCGGCTTGGCGAGCGCGGCGCCGCCGCTGGCCTGCGCTTTCGCGAAGGCCCGCTCGTAGCGCTCCGCCCCGCGATTGAGCCCGTCCACCGCGTTGTCGAGCGGCGCGAAGCTCAGATACGGCGGCAGGTCTTCCCGCGCGGGCGCGACCGACGGCACGCGGGGGTCCGCGGTCGCGGTGAACACGCCTTCGTCGAGCTGGCGATTGCGCTCCCGCACCGTGTCCTGCTTCTCCTGCACCAGCTTCTCCACCTCTTTCACGTAGCGACCCACCGTTTCGCCGAAGGCGGTGAACTGGTACGGCACGACTTCGGCGTCGGCGAGCCGCAGCACCGCCGTGCCTACCGTCTGAGCGAGGGCGCGGCCGTACACGAACGACGTGTCGTCGAACGTGGTGTACCACTTGAAGTCGTCGTAGATCGAATGGTAGATGCCCCCGCCGCCCTCGCCGCCGAACCCGAGGTTCAGGGTCGGCACCCCGATATGCTGCAGGAACGGCGTGAAGTCCGAGCCGGATCCGAGGGCGTCGATGCGCAAGTCCGCCCGCTGGCGCGCTTCCTGACGGGCGTCCGCGGTCGTCGCGTCGGCGATAGCGCGGAGCTGGGCCCGCTTCCAGGCGCTGAGCTTGGTCTCCGGATCCTCGATGTCCCGCGCCACGTCGTTGATGAACGCCTCGAGCGAGTGCGAGCCAGCCATGTCCAGGTAGCCGCGGTTGTTAGTGTCGCTGTTCAGGTATGCCACGGCCTTGGCGCCCAGCTCGTCGGCGTGGGCCTCGACCCACTCGGTCGAGCCCAGGAGGGCGGGCTCCTCACCGTCCCACGCTGCGTAGATGATGGTGCGGCGTGGCTTCCAGCCCTGCTTGAGCAGCTGACCATACGCCCGCGCCTCCTCGAGCAACGGCACCAGGCCCGAGATCGGGTCTTCCGCGCCGTTCACCCAGGCGTCGTGATGGTTGCCGCGGATCACCCATTCGTCCGGCGCGGCCGCGCCGGGAATGCGTGCGATCACGTCGTACAGCGTCTTCAAGCTCCAGTCGGACTTGACGCGCAGGTGCACTTTGGCGGGTCCGGGGCCGACGTGATAGGTGATGCCAAGCCCGCCGCGCCACTCCTGCGGCGCCATGGCCCCGCGCAGGGCGGCGAGCAGCGGCTGCGCGTCGCCGTACGAAATGGGCAATACGGGAATCTTGGTGATGGTCGGCGCCTCGCTCACCTGCAGCCGCTTCGCGTCCTTGGTGGCGCCCACACCGGGCGTGAGCGGGTCGCCGGGGTAGAGCGGCATGTCCATCACGCTGCCACGTTGCACACCGTCCTTGGGGCGCCACGGACCCTGCGGGTACACGTCGCCCTGCGTGAAGCCGTCGTCCCGGGGATCGGAGTAGATGATGCAGCCCACGGCGCCGTGCTCGGCCGCGACTTTGGGCTTGATGCCGCGCCATGACCCGAAGTAGCGCGCGATCACGATCGCGCCCTTCACCGAGACACCCATCCGCTCGAGCCGCTCGTAGTCCGCCGGCACCCCGTAGTTCACGTACACGAGGGGGGCGGTGACATCGCCGTCGATCGAGTAGGCGTTGTACGTGGGAAGCTGCTCCGCCTGTTGGCTCGACGTGGGATCACCCGGCACCGGAGGCTCCTGCAACCTGGCGCGGAACGTCGTGGGCGCGACGAGCTCCACGACGCGCTCCTTGGGCGTGGGGAACAGGACGTCGAACGTCTCGATCCGCGCGTCGAGCCCGAAACTCTTGAACTTGGCGAGGATCCAGTCGGCGTTGTCCTTGTCGTAGGGTGAGCCGACGTGGTGCGGGCGTGCCGACAAGTGGCGCATGTACTCGCGCAGCGAGTCGGGAGACGGGATCGCGCGGAACTTGGCCTCCCAGTCGCGCTGGACCTTGGCGGACTCGGCCGTGAAGCCGCGGAGGTCGCCGGTCGGAGCCGGCGCGAGAGCGAGGAGCAGGATGCCAAGGCCGCAGGCGGTGATCGGACGGGCGCTCATGCGCATACGAACGGAACCTCGTGGTAGGGTGGTCGGGGGGGGGCGGGGGGGGCCGCTTCTAGTATTCCAACTCGTGCCGCGTATACACCTCACCCCGGCGCACCACCAGGGCGATCTGTCGGACGTTGCGGATGTCGGCGAGCGGATCGGCGTCCAGCACCACCAGGTCCGCCGTGGCTCCAGCGACGACGGTGCCGGTGCTGTCGAGCCCGAGGGCGCGAGCCGCGGTCGCGGTCGCCGCGACGAGCACGTCGCGCGGCGTAAGGCCCGAGGCCTGCATCGCCTCGAGCTCCATGAACACCGACGCGCCGTGCAGCGTGAGCGGGTTGCCGGCGTCTGTGCCCAGAGCGATGGGAATGCCGGCATCGTGCACCCGTTTGAGGTTCGCCTGGGCCTGAGCGAACGATCGGGCGGTCCGTGCCGTTCGCGCCGCGAGCAGGGAGTCGCTGGGGCGCTGCGCGAGCGCCACCGTGTCGGTGGCCAGGACCTTGGCGCGGGTGGCGGGATCCACGCAGGCCAGCGGCTGTCGCTCGCGCGCGAAGCGCCGGGCCGCCACCTGGCGATAGCCGTCGGGCACCGTGAGCGTGGGGACGTAGGTCGTTCCCTGGCTGCGGGCGAGGGCCAGGAACTCGTCGTCCACGGGCGCGGACCATACCGAGTGCACCAGCACGCGCGCGCCCGCGCGCAGCGCGTCCTTCGCTTCCCACAGGCCGGTCGCGTGCACGATGAGGGGCAGGCCGACCTTCCGGGCCTCGTCACCGGCCACGCGCATGAGGTTGGACACGCGAGTGGTGTCGGGCGGCTGGGGCGGCATGATGTACCACACCTTCATCGCCGCGGCGCCCCACGTCTTGTGCGCGCGGACCGCCTGACGCACGGCCGCCTCGTCCGCCATGTAGATGAACTGTCGTTGGTCGGGCAGGTTCAACCAGAAGTCGATCGTCGAGAGGAGCGGTCCGGCGGCCAGGACGCGCGGCGCGGTCGTGCTCCGGGCCGTGCGCGCCTGCAGGTCCAGCGTCCAGGGATAGCCCCCGACGTCGAAGACCGACGTAACGCCGCTGCACAGGTAGGAGCGGAAGAACCGTTCCGGTCGGGCGTGCAGCTCGGCCTCGACGGTCTCGTAGGGGTAGCGATCCCGCAGGTCCAGGGCGTCGGGTCGGCCGTCGACCCAGCCCGTCTGGGAAAAGTGTACGTGCGTGTCGATCAAACCGGGGATGATCCACTTGCCGGCGGCGCCTACCGTATCGGCGTCGGCTGGCACGGGGCAAGCGGCCCGCCGCCCCGCACACGCGATCCGGCCCTCGCGCACGACGACCACCGCGTTCCGTACCGCCGGCGCGCCGGTGCCGTCCACGAGCGTCGCCCCCACGATCGCGATGGGTGGCGGCGCCGCGTCGGGCGTCGGGAACGCGGTGGTCACCGCGACCTTCCACCCATCGGGTGTGCGCACCAGGACGCGCTCGCTGACGCCGCGCACGCTGCCGCTCGAATCGACCACGCGGTAGCGGTACACGCCGTAGGCCACGTCCGGGGTCAGCGGCACGATCCGGAAGTGGGTCGCGACCAGAGTGTCGGGCCAGCCGGCGCCGGCGCCCTGGGCGAACTCTTCGTATCCCTGGTGCAGCCCGTCCGGGCCAACGCGCGCGAGCGCCGGTGTGTGGAGGTAATGGGAGAGATAGGCGGCGCGATCGCGCGCGTGGATCGCCGCGATGTTATCCCGGAACGCGTCCAACGGCGCATCCTGTGCTGCCAGGCGGGCGGCGAGGGACAACAGACCGACGATCACAGCTTTGCCGCGCGACGCCACTGCTCCGCGATGGCGGCGTGGCCGGCGGGCGTGGGGTGGACGCCATCGGCGGCCCAGTATTGCGGGGTGCTGCGGCGCGCCAGGTCGTTGAACACCCGCTGGAGCGGGACGAACGCCACTCCCGCGCGCTGGGCGACCCGCTCGGCGGCGGCGCGACGCTGGTCGAATTCGGGGAACCAGCGATCGTCCACGGCGCCGCAGCGCAGCACGAACGGCTCGAGCACGATGAGCCGGGTGCGCGGCAAGGCACGCCGGGTGTCATCGAGCAGGGCGGTGTACTGGTGCTCGTAGTCCTCGACGGTGCCGGTGTAGCCGCTGCTCAACTTGTGCCAGAAATCGTTGACGCCGATCAGGATGCTCAGCACGTCGGGCGCGAGGGCCACAGTGTCCGCCGCCCAGCGCGCCGCCAGGTCGGGCACCTTGTTGCCGCTGATGCCGCGATTGTAGAACCGCAGGCCGCGATCAGGGTGCGCCGCGAGCGCGGCCGCTGCGACGAGCAGTGGGTAGCCCGAGCCCAGTGCACCGGCCGAGTTCGGGTCGGCCACGCTCCGGTCCCGGCCGGCGTCGGTGATCGAGTCGCCTTGGAAGAGGACCACGGTGCCGTCGGCTGGGGGAGTGGGGCGCGCGACTGCGGGGGTGGAGCGCAAGAGGGCGGTACCGGCCAGTGCGCCGGCGGTGGCCGTGACGAACTCGCGACGCGTCACGTCGTGGGTCATTCTCATCTGCCTTTCACACTGGCGTACACCAGCGGTTGGAACTGCGCGTCCAGCGACCATGAGGGCGGGAGGTACTGGGTCCAGACCATCGCGGTGAGATCCGCCTGGGGATCGACCCAGAAAAAAGTGGAGGCGGCCCCCGCCCAGCGAAAGGTACCTGGTGATCCGGGGACGGTCTTGTCCGAATCCACCCGCACGGCACCTCCGTACCCGAAGCCGTTCTTACCGGGAGGCCAGTCGGCGGCGGGCCCGGGGATCGGCGTGAGCCCATGAGGCAATTGGTCCTTCATCATCAGGGCCACTGTTTCGCGCTTGAGGACCCGACGTCCGTCGAGCTGACCGCCGTTCAAGAGCATCTGGGCAAACCGGAGGTAGTCGCTGACGGTCGAGAGCAGCCCGCCTCCGCCGGAGAGCATCTTACCTTCCGGCGTATACGCCGTTGCGATCAACGGCGCGCTCGCCTGGAGTTTTCCATCGGTGCCGGAGGTGTACAGCGTCGTCAGGTGGCCCTCCATAGCGGGCGTGACGTGGAACGCAGTCATCGACATACCGAGCGGGCGGAACAGGGCACTGTCGAGGTAGCGATCGAACGTCATGCCGGACACGACTTCGACGACGCGGGCGAGGACATCGATGGAATAGCCGTAGTTCCACCGTGACCCGGGCGAGAATGCCAGCGGAAGGTGCGCCAGACTGTCCGATAGCTGGGCCAAGGTCCAGTGCGGATCGTTGAGCCCCGCGCGGCTATAGATCGAATCCGCGGGCGTGTTGCCGAAAAAGCCGTAGGTCAACCCGGACGAGTGGGTGAGCAGATCGGCGATCGTCACGGGCCGCTCGGGATCGCGCAGGAGGGGCGCCGCCGCGCTGCCGCCGGCGTAGACCTTCGCCCCCGCGAAGGCGGGAACGTATTTCGAGACCGGGTCATCGAGGCGCAGCTTGCCACGCTCGTACAACTGCATGACGGCCGTGCTTGCGATCGGTTTGGTCAGGGAGTAGATGCGAAATACCGCGTCCGGGCTCATGGCACGTCGGTGTTCCACATCCATCCAGCCCACGGACGCGATGTAGGCGAGTTTACCGTGCCGGGCGATGACCGCGAGGAAGCCGGGGTATTTCCTTGAGTCCACATACGATTGAAGCGTGGTCGTGATGCGGTCCAGTGCGGCGGTCGAGAGGCCGACATCCTCGGGACGGGCGCGCGGGAGCGCCTGTGCGAAGGCGGGTTCCGTCAGGAGGCAGCACGACACGAGGGTGAAGAGGGTTCTGAGCGGCGCGCGGTCAGTGGTCATCGCCCTTACCCGTGAGTTGGGATTGGCCCCGGTGGATTCGAACCACCAATTCCAGTTCTAACGTTTGCGGCAGGACCTAGCGGACTTCACGCTACGTGCGCCGCGGGTGGGTGGCAACCTGCCACGGGCGCGCAGCCCTCATCAGCGCGACCTGCGCTGCGCGAAGAGCCAACTCACGAGTGCCGGCGACCCGTATGCTGCGTCCCACACGTTGTGATTCATCCCCAGTACCTCGAGATACTGCACGGGCGCGCCGACCGCCTTGAGGGCCGCCGCAGCCTGACGCGACTGCTCTACTGGCACCGCCCCGTCAATCTCACCGTGGACGATCCATGTCGGGACGCGCCGCAGCTGACGAGCCAGCGCCTCGAAGGGTGGGCCGCTATCCGCGGGAACGACCGGGGTGAACGGGCGGGCCGTGGGAAAGAAGGCCGTGACGAAACCGCAGATCGGGACGAGGGCCGCAAAGCGGGACGGATAGCGATACGCGAGGTACCACACTCCATTGCCGCCCATGGACAGGCCTGTGAGATACACGCGGTCGGAGTCGACTTGGAACTCTCGGCTCACTTGCTCGAGCGCGGCGATGGCGACTTGCGCCGGCGTCCCCGTCCAGGCCGACTCCGCCGGCATCTGTGGGAAGACGATGATCGCCGGGAAACGGGCGGCATTCTGGCGCACGGCGGCGCCCAAGCCCACCTGGGTTTGAAGGAGACCGTCGTCGCCGCGCTCGCCGGCGCCGTGCAAGAAGAGGATGACGGGCCAGCGTTGCGATGCCGTGTAGGAGAAGGGGACGAACACCTGGTAGTGGTGAGACTGGCCGGCCACGGACACGCGGCGGTCTAAGAACCCCGTCTGGGGAGTCTGGGCTTCCAGCGCCGGCGCCAGGAGCGCCAGGAGGGCCGTCGTCCGGATCACCCGCAAATCCATCGGTCCACCTCGGCTTGAGCAAGGCCTCGAACGGGCAGGGAGGGGAATTGGCCCCGGTGGATTCGAACCACCATACCCAGATCCAAAGTCTGGTGTCCTGCCGTTGGACGAGGGGCCAGGGACTAACTGCGGCTTGAACTTAGCGGGGCAAGGGCAGGTGCGGGAGCCTCGGACTCACCGGCTCACTTGTGCGGAACTGTCAGATCTCCGGTCTGCGTCTCTACACCGGTGGAGACCGATACGTTGGGCAGGCGGAGACCGCCGTAGACCGAAGTCGCCGGCGCATCCACGGCGAGCACATAGCTTCCGGGGCTTGCGTACGGCAGACGGAATTGGCCGGTCGCGTCGGACCGAGCCGTCCCCAGTACGCCCCACGTCGCCTCGTCGTTCGGATAGTTCGGATTGACGACGAGAAGGGCGATCGAGGCGTCAGCGATCGGACCGTCGTTCTGGCCCATCACCGTGCCGCTCACCGACCCCGTGACCGCACTGTTGCGGACCTGCATGTAGCCTACGTAGTTGAAACCTGCCGCCGCGTTGGCCGGGTCAACCGCATAGAAGCTGCGGCCCAGATCAAAGTCGATAATGACCATCGCCCCTGAGTCGGCGATCTGGATCGGAGGATCCGTAAACAGGCCGAAACTGAATCGGCTTGGGTATCCACCCCAGTTGATGCCCGGTGAGGTTCTGCTGGTGAGTACCGTGCCGTCCTTCAGCGTGATGCTCGACGAGTCGGCGTCCATCGTGATGAGAAACTGCACGTATTGGCCGGACAGCAGGATGCCCTCGCCTAACTTCGCAGCCGCCCCGTTTCCGAGCGCGAGCAGGTTGTAGGCCCGGTGCGGGGTCGCAATGACGCCGGGGCCGCCGTCCGTGGTGTCGGCGCTGGTCCCGGCGGCGACGCGCACGATGTAGACGTCGACTCGGGCCACTTGGTCGTATGGGAACGGGGCGTCGATCAGGAAGACCTGCGTCGGTCCAGCTTTGCTATTGTTCGTAGTCACGCTGTGTTGCGTGCACGCCGCGATCACGCCGATGCCGAGGAAGAGAATGTGCTTCATCGCCGCCCTCCGTTACCTCCTGTACCCAAGCTGCGTGCGACGACCGCTCGGCGCAACCTCGTAACGCGAGGGGCCCTGAGAGTGATCGCCCTGCGGCGAGACTGAGTCCGCGACGTTGCGGGCCCGCCACAATTGCGCGAACCGAGTTGGCGTTGTACGGTAGTGTCGAACACCACCCGAGGAGGTGGGGCCGTGAATCAACACAACGGCCACAAGCGAAGCGATGCTCTCGCTCGCCTCGGCGAGTGAGCGCCAAGCCCCCGAGGGTCTGCTAGGGCACCTCGGGGGCTTCTGCTTCCTCCGGAGCGTTCACATGCGCGCATCCATCTATTCTGTCATGGCGCTCGCCGTGGCGGCGGCGCCGTCCGCAGCGCAGGGGAGAGTCGAGGTCACCCCCTTTGCCGGAGTCTATGTACCGGCGG
>Ga0209686_1000540_pt1 | contig 19363 bp, 21 predicted proteins | sample GraSoiAngelo_126_FD_185883 | JGI IMG/M metagenome (GOLD analysis project Ga0209686, IMG submission 185883) | Grasslands soil microbial communities from the Angelo Coastal Reserve, California, USA - 14_0927_09_20cm (SPAdes) (version 2) | ecosystem: Environmental > Terrestrial > Soil > Grasslands ...
TGGAGCTCGTGGTACAACCAGCCCACCGCGCAGTTCTATCACGTGAGCACGGACAATGCCTTTCCGTATCGCGTGTGCGGCGGCCAGCAGGAAAGCGGCTCCGCCTGCGTGCAGAGCCGCAGCGACGACGGACGGATCACGTTTCGTGAGTGGCACCCGGTGGGTGTCGAGGAATACGGCTATGTCGCGCCCGATCCTCTGAATCCCGACATCGTCTATGGCGGCAAGGTCTCTCGCTACAACCGCAAGACCGGCGAGGTCGTGCAGGTGGGCCCACGTGCCGGACGCGCCGGCGACTATCGCACCATCCGGACGCAGCCGGTACTCTTCTCGCCGATCGATCCAAAGACGATGTACTTCGCCTCGAATACCTTGTGGAAGACGACGACCGGCGGGAACGGGTGGTCCCAGATCAGCCCGGACCTGACGCGCAAGACATGGGACGTGCCGCCCAACGTCGGCAAGTTTCGGAACACGACCGCCGCTCGCGTGTCTCAGCGCGGCGTCATCTATACGATCGCCCCGTCGTATTCCGACATCAACCGCATTTGGATCGGCACCGACGATGGATTGATTCACGTCACAGCTGACGCCGGAAAGACGTGGAAGGACGTCACACCGCGCGACCTGAAGCCATGGGCAAAAGTTTCGATGATGGACGCGTCGCACACGAATCCCCTCGGCGCATATGCGGCGATCAACACCTTCCGCCTCGACGATCTGCGCCCGCACATCTATCGCACGCAGGATGGCGGCAAGATATGGAAGCCGATCGTGAACGGGCTGCCGGCCGGAGCGATCGTGAACACCGTCAAGGAAGATCCAAAGCGCAAGGGCCTTCTGTTCGCCGGAACGGAGACGCAGGTGTACGTCTCGTTCGACGATGGGGAAAGGTGGGAGTCGCTGCGGGTCAATATGCCGGCGACTTCGATCCGTGACCTTGTAATAAAGGATGACGACCTGGTCGTGGGGACGCACGGCCGCGGTTTCTGGATCCTGGACGACATCACGCCGCTGCGGCAGATGAAGTCCGATAGCGTGGAGGAGGACACTGTACTTTTGAAGCCGCAAATGGCGACGCGCGTCGAGTGGAACCGCAACACGGATACACCGCTGCCGCCCGACGAGCCCGCCGGAGAAAACCCGCCGGACGGCGCCATCATTCATTACTTCCTGAAGCAGCCCGCCACGGGTCCTGTGTCGATCGAGATTCTCGACACCGCGGCGAATACGGTCCGCCGGTACGCCAGCGACGACAAGCCCGTCGAGATACGCGATGAAGGGAACGTGCCGTCGTACTGGATCCGGCCGTCGCCGATCGTGTCGGCGGCTGCAGGACTCCATCGTTTCGTGTGGGATCTGCACTATCCTGCGGCACCGGGCGCGCAGTCGTATCCGATCGCCGCAACACCGCGCAACACCGCGGCAGAGCCGAAGGGACCGTGGATCCCGCCCGGCACCTACACGGTCAAGTTGAGCGTAAGCGGCAAAGGGTACACGCAACCGCTCATTGTCCGGATGGATCCGCGCATGAAAGTGGCACCGATCGCGCTGCAGCAACAGTTCACGCTGTCGAAGCGCCTCTACGACGCAATGCTGCGGATCCAGGACGTGCTGCCGAAGGCCACGGAAGCACGCGATCGCGCGCAAGCCGCGGGCCACCCAGATTTGGCGCAGAAGCTCTCGTCACTCGCGGGTGCGGGCACTGTCGGTCGCGGACGCGGCCGCGGCGCCGCGTTGTCATCGCAGCCAAGCCTGACGACGATCGCAGGCGAGCTCGGCGCCTTGTACTCGCTTTCGCAGGACGGCAGCGGCCTGCCGCCGCCGCAGACGGTCACGGCTGCGGAAGACGCGCTGAAGCGGTACAACGGCGTCATGGCGCAGCTGACGCCGCTCTTACGCTGACGAAATTACTTAGCGCAACACCCGGTGCCGCGTGTCACCCGCGGTTCCCTCGGGTATTCGGTGCGCGCGCTAACGTCAGTTGACGGATCACCTGGACGCCCGCGATCGTGGTTGCGTGATTCGCGCGAGTCCAGCGCGCAACTCTCAAACTCCCATTCAGTTCGGAAGATCTCTCTCGTTCCGGCCGTCACCGGTCCGCCCATTGCAATCGCGCTGGCGACCCACGATTCGTCATCGAAACGGCCCTTAACCCGTTATGCGGCTCACAACGAGAATTTTGTCTGGCACCGAGCGAGCCGCATAACGGGCTAGGCGCGCACGGCGCGCCTGCGAGGGAGCGGCGCGGGGCGTAGGGGTCCCCGCGAGCGACCGAGCCGGGTATGGGGCGGAGCCCCATGTTAGATGGAGGCCTTTGATGAAGCGACTGCGATTTGGCGTTGCGCTCGTGTATCTGATGCTCACGGCCGTGTCGGTCGTGCACACGCAAGACAAGCCACCCACCTCTGATTCCGACATCATCACGATCGATGGTGCGAAGAATCCCGAACTGATCCCGAACTGGGCCGCCTGGCTCGAAGCGTTTCGGTTCATGGCGGCACCAGCTGCTCCGGTCGAGCCGATTCCGACGACGATCTATCTCGCCACGTCCAGGGAACAGCGCGCGCTGATTCGCAAGGAGGCGATGTTCGTCATCGCGCAGGAGCGGGAGCTTGGACAACGTGCATTGAAGCTTCAGGACGGCCTCACGGCCGAAAACGTGCCCGAGCGAAGTGACCAGGCCGACGTCCTTGAACTGAAGCGTCGGCAGGCAGCGCTCGATGCCCGAGATCGGCTGCTCGCCAAGCTGCCAGTCGAGGGACAGATTGCCGTCCGCGAGTTCGCAGAACACGTGCGGAAGGGCTACAAGGCCACGATGGTGAAATCCAAGTTGGCGCAGTTCCTGTTGCCGGAATAGAGCGTGGGTCGGGAGGAGTGGGAATCATGAGACGGCGAATAGGGTTTGTGTGTCTGGCGGCGCTCTTCATAGCTGCGCCGGCCTATCCGCAGAATGTCAGCATCCCCTGCGGCGGCCTGGTGCAGACACCGAATGCGAGTACACAAGTGGGCACGAATCTCTGGGTGCAGTACACGGTTGGTACGACCGTGCCATTCAATATGTGTGTTGTGGGCGTCATGGTCGATGCGCACGTCGCGGGGCGGCCCGGTTCAGCATTGCACGCGGATGGTTTCTGGTCGGCAATGGCGCAGCGTCAAGTGCCGGTGGATTTTCCAGGACCGTGGGTGACGCTGGGTGCGCATGCGTTCTGGCTGTTCGGCATCCCCTTGCCCATCTTGATTCCTGCCGGTCTCACTCAAAGCACGGCCATCGTCGGTGCATACCGATCGCCGGCCGAGGAGTGTGCGGACCTCGGGTTCGATTATTACTGGAACGGCGGGCAGTGCGTGTTTACGCCCGGAAGTCCCATCATCATCGACACATCGGGCAACGGCTATCACCTGACGAGCGTGGAGGACGGCGTCCTGTTCGATCTCGACGGCGACGGACAGGCGGAGCGGGTCTCGTGGACACGTCCGGGCGCGGACAACGCGTTCCTGGCGTTCGATCGCAACGGCAACGGCAAGATAGATGATGGGACGGAGTTGTTTGGGTCGTACACGCCGGCGTATCCGACCGGAGATCGGCAGATCACGGCGCCAAATGGCTTCGAGGCGTTGCGCTTTGCGGAGAGTCCATCCTACGGTGCGACAACAGTGGCGGATGGAATCATCGACGCCCGCGATGGTGTCTTCAGTCGACTGCTGTTATGGACCGACCGAAACCACAACGGGATCTCCGAAGCAGATGAACTGCAGCATCTGTTCGATGCGGGAATCGTGGCGATCCGCACGGACTACAAGAGCTCGAAGCGAGTCGATCGGTTTGGGAACGAGTTCCGGCAGGTGGGCCGGCTGACGTGGGCGAACGGCGAGAACACGAACGTCTACGACGTCTGGTTGAACTTCGGCCGCTGACGGAACGCACGGGGAGCCGCCCGGATCCCTCTGTGGCCATAATCCCTCCGCCTTCATGTAGGCCGGGTCTTCAGACCCGGCCTTCATGTTCAGACCCGCTTCAACGTGTTCAGATCCGGCGTCAATGTCTTCAGACCCGGCCGTGTCGACCCAGGCGTGCAGCGGCCGCGCTCGCGCCTGACCCCGCTACGCCCGTTGCCATCTGTCTCCTGCGGTCTCCCCGCGAATGTGCGCGATTTGTCAACTGCGGTTGTCGTCAGCAGCCGCCGCGCCAGTTGTCATTGGCGTCTCGCGTTAGTCATGGCGCCGCACGTTGCGCGCTGCCCGTCACTTCCGGAGTCATGGCGTTGCGCTCGCTGGACGGTCCGTCGATTGCGATGAGGTCCGGCGGCCCCGATCGAGTTCGTTGTCAGGGTGGCCCGACCCTCTCGGCACCTTGTGCGGAGCGCACCGACGGGGCCACTTAACGAAAATTCAACTCACAGGCCACGGAGAAAATCCAACCGGTTATAAGACTCTGTGGAACAAACGCGCGAAAACGTGTTTTCCTGACAAGAACGCGTTTGTTCTACTAGATCGGCGGGCCCACGGGGCCCGCCGCTAGCGCGGATGCGCCACGGGTTTGGTTGCGGCGCAGCCGCGCTGTGGCCTCCGTGGCCTCTGAGTGAATTCGCTCGGTGGCCTTTACTCTCTGCCGACGCCCAACGCGTCCGCCACGCGGTGGATGTAGTTGAACCACGACGCGATGAGCGTGATCTGGAGGATGCCGCGATCGTCAAACCCGACGCGCGGAGCCTGTCGTTGGATGCGGGTCGCATCGCGCGTTATCTGCTCCACATATTCGAGCGTCACGGCCCGGCACCTGGAACGTGGCCTCGCGGCGCTCAAGCACGAACACCGCTCCAACCGTCAGCGCGATGAATGCGACCGTGAGTGAAAGACGTCGAGATCGAACCGCGCCAGCACGCGCTGCCACTCGCCGCCGGCGCGGATGGTATGGGCGCCGCGAACAAGCGTCGCGTTGTTGCTCAACTGGAACCGCTCCTGCCGGGTGCCCTGCGGCACTCGGAAGGACGTACCGTCCGCAAGGCTGGGGAAGGTGAGCTGAGGTAACGGTGTGACCGGCTCGATGCGATTGCGGAACGTGCTGTACGAGGCCGACAACGCGTTCACGACCGTCGGGGAGAAGATGCGCGTCCACGATCCGACGAGCGATTGATAGCGGTTCCTGCTCGCCTGGCGAAAGGAGGCGGAGCCGATCGCGCGATCGAGCGTGCTCGCACCGGTGTCGTCGGCGCGCTCTCCTCCATGGCGCATCATCAGCGAGTCAGCGTCCCGCGGATGCCCGTCGATGCGCGCTGAGCCGAGCAGATCGTCGAGCGGCGCCGGTGCGAATCCACGGCGGATCGTGCGCGTTGCGACATCGCGCGATCCAACCAACACCGCACCGTCCTGGTTGCGATATTCGAGGGCGCCGAACCAGAACACCCGCTGCGCCGTCACGAGGCCACCAATGGCCGCGGCGAACTGCTGTCGATCGAACGGGGGCTTGTCGCCGAAGGATCGGTCGTAGGTCGCCGGCAGCGATTGCCAGGCGCTGTCGCGCGCGAAGAAAGATCCGGATCCCCGCAGCGAGTCGCTGCCCGAATTGGTCACGACGTTGATGGTCGAGGACGCCGACCGGCCCGACTCCGCGGTGAAGCGATCGGTCGCGATCTGAAACTCCTGCACCGCCTCCTGCGTCACGTTCTGCAACGGTCCACCCACCACATCGTCATTGTTGTCTGCGCCGTCGATCGTCATGATGTCCACCGTGCCGGGCGCCAGGTTCGGCACAACGAAGGTGCCGTCCGGCTCGGTTGTGACCCGTCTCGCCAGGGCGGAGTCGCGCGCCGTGATCGTTACGACCGCGGCAGGTACCTGCATCACCCTGCACATCGCGGACACGCCCGTTGATGGTCGCCGTCGTGGTCTGTGCTGTCGCCTCGAGGGCTGCGAGAGAGAGCCAGAGGCACACCGCGATCCGGAGCACTTGTGCCATACGTGCCATCCTTTCCCGTCGGAGTAACCGGAGGCGCGCAACATACGTCAAGCGCTCGCCGTTCTGCCATAACCTGAACCAGTTACCTCACGGACCGGAGCGCAACGCGCGTTGTCGTCCAAACGCGCTGTCCTGTCGTGTCTCGGACCGGTCCAACGCACCCGCGGTTGTCATCCTGAGGTCCCGCGTCCGGGTGTCGAGTCCCTCGGTCGCGCCGGACTGTTCTTCAACACTCGTGCAGTCAGCGACTTCCGCAGCCCGCAATCGACGCAACCATCGCGGCAGTCTCCTTGCCCTACGACGGGCGGCGGCGTTGTGCCATCACCTTTCATGTGGAGAATCGATATGCGTCTATTGTTCGTTGTTCTCGGATTTCTCGCGATTGCGGTCGCCGTCCCTGCGGCCCAGAAAGCATCAGCTCCCAAGAGCGCTGCGGCGGCGACGGCCGCCGCGCCCGTCAATCTGAATACCGCGACGGCGGCGCAGCTCGAATCGCTGCCCGGCATCGGACCGAGCGCCGCGCAGCGGATCCTCGAGTACCGTCAGAAGAACGGCAGCTTCAAAAAGATTGAGGACCTGATGAACGTCAAGGGGATCGGGGAGAAGAGTTTCCTGAAATTGAAGCCGCTCATCACGGTGGCGGTCGACAAAGGTGAGCGCGCGGGCGGCGCGCGGTAGGCGCGCCCGCAACGCAGGTGGATTCTCCATGGTCGAACTGATGCTCGCGGTCTCTATCGCGGGCACCGTAACGGCCATCGCCGTGCCGCAGGCGGTGCACGCGCTCGACGAGTACCGCACGCGCGCGGCTGCTCACTATCTCGCGATGCGTTTGGCGGACGCGCGCATCGGGGCGATCAAACGCTCGACGTATGTCGGGTTGCGCTTCGATGCTGTAGGCGCCGACTACCGCTTCACCGGCGTGGCGGATGGCAACGGCAACGGCCTTCGCACGACCGACGTGCAGCGCGGCGACGATCCCGTCATCGCGGCACCCGACATGCTTGCGTGGCATTTCACTGGTGTCACGTTCGGCATTCTTGCGGGACTACCCGATGCCGATGGCGACCCGGCGGGCACGAGTGATGGTGTTCGCGTGGGCTCATCACGCCTGCTCTCGATGAACCCGAATGGATCGTCCTCGTCAGGAACGCTGTACGTGCACGGTCGCGGGCGCGTCCAATACGCGGTACGCGTGCTCGGTGCCACGGGGCGCGTCCGCGTCGTGCGGTACGACGATGGCCGGCGCGCGTGGGTGGAGCTATGAGTCACGCCGCGAGATTTAGCCCGATTGCCGCAGCAGGCCGTCCGCCAGGACAAAACGAGCGCCGCGGTGATCCCCGATTGTCAGGACCTCGTGTTCGTTCGATTACGGCGCGGGTCCGCGGCGGCCACGACATCGCGGTCGTCGATCTCAGTACATCGGGTGCGCTCATCGAAGGATCGCGCCCGCTTCGGCCAGGTGGGCGCGTCGAAGTGCATCTGGCGTTCGACAGTCAGCGCGTGATCCTGCCGGCGCGGGTGGAGCGCTGTCTGGTCGCGGCAATTGATGCTGACCGGGGGATCACGTATCACGCGGCGTTGTCGTTCGAGCGTCGATTCGACTGGCTATGTGAAGAGGAAACCCGGGCCGTGTCGAGTCTGCACGAGGGTTGCTCCCCGTGAGAGGGCGGGCCGTGCAGCGGATACCCTGCGTTGCAACGCGTTCGGATGGTGAGGCACCGGAGCATTGGAATGCTTAAGAAATTTACGCGCGCACCCGTGGCACCAGGTTTGTGTCCGTCGGGAGCCACGGGATTGAGTGAAACGATGACCTGCGCGTGGCGGCGGGTTGCTGACAGGCGCCGAGGCGTGGCCTCGCTGATATCGGCGTTGGCTGCCGCCCTGCCGATGACTCGCGAGCCCCGCGTTCTGCGCCAGCGGTTCGAAGAAGAGCTGCGCGATCGCGTGCGCGCGCGTGCGGTCGATTTGCGCGACTCAACTTCGTCGGCAACAGCGCCCGCCGGCGCGCTGACCATAGATGTGGTCGCGGGCCCGTTCACGTTGGGCGCGATCGACGCCGTCTTCGACGAAGCGACCTCGCTCGACGAGTGGGACCTGCAGCTGCTCGAGTCGGCGCGACAACTTGCGGCGATCGTACTGCTGCTCGAACGCGCGCAGCGCGCCGGATTCTGCACGGTGCCGCGGACGCGTCCGGACGGCGCGGCGCCGATCATCGGCTCCAGCCCGGGTATGCGCGCCGTGCGCGAGCGGATGGAACGGATCGCACTCACCGACTTCACCGTTCTCATCGAGGGTCTGATAGGACGCTAGTAGAAGTCGGAAGCTGGCCTGAAATCAGCGCCGCGAAATCCGTGGTCCCATCCGCGCGCAGGAACGGACGCGAGCCTTCCTGTTGCACCGGATGCAGGGTGAACGAGACACCCATCTGACGGAATACGATCTTGGTTCGCTCCGGCGTTTCGGCCAGGAGGCCAGCGGTGTCCTCGAGCTGTTGGCGGACCCAACTCGGAATCACGGCGAGCTTGTCGTTTAACGCCTCGTCTAAGGCCGCTAGCTCGGTCTGTAGGCGCGCGATCTCCGCCTCGCGGCCTGAGATGGCCTGCAGCACCGTCGGTGCGCTAGAACCGGCTTCTATCGCGTTTATCAGGTGCTCTAGTTTGCGGCGTGTGGCTGCGAGCGCGTCCTCGATCTGCTCCAGGCGCTTCGGCCGCTGATCGATCACGGCATTGAGCGCCGCGGCGAGAGCGTCGGTCACGTACCGGACTGTCTTAGGGCGAAGTAGTTCCGCACGCAGGCCGGCGACTAACGTAGCGTCTGCGACCTTGGCGCGGATAGTCAGGCGGTTCGAGCAGACCGTGGTCCCGTCTTTCCACGAGCGCGGGCACCCGTACCGTGGACTGCCATACCCGCCTGTGACGACACTCGCAGCTCCGCCGCACACGCCACAGCGCAGAAAGCCAGCGAACAGGTGCCGGGAGTGCATCGCCGCATTCTTACCGCGCACGAGAACACGCCCATCCTTCAGCCCGAAAGTCGCTCTAACCTCGTCCTGACGTGCGCGCACGCGCCGCCAGAGTTCATCCGACACAATCCGAAGATCGGGACGTTCCTGTATGCGCCACTGCTCACGCGGAATCGGACGCGCCACCTTCTGGTTCGTGCCGGGGCGCCGCTCATGAGTGCGCTGTCCCCAAATCATGCGGCCAAGATACCGCTCGTTTGATAGCAGGCGCTTAACGGTGCTCAGCTTCCATCGGCGCCCCTGCGGTCCCTTAATGGCCTCAGCATTGAGACGCGCAGTGATGCGATCGCCGCCGTTGCCCTCCGCGTACCACTCAAAGATGCTGCGAACGATCGCGGCTTCGGCTTCAACAATCTCGGTCCTGTATCCAGCAATGGCAGGATGCCCGCCAGGCTCTGTGCGGCCGGAGGGGTCCGCAACCGGCACCGTGCGATACCCGAACGGATGCCGGCCGCCTGTGGCGAAGCCTCGCGCCTGCTGTCCCTCAAGTCCGCGCTTTATCTTCTTCGCGGCTTCTTTTAAATACAGCGAATCGACCATTCCGTGAACGGCGACTAGTGTCTCAGCCTGCTCGTCTGCGGAATCGATATGCTGAGAGATGTAGACGACGCGCACGCCAAAGAACTTGAGCGTTTGCAGCGTCCTGATCGCGTCGGCAATGTCACGCGCCACACGCGAGCTGTCATCGACCAGGAGCACATCGAAGGGGAGTGGACGCCGGGCCGCTGCGGACAGGAGCGCTTGCAGACCGGGGCGCCCGTCGATGCTGGCGCCGCTGATGCCCGCGTCGGTGTAGATCTGCGACCCGTCGATCGTCCAGGCGTGATCGTCCGCGTAGCGCCGCGCGACGCGTATCTGATCCTCGATCGAGGTCGCGCGCTGCAGGTCGGATGAATACCGGGCGTAGATGGCGACGCGCATCGTCAGGTCGTCGCCACGGATTGTATCTGCGATGCGTCTCGAACACCCACTGGCTCGGCTGACGCGTCCCGCTGCGCAAGCAACCGCTCCAGCAACGCCGGGACGATGAGCTCGTCGATGATCCGCCGCACGTGTGGGTCTATCGAAGATATTGCGGGTCTCACCTACTCAACGCCTCCGCACAACACGCAGTATTTCCAGAGGCTGCGGGATTCGCGGCGCCTCTACAACGTACGCGCCACACTTGGGCTTCTTCAGGTCTCTGAGCCTGGCGCTGATGCTCGCCTCGCCATCGGTTGAACGCCCGCTTCCCGGCGGGCGTTTCTATTTGGCACGCCATTGCGCGAACTGCTCAACATCGCGCCGCGCAAACAGTCGCGTCCCGCTGGCAGTACGAAGCGATCGCAGCCGGCCACAGTCCGACCACAAACGCACGGTAACGGCGCTTACATCGAACCGGCGCGCGACGTCGCCGGTCAGCATGTACTCGTCTAGATCGGAGAGATTGTCGTTACCTACTTGCGTACGGTGCATACGCAAAACACTAACGCGGTTGTGTTAAGCGGAGGGCTACGTAATTCGGCGCTTCGTGGAGGGCAATTTCGCCGCAGTTACACGCCGGCGTTTCGGCCGAGGGAATCTCGCGGCAGTGTTCTGGAGCAACTCTTTCACGCCGTCATTGTCGAACGCGTACCTGACGGAGCGTTGAACGTCCGCCTCTGGCATGCCGCTGTAGTACTCAACTAAACTCAAAACCCGAGCGAACGTACCTTCCTTCGATTTGGTGATCGGCACTTCCGCATGCAGCATGTGAATAGCGACCCAGGACGCCAAATGGATGCGACGTCTGCCTGAAGGGCGTCCCCTCTTCCGGCTGTCTCGTTGGGCGAGGTCGTGCCACCGCTCAGCGGCGGCGGCGAGATCCATCAGGACCTTGTGCGCGTAAACCGCAGGAGGCCAAGAGGTGAGGTCGGCGAGGGAGGACGCTGCGGCACGAGCCTCAGGTGTCCAGTTGAATTCAAGATACCCGCGCTCCCGAGTTTCCCAGAATTGAGGCTCGGTCTTCTTGAGGATCTCCGCCAGGTCCCGAGCTTTGTCTGCAATAGTCCTCGCGGTCTGCACCTGAACAACTGATGTATCGTACCAACGATCTACGAGATCCTGTTCCGGCAGCTCTCTAATATCTCGCGTGGTCTTCCACAGCACTTCCTGCAGAGCGCGCGCTGATTCGCTGTACGGACCAAGCGCGTCTTCTAACAGGCTAAAGAACTCTGCGGGATCATCTCTCGCGTCGAGAGGACCCGGTGTCGATTCTTCTCGAGGACGTGCCATCGCGCGCTTCGCCTGCAGGGGACCCTGGAATTTGAGGAGCCGCAGCCGGCAGGGTTTCGGTTTTCGCGCTGGGTCCTGACTCCAGTGCTATGCGGCCGTACCAAGTGTACGCGACCGATTGCCCGTCAGTGAATCACTTCCCGCGCCTGATCGACAATTGTCCGTAGCAGCCGATCAACGGCAGGCTCGAAACGCAACCGAGCACCCTGCTGGTGCCTGAACAGCCACTAGGTGTTGAGCTACCTTCGCGTCGAAATACCACGTTCCCGTTTTTGAGGGCGACTTGGGCAACAATCCATCCAACATTCAGCCAAGCACGCGATTGCCGTGACTTCGAGGAGAGATCGTTCGCCCACCACTCTCGGTATGTGCGGGCAGAAGCCGGCAAGGGCCCAATCACCTTCTCAAGCATGTCGAAGGTTGTAGACACCTCATCGCCGGGCTGCTGTAAGAGAAATTCCGAGAGGGTGTCGTACTTGCTCACGCCTTCACTTCCAGCGCAGCGGCATCTCGTAGTACCGTGGCGATGCGTCAGGGTTCAGACCCCGCACCTTCAGGTGCATGTGAGGCGACGAAAGTTTGATCGGACCTTCTGAGTGCTTCCGTCGAATCAGCTCCGCGGCCTCCTCGCGGCTGATCTCCGCGTAATCGGCGAGCGACTCGACGGTGTCCACGAACGCATCAAGATCGTCGTCCCACGGATTTAGCCTGGCGGGTGAGCAGTAACAGAACCCTTCGTCGCCTTCGCGCTCGATCGGGCCTTCGACTTCATAGAGAATCTCCCCAGATTCAGCCGGATCCCGCAGGTCAGCAGCCGTCAAACGAATTCGCATTCGCGTCCTCCAGCAAGGTCATCCAATCGGGGCAATCATCATACCCGCAGCCTGCGAATTCTAGCTGATCGGGCGCGTCTGACGGGCGTCGAGCGCTGATCTGTTCGCCGATTTGCGCAGTGAGACTGCGAAGACCGACGCCAAAATTGCTAGGGGACCTATCGAAACTCGTTGGCTTCGCCCCGATTCACGTTGCGCGCAAAACCCGTCGCGAATCGATTGTCCAAACGGTGTCCAATCCCGTTGGGGAACCGAACCCGTGACCGGCGCGGGGCCGACGGCGATCGCGGACGTTGAACGATTGTGCCCCGCGCGGGGCCTTCTGCAGCATCGCCTCGTGCGTCTTCTCCCCAATGGCGCGGCGGAACTCCGCGTTGAACTCCGCCTCAAGATAGCCGGCCACGTTCGACTTGAAGTCGCCGTAGGTGAACCGCTCGCGCTTCGCGTAAAACCAGACCTGCGCGCCAGCCTTGGCGATCGACTTCAGCTCCACCAGCGCCTCGGCCCCGTCTCGGCGAGACAGTCGGTCGCTCTTCTGCATGATGAGCACCTGGAACGGCGCATCACCCGAGCGAAGCAACTGCAGCAGCCGCTGCTTCGCGCGCAGCTTCTGCACCTCCGCGCCCGACACGGCATCGTCGGCGTAAACCTGCACGTCGAGGACCGTCCAGCCCTTCTCGGCGGCGAACGCGCGGGCGTTCTCGATCTGCCGCGTGACGGACTTCTCCTCGTCGTTCCGTCCGAATTGCGCCGTGCTCTTGCGGGCCTAAATGGCGGCGATCACGGCTGAACCCTCACGGCTTCGTCCAGATGTCCTGCGGCAGCTTCCTGGATCGCCGCCTGCGGTGTCGACGCGTGGATGGTGCCGACCAGTCGATAGCCGCGTGCGGCAAGTCTCTGCGCGCGCCATCGATTCCCGCGCACCCCGGGAACGAGCGTCAATCCGAGCCAGGCCGCCACCATCACCGCTTGGGCGGCGAGTTGCACGACCGGGTCCGGTGCGGTCTCCACGGCAATTTCAACCACCCTCAGCGCGATCGTTACGGCCCAGAACGCCGCTGTCTGGCGCCAGAGCCGCATCCACAAGAGCCACAAGCCGCTGAGGAAAAACGCGGGCCACGAGAATCCTGTTTTGATGGCTGCATAGCCCCGCAGCCGATGGACAAAGACTTGGAAGGGCCGCACCCGCCACTTCCGCAGCGTCCGCACCATTCCTGGGAGGGCCAGGAGAATCACGAGCGTGGCGCCGGCCAGCGTCACATAATTGGAGGCGGTGAACGAGTCTTTCCGCAGCAGCAGCCACACCAGGCCCCCGACGCCTAAAAGGATCTTCGCCACCGGGGCAACATCGTCGTCGTCGAAATCGGGCACTTTCATGGCCGTCATCGTCATCCTCGCCATCTCCACCTGCGACATGGCGCAGTCTACTCCGATCCGTGGCTGTCCTCCTGTGGCCGGCGCGCGAGGTTCGCGCAGTATTGATAGCGCCACCGCGTCCCAGGTCGCGTCGTGTAGCCGAGCCGATTCAATTCATCGGCGACCTTTGCGCGACGGAGCGGCAGTCAGTGCAGTACCTCGGGCACACGTTCTTCTACTGCCTTGACTTCGCGCGCGGTCGCCGCGGCGATCTCGCCGCTGTCGAAGCCGCGCACCCGGCGCAACTTGCCGGCCTGACATGGACGCTGCCCTGTCAGGTGGGCAACTGGGGGTTCGGGCGACTCAGGTTTGGCCGGCGCGTCTCCACGGTGGGCTGCTCGACCGGAAATCAGCTCTCCGCCCCGCAAGCGCCGGCGTCGGGAACAGTCATGGAGGGCCCTGATCTTTCGTTGCGTGCTAGCACGTATTTGTGTATGCTTGCCTGCATGCATAACAAGACAGTTTCGGCGATTGCCGCAGAAGGTGGAAAGGCTCGCGCTGCGGCACTTTCGTCAGACCAGCGACGGGAGATCGCCAGGTTCGCAGCACAGCAACGATGGGCTGCTCACGAAACGGTGCTTCCGAAAGAAACGCATACAGGCACGCTCGAAATCGGCGACATTCAGATTCCCTGTGCGGTTCTCGACAACGGCATCCGGGTGTTTTCAACGCGCGGGGTCACGCGAGCAGTTGGGGGCGGCAAAACCGGTACAGGAGGCGGGGTTGATGGCGCGCCGCGGCTGCCGCCATTTCTCGGCACCAGTGGCGTGAAGTCCTTCATCAGGCCCGAGTTGATGGCGCGCCTGATCTCCCCCGTGCAGTACAAGCCAAAGCATGGCGGCAGAAGCGCCTTCGGGTATGAGGCGACGCTCCTGCCGACGATCTGCGAGGTTCTCATCGACGCGGATCGGGCCGGATACCTCAAGTCCAATCAGAAACATCTCGCCCGCCGCGCGGATACGCTACTTCGCGGATTCGCGCGCGTCGGCATCATCGCTCTCGTAGACGAGGCGACGGGATATCAAGCCGAACGCGCGCGGGATGAACTCAACAAGATTCTTGAGGCGTACATCTCGAAGGAGTTGCTGCCTTGGACCCAGCGATTTCCGGATGAGTTCTTTCGCCAGATCTACCGTCTGCATAACTGGGAGTTCAAGGCCGGGACGCTGCGCGGGCCGCGCTACGTCGGAAAATTGATCAACAAGCTGATTTACAAACCGCTGCCGCCGGGTGTCCTCGAAGAATTGAAGCGGCTGAATCCGCCGAACGAAAAGGGTTACCGCCGCTACAAGCACCACCAGTTTCTAACCGAGGAGATCGGCGAACCCCACCTTGAAAAACAGGTTATTGAAGTGACGGCGCTCATGCGGGTCAGCGACGATAAAAACACGTTCGAAAAACTGTTCCAGAAGGCGTTCCCGTCGAAGGATGGATTCCAGCTGGAACTGTTGCCAGATCCCGAGAGCGAAACCTGACCGCCGCCGGCCCGCGCGGATCGGATCCGCGAGGGCTTCGCCGCGGTGCCCGTCGCAAGCGCCATCGTGGTCGTGATGATCGTCGCCGGGCAGGGAGCGCATCTGTGGCGCGCGCTGTTCATCGCGATGGCGCTCGTTTACGGGTGGCGATGGGTCCAAGAGAGCCGTAGAGTCAAAACCGCGACCGGTCGCGTAGTCAGCAGCAGCACGCGTCGGAAGAGACCACTGATCAATGATGGCAGCTCCGCCCGTTAGGACAAAGGTGCTACTTGGATGGTTCGATCGAGACAGCGCGATCCGTCTTCTAACGACGGAGCGCGTTCTGCCGATTACGGAAGCGGAGGCGGAGGCGGCATGGAACACCTATCGCACACGAGTGGAGGCTCTCCCCGACCGGCCGCGGCAGTTGCCGACGGAATACCCGTTGAGCAGGTTCGAGCGCGAGCACGCGAAGGCTTTCCTGCGCAAAGCCAGACGTATCGAACGGAACATGGACCGGATCATCAAAGTTGATCTGATGGACCTCGCGGTACACCAATACCTTGTACTGGACGAACACAGCGATTCATACGCGCAGAAAATTGTGAGCGGGAATGGGTGGCGGAAGCACTGCCTCGAACCGTCGCCGCCGCCACGCACATTGCAGACACGACAAGTCCCACCGAATACGATCGTGTGGGAACTCCCGCATGCCGAATTCGAGCCCGTGCTCGTTCAAGCACCGACTGGATCACAGATTGGGATTCGCGAGTTTCCGAAGTGGGTTACCGTGACGCCGTGCGACGGGCGCTTGATGCTCTGGGCCGGATATCACCGCTCACATGCGCGGATGAAGATCTCGACGCCTGGACCCGACGGCGCTGCCGAACGAGCTGTACCGGTTGTTCTGGTCTCGAAAGTTGAAGGGCCGCTGAGTGCGGATGCGCTCACGCGCGCGAGCGGTCTGCGCCCTCCCTTGCTCCGAGATTTCTTTGATGAGCGCTTCTTCTGCATTGAAGATCTCCGCAGACGGCGGTATGAGATTCGCGCGACGTTTAATGGTACGCAGGCAACCGTGACAGGCGTTCAGCACATCTACGCGTAACAGCAGGCGCGATTGCGAACGGTAACCCGGGCCGCCGCTGTCGTCAAGACGCAAATGCCATGCCTTGCGCGTCTTGGGCGTAGGCGGCTGAACAACGGTCATCCAGTCATTACGGTTCTGTCCCACGGTAAGCTGACATTGTACAGCCTTTCACGAACTCACCGATGGAAGCCGCCAGCGCTCGAGAGTATGTCCGCACATGGTCGAATTCCAGTCATTCCGAGCCGGGCCTGCGACCGCCCACGAACGCTCGTAAAACCGCGGCGAAAGGCTCGCGCTCGACGCCCACGATTGTGAACCCCCGGCGGCGACACGCTCGGACCAGCCCCATACCGTTCGGTCGAGCCGCATTCAGGATCTGATTCTTCATTGTGACCGGCGCACTGGGTCATTCGCCGCGTCGCACGCTGCGATTGTCTCGCCGAGCACGGAACGCCCGGGCGCGCGTCTTCGCGTGCTGTCTTACTCCAGTGGAGAGCCCGGCCCGGCTCCCTAATCGCGCGCCAAGACTCGCATTTCGTACAGCCGCCATTTGGGGGACACTTCGGCATCTGCGTAAGCCTGCGCCAAAGCGAGAGTGCGGATCTGGGTGCGCAGCGCGGAGGACCTGCCGGTAGAAGCTGCTTCGGCCGAGAACTTGTCCGGCTCCCACTGGAAGACAGTGCCCGTCCAACCGTTGACGTGCGTGCGCGTCCAGATGCCGATAGGGTCGGGCCCGTTCATTCGTTGGTCCAATCCCTTCGCGAATTGCAGTGACTTCCTAGAACAGCTGCGTGGGAAGTCCAAGCGCGTGCAGGACGGTGATGACCGTCAATGTCCACAGCAGGATCTGTAGCGGAATCCGAACGCCCCATTTGGGCAGAGAAGACCACATGACTGCTACTTCTCCGGCGCCAAGCGCCAGTCCTGCCCAATCCCCTCCAGCATCAACTTCGCAGCAGTAGCAGGGCCGGTGTCACCAATCGTGTTCACGAGCGTTCCGCCGAATCCGGTCTTGAGCATCTTCAGGAGCGCTGCCTTGTCTGCCGCGGTCATCGCGAGCGCGATGTGATTATCCGGGTCCGCTGGGTCGGGCACCACCGCGGATGCTACGACGACGCTCGCTGCCGTGAGCATCAACTTCGACGCCTGCTTATACATGACCGCCGCGTCGCTGATGACCGAGCGCATCCCCTTCAGGTCATCTTCGCTTGACGCGCCGTCCAGCCGCTCGTAAAGGGAGACCTGCATGTCCAGCGACTTCACCACCATTCCGAATGCGGTGACGAGGGTCTCGCTCGCCGTCTTCCGGTTCTCGTTGCGGTCTGTCGTGAAGGGCGCCAGCGAGCGCGCCGCGCTGTCGAGTTCAATCTTCCCCATCTTCAGCGCGGTCATCTTTCCGAGAATGTTTTCCGACGATTCAGCGTTGACAGCGGCAAGAGCGTCGTGCGCCTGCGATAGCGCCCGGATCACCGTCTCAACGTATTCCCGGTGACTGACGGACACCCCGGCGGATGAACCCTGAAGGGGCGACGAGAGGACCACGGTGACGAGGACCCCAACAACGATGGGCATGCAGCATGTTACCACTAGCTCTGCCGTTGGCGGCTGCGTGCGGGTGTGCGCGCCCGCATGGATATTGTGGCCGAAAAACCCGGCCGTAAGCTGACACCGGACATGGCCCCGGGTAAACTGTTCCCAATGGCCCACCAGATCCCGATGCGCCTACTGGCGACGCCCGAAGCCTTCGATCACCCGGAGTTCGTCTATGAGCCGAAGCTAGACGGCTTCCGCGCGCTCGCGTACGTGACCGGCCATCGGTGCGAGCTCGTCTCGCGGAACGGGCATCAATTCAAAGCGTGGCCGCAGCTCGCGGAGGAAATTGCGCACGCCGTGAAGGCTCACAGCGCAGTACTCGACGGCGAGATCTGCTGTCTCCAGTCCGACGGGCGGCCCAACTTCCATGCGGTGATGTTCCGTCGGGCGTGGCCGTGGTTCTACGCCTTCGACGTCCTGAGCATCAACGGCGTAGACCTGTGCGGCCTGCCGCTGCTGGAGCGGAAGCGCCACCTGCAGGCGATCATGCCAAAGATCGGCTGCCGGCTGTTGTATCTCGACCACCTGGCAGAGCGCGGCCCGCGATCTGTTCCGGGTGGCGTCTGAGCGTGACATCGAGGGGATTGTGGCGAAGTGGGCGCGCGGTACGTATCACACCGACGGGCGCGTCACGTCGTGGCTGAAGATCAAGAATCCCGAGTACTCGCAGATGCGCGATCGGCATGAGTTGTTCTCAACTCGCCAGCACGAGGACCGTCGTCGCGGCGCCGCGTGGCGTCCAGAGCTGCGGCTATGGTAGGACGCAGCATCCTCGGCCCGGCGCACTGTCCCTCTGGTTCGTCGGGATTCGGATGCGGCCACGGTTGATCGGGGTGCTGCTCGCAGATCCGGCGTCGGCGGAGAAATCGTCAATTCGCATGATGCTCCTGCCATCCCTTCCCAAGCATCGCGAGTTTCCACTGCTCCTGCGTCTCGATGAGTTCCATCTGCGAGCGGCAGACGTGGGACTTGATCAGGTCGGCACCGGCCATCAGCCGCAATTCCTACCCGAATTGATGCGACCCTCACACGTCAGTCCACGTTCGATTTAAGGGCCGTCATAATCTCGCGGTGATGCGCGGCAGCCTGCGCGATGCGCGCATAGATCGCGAGCAGACACGCCCAGGCGATGAGTGCCACGGCCATCGTGGTCGTGTTGACCATCAGCGCCGCAGCGGCCGCAACGAACAATGCCGCGACGATGAGCAGGCTCGCTCCCATGGGCACCGTCGTCGCTGACGCGGCTGCGCGATCGGCGAGCATCGCCTTTCCCGTGAGCCCACGTTGGCAGTGCGGGCAGGTTTTATCAGTGCGCGCGACTTCACGTCCACAATGCGGGCAAGGCTCGGTTGATGCCATCGCTCCCCCTTATTGGCGCGTCACGGTAGCACGCTCTCAGGGCTTCGGCCGACTGGCCGATCTGCGGCGAGCGGTCAGCCTTGCGTCTGTTGTGACCGCCTCCGTACCACCGTCTCCGTACCACCCTTTGCACAGAACACAGCTGCCTCGCTCCGTCACCGTGCCGTATCAATGGCGATGATGGGGTGCAGCTCGATGCAGTTCCTTGACCGGCCCCGCTGTCCATGGGCGAAGTCGTAAAATCCCACTCCCCTGACCCGCACAGTCGTCCCGGCCAAGCTCGTGAACCACCCCGGGTTTATCGGAGAGCTATTAGTGTGAGTTGACGATCACTTGTTGTTCTACTGAGAGTACCTCGTTCTGCAGCGTTCGAAGAAAGCTATACAG
>Ga0209686_1000541_pt1 | contig 19340 bp, 35 predicted proteins | sample GraSoiAngelo_126_FD_185883 | JGI IMG/M metagenome (GOLD analysis project Ga0209686, IMG submission 185883) | Grasslands soil microbial communities from the Angelo Coastal Reserve, California, USA - 14_0927_09_20cm (SPAdes) (version 2) | ecosystem: Environmental > Terrestrial > Soil > Grasslands ...
GGTGTAGATCGCGAGGGCAGCGAGAAGGATCAGGGTCTTCATGCTGGCTCCTGTTTGAACGGCGACGGGCGGGCTGATATGCGGGACGGATGCACATCTTCATCGCTATCCCGTCGGGCGGATTGTCACATGCCTGGTTCGCACGGTCGCTTGCCAACATGGTCGCGAGGGCGACGCGAGAGGGAGTGACCGATAGCCAAGGAAAGCTGGTTCAGCCGCTCATCACGACCCACGTTGAATTGGGCAAGCTGCCTATGGTCCGCAATAAACTGCTGCACCTCGGCATGGAATCCGGGGCCTCGCATATGCTCTGGCTCGATGATGACCACATATTCCCGGACTGGACCCTTGCCCGGCTTACCCTGGCGAACCGGGAGATCATCGGGATTAACCAGCCGTCTCGGTCACGGCCTCACGTTCCTACCGCTAGATCGGTTCAGGGCCAGCGACTTTACGGCGCCGAGGAACTGGCGAAGCAGGGCCTCATGGAACAGGTCGGCTCGATCGGGTTCGCCGTTGTCCTGATGCAGATGGGCATCATTCCGAAGCTGCAGGCCGCAGCGAATCAGCGAGGCGGCTCCCTGTTTCCCCTGTTCGACTTCACGCTAACCGATGACCCGGACATTTCCGGAGGCGAAGATGCTTTCTTCCCTGTCCATCGAGCTGGCCGGAGGCCCGGAGCGGGTCCTCACCCTCGCGGCGTTTGACGCCGCCGACACCGGCATCCGCATTCATGTCGACCACATGACATCTTGGGCAACGTGGCATATCGCTGAATTGCCGATCGGTATGCGGGAAGCCATCCATGATCGCGATATTGTCGAAGGCAAGGTTCCCGCCGCACCACAGCGCTGACCCGCATCCGGCTAGGCCTTGTGTGTGATCGCGTTCAGTTGAGGGCGGCGGGGGTCCGCGCTCGGCGGATACGAAAAAGGCCGCCCGTCAGGACAGCCTCTGGTTGGCGCAATTCACCAACATTAGGGATTCCATGCCATGCAACCGTGATTTGGTCAAGCGGTGATTTCAGCCGTAGGGAGAGCGCTCGTCAAAGCGGGTGACGGGCAGGTGCCAAGAACTGCTTCACGGTAATCATCAGCCCATCCTACCCTGCTGCCAACTCCGCCGCCACCCTCTGCGCCACAAACCTGATCTCCAGCTTCGCGATTGCCAGCGCCTTCTGCCGCGGCTCGATAGAGGTCACGATCCTGCCCTTGCGCTCACGGCGCATCTCGAGTGGGCCGGCGCGGCGGATCGCCCACTGGCTTAGCGACACGTCCTCCACGACCACGGCGCGCAATATGTCGGCCAGCGCGCCGGCTGCATGCTCGATCTGCCGCACCAGGAAGGCCGCGTTGAGATAGGTCAGCGTCGGCCCATTGCCGCCTCCGCGCTGCAGGCAAAGGCTGTCCCGCATTGGCGACCGCTCGATCAGGTCGGCATGGTGGCGATAGTGCTTGAGCGCCTTGGCCTCCTCGTCGGTGAACATGCCCTGGCACGCCAGCTGCTCGACCATGCGCCGCCGCCGGTATGCCCGGCCGATCTCGATCGACCTGCCGTTCGGCCCCTTGTCCACGATGTCGCCCAGCTCGAACGCGCCCATCTGCTCCGGCGTCGGCGCAAACTCCGGTTCAGCCGCTCCAGTACGCTTACGCCCCATCACCCTTCCCCTCCCCTGTGCTGGTGTGGTTTCATGCCGGCCGTGCGCCGCTCAAGTTCTGCGCAAGTCAGCTTCGGTGCAGGTTGCGGTGCGCAAGTTGTTCCCCTGTAAGGGGGCACTTGCGCAAAGCACCTTCGCTGCGCAGGTAGTGGGGCAGTTTGCGCAGGTCGTTTCCACTGACTTGCGCAGCCGGAAAAGGTCATTCCGTGATCCATTTTCCAACCTCCACGAACAGGAAGGATTTGCGCTGGCCTGGGTCCTCACCTTCGACCTCGCGCAGCACATCGTTCCGCAGCCATTCCTTGATGATGGCCTGCAGCTTCTTGCGCTCGCTATCGTCGTTCGGATTGAGGCCGACGACCGGCCCGACGCACTGGCCTACCCAGTTTGCCGCACGCGGGTCTTTCCTCCACCTTCCATCATGGACGGCCCGTTGCACCGCCATGGCCTTTGCCGTGGAAATGCCATCGAACAGCTCCGGCCATTTCCACGGGCACGCAACGCCGACCTGATCGCCATTGGCGAGCTCGACATTGTTCATTCGGAACCACTCCGCCTTTTCGGGCGGCGCAAGGTTCGCTTTGTCGTTCTGGGTCCTGAAATAGAAGCCGCGCTGGTCCATGGGGACGCCGGCCAGGCCTGCTTCCTCGTCGCTCATCCGGTTATAGACGATGACCGATCTTGCGGCATCCGTGAGGCTCTTGGCACCGCGGGCGGAATCGGTGTTAGTCTCGGCGCCATTGCCCTTGCGGACGTGGTGAACCAGGTTGATCGAGCAGTTACAGTCGTCGGCGATCCGCCCCCATTCCTTCGCCACCTTGTCGATCGCGGCATTGTCGTTTTCTGAGACCTCGTGGCTGGAGACGAATGGGTCGATAATCAGCACGTCAATGCCGCGATCCCTGATTTCCTTGCGGATCTGCGCGACGACCGGCGCGGCGATGGTGGCGCCGTGCTGGCTTTCGTAGGCGATGACGCAGCTCTGGTCGCGGCCGGAGTCGACGTAGAGCCGGTCCTCCAGCTCGAGCGGGCTGATCTTGAACCACTTGGCGGTCGCGTGCAGGCGCCGCTCGGTTTCCTCCGCTGGGTCCTCCAGATTGTAGAGCCAGACGCGCAAGGGGCCTTCGTGGATCGCGCGATTGTAGAGCGGGCGATCCGACGCCATGGCCAGCGCTTCGCCGATCTTGACGCTCGATTTGCCGACACCGCCGGCAGCGACATCGACGGACACGAACTTGCGCAGCAGGTGCTTGCCGTAGAGCCACTGGCGGGCCGGTATTTTCGCCTCATCTCGCCAGACGAACGGGGTGGCTTTAATCGGCGCGGCGTCGCGCACTGGCTCGCCGATGGCGCCCTCGAACATCCATTCCGGCGGCTCATCCTCGCGGAAAGGAACCACGTTGGATTGCGTTTCCGCCCTTGCGTCGGGCGCAATTGGCGCCGGAATGCGGGGCTCATAGCCGGGGAAATCTTCGCTGAACTCAGACACTGGCACCAACGCCCTCCCCCGTCTGGGCGTCTGCCGCCGCGGCCGCATCGAGGCAGGCACATGCCGCCACGAGTTTGCGCAAGGCGTCTCTGAACTCCCGGTATTTGTCTATTCGCACGCGCCGGAACGCATAGTCGCCGGCAAGGCGCTCCACATGGTCCATCACCGGCCATGCGTCCTCGCTGCAATAGCGTTTCGCGCTGGCGGCACAGTCGCGCATCAGCAGCATGGAGCAGCGGATTTCCATGTCCTCGCCGTCGCTCGCTGGCATCAGCGCGCGCACGGTGGGCTCGTAATCCTGGCGCCGGGTTCCAGAGATGGCGGCCGGGGCGTTCATTCCGTCCACCCCCTGCCGATCGGGTCCCCACTAATCGGACAGCCCACGCTGCGAAGAAACGCAGCCACGCCCCCCGGCGTCCTGCAGACGGCACAAGGCACACCGGCGCGATACAGATCGTTCAGCATGCCACGCTGCTCCCGGGTCGGCATGCCCCGGCCATCCTTCATCTCGATCACGGCGCTTCGCCCGAGCGGCCACTTGACCTCCAGATCAAGCGCCCCCGCCGTCACTCCCTGCCGCCATTTCCAAAGCTTCAAACCCGCCGACATCCTGCCGCCATTATCAACGGCGTAGACGATCAGGCCCTGCTTGCGCAGGAACGCCACGACTGCGACCTGTCGCTTGTGCTCGTCGCGCGGGTCCTTGTCCTTGGGCTCGATGAACCACGGCTCGTCAGGCGCGTCGAAATTGTCTGCGGGGAAGTTATCGCCGGGGTGCGGCGCCAGATTATCCATGGCACCTCGCCCGCAAAGCGTATTCAGCCCGACGTTCCCGCTCGGCCGCAAGCATGTCGTCAATGTCGTCAGCCTTGACCCGGTAGCAGCGCGCCAGGTCCTCGGCGGTGAAGCCAGCAAGCCGTTCGTCGCGGGCGTTCAGCAGCAGCATCTGGAGCTGCGACCGGGCCTCGGTGCGCGTGATCGTGGTGGTGTGGTGGTTCATGCCGCGATCCTTTCCCACTCGCCGGGATCGAAGCCCCTGCGCTCGGCCCGCTCGATCAATTCAGCTGCGGTCAGGACCATCGCCCCGTAGCGCCAGTGGGTCAGCAGCGCCTTATCCTCCGGGACGCCTCCCCGCTGGTTGCAGCGATAGACCGGGGCCCATTTGCGCAGATGATCGGCCGCCCTGCCTTCGAGGCTGTCGTCGCGGCGGAGCGTGTTGCAAAACGTGGGCTTCGGCCCGGCGAAGGAACGATAGGCAGCGGGACGGACCGGCCCCTTGACCGCGCGTGGCTGGCGGGGCCTGTCGCTCCACCGGCCACCCTTCGGCGGCACTACGCCGGTCAGCCTGCTCCAGCGTTTGATCGCGTCCGCCGCGCAGTCGTAAAGTTCAATAAGCTGGGCCGTGCACAGCGTGGCGGCCCGGGTCGCAAAATCCTCCGGCACCGGACGCGCGTCGTACCTGGTGCCGCGCATGGGCTGGATGCCGGCCTGTTCAAGCCAGCGCACGACGACGCGAAAGCCGGTGGAATAGTGCTTCGCGAGCGCCCGCGTGGTGGTCGTCGCAGCCCGCTCGGCAAAGTCCGCAGGCATGGGGCGGCAGACCTGTGGTGGCGGCCCGACTTTCGCGGTCGCAATGCCGGTCTCGCGCTTCCACCGACGGATGACCGCGGGCGAGGTCCGGTAATGCCTGAACAGCGCCGTTGCCGACATCGTTGGCGCGACTTGGGCGAAGTCAGCCGGGATCGCGCGGCGGTCGCTGCGCTGGCGGCGACAAGCATCACCGCCAGTTTCTTGCGATTGAGGAAATCCCCCCCGCACCGGATCAGCTCGTCTTCAGTTCAGCGAGACGATCCATGGCGGCCCCGCGCAGTTCCAGCATGTCCTCGCCGGAAAGCTGTGTTTCGTAGGTGGCGACGCGGGGGTTGATGTCGGTGAGCACGGTGCAACTGCGAATGTCCGCAAGCGCATCGGCGAGCGTGGGCTGCTCGCCGCGCTGATCGTCCGCGGGGCCTTCCTCGAAAGCCGGCGTCAGTTCGGCCTTGCGCGCGTCCAGTTCAGCCTGCAGCTGCTCGCGGAACGGGCCCATGGGCTTGCGGCGCCATGCGGTTGACAGCGCCTCGAGCGTGTCCGCGTCGGCGATTGCCTGGCGGGCATCCTCGATCGTGAAGGGCGCGGCGATCGTCTCCACAGCGGCGACGAGGGGCCGCACCGTATACGGCTTCCTCGAGCCCTTGGTCGCGGTCAGGGCCATGGTCATCGGCGCTTCGATGTGTGTCATCGCGCGGATGCGGATGCCACCGACCTCCATGCCGCCCCATTTGACGGTCGGGTCGCGGTAGAGCTGCAGCGAGCGGCCGACATATTGCTTGGCGTCCGGACCCCATGCGGCGACCAGCACTCGGGACATGGATTTGCACGGCCGGAACGCCTTGTCGCTGCCATCGAAATAGATGGAAACGGGCTGCTCCTGACCGCCCGTGATCTTCACCTCGATAATCTTGATCGTCATATCGCCGCCGATCAGATCGTCGGCGTTTATCTGGTCGGACTTCGGGACGATGACGCTGGACATGTCTTGCATTTCTTCTCTCCTCTTCAGACAAACATCTCTTGCTCGACCCGCCTCTCGGTCGGGATCATCTGCGGATCGCTGGCGACAGCGGCGTGATAGTCGGCGATGGCAGCGCTGATGCGGCTCTCAAACTTGGCTGCGGCGTCGATGATCGCTTCGTGCACCTCGGGCTTCGGGAACACGCGCATCGTGACCATGGGCAGGCCGCCGCTGTAGGAAATCAGGTCGCACCATTTGCGCCCCGTCACGAGCAGCTCGCACTGCACCTGGAGCATGTAGTCCTCCGGGATGGCGCCGCTCTCGTAATGCTCAACGATGGTCTGGATCTGGAATTTCTGCCGGCGCGACTTCGCCTCGATCAGTCCGTCCTCGCCGACCAGCCCGTCAGGTGAGCAGCCGAGCGTGAAGCCCCATTTGTCGTTCGTGATGAAGCCGCACTCGACGACCGGCGCGATGTTCTGATGATAAAGCTCGCGCGCCGTGATCTCGTCGTCATGGCCCCGCAGCATGTCGTCACCGACATAGGTGGGCTCGACGTAGCAGCTGATGCGCTGTGCGGCCATTTCCCACAGATGGGCGCGCTCCTTCACGTTCGCGGCGATCTTGAGCGTCGGCGTCAGGATCAGCTTGATCTCGCTCGCCGTCAGGAGGCCGCAGCGCATGGCGTGCCATTCCTCGGAGCCCTGGATCAGGTTCGGGTGATAGACGATGCCGCGGCGGACGGGCGTCTGCGCGTTCATGCCCGCCCTCCCATCACCCCATCCCTCTGCCTGGATCGCAGGGTTGCGGCTGCCTTGGTGCCCCGCTTCACATCTTCGCTGCGAACCTCGCGGGCTATTCTCTGTCGACGACAGCCGAGCCAGATGGAGACCGGGCGCAACAGACGGCGGATCACGGGGTCGGTGCGGATGGTGATCATGCTGCCTCCATCGCGTCGAGCATGGAGGATGCGCCGGTTTGCAGCGCGGCGATGTTCTTTACCGCCTGCACGAAATAGGACGGCTTAAGCTCGATCCCGATGCCTTTGCGGCCCATGTTGACGGCGCAATAAACCTCGCTGCCGATGCCGAGAAACGGCGTCAGCACGATGTCGTCGGGGTTGCTCCAAAGGTCGATGCACCGCTCGATCACGTCGAGCTGGAGCGGCGAGATATGAACCTCGTCCTTTTCATCCCGGCCGCCGCGATATTGCAGCGTGCGGCCCTGGCTTATGTCGGTCCAGACCGGCGAGGCGTAACGCTGCCAGACCTCGATCGAATACCAGTTCCGGCCATCGGTGGCGGTCGTATATTTGCCCATGTCGGGGCCTTCGCCTTCACCGATATAGCGATGAAAGCACCCTGCTACCGGCTCGGGATTGTCGCCCGGCTTGCGGAACGTGACGACATAATCCGCGAGCCCCTGCCCGCTGATCGTGCTGTCCTTGACGATCTGCTTGTGCAGCAGGCGAATGGATTTGGTTCGCTGCTGCGCGACAACGGGGTCTTTCCAGATGCAGACTTCGCTGTGGAAGATCCACCCGGCGTCCTCATAGGCCCGGATAACCTCGCCGCGGAAGTCTCGCATCCCGATAAAGCCGTGCCTGATCTTCGACGTGGGGAGCTGCATGACGTGGACGCTGTGGAGGCGTCCGGGCTTGGTCACGCGGAGCAATTCCTGAATGAGGAAGGCATAGTGCTCCCAGAATTGCGCCCCCTCGTTATTCGATATATCGCGGTCGAAATTGCTGAATTTGTAGAGCCCCTCGAACGGCGGCGAATGGATGCCGAAGCCCACGCTATCGCCCGGCAGCGCGCGGATGATCTCGCAACTGTCGCCCTGATAGATGGCGTAGCGGTCGGTCACGACCTGATCGACGGCGTTGATGGTCATGCGGCCTCCATGAAGGCGGGGAGCTGGATTGGCTGTTGCGGGTCGTAGTTCGGGCGATCCCGGACCATTCCGCGCACAGCCTGGGTGGAAAGGTCGGCCATGTGCATGACCATTGCCGCCGCCATGCGCTCGGCGTCGGCTTCCTTGCGCCGAATATTGGCGACGGTGGCGCCTTCGATCTCGGCCGCGATGATGTGACAGTTGACGGCCCGGGTCTGACCAAACCGCCAGAAGCGGCGAATGGCCTGATAGAATTGCTCAAAGCTGTCGTTGAGCCCGACGAAGCCGGTATCGGCGCAATGCTGCCAGTTCATGCCGAAGCCGCAGACGGCTGGCTTGGAGACAAGGACGCGCGTGCGGCCCTCGCTGAAATCGAGCAGTTTGCGCTCCTTCACATCGTCGGGGTCGGAGCCCTTCGTTTCCACGGCGCCGGGGATTGCTTTCGCCAGCGCCTCGCTTTCGGAGTTGAGGTTGCACCACCAGACGAACGGGCGATCGGTCGGCGTGACGGAAGCGGCGAGCGCAACCCTGTCCGTTACCGTCGCACGGCGGGCTGCAATGCGCTCCTGCAACGTCTCCGCCTGCATCGGGAAAAGCAGGCCAGTCTCGACATTCGGGGCGTAATCGACGCCGACGATATGCTGCGTGAAATGCAGCGGCGGAAGGTCGTAGCCATCATTCGGATAGCCGAGGTCGGAAGGCTTGCGCAGCATCACCGCCCACGACGCCATCCACTTCCAGAACTCGCTTTCCGCGTGCCCCTTGAGCCGCCATTTCTGCGTGTCGCCATTGTCGTGCGTGAAGAATGTGGCGAGCATGTCGGTGTAGGACATGATGCCCAGGAACTCAGCGTGATTGCCTAGCTCCATGAAATCGTTGGGCGCCGGCGTCGCGGTCGCGGCAAGGCGGAACGGGATCTGCTGGCAAGCCTCGATCAGCCGCGTCCGGTAGTGCCCGTCTGTGGATTTGAGGATGCTCGACTCGTCCAGAATGACGCCGCCAAAGCGCGACAGGTCGAAATGCTGGAGCTTCTGGTAATTGGTGATGTTGGTTCCGGGGCCAATGTCGGCGCCAGTGGCGACCAGGCGCGCAGCGATGCCGAACTTGTCAGCCTCGCGCTGCATCTGCGACGATACCGCCAGCGGGGCCAGATGCAGAATATCGTGTCCGGTCTGGCGGTGAACCTGCTCGGCCCATGCCAGCTCCATGAGGCTCTTGCCTAGGCCGGTGCCGGCGAACAATGCCGCTCGGCCGCGGCGCAGAGCCCAACGCACAATATCCGCCTGAAACGGAAAAAGCGCAGCCGGAAGCTCGCCAGGCTCAATGCCTGTCGGCGGGTCCGTGATCGCCTTTCGCGCGAGGAAATCGGCATAGGGCTCGCTCATCGCCTGCCCTTTCCTGCCGTCGAGAGGGGCAGCACGGTGGCGATCAAGGCGTCGGCTGCCTCGGTCGTCTCCGGTTCCTCAACGTGGTCAATCCGGTTGTCGGCAGCAGCGCGGGCGATGACGGACAGGTGGCCCATCGCGTTCGCGGTGATCTGCATGGGCTGGAGCTCGTCGGCTTCGTCCAGCGGGCGCGCCTGGTAGCCGATCAGGTTCAGAAGCTGATTGACCTGCTTCGCACCGAGGACCGCGGCGATGCTCAATCCATTGGCCAGCGAGGGGCGACGCGTTTGCGTCCGATATGATTTGATCGTATGGTGATTGACGCCGCTGTGCTCCTCCAGCCACTCGTCAGTGCGGCCCGCAGCGAGGGCCGCGCGCAAGATGGCCGCAAGCTGATCCGCGACACGATCGTCTCCGGCGCAGGGGCAATCGGGGACAGACTGTCCGGTCATCGGCGGCTACCTCCGCCGCCATGCTTGCGACCGACACACCCGCAGCCCTTGGGGCACGCGTGCACGCACCTCTCCCGTCCCGCGAGCAAGGCGGGCAGGATCGGGAGGAAGGCGAGCAGGAGGTGCATGGGTCAGGCCCGCCGCATCTTGCGGTCGATGAAGGCGCGCAATTCGGAGAGGCGGAACTGAGCGCGCAGCCGGGCGGTAGAGACGTGCAGCCAGCTTTTGGTCGGGCGGAGCGCGTCATAGCCGTCCTTGATCGGAACGCCGTCGCGCTTGTCCCGGAAGGGCATGGTGCGGCTCGGCCACTTGACCCCGTTCTTGCGGGCACGGCGGCGGCGAATGGCACGCTGGACGGACACTCAGCGGTCTCCTTGCTTGGTGGTGAGGAAAGGCATTGCCGGGCTGTCACCCTCGCCGACTGCGCGCTCGACCTGCTCGCGCGTGTCGTCGTGGCGGCGGAAGGGCTTGGCGCGGAACCAAAGCGCGGCGATGGCGATGATGGAGAGGGTGACGTAGGGCATCTATGCGGCCCTCCCGTTCCACTTGGCGGAGTCGTCGAGATGGAAACCCTTGCCGCTCAGGACGCAGCCGCCATGCTCGTCGTCGAGAGGGTGGAAGAAGTGATCCGACCGCTCGTGCATCTGCATGTCGGCGCCGCAGAACGGGCAGCCCTTGAGGTGAGGAGCACGAAAAGCCGGGCCGGGATCGGGCAGGACGACCAGCATCTAATCCCTCCCCGCCATGAAGCGGAAGGACAGCGCGAGGCCGATCAGGAACAGGGCGGCGAGGAGGATGCGCATTCAGCCCTCCTCTCGCGTGACGTATTCGCCGCACCAGTCGTCGAAGGCGGTCCACGGCCACAGTCTGCGCGGGACGTAAACGGGCTTAGCAAACGGGTCTTGGTCGCCGTCGTTCAGGTCGGTCCGGCATTGAGAATGGGGCATCGACGGAGATTGCCGGCGACAGGAGCCGTAGGGCCGATTGTCGTCGTGCTCGCGCTCGCGGCCCCAGAACCGGCACGTCTCGCACCGCCCCGTCTCTGTTTGGGGAGATGGGGTCATGGTCACGCTGCCTCGGCCCATGCCGACATGGGGATCGCGCCGTTCGTCTCGGCCTCGATCTTTTGAGCGAGCGCCAGAGATGGGCGGAAATTGCCCTTCAGCAGGTTGTGAAAGTTGCTCCGGTCATATTCGATGCGCCGGGCAAACTCGGCGGGCTTCACCGTTGAAGCGGACAGCCACGCTTTCAATCTTTCGTTCGGTGCCATAGTTCGGAGGTTGTATATGCTACAACCTGCCACGTCAAGCAGGGGTTGTGAGAATCGCCCTCCCCTCTCTGTCCTCCTTACAACATCAGGGGGAATGGCCGATCCGTCTTCATTCCGCCCGACCTTCATCCGCGCGTGGCGCGAGCATCGGAAGCTGTCGCAGGACGAACTGGCCTTCGAGGCGAACGTCGATAAGGGCAACCTGTCCAAGCTGGAGCGCGGGATTTATCCTTATCGGCAGCCTATCTTAGAGAGCATAGCAAAGGCGTTGAAGGTAAGCCCTGGTCGATTGATCGAGTCGCCGCCCGACGAATCGACGCCGCTCTGGGATGCCGTTGACCGCGCCCCGCCAGAGGTTCGCCGACAGATCGCGGCCGCCGCCGAAGCCATCCTGAACGCCTCGCGAAAAGAGTAGTCCGCACAGGGCGAAAGCATCTTTTTGCGTGCCGCGTTGTATTTTCTACAACTTGGTGCTTGCAAGTTCCGTTGTGTATGCTACAACCCGGTTCGGAAGGCACCCGCACCCTCCCGCGGATGCCATCGCCGCCGGCCTAATGCCCCGGGTCGGCGGCGAACTGGAGATGAAGCATGGCCAGTTACACCGAGGCCCAGAAGCAGATCAGCCACGTTGACCGCCTGATCGACATTGTCCGCAATGAGCTGATCCGCCGCGTCGGCAAGATCAGGTCGACGCCTCGGGCATGGCAGGCCGCGTGGGATCGGCATCCCGACTTGCGCGCATATGAGAGCGCCCTGTTCTACCAGCGCGGCGGCCTGCAGATCGTCCGCGACGCCGCTTATCGCGAAAAGCCCGTGCGCGCTCCCCGTTATCGCCCACCCGCGAAATGCCCGGCCTGCAAAGGCTCCGGCTTCGCGAAAGCCGCCTGACATGGCGCACGCCCCCATCGCCAAGGCGCTGAACCTTCTGGCCGACTACATCACCGCCGGCGGCGAGCGCGATCCCCTTCATGTTGAAATGCTCGAAGCCGCCCGCGCCGCCAACGCCAAGATCGCCCGCATGACCAGCGGCCTGAAGCGCGGCTCCAAGAAGGCCGCCTAACCCCACCCCCACCCCCTGCCCTTCGGCAGATGGATGGAAGGAGAATGTGATGCCCGCCACCACGACTGACAAGCCGAAGCGCGCCAAGAGAGCGCCCGCGTTCAAGCATGACGCGCTGGTCGTTCGCACCGTCAATCGCGACGACAAGGCGTTTGGCGGCTATCAGTGGCCCACGAAGCTCGGCGAGCTGGTCGAGTGCCCCGACTGGTCGCCTCGCGCTCGGTGTGGCAGCGGCTTCCACGGCTTGCTCGACGGGATCGGCGATTGGGGCCTGACCCATCGCGACGATGGCATGGTCTGGCAGGTGGTCGGCGTGATCCGCGACGAGTGTGTCGCGATCGACGATGCGAAGGTCAAATTCCCTCGCTGCAAGCTGCTCTATCGCGGCGACAAGAACGGTGCGCTAGGGCAGATTATTCCGGCGCTGGTCAAGGCCATTCAGGCGACGGCGGACGCGAAGGTTGCCACCGAGCGCTGCACGAATGCGGCGGCGACCGGCGACAGCGGCCATGCGGCGGCGACCGGCTACAGCGGCCATGCGGCGGCGACCGGCGACAGCGGCCATGCGGCGGCGACCGGCTACAGCGGCCATGCGGCGGCGACCGGCTACAGCGGCCATGCGGCGGCGACCGGCGACAGCGCGATTGCCGCCTCACTTGGTCCCGCCGGCACCGCCACGGCGGGCAAGTCCGGCGCGATCATGCTCGCCTATTTCGACACCGCCGAATGGCCTTACGTCCTGAAGCACGTCGGCGCCTTCATGGTCGGCCAGGACGGGATCGAGCCGGGCAAGACGTATCGCCTCGGGGCGGACGGAAAGCCGGTGCAGGCCTAGCCATGTCCCTCACCGACCTCCACCGCGCAGATCCCCGGGACATCGCAGCAGCAACCGGGCTGGTCGACTACGCGCTCGACCGGGACAACGCGAGCGAGACCTATCGCTCCCTCAATCGGGACCGGATGATCCGGGGCGAGATCGAGTTCGCGAGGTTCGCGCGGGAGACGAAGGAATCCCGCGAGGCACGGCGCCAGCCTGCACCTCGGAGGGCGGCGTGAAGCCCCTCCCAAGCGATCCGATGGCCCTGCAGGCGCGCATCTTCGACACGCTGCTGGCCGACATTGCCGATCGCGATCAGCCAGGCTTCGCGCGCCTCGATGCGCTGCGGGCTGTGATGGTGGCGACCAGTGATGAGCCCCATCCATCGGCGGGCTGCCTGAAGAACGAGGAGTGAATGAGGATGCCTATGCACAACGGCGAAACGGTTGGCGACATGATCGTGCGGACCCGGCGCGAGGCGATGACCAACGATCCCGCGAAAGCCGCCGAGATCGGCAGGCGGTTCACGCCGCGCACCATTCACTATCAGTCGTGGCCGCCGACCGAACGCGAACTCAACGCCCTCACCCAGCCGGCCCTGACCGGGAGGGTGGGATGAGCGAGCGTGTCAGCATCGGCGGAGCGACGCTCTATCTCGGCCGCTGCGAGGAAATTCTGCCCACCTTGCCGGATGGGCTGTGCGACATCGCCTTCACATCTCCGCCCTACAACCTTGGCGAGGGCATGGAGGACAAAGGCGGTCTTCGCGTCGGTCACGGCGGCAGCAAGTGGGGCAGCCGCAAGCTCCGCGACGGCTACGGCACCCACAGCGACGACATGCCCTATCCCGAATATGTCGAGTGGCAGCGTCGCGTCCTGAACGAGCTTTGGTGCGTCACCAGCGGCGCGATCTTCTATAACCACAAGCCGCGCACGGTTAAACGGGCGGCTCGTCTCCCACTATTCGTCGATCTGCCCCTGCGCCAGATCATCACATGGGACCGCGGCTCGGGGTTCAACTGCATGGCCGGCGCCTACATGCCGGTCAGCGAATGGATCGTCCTTTACGCCAAGCCGGGCTGGTCGCTGCGTGACAAGTCGGCAAGTGCAGTCGGTGACATCTGGCGCATCCCGGCGACGGCCGACCCCGAGCACCCCGCCAGCTTTCCGGAAGCGCTACCTGCCCGCGCAATCGAGACGAGCGGCGCCACCAGCTTGATCGACCCGTTCATGGGCGCGGGCACCGCCGGCGTAGCAGCTGCGAAGGCGGGCATCCCGTTCGTCGGCATCGAGTGCGACCCCAAGCATTTCGCCACCGCCTGCCGGCGGATCGAAGACGCCCAGCGCCAAGGCTCGCTGTTCGGAGAGGCCGCATGACGCGCCTCCACCCCTTCCTCACCCGCCTCGTGACCCCGGTCCCTTGCAGGATCAACAGCTGGTGCGTCGTGATCGCAGCGCCGATGGTGGCGTTTATCGTGATCGCAGCGGCGACGGTGTGGTGGTCGTGACATGGCTGTACGCTCCCGAAACATCATATCCCTCTGTGCCGGCGTCGGCGGGCTCGAACTTGGCATCGCCCTTGCCCTGCACTGCCGGGGAGAGGCTGCACGAGGCATCTGCTACGTGGAGAGAGAAGCACCTGCCGCCGCCAGCCTGGTCGCGTCGATGGAAGCAGGGTGGCTTCATCCGGCTCCTGTCTGGTCCGACCTTGCCACCTTCGACGCTCGACCGTGGTGTGGCCTCGTTCATATCCTCGCTTCGGGAGATCCCTGCCAGGACAACAGCGTTGCCGGCAAGCGCGCTGGAGCCGATGGAGCCCGGTTTCTCGCCCCCGAGGTCGTCCGTATCGCCGACGAGTGCCGGCCTGATCTTGTCTTCCGCGAGAACGTGCCGGGGAACGCCGGCGAGCAGCTTGCGGCCATCGTCCCGCCACTGGAGCGACTGGGCTACCGCGTTGCGGCAGGAATATTCAGCTCGGCCGAGACCGGAAACACCATGCGGCGCGAGCGACTGTTCATCCTGGCCGAGCGCGAGGGCGGAAGATTCGGAGAGCGCCGGGAGGCGAGTGGCGCGCGGAGTGTCGGATACGCTGACAGCCGCGGCGAGAAACTGGGCGGCTCCGCAGGCCCGCGACCATTTCCCGCCGCACTCGCCGGAGAGGATCGCGGCGAAGAAGGCCGAGGGCCATGGGATGCGGAACCTCAACGACGAGTCGGTGCAGTGGACGGCGCCGAGCGCCTCGGACGGCGAGAGGGGTGGGACAATCACTCCGGCGATGACAGGAACCAGCTTGGCCCAACAAGTCGGTACGATCTGGGCCGGCCCCGCAGCACAGAACTCGAAGGGCAGCAGCGAGGGCAGCATCACGCGCCAGGACGGCAAATCAAGGGCCGATCTGCTGCACTATCAGGCCGAGCAATTCTTCCGCCCGCCGTCATCCCAGGACCAACCGATAGCCGGTGGATCGATGTCCTCGACCGCTGGCCCGAACTCCAACCGGCCCTCAGTCAAGAGGAAGCTGAATCCCATCTTCGTCGAGGCGTTGATGCGATGGCCAACCGGATTGAGCGGCTTCGAGCGACAGGAAATGGCGTGGACCCGGTGGTGGCTGCTTATGCCTTCCTTCGTCTCGGCGCTGCTCACCGTGCCGCCCGATCGGCAAGCGAGCTTTCTGTGAGGGCAGCAGCATGATCCCCCAACAATCCGCCCCAACATCCGCGGCGGGCAGGAAAGGATTTGAGATGAGCGCGCAGATCGACAGCACGATCTACAAGAGCAGCTTCTACGGCATCCTCAACGCCCAAGGCGACTTTTGGACGCCGATCCCGTTCCCGAGCGAGGACGCGGCGCGGGAGTATCTCGCACACTTCTGGGAGCATGATCCGCGCAAGGCCGAAGAGTGCCTTAGCCGCTTCAAGATCGTGCCCGTCCGTATCCAGCTTACCGAATTGCCGGAAGGCCAATCCCATGACCGATAACACGACCCCCGAACCGCTGAAGGTGACGCCGAGGGAGGCGCTGCTGCCTTGTCCAACGCCTTGGTGCGAGCATCCCGAAGATGCCCCCTATGTGTGGCAGGGGCCGGACGATTTTTTCTGTATCATCTGCGACGGCTGCCAAGTCGAAGGTCCGTCCTGCGAGACGGAAGCCGAAGCCAGAGACGCATGGAACACCCGCGCCGCTCCCACCGCCCCGCTGCCCGAGGATGGGGAGGAAACTGGCTGGCTAATCGAGGAAAACTCGGATTTCTCGCCCCACTGGATCACGCTTTCACAAGAGCCGTGGCCGTTGATTAAGGTCCAGCATCGACTTGGAAACAAGTTTGAATTGGAGAAATACCAGACCCCGATTGCCCGCGTGAAAGACGCCGGTGCCGCTCTGAGATTTGCCAGAAAACAGGACGCCGAAGCCTTCGTGGCGATGTTCGACAAGTTCCTCCTGCATCCGGTGGCGACCGAGCACTCATGGCCCGCGCCTGAAGTCGCCCCGCTCAACATGCCCGCCGACCTGACCCGCCTGTCACCCCCGCTGCCCGCCAGCGCCGATGTGCGGGAGGCTGCGCTGCGGGAGGCAATTATCAACACCCCGGAAACGGCTGACTTCATGGCTGGCGTGCCGCTCGAAGCCGCTCACCAGCGCGAACGATGGGGCGCTGAACACGACGCCGGAAAGACGCCGTTCGATTGGTTCTGGCTGGTCGGCTATCTGGCGCAGAAGGCCGCCGCGTCTGCCGTCTCCGGCGATCAGCAAAAGGCAATGCACCACACAATCAGCACGGCGGCGGCGCTGGCCAATTGGCACGCTGCGTTCTCGGGAAAAGATGCTTCGATGCGCCCGGGTATCGGTCCCGGGAATGGCAATGCGCTCGCAACCGCCCTCACCCAGGAGCAGGGGTCATGATCCTCGAAACCGGCAAACTGGCCACCGATTACACGATCCCGATGATCCTGCACTGCCCACAATGCAGGACGCGGCACATCGATGAGGGCAAGTTCGCGACAGTCGCGCACCATACCCACGCCTGTCAGGGCTGCGGCTTTGTCTGGCGTCCGGCCAAGGTCAACACGCACGGCGTCCAGTTCCTGCCTGGCTATCGAAACGAGGTCCAGCCATGACCATCCTGCCTGAGAAGCTGGCGGAGTTGCGGGCGCTGGAGGCTGCGGCGACTGAGCCAATGCCTCGGCCCTCTGACGCGGACGTGGCCGCATGGGGTGACGCGGAGAAATCGGAATGGCTCGCGACGTTCAACACTTGGATGGCCAGCGTGAGGGCTGCTGAGAAGGCAATCGCCGCCACCATCCCCGATCTCCTCTCCGCCTTCGACCAGCAGCAGGCCCTGGTGGAGAAGCTGAGGGAGGAAAACGAGGCCTTCGAGCGCGCCTTCCGCATCCGGGTTTGGAACGCCTGTCGAGCGTCCAACATGATGCAGGACGCCGCGATCCGGGCCGTCGAAAAGGCGGTCAACGAGATCCGCGCCGCCCTCGCCCAACCTCGGAGCCCGATCATGACTGACATAGCCCAGATTGCCGGGAAGCTGACTGAGTTGAGGGCTTTCGTGCGCGAGAGCAACCGGATCGAAGGCATCACGCGCACGACGTCGGTTCACATTGCCGCGCACCTGAATTTCCTGAACGGTGCCGTCCATATTCCGGCGCTGATCGAGTTCGTGTCGAAGGTCCAGCCCGACGCGCGCTTTCGCAATCAGCCGCAGGTTTCCGGCGTCCGCGTCGGCAACCACATCGCTCCGCCGTCCGGTCCTGACATTGAAACCAATCTGCGGCGCATCCTCGCGATGCGTGACCCATGGGAGCAGCACGTCGCTTACGAGACGCTGCATCCGTTCACCGACGGCAATGGGCGGTCAGGTCGCGCGCTGTGGCTGCACCGTCATTTCCACGAAGCCAGTCTGGACCCATGGGCTATCCGGCGCGGCTTCCTGCACAGCTTCTATTACCACACGCTTTCGGGCGTTCGACGCGGGGACCCAAGCTGATGGCCACCCATCCCAACGTCACCGACCTTGCGGCTGAACGGTTTGCGATCCCCGGCTGCAAGGTGCCGCTTCGTGTCGTGGCGGAACGGCGGGCCTGGTCGCGCCAGAAACACGGCATCGTCCTTATCATCAACGCGCCGCACCGGGACATGGTGCTGGCGGCTATCGCAGCGAGGAGCGGGGAATGACCGACTATTATGCGCCTGACCACGTGCGAAAGCTACGCAACCAAAAGAAGCAGCTTGAGCGCGAAAAGCGGGACCTGCTTGATCGCCACATCAACGATCAGGAGGCCGCGCGTCTCCGCAACGAAATCCGCGCGATGGGTGCCGAGCCATGCGCATGAACGCCCGGGCGGATCAGGGAATGGGAGGGGTGGGCTAATGGGCTCGGCGGCGGAGGAGCGGATCAGGGCCAAGGCGGAGGTAATGCTGCGCGCCACGTTCCCTGACGCCCGGATCGTGCACGAACTCGTGCTGCAACAGGGCGGGGTCAGAATCGACCTAGCCGCGATCACGCCTGATCGGCTCGTCTGTGTCGAGGTAAAATCGGAGCGCGACGTGCTGGCCCGCCTGCCGGAGCAAGTCGCGGCGATGCGCCGGGTCTGTGACGCGTGGTGCGTCGTAACGGCCGAAAAGCATCTCGACGAGTGCCGCCGGATCACGAGCTGGAACGCGTATCACGAGGACAATTTCCGCTACCTGTCGATGTGGCGCGACGCGATGGCCGGGACGTGCAATGCCCCGGCCCGGCTCGACATGCTCTGGGCCGATGAGTTGCGCCGTGTCGCAGGGATCAAGGCTTCACGTCGACCCTGCATCATCGCTGCTTCCGACGGGATGACCGGGGCTCAGGTGCGCCGCGCCGTGTGTGCCGAGTTGCGGGCGAGGGCGTTCCCCCGGGCCGATGCGCCCGTCCCGCTGCCACAGCTTATCACGGAACGAGCAGCATGACCCGCCCCGATCAGGTGCGGCTCTATATGGAGAGAGGGTGATGAAGGAAGATCAGGGCGTTCCGGCTTCGCCGTCGGGCCAGCAGCCCGGGCCGCAAAGCGGCATCGCCCGAACAACGGCATCGCCCGAACACCATGGCGACCCCCACCAGGTGCGGGGGAGGTCCGATGGGCGTTGAGCGGGCCTTCACCGTTGCATCGCTGGCCCGCACGTGGGAATGCAGCGAGGGCGTGATCCGCAAGCTCATCGGGAAGGGGCAGTTGCGCGCTTTTCGCATCGGGGTGCTCATCCGTATCCCGGCTGATGAGGTTCAGCGATTCGAATGCCAGAATATACCGTCCAACGATTCCGCAATCGTCTGGCGAGACGGCGCCGGCCAACGACACCGCCACGCTCTTGCCGCGGCCGATCGCATCGGAGCTGAGGCCGAAGCGCGCCAGCGCTGGCGGCTCGGCGACCGTTCACCGTGGACCGTGGGAAGGGTGATGGCCGCCTATCTCGAGGACCGGAAAGAAGCGGGCATTGCGTCGGCAACCCGGCAGGCCGACGCATGGAAGGCAATGCGACCCTATTGGGAGGACGTGTCGCCCAAGCTGATCGACGAGGCGATGACCAAGGGCTATGCCGAGCGCCGCAACCGGGCCGCGGCGACCGTGCGCTATGAGCTTTCCATGCTCGCCGTCGCGCTGCGTTGGGCCAAGGGCCGGGGCTACATCAAGGAAGCCGCGGAGATCTGGCGACCGCTCCCCCCTGATCGCCGCGAGCGCCATTTGACCCGCGACGAGTTCCGCCGCTTTCTCGCCGAAGTGAAGGCGCCGCA
>Ga0209686_1000544_pt1 | contig 19309 bp, 14 predicted proteins | sample GraSoiAngelo_126_FD_185883 | JGI IMG/M metagenome (GOLD analysis project Ga0209686, IMG submission 185883) | Grasslands soil microbial communities from the Angelo Coastal Reserve, California, USA - 14_0927_09_20cm (SPAdes) (version 2) | ecosystem: Environmental > Terrestrial > Soil > Grasslands ...
TGGCCGTTACCCAGCGGCCGGGTCGAGCGATTTGCGGATCTTCCAATCAATCAATACGTAGCCATTACCGAAGGCGAGGGTATCAAGACTTAATCTTACGGCTGCGCTGGTTAGGGCGGAGTGATTTCAAGGCTTTTTTCGAACTTCTTCTTTTCTGCACCGGTAGAACTCTGAATTTCACGAAACTTCACGAGCATCTGTCTTTCCAGCTCTCTCTGACCGGCTTTCCGATAAGCTTGGGCTAACTGGTAATAGAGGGTCCCATCATCGTCGAGGGGGAGTGCGGTCTTCAGATGCGGGATAGCCTTTTCCACTTGCCCGACTCGCAAATAAGCGCGGGCAAGGTCTCTCTGGGGCTGCAGTACCGTCGGATCCCCCCTCACCGCTCTCTCCAAGTACGGAACAGCGTCCTCTGCCTTCTCTAGACCTAATAACGTGAAGCCAAGCCAGTAGTTCAGCTCCACCGAGTCTGGTGACTGCCGCATAGCCTTTTCCAAGAGGGGCCGGGCGGTTTCGTGATTTCCGCCGGCGCTAAGGGCTATGGCGAGCCCCTGTTCATAATAAGAATTTCCGGGCGAGAATTTCAGGGCTTCATTCCAATCTTTGGCCGCGGACGCATAACTTTTCTGGGAAAAGTGAATCTTCGCGAGCAGTTCGTGCACTTCGGCTGAAGGCGGCAAATCAGCCAGGTGAGAGAAGGCTTGTCGGGCTAATTCATTGTATGCCCGTGTTCGCCAGTAGTACTGCTCTGCTGTCTGAGAATTCTCAGCCACAATTTTGTGGTACCGGCCAGCCATGAAGTCACATTCTATCTCCCTGGCGCGGTTGCTGCGATTGGCACGCGCTGGCACTGCCGAATTTGCTCGCCCCTCTCTCAGGCCCTGATGAATTCCGCAATTGAGCGGGGGCAACTGACGCTCCTTCTCTTCCTCAACAATTGCCCAGTCTCCATGGCCTGATTTTCTATAGATCTCAGCTACTGCGGCGTGGACACCCCGAAGAGTGGGTATCTTGGCCAGTGCTTGTCGATACAAAAAGAACGCGGGACCGTAGTGTTCTGCCATTACCCTTGTATCAGCCACTAAAACGAGCCAGTAAGCGGATTCCGGCGCAAGTTTCTCCACTTCTTCGAAGCTTCGGCTCGCCAGTCCTTCGAAGCTCGCTCCAAGCCCACTCCAGGCCTTTGGATTCTCGGGATCTAACTTGGATAGCTCTTGGTATTGTTGCACAGCCCCCTGGTAGCGCTCGAGTGCCAAGAGCCCCTCGCCCAACAGCAGGCGAGCTTCGCTATTGTCGGGCTGACCTCGAACAACGATTTGGAGCGGTTCTACCGCCTTGCTTGGCTCCTTCAGAACCAAGTAGGCCGCGCCCAGAAACAGGTGCGCGGGCATGTGAGCGGGCTCGAGCTTCAGGACTTCCTGAAACTCTTTGACCGCTTCCCGTTCGTGACCGGCCATGTGTAAAGCCATGCCCAAATTCATAACAGGGCCGGGATTATCGGGCAGAGCTTTCACCAGCTCCCGGTAAACGGGAATAGCTTCCTCGAACTTGCCTGCCGCCATCAGGTCCTTGCCGACCTTAGACTTCAGCGTCAAGTCATCGGTCTGGCCGTAGACTTGTGACCACACGAACACCAGGCCCATTGCAAAGCGGAATGCAAATCCCATGCGCTGTATTTAACTCTTAGGCTGCCCTCTTTACAAGGTGGGGCAGCATTGGCTTGCTAGGAAAAAAGCGGGCATGAGCTGATACACCCATGCCCGCTGGAAAAGGTTTCTCGAAGTGTCTGCTAGAAGGCCAATCGCAATCCAAGGCGAATGACGCGGTGACCTGAAGCACCCGGAGATTGCATAAACGTGCTCCCTGACCCTCCGCACGGATTGCCTGTCGGACCTCCTCCCCAACAGTAGTTGGACGCGCCCCATTCATCGGTCGTCCAGGTCCACGTCGGATGGTTCAGGAAGTTAAGGCCTTCCGCTCGGAACTGCATATCAAAGCGCTCGGTGAGCTTGAAATGCTTGAACAAGCCGAGATCCAGGTTGGAGTGCCCTGGCCCATAGACGGCGATGTTGCGGCCCGTATTGCCGAAACGGTGTTGCCGCTCGAGTTGTGCCGGGTCTCCCGGGTCAATGACAAGAGGCACCGGCGCGAATGAACTCGGATCATACCAATGACAGTTGTCTCCGGGTCCGAGGCAACCAAGTTTCTTGAGCGGAGCAACCAAGTCTAAAGTTTGGTGGTTACCCGATGACCGGAGGAATGTTGGGTCCGCAAAGAAGGTGGTGGGCGCTCCCGTGACCGTGCTCCAAACTCCATTAAGCTGCCATCCACCGAGGACTGCCCTTCCAATGGCATTGTGGCCACTTAGTTTGTGGCCTGCTCCTACTGGTATCTCCCATACGTAACCCATCCGGAAGATTTGGCGGCGGTCGATGTCGGCCATGCCCCGATTCTTGCTCAAGTAGCTGGGCCCTGAGAAGAGCGGAGCCTGCCAAAAACCGCCGCTCCAGGCGTCCGTGTCGTAGGACTCGTTTATAGCCTTGGAAAAGGTATACGCGCCCTTGAAGTACAAACCTTTGCTGAAATTCCTGTCGAGCGTTACTTGCAGGGCGTTGTAGTGGGAATCGAGGAAGCCCTGAAGCTGTAGGGTGCCGCCCGTTCGCCCCCACAAAGCACTGAGAGGCGCTTGCTGATCGATATCGGAAGCGTTGAGATCCTTGATACCCCAACCGTTGGTCTGTGAATTGCCGACGTAGCCGACGCCCAGAAGCATATTCCCCGGCAACGTCCGTTCCGCGGTGACGTTCCACGTTTGAATGCGGCCTCGTTTGAGTAATCCGGGGCCGATGAACCTCATCTCTACGTCGGTAGGAATGGGAATCACGCCGGTACTGACGTCCGGAATGGGAACTGGCGCGATGCCGCCTGAGAAAGTCCCCAAACCCTGATAATCACACAGCACGCTCCGTCCATTGGCGCAGGCTGCGGCCGTGTCGAAGGTCGGGTCGGTGGAGTTGTACTTCGTATCGGTCGAAATGGTCGCAGGATAGGCCCCGCGCGTCGCTCGCAAGATGGGGAATGTGTCGAAGGTAGTCCCGAAACCAGCGCGGAATACCGTCTTGTCGTTCCATTGATAAGCTATCCCAACGCGTGGCTCGAGCATATTCTTTTGTGTTCGAGTTCCGAGACTCTTCGAGTTGCCACCCAGCCCCCCCAGCAAAACAGTATTAGTTGCTGGATCGTATTGCTCTAAGCCCTTGCCAAGGGAGTCGCGAGTCATCAGTGGGAAGTATTCATAGCGCGCACCGAGATTGAGGGTTACCTTCTTACTGACCTTCCAGTGATCCAGGATGTGCAGCCCATACCAGGTGTCTTTGCCGTTGGCTTTCTGGAACTGTACGGTGCGCCCCGCCTCGTCGTACACGCCGAGCAAGAAATTCGCAAATTGATTGTCGCGGAAGGCGGAATAGGGATTGTCCGTCTGGTAGATTTTCCCTGTTGCTGGATTGACAGGAAGTTGAAGATGCAGCGCAGTGTAGTTACCGTTGTTGAAGTTGATGCCGCCGCGCGGTCCGAAGCCGTTTTCCGGCTGCCAGTGATTCAGGTGGTTATGGACAATGTCCACTCCAAAGCGAAGACTGTGTGTGCCGTGCGTCCAAGTGGCATTTTGGGCGAGAGTCACACTCCAGTCGTTGCGGAACAAAGGTAGCCAGGTGTAAGAACTTCCCAACTGGTCAAAGCCAGCTATGGTGATCTCCGGAGTACCGCTGTAACGCAGGTCGTTGGGATCGTTCGTGCCCGGGATACCTAGCAGATCCAGACCGTTGTTCTTCCCGAAGTCCGGAGGCAAGCCAAGGTGATCCATACGCGAGAAACCCAAGCTTCCGTCGAGAAGGAAATGGGGACTGAGCGTCCAAGTGTGGCCCAAGCTAGCCGTGTGTACTGCGACATGAGTATTCCCGTCGCTCCCGTCGGGGCACGGCCCGCCGATCACCGGACCATACCCACAGTGGACGGCGGTGTTGGCATTCATTCGGCTGTATTTCACCCAAATGGAGTGCTTGTCCGTCCGGTTCCAATCCACTCGGAAATCATAGTTGTTGCGGTGGAAGATCTGCGGGGGGCTCAGGAAGTAGTTCTTCGTCGGGACGCCCTGCGAATCAGCAGTCCCACTAATATTCGGCAATGGCCACAAACCCATGATCGTTTGTGCCGTTGGGTTAATGAGGTCGGAGGGCATCATATTAACCACACCCCCCGCCGCATAAACGGCGCGCCCTGTCCCATCCGGATTTCCTGTTAACGGGTCGAATATCATCCCCTGCTGCAATTGCACGCATCCGGACCCAGGTGCAGCGCATACCGCGGGTCCGAGGAGATTTCCATGGCCGTCCGATTCGGGTACAAGGACCGGAGGGCCTGTTTGCCCGGCGGGGCAATTTCCGTTGGCATCAAGTGCTCCCAAGCACAGGGAAATGGGATTCCTGAGGTAAGCCGTAAAGTCTCCGCCACGCATGTCGCTGGTGGGAACGGAGTAACGGTTAAGAGTGGAGGGGTCAACAATCGACGTATGCTGAAAGACGCCATCCCAGTTCGCGAAGTAAAAGAGTTTACGCTGCTTAATGGGACCACCTATGTTTCCTCCCACGTCATTGACGAGGTCCAACAGCTTGTTCTTTGGATGGCTGGGATCGAGTCCCTTGCAGATCATGTCGAAGGCATCGCAAGCATTGAGGTGCTGGTCGTTGTGATAACCGAAAGCCACGCCGTGGATCTCGTTAGTGCCTGATTTTGTGATCACGTCCACTGAGGCTGCGCCGGCCATTCCCTTCTCGGGTTCAAAGCTATTCGTTGTGATTTTTACTTCCTGGATGGCTTCAATCGGCGGTACATACAGCGTTCCCCCTCCGGGCTTCCAGAGGAAGATGCTCTGCGCCCCGTCAATACGAGTAGAGTTCGACGATGGATCCAACCCGTTCACGGGGATCGCAATAGCCCGCTCCGGTGTGTCCGCCGCCGCGCCAGTAAAGCCATAGTCGCCAACGGCTCCGGGAGCAAGCAACAGGAGGGCCTGGAAATTCCGATAGAAGTTGGTCGGTAAGTTCTCCACCGCTACCGTGCCAAGTTCCGTGCTGACGTCCGTGTTCTCGGTCTTCAGCACTGTGGCAGGCGCCTCCACCGTCACTTGTTCCGCTGTCGGACCAACCCGCAACGTCGCGTCAGCGCGCGTAATCAGACCAGCGTGAACGACAACTCCCGTTTGCTTGAATTCCCGGAATCCCGAGGCCGTGATCACAATAGCGTAGGTACCGTCGGGGAGGTTTGGCACCGTGTATTGGCCCAGGGCACTCCCGTCGACTTCTCGTTTCAAACCCGTGAGCGGGTTTGTGACCGTTACATGGGTATTGGGCAATGCTGCACCGCTCGGGTCCGTTAAGGTCCCGGCAATCGAGCCGTAGAGGACCTGAGCCGGAGCCGGCAGCGGTTGAATGACGAGGCAAAACGAGAGTACCCAGGCCGCGAGCACTACCAGATTGCTACTCTTGCGAGCCATAACGAACCTCCTCATTGTCCTTTCACCCAAGCCAATTGAGGACAGAAGGTGTCGTCAAGACAACCAAACCTGACGTCGCTGGTTACACAAATCCGCCACTGCCTCAAGACTGGGTGTGGGGCCGATGGCCGTCAGCGTCTGGCTTCTCGTTAGCCACAGGGCGAATAGTACAAAAATACTACCGACCAGCCCCTCGGCTATCACAAGAACGTCATGCGTGTCAAGCACTTTTTCAGCACTGAAGCGTTTCAATGGGCCTTCGAGGACCAGTACTGAAGAGTGAAACCGAATTCTTTTAGCGTTTGTGGCGGCACTTTGGGATCGGGGAAGGCCGAGGCTGTAGCTGATCTTCCTATGGACGGACGGGACTCACCTCCTCCAACATGCGCACGTCGCGGTCGATATTTTCCATAAGACGGGTTTGCTGGCGGGACGCGGCCTGGTCGCGAGCCAAGCGCAGGTAGCGGATCGCATTGTCCCGGTCACCGGCGCGCGCATAGGCTGCACCAACAGTATAAAGATAGGTTGACTTGGCTTCTTCGTCCCGAGTGTTAAGCGTCTTCAAAAATTCTTCGATGGCCTCTTTGTACTTTCCCTGATTCACCAGCAGCCGGCCGAGGTTGAAATGCGCCTGAGGGAAGTCGGCTTTGCTTTCAATCGCCTGCTCAAATTCTGTCATGGCTTCCGCCAGCTTGCCCTCGCGTTGAAGCACGTCGCCCAGGTTGTTATGCGCTTCGGCATATCGAGGATTAGCCGCCAAAGCTTTTCGGAAGGCCTCTTTCGCTCCGGCGGGCTTATTCTCTAGAAGGAGAAGGACGCCGTAATTGTAGTGGCTCTCGGACTGATTCGGATCAAGCCGAACTGCCGCAAAATAATGTTCCTCCGCCTTCTCATATTCATGAATGTGGCTATAGAGTGAAATCAGATTAATGTGCGCACGAACGAGTTTTGGATCGAATTGCAGGACCAGTTCGTGTTTGGCTACGGCCTCCTCCCATCGCCCATGGTTGCCAAGCTCAATTGCCAGACCGAGCAGAGACTGGGGATCCATGTAAATTTCATCCAATTCTGCCTGCAGGCGGTCCCCCGCTCCCGGAATGTCGTATTTGTTTTCTTCATACCGCGCCAATTCTTCCTTCGCGGCGTCGGCTTTGCCGAGACGTTGGTACGCGCGGGCCAAAGCATAATGAGCGGCACCAAAATAAGCAAATAGCTCGCAGGCTCTGCGAAAAGAGTCCACAGCTTCGTCCAAGTTTCGCAGGCTTTCGTAGGCTTGTCCGAGAGCATAGAGCGCCTGCGCGCTCTCCGGATGCTGCTGGACAATTTTTTCAAAAACATTCGCGGCTTCTTCGGAGCGGCCTTCCGCCCGCAGATACTCACCTATTTTGAGCTGCGCGGGCAAGTATTCCGGGTCGAGTTGGAGGGCCTGCTGGAGGGTGGCGATGGCTTCCTCGTATTTCGACTGAGCCGCCAGCACGGTGGCCAGATAGTAGGTCCACCGAAAAGATCGCGGCTCCAGTTGATGGGCTCGCCGATAGCAGGCTTCCGCTCTTTCGTCGTTGGGCCGGTAAGCTTCCAGAACCATACCTAGCTTGCCGTTGACGGACGCATCGAGAGGATTACCCAGGACTGCGGCATACGCGACCCGGACTTTGTCACGTAGTGTAGCTGGCGGAAAATCATCGGGAACGATGCGTGGCAGTTCTGGGAAGGTAGCGGCCTGGTTCGCCCAACTCGCCAACCTCGGACTACACAGGAGAGACACCAGTAGAATCAGAAGCGAGAATAAACGAGGCAACGGAACTCTCCACGTTTTCTTCACGGTTTTGTTCGACTCTCGCGTGAGCTTCGTAGCGCCCATTACATCATTGCGGACTCTTCCCCGACTGCAGAAGCCGCAAGTCGTCGGCAATGCTGGCAAGTAAAGTTGCCTGCTTTCGACCTTCAGCTTTATCCCGCGCCAGGCGTAGATACCGCAACCCATTCTCCAGGTCGCCGAAGTCAGCGAAAGCGATTCCAACTGCGTAAAGATACGAAGCCTTTGCATCCTCATCTTCTGTCTTGAGGGCCTTCAACAAGCGTGGAATTCCCTGTTCGAATTTTTCTTCTTTCACCAGCAGTCGGCCCAGGCTGAAGTTTGCTTGCGAGAAGTCAGGTTTGATTTGAAGAGCCTTTCGATACTCGGCCATCGCTTCTAATGACCTTCCTTCACCTTCCAATAAGTAACCAAGGTTATTGTGAGCTTCAGCGTAATGGGGGTTTATCTCGGTAGCCACTCGGAACGCGTCCTTGGCCTCGGCAGGTCTGCCATGGCTCAGAAGAAAGGCGCCATAGTTGAAGTAAGCCTCAGTTGCTTTCGGATCGAGTCGCACCGCGGCTCGATAATGCTCCTCTGCCTTCGAGGCCTGGCCCAATTGCCCGTAGACATAAATCAAATGTGTGTGGGCTTCCGAAAGCTGTGGGTTGATCTCCAGCGCTCCTTCGAAAGCATCGGCCGCATCCTGGAGTCTTCCCTCAGCCAGCGATTTGGCGCCTACCTTAAGGTAGGCCTTGAAGTCCTGGTTCAGCGCTGCGACCTCTGCCAACAACGGGTCGTCGATGTCGGGTATCCCACCCTCACTTTTGCTGGAGAGTTCAAGCTCTTGCTGAGCCTCCTGGAACTTCCCGATGCGCCGGTAAGCGCGCGCCAAGGCAAAATGGGCTGCCGAAAACTTGGGGAATAACTCACAGGCCTTTCGCAAAGACTCGATCGCTCGAGCGAAGTCACTTCGGGCGGCGCGGACGCGCCCAAGTCCGTAGTACGCTTCCGCGTTCTCCGGATGCCTTTGGACGATTCCCTGGTACAGCGTTCCAGCTTCGTCCCAGTGAGATGAGACCAACAAGCACTCGCCCATTCTCAGTTGGGAAGCGAGGTGATTCGGATCCAGGCGTAGTGCCTCGAGAAATGCTGGGATCGCTGCACTGCAGTTCCGCTGATCTACTTGAACCATTCCCAAGTAGTAGGCCCAGCGGAACGATACAGGATCGAGGAGATGGGCTCGCCGATAACAGATTTCCGCTTCACTGGGCATATCATGGGCATGAAGGACCATGCCAAGGTTTCCGTTGGCTGTGGCATCGCGCGGGTGAGCCAATACAACCTCGTATGCCTTTTGCACCTCTGCGCGGACCGTCGAAAGCATCTTGTCGTAGTCGAGGTGAGGCAGTTCCGGCAAGTTTGGCCCTTGATCCGCCGCCCGTGAAAAGGGGGACGAGACACCAATTGCCAGCCCGATCGAAAGCGCGATGCACGAGATCGCACGGAATCGCGGCATCACCTCTGGCTCCCATGTGTTTCTAAAGCTCGCAGATCTGCATCGATACTTTCGACCAGCTTCGACTGGCCTCGCGCCACAGCCTTTTCTCGCGCCGCCCGTAGATAAAGCAAGGCATTCACGGTATCCCCAGAGCGCGCGTAGGCCGCGCCCAACGCATATAAGTATGTTGGCCGGGTCTCTTCGTCGCCGACGTTGATGGTTTTCAGGAGATGTACAATACCTCCTTTGTAGTCCTCCTGATTCACTAAAATCCGCCCCAAGCTAAAGTGGGCCCGTGCATCTTCGGGGTTTTTGTCCAGGGCCTTCTGGTACTCCGCCATCGCATCCGCCAGCTTGCCTTGAGCTTCCAGCATACTTCCCAGGTTCAATTGTGCGCCAGGATACTGGGCGTTGATCTCCAGCACTTTTCGAAATGATGCCTCAGCCTCGACAAATTCTTCTTGATTGGCGAAGACCAGCCCGCGATCGAAGTAGCTCTCAGGATTCTGCGGTTCAAGGCGCACTGCCGCTTGAAAGTGCTCCTCTGCCTTCAGCGGCTGCCGTAGTTGGCCGTAGATCGCAATGAGCTTGACATGGGCTTCGGCGAGGCGAGGGTTCTTCTCTAGCAGTTTTTCGAGAACTCCTGCCGCCTCCTCTAATCTGCCCTCCTTTGCCAGTTCCAGTCCCGGACTTAGCTGATTCTGCTTATTCGCGTTCAGCGTCTTTACATTGTCGAGCAATTGGTCGTGCACATCCGGCGTCGACGTCCCGCTCTTTTCGTAAAGCGCTAGCTGCTCGAGAGCTAAACTCGTTTTGCCAAGACGCTTGTACACCTGCGCAAGGCCGTAGTGGGCTGGGCCGAACTTCGGGAAGAGATCGCAAGCTTTCCTGAAGAAATCGACGGCGCCATCGAGGTCGTTGCGCACTGCTTTCACGCGTCCAAGCCCGTAATAAGCCTCGGCCCGATCCGGATGTCTGGCGACCATAGCCCCATAGAACTGTGCGGCTTCCTGCCACTTGCCGGACGCTAGCAGATATTCACCCAGACGTAACTGAGCAGGAAGATATTTCGGATTTTGATGCACCGCTTGACGCAGTGCCGCAGCGGCCTCCGCAAACTCTCCTTGATCGGCTTGAGCCAATCCCAAATAGTAGACCCAATCGAATGATGTGGGGTCCAGCAGGTGCGCTCGGCGGTAGCAGACCACTGCTTCTGTGTCGAAGTGATACGCATGCAAAAACATGCCCAGCTTGCCGCTTGCCGATGCATCCTTTGGATTCTTGAGCGCTTCGTCGTGGGCCTGCCTTACCTGTGGCCGAATGTCCTCCGGTAATAATGCGAGCTGGGGTTCAGGGATCGCCGGCATTGCTGGGTTTTGAGCTGAGGCTACCAATGCCGCAGCAACGATAAACGGGGTGAAGATCAACCATCGTGACACGATGGCCTCATTCTACGCCCGCTCCAACATCGCGACGCAAGTCATATGAGGTTGAGGAGGCAGCAGATTCTCGCAAGGAAGTACTTTCCACTTTCGGGAAGCCGCAAAGACAACGAAATTCTCGCTCAAGTTTTTCGTATCCCGTTATGTTTGCGCTTTCCTTGCATCCTTGAATCCGTTCGCTGCCTCGCGTGCTGCTGTTGAGGAAATTGGGGGCAAATTGGAGGTCGATTATTCGGCCCTGGCGAATGCATTGGGGACATCTTGGGGACAAGAAAAGCGTGTTTGGGGATGGTCCCGAAGCCGTTAACTGACGCCAGAGAAACGAGTTAAGAGCTTTGAAGTTCTCTGTTTAACAGCCGAATGCTCTACCGTTGAGCTACCGGGGATCCGCACAACAGCTTTATTTTTATTGTAATACAAGCAGGAGATTCATTCCATGCGTTTCGGAATTAGCTTAAGGTTCTGATCCTTCCTTGAACACAAGTGCCACACTTTCAATCAGTCGGAAGCCGGATGGCTATTCAGGTGCTGGCCGAATGCTCCGAAAGCACTTTCCCAATATTATGAGTGTATCTCATGTGCATAAGCCTCGTCAGCCGATCTGCAGATGTGTGAGATCCGGGCAAGCAACGTAGCGGCTGGGCCAAGCTAAACGTGAACCCCAACCGGCGCGGGAAATAATTCAGCCAAACGTACTGGCGGACCTGCCCTAAACTGTCCAATCCCACTAAAATGGCGCAGCATTATGATTCAAGGAGAACTGTCTCATTGATGGAAGCGCGTTGAGGCGGCCCTTTGAAGAACAAGAAATACAATTCCTTTTTTGAGCAGGTGTTCATGTCAAACGAAACTTGCGAATCGGCGGAAAAAACACGAGATACAGCAGGTGGCGTCCCGCGACGCGAAGCGCTAAAAATAGCCGGCGCGCTTCTGGTTACCGGTTTGACGTCGGTCCCTACCCGTAGCCAGACGAGGCGAGCCAAGAAAGTCATAGTCGGGGGGGCCGGGATTGCCGGACTATCGTGCGCCTACGAACTGATGAGGCGAGGGCACGACGTGACCGTCCTCGAGGCGTCAGGGCGCACCGGAGGCCACGTCCGCACCGTACGCGAAGGCCTCTCCGACGGGCTTTATGTGGATGCCGGCGCCGAACACTTCACCCAGCCTGGCTATGACCGTTATTGGCAATACGTTCAGGAATTCAAGCTGACAGCACTTCCCTACCCTCGCAGGAACCGCATGCTTCGCGTGCTGCAAGGAAAAATGTATTCCGAGGACGACTTGCAGAATCCGAATGTGCTCAAGGCGCTCGGGTTGAACCAGCGAGAAGTCCAGTTCCTCGCGCGTCATGCCTGGTGGGAGCTGCCGTCGCTCTACTTCGATCCCGTCCTCGACAAATTCATTGAAGAGTACCGGCCGTTTGACGCCGGGTTGAACGATCTTGACCACGTGGGGATGGACCAATGGCTGAAGCAGCAAGGCGCGTCGGCGTCAGCGATTCGATACATTGGAGGCACGGGCGTGTCCGCGCTCCATGTGTTATGGCACGCCGCCATCTTGAAGCTGCGTAAGGTGCCGCTATTCCCTCCGAAAGTCTTCCGCCTGAAGGGCGGGAACCAAGGAATGACCGATGCGTTCGCTTCGCGGCTCGGCGATCGTGTTCGCCTCGACAGACCCATCACGGGAATCGAGCACAGCCCGAGCGGCGTGCGCGTGCGCTATCGCGAATCGGATGAAGAAAAGACCATGGAAGCGGAGTACCTGGTTTGCTGCATGTCGGCCGTGATACTGCGGCAAATCCACGTGACCCCCGCGTGGCCGGAGAGCAAGCGTTATGCAATCGCGACAGTTCCCTACTACACGGCTTCGCGGCCATTCTTTCAATCGCGCAGCCGGTTCTGGGAAAAGGACGGAGTCAGCCCCAGTATCGAGTTCAACGAACGCGCGCTCAATCACATCTGGAGGATGGCGGATGACGTGGATACGCAGCGCGGCTTGCTTGTCTCCACGGCGGACGCCTTAACCACTGGCGAAGCTGCGCTAAAGACGTTCCGCAGGTACTATCCGGGCAAATCCGAAGACATCGAGCTGGCGCTGGTGCATGACTGGTCGAAGGACCCATGGGTGATGGCGTGTGAGACGCTGAACTATCGTCCTGGTGACCTCACGAAGCTTTGGCCGGCGCTTGTTGAACCTCACGGACGAATTCATTTCGCGGGAGCCTACGCCGACAACCTCAATTGGGGCATGGAAGCGGCCACGCGTTCCGCAAATCGCGCGGCCGAGCGGATTGACGAATCGTGATAAGCCGCAGATGTTAGCGCAGACTCTGAGCACCGCGAAGAAATTTGGGCTCTCAGGATGCGGTTCTCTGCGGCCAGATATTCGTTCCTCAGTAGTAGTTCCTGGTCTATGGTTCCGGTGATGTAAGCAAGCATGCGAGCTCAAATCATTCCAGAGCCTCCGTAAACTTGATCGTCGAACCCGGATTGTACATGCTCTTGAGGTTTCAGAAACCAGCTGTGCGAAAAAATTACGAGACCGGAAACCAAGCCTTTTCAATACGTTTGAGATTTTTGACCACGGAATCTGTTGGAGCGGTTGGAAAAACATCCGGAGTTGGAGGAGCGCTTCGAATTGATTATGGACATCGTCGAAAACGCGATCGCCCGACGCTCGGCCTCGTCCGCTTTCTCCACCTCTGCAGAGGCGGTACGGCAGTTGGGTAATGAAAATCGTGCACGGCTGGGCGCAGCGTCAACAGGAGAAGAAAGAAAACGAGTGTGATCAGAGGGAGAAGTTCAGCCGAAAGGGGAAAAACGCTCCACTGGTTCACGGTCTTCGGAAAAATCCACATAGAAGAGCAAATCTTTCGGCAGGGTCGAGTAGGGCAGGTCGTGCGGCCGTTCAAGGAATCTGCCGAGGTGGAGTGCCGAGGGCAAGCGCGCCTGAAGCTTTCAGGTGCGTGGTAGCAAATCGATGACGCCGCTAAGATGCTCGCACTCCGAGTGGCACGCGCCAACGACAACTGGAATGCCTATTGGAACGGTCTTCACTGTCGCGCTGCTTGAAATTGAGTCCCACTTTCAATTGCACCCGTGAATGATGGAATGACGGGCTCCCCGTGACATGATTGGAGCGTGATGGCACAATAGCTACGTGGAACCAGGATGAGCTCCCAAATCACTAGCCCCAATACTGAGGCGGCGATCCTCGCACGTGTCATCCAGGTGGGAGAGAAAGAGCTATCGCGCGGCGCAGCCGAATATTTGGTGTCGATTCGTTTTGGCGAGCGCGATATCGCACGCATGAACGAATTGTCTGAGTTGGCTCGCCAAGGCAAATTGACGAGCCAAGAACAAGCCGAACTCGACAGCTATCTTCATGTCAGCAATCTCCTCGCTGTCATGCAATCTAAAGGACGCCGCGCTTTGCAGCGCTCTGCACACGCCAGAATGGCATCCCGTTTGGTCTGTCCGAGCAGGAGTGAAAGTCGGTCCAAGAGTTGACTTCCCGGCCCGGGAACCTTCCCGAAACCCGCATCGCTTTGGACCGGGAGTTGGAATGGACACGTCACTTCATATTCCCGTCCGATTGCAATAAAGCTTGACTCTTTGTTCTCATTGTGAGAACCTACTTCTTCATGCGCATCATAAAACGAGGCGCCCTAGAGCAGTTCTGGGGAGAACATCCGGACGCGATGGCTGGCCTCGAATCTTGGTACGCGGTGATGCGCAAAGCGGATTGGAAAACACCTGCGGAACTGAGACGCGTGTACCCGAACGCCGATTTGGTCGGACGACGGACGGTATTCAATATCGCCGGCAACAAGTACCGACTGATCGCGCGGGTCAATTACCAAACTCAGCGGGTCTTCGTCCTCTACATTTTGACCCACGCAGAATATGACAGAGGGGCTTGGAAACAATGAGCACCACAACAATTGAGCTGAACGAAAAAGCTTACAGACAACTCCTAGGACGCACGCTTCCCCATGTCATCCGCACGGAGGAAGAATACGAACGTCTGACAAACGAACTCGTTCGTCTCGACGAGCGTGAGAATCCTTCACCGGAAGAAAAAGAACTTGCTGAACTGTTGACTGTGCTAATTGACGAATATGAAGAGCGTCGCTATCCGATTCGGAAGGCGAGCCCGCAGCAGACACTCCAGCATTTAATGGAAGCACGTCAGTTGACACAGAAGGACCTATGGAAGGTCTTCGGGTCGAAAGGTGTCACGTCCGAGGTATTTCACGGAAAGCGTTCCATTAGCAAAGCGCAGGCAAGAAAACTGGCGGAGTTCTTTCATGTCAACGTCGAGCTTTTCATTTAGCGTACTCGGGTCGAAGTCCAAGAATGGAGCCGCCATGAGTGGCAAATCAAAGTGCGTCATACTACCGCGCCAGATACTACGACCCGGGCACCGGCAGATTTCTCAACGAAGTCCCGGTTCGCTTTGATGGCGGAAAGAACCATTATCTACTCTATACGTTTCGAATAATCTCGCCAAGCGCAAGAACTCACTAGGACTGGCAAGTCACTATTGGGGGTGGCGTAGGATTGGGGGAAATTCTGACGTTTGGAAACAACAGCGGCCAGTGGAATTTCGGGCTCTATACGGGAGGGGGGCAGACCTCTTCGGGAAGGTGGACATGAGTGACTCCGGAGGCTGCCACAAGTTCGGAGCGCACTGGGGGAGTGAGGGCAGATACTGAAGTAGGGCTAGGACCTGGCGTAACAGCAGATATCAATGTCGAAGAAGGTAGCGATCCCGAGGTTAGCGCTACGGCTGGCATCCCTAATGTGATTGGTGCCAGCTGGAATCCAGCTGAACCTCACGGACCTCCATGTGGAATCTACGATAATTTCCTAGCGTCCAATTGCCAGGGGCCGGCGTCCATCTGCGTCTAACTTCGGGCTGAGACGTTGGGACCAATTTGTTTCGTTGGGACCATCTTGGGACCAAAAACCCCGGTTTTATGGCCGAAATCAGTGGGCTAAGCGGCGTAAGGACAATAGAATCATCGTGAGTTCTGGAGCGGGCGATGGGAATCGAACCCACCTCTCACGCTCTACAAGCTATTGAATACACTGGCTTCCCTTCCCTCGTCCGCGTCCAACTGCGTCCAACTTCAGGGAATTTGAAACGTCCGCCATCGCCCGTTCGGTGATTCCGCCTCGCAAATGAATGTAGTTGAGTGTTGTGCGGGCGTCGGTATGGCGGAGCTGTTGTTTTGCGACCTCTGGCGAGTAGCCTGCGTCCACGATGAAGGACGCAACGGAGTGTCTGAAAGCATGAAGGCCGCACCGCGGAATATCGAGCGCGTCGAGGATTGGCCAAAGCCGGTATTCCACGACGTTGTTGCTCGACGGAGGCCGGTTGTTTCGGGTAGCAAACAGCCAACCCTCTGGGTTAGCGGTCCAGATCGAGTGGTATTGCCTCAAAACGTTTGCGAGCGCATCCGGCAAAGTCACCGGCGCTGCACTCGCCTTGCTCTTTGTGGATTGAGCTTTTCCGTACCACGCAGAGCGGCGGACGTGAATGCATTTGTGATGGAAGTCAATATCCGGCCATTGCAGGCCGAGCGCTTCGCCCGCACGCAATCCCGTAAGCGCCAAGACGATAAAGAACGTGCGCCACGGTTCGTTTGCGAGCGAAAGTATCGATTCGACTTGGGAACGGGTGAAATGTGCGGGGACGTGGACATTTCTTTCGGGGAGTACAAGCTTGCGAAGCGCTATTTCCACGCTCGAATATCCCCAATTCTTAGCGGTCGCGAGCATCGATGAAAGAGTGCTCAGAATATTCAGCACGGTTTTTCTCGACGCGCCCGCAAGTTGGTTGACAAACACCTGTTGGTTCTCGGGGCCCACCTGGTCGAGGCGGAGCTTCCCCAGCTGCGGAAGGATGTGAGAGTCGAGATGGGAGTTGGCAGATCGCACCCACCGTTGACGGTTTTCGCTTTGCGAGAACTTCTTCGCGCCAGCGGGCCGCAAATTCGGCCACCGTTGCGATGCGAGTTGGTTGATAAGCGCAATCATTGATGCGGGAGAGAATTTCATCGAGCTTGCGAGCCGCAAGGCGTTGCGTCGGCAATTCCTTCTTGGTGCCGAGCATGATCTGCGGGCGCGCGCGGATGACGCTTCCATCCGGTCGAATCGTGTCCTCCCGATACCTGCCTAGCCAGAGCTGGCGGCTCTTGCTGAACAGGATCTGTCCCTTCTGGTACCTGCGTCGGGCCAAATCTCCTCCTTGACCCGTTGACGCAGTTGGCGAGACCAACTCTACCACAAGGAGACAAGGCGCGAGTTTTGGACCAATTGCCATCGGATTGCAAGCAACAGCACCGTGCTCTTCTTTCGAGTCCGCAGACTCTAAACCCTTCACTTACTAGGGAACCTCGAAACAGGAAAAAGTAAGAAAGACTTTTGTGCATCGGGCGCTTCCGAATTGAAAAAAGTTGTTGCCGGGACAACATGGGACAGAATCGGACAGTCTCGGACAAGTGGGGACAGATTGGGACAATCGGGGACACTCTCGAAAGATCGCGACGGTGCGACTCGATGCCACAAAAAGCCTCAAAAGGCCACAAGAAGCAACAAAAGGCCACAGAAAGCCACAAAAAGCGACAACTGGAAACAGTCGGAGACAACTGGAGACAGGAAGAGTGCGCGTGTTGAGATGACTCGGCGGGTATTGGAACATAAAGGAATGGGGCCACTTCGTGGTGCGTTGCTGTACTAACTCCTTCGCTTTGAGGTTGTTTGGTGAGGGCCGATTCCAGATGATTGTGGTATCACTTCGGTACCGCACAGGAAAGGTGATTTTTCATGGCTAAAACTGTGATTTCACGCAATTTTCGATACCCTTCAGCCGAACTGCGAAGATAGGGTTCGCCTTGCTGTCAGAGAACGGGGCTTCCGTTCGGAGCAAGCATTCCTTGTTGCCGCCTGTGAGCGCGAACTTCGGGAAAGCGATAGTGCGGAAGCAACAGATCGGCTAGAGGCCCGTATTGCCTTGCGGCTACCCTTGCGAATACGGGGAAGCAAGTACAGTCGCTCTTCACTCTGGCGCACGCGCAGTTTGCCCTCACCAATTCCCTCTTGCAGTACGTTCTGACCTGCGTGGTTGAACCTCCCGAAGAGGTGCTGCCCGCGGCTCGCGCACGCGCGAAGGCAAGATACGCAAAGATTCTTCGCCTAGCCGGAGAAGAGGTGGCGACTCGAAACCAAGCCACTCTGGAACAGGTGTTGACTCACAGCAAATAACAATGAGGAAAGACGATCCGCTTCCGCCCGTGGCGAATCGTCTCGAATGGTTACGCGCGGTCTTTGGGTCTGAGCCTGAATTTCAAGAGTCGCTCAATGCTGCCTGCAACCTGCAACTGTGCCCGATTTCAGCCCACTCTACCCGCTCACCGCTCTCCCTATGCAGCAGCCTTCGTGCGTCGGCCCGGGTCGCTACGCCGAGATCGTGAGCGCTGTCGTCTGGCAAGTCCTCCAAACTGCCTAATCCTCACTTCGCCAGCCGGAAACTTCGCGCGAATCTCCAGCTTACCGCCCATTGCCTCGATAGCTTTGCGCAACGTGCTCACGAAGATGTCGGAGCGGCTTTCGATCTTGGACACGCCGGCTTGATTGATGCGCAACGCCTTAGCCAATCGTTCTTGGGTTATCCCCATTGCCTGACGAAGCTCGTTTAGAGCCATTTCCTCGATCATCTTCTGAGTTTTTGCCTCTGAGCGCGCACGGGCCCCCGGTGACATCTTTGCTTCCAGTTCTCGGAAATTCTTAGCCATTGAGCAATCCCTCCCTTCGGAGCGTTTCCAGATGTTCGTCGTACAGCCTATCCGCTATCGGCAGAAACTCCTTGTACCACCGGCCCTTGCCCGTTTTGTTCCCACCGATCAGCAGAACTGCAGTGCGCCGCGGGTCGAAGGCAAACAGCACACGGTAGGGTCGTCCTCGGTGCTGAACACGCAGTTCCTTCATGTTGGCGTGCTTCGATGACGCTACCGAGTCCACATGCGGCCTGCCGAGCGTCGGCCCGAAGCGGCGAAGCAGGTTTACCTCAGCCCTTACGTCCACCTGTTCGGCTTCGCTCAAACCTTCCCACCACGCCCCGAATTCATCTGTAAACTCTACTTCCCATTCCTCCAAAGGAATATACCTCCAAAAGCTTATTCCGTCAAGGGTATGCCGCGATTCAGGTAAATATAGCGAATACGCTCACATTCAGTCTGTTCCTTATGGCTTATAGGATGGGTGATACTGGTGATATCGACTTAACTTCTCTTGGTAGGCCGAGTGTACCCATTCGGGCACGTCGTTTCGAGTTTCTAACGCTTTAACAATCTCTGTGAGACTCGGGTTCTTATCGCCTTCGCCATACTCGGGCCACGGAGGTGGTGACCACTGTGGCGGAAACTCGTTTCGCCTGTGCGAAGCCAAAACGTCCAGCCCAGCTTTAATCTGGTTGTTCTTCAGCTCTCTCTCCACGTCGTAGCGCAGCTTTTGTTCTCGCTGGGTGACTGGAAGCGCCGCTGTGAATCCCAAGATTACGATCGATGCGAGAATCGGCAGCGCTTTACCGACGTTGCCTGCTTGTCGGACGCGAAAGCCCTCAAAGGTTGATTCGGGACTAGCCACAAAGAGCAAACCCAGCCACACAAGTCCGCCGATTATGATGGCGAAAAAACCGTAGAAGATCACAAGCATATAAGCATTAGCGACTGGTTGAACGCTTGGAGGAACGCGAACCCCACCCATCCAGTCTATGAGCGGCATTCGAGCGTAAGACAGAGCCACAAAAACGATTCCAATCGCGGGAACAGCAATCTTAGTGAACGCCGAAAATAATGAACTCGGCGTCAATATTGCCACGGCCCGGCTGATTAAGAGAACGCGCCAAACCGAAACTAATTCCAACGTCCAGACATTTGCCTGGGCTGCATCCACTTCACTGAGAAATCTTTCATAGGGAATCCCGTACAGCCATGCCAGCGGAGCAGTCAT
>Ga0209686_1000545_pt1 | contig 19309 bp, 15 predicted proteins | sample GraSoiAngelo_126_FD_185883 | JGI IMG/M metagenome (GOLD analysis project Ga0209686, IMG submission 185883) | Grasslands soil microbial communities from the Angelo Coastal Reserve, California, USA - 14_0927_09_20cm (SPAdes) (version 2) | ecosystem: Environmental > Terrestrial > Soil > Grasslands ...
CCCGCTGCCTGACGCGCCGACTGACGACATGACGATCAGTCCCGATCCGATAGCGGCGCTCGCGCGCGAGCGGCAGATCGCGGCCTTGCGACAGGCGCTTCGCGCGCTGCCGGTCGCGTACCGGGAGGCAGTCGTACTGTGCGATCTGCAGGAGCTGACGTACGCGGATGCGGCCGCCGCGTTGGGATGTGCGCTTGGAACCGTGCGGTCGCGGCTGCATCGCGGCCGTGCGATGCTCGGATCGCGGCTGCGAGGCGAGCAGCGATCGTTCGCGCGATGGCCCGCGTGTGATTGGATCTTATGACGTACCGCCACCAGGAACCGATCGATCACGATCTCCTCGTTGCGCTGCATCGGCTTGCGCACGAGACCGTCGTGCCGCCGCCGGACCCCTCGAGGGAAGCCGCGCTGCTGGCGGCATTCGATGCGGCGCGATCGCAATGTCGCCACTCGTGGGCCGGCTACTGGTGGATGGCGGCGCTCACAACTGCCGCCGCGCTGCTCATCGCGGTCGTTATCGGCCCGGGCACGGAGCAACCCGGGAACGCAGGGCTCCTGGCGTCGCATCCCGTTACCGTCAGCGAGTTCGTGCCGTGGCCCGGCGCGCACGAACTGCCGCCGCTCGAGAGCGGAGAACTATTGCGGGTCGATCTGCCGGTGTCGATGCTGCCGGCGCTCGGCATGATGCCTCCCGCAATACACGGCACATCGGTGAAGGCCGATCTGATCGTCGGCCAGGACGGCCTCACGCGGGCCGTCCGCCTGGTGAGCGATTAATCGTCCCGTGGCTGTCCGCAATCAATTGGCCCGACCTTCCGCTTTCGCGCGACGCGCTTCGGCGTGACGCGCCGGACGGAGGCGGTCGAGTTGAGCGCGCTAGGAGTTGAATATGCGTAAGTTGATGTTGATAGGCATCGGGATTCTTTCCGCAACGGCCGCGCACGCGCAGAACCCCGACGAGCTCGCGCAGCATCAGACGGCGGAACGCAAGGCCATGGCCGGGCGGCAGGCCGCAATCGAATTCAAGGTGGCGATGACCGAGCGCGTGCCGCTCGAGAAAAGCGTCAAGGGCGTCCCGTATTCAGCCGAGATCGTCACCGAGATGAATCAGACCCTCGCCGACGGGAACCGCATTTCTCGGCGCACGACCGGCCGCGTGTATCGCGACGGCGAGGGACGGATCCGTCGCGAGGAAGATCGCCAGAACGGGACCGTCGCGATTTCCATCGTCGACGGCGTCGCCGGCGCCTCGTATCGTCTGGAGCCGGAGACCCGCATCGCGTGGAAGACCAGCTCCGAGGCGACCACTGCAATCATGAAGGAGGTTGAAGCGAAGCGCCGCGACGAACAGCACAGGATGGAGGCTGAACGCGCCGCGGAGCGCTCAGCGCCGGCCGGCGGAGAGGTTCATGCGCGGACCGCGGCGCCGCCATTACCGCCGCCGCCTCCGCCTCCGGGCGAGGCGGATATCCGCAATGCGGGCGTGCTCGAGCGCAAGACAATGGAAGGGATCGTCGTCGAAGGCCGGAAGAACACGAGTACGATTCCAGCGGGGCAGATCGGCAACGAGCAGCCGATCACGATCACGTCAGAAGAATGGCGTTCACCCGATCTCAACGTTCTGGTGATGACGCATCATACGGATCCGCGCATGGGCGAATCGAGCTACCGACTCACGAACATCGTCCGTGGTGAACCCGATCCGTCACTGTTTCAGGTGCCGGCCGGCTACACGATCAAAGAGACCGGCATCCGGCGCGAGTTCCAGAAGGAACAGTGATCCCGGACCTTCCGCCTGAAGGCGGAAGCCGCATGATGAAGTGAACGGAAAACGGCCCGAATGGGGCCGTTTTCCGTTTCATGCGGCCATGCGCTCCGTGTTAAATTGAGCGGATCTCATGGCCCAGCGCAAGATTGACGTCGTCCTTGATTCCGTCAGGCGCCTGATTCGACTCGGCGCGACGGCGAATCTCGTCAATCTGCTCCAGAAACAGCATCCCGCCGACCTTGCGCAGGTTTTTTCCGAGCTCAATGAGAAGGAGCGCGCGACCTCCTTCTCCCTGCTCGTCGAGCGCAACAGCAAGCTCGCGATGGAGGCGCTCTCCGAGCTCGGGCCCGAGGCAGGCGCCGCGCTGCTCCGGGATCGATCCGCTGAGGAGATCGCGCGCCTCCTCCACGAACTGCCCTCGGACGATGCCGCCGCGATTGTCGATTACCTGCCGCAAGAACTGCGCGCATCGGTCCTCGAGCTGATCGAGAAGCGCCCGGGCGACGAAGTCGGCGAGCTCCTCGAGTACGAAGAGCAGACGGCCGGCCGCATCATGAACCCGAAAGTCTTCGCGCTTTCGGAAGACATGACGGTCGGCGAGTCGATTACGGCGCTCCAGGGATCACGCGACGTCGAGATGGTGTTCTACCTCTACGTCGTTGACGCCCGCCGTCATCTCGTGGGCGTCGCCTCCCTGCGGCGCTTGCTTCTCGTGCCGCCGTCGACGCCGCTGAAGCGGATCATGACGACGGATCTGATCAGCGTCCGCGCGGATACAGACCAGGAAGAAGTTGCGCGCCAGGTCGCGTCGTACAACCTCCTCGCGATTCCCGTCGTCGACGAAGAGAACAAGCTCGTTGGCGTGATCACGGTTGACGACGTGATCGATGTCATCAAGGACGAAGCGACCGAGGACGTCTATCGTCTCGCAGGTGTCGCGGGTGACGACCGTGTGTTCTCCACCGCCAGCGAGTCGCTGCGCAAGCGCGTGCCGTGGCTCGAGGTCAACCTCGTGACGGCATTCATCGCGGCGTCGGTCGTCGCGCTGTTCGAGCGACGCATCCAGCAGGCGCCGGCGCTCGCGGTGTTCATGCCCGTCGTTGCGGGCATGGGGGGAAACGCCGCCACGCAGACGCTGACGGTCATCGTGCGCGGTATCGCGCTGGGCGAGCTGACGTGGGCGAACACCCGAAAGGCGCTGTTCAAGGAAGCCGTGGTCGGTCTCGGCAACGGGATCGCCTGCGGAATCATCGGTGCGCTCGTCGTATGGGCATGGAAGGGGAACCTGTGGCTGGGCCTCATTCTCGGCGCGGCGATGATCATCAACATGTTCGTGGCCGCGACGGCGGGCACCCTGATCCCGCTCTCGCTCCGGGCGTTGAAGATCGATCCGGCGCTCGCCTCGTCGGTTTTCATCACGACGCTCACCGACGTGTTCGGGTTCGCGTCGTTCCTCGGGCTCGGCACGTTGTTCCTGAGGCTCCTGCAGGGGACAGGGTAGAATAAATGGTCATCCCATGCCGGTTTACACCTCCGATGCGTTGATCCTGCGCACGTACAAGCTCGGTGAGGCGGACCGGATCGTCGTGTTCCTCACGAGGGACCGCGGCAAGAAGCGAGGGGTGGCGAAGGGAGCGCGGCGCGCGCGTTCGAGATTCATCGGAACGCTCGAGCCGTTGACGCGCGCCGGCGTCGCGTATTACGAACGCGAGTTGCGCGACCTCGTGCGGATCAATTACGTGGAACCACAGAGCAGCCCGCTCGCGGCAATTGGACGCGTCCACTCGGACGCAGCTGCTCTGGGACACTCGGCGTACTTCGCCGAACTGATCGACGAGTGGGCTCCGGAAGCCCATGCGGACGAGCGACTCTATCGCCTTGGCGCCTCGGTGATTGATGCGCTGGCGGGAGGCGCACCGGTGCCGCGTCTTGCGCGGTATTTCGAGTTCTGGCTGCTGCGGCTGCAGGGTGTGTATCCCCAGTTGTCGAGCTGTCCCGGCTGTGGTGGCGCGTTCGATGGCGGCGCCGTCATGCCACCGAGAGATTCGCACTACCTTTGCCGCCGCTGTGTGCCGGCCGGCGGAGGCACGACGTTGTCGATCGATGCGTTGAGGTTCTTGCGGAGCGCGGCAGCATCGGCGCCTGAGGCGCTCGAGAGCGTGTCGCTCGACGCGGCGGCCGGGCGCGAACTGGAAACCGCGCACCGGCGCCTGATCCAGGTGCACCTCGAAAAGGAACTCAAATCCGCACGCGTCCTCCGCGAAATCAACCACGGATTACACGGATCATACGGATCACACGGATCGGCATGAGCCACGGATCACACGGATCACACGGATCACACGGATCGGCATGAGCCACGGATCACACGGATCACACGGATCGCGATCCGCGCGCGATTCGCACAGTCGGAGCTCCGGACCTCGCACCTCGGACCTCGGACCTCGCGACCCCGCTCGGACCTCGGACCTCGGGCGTGTCGACGTCATCGCTTAATGGTCACGCTGCAGCAACTGATTTTCAAACTGTCGGAGTTCTGGGCCTCGCGAGGCTGCCTCCTCCAGCAGCCTCTCGACATCGAGATGGGCGCGGGGACGATGCATCCCGAGACCTTCCTGCGCGTGCTGGGACCCGACCCGTGGAGCGTCGCCTACGTTCAGCCGTCGCGGCGGCCCGCCGACGGGCGTTTCGGCGAGAACCCCAATCGTCTTTTCAAGCACCAGCAGTTCCAAGTCATCCTCAAGCCGGCGCCGGACGAAGTGCAGCAGTTGTATCTCCAGAGCCTCGAGGCCTGCGGGATCGATCTCCGCGCGCACGACGTGCGGTTCGAAGAAGACAATTGGGAGTCGCCCACGCTGGGTGCATGGGGGATCGGCTGGCAGGTCCTGTTCGATGGGCAGGAAATCACGCAGTTCACCTACTTCCAACAGGCCGGCGGGATCGACCTCTCCCCGATCTCCGTGGAACTGACCTACGGCCTCGAGCGCTTTGCGATGGCGCTGCAGGATGTCGACAATGTATTCGATCTCGAATGGACGGCAGGGGTGAAGTACCGCGACGTGCGACACCGCGATGAGGTGGAGCAGTCGAAATACGCGTTCGGCCAGATCGACATGCCTGCGGCGGAGCTGCATCGCATCCATCGTGAATTGTTCGAGCAGTACTACCTGCTCTCGCAGACGCTTCTTCGATCCGATCTCGCGCTGCCGGCGCTCGATTACTGCTTGAAGTGCTCGCACATGTTCAATCTGCTCGATGCGAGCGGCGGCATCGGCGTGACCGAGCGCACCGCGTACATCCTGCGGGTGCGGCAGCTGGCGGTGGCAATCGCGAAGAAATGGGCGGGCGTGGAGGACACCGAGAAGAAGGAGAAGGCGGAGCAGACGAAGTGATCTACTCAGAGGGCACGGAGGCCACCGAGCAACAAAACTAAAACGCTAATCAAGTTCAAAATTATTGTTCTCCGTGCCCTCTGTGGCCTCTGAGTGAAGATAACCGTGCCCTCTGGCTGAAACATGGACCGTGAGCTCCTGATAGAAATCGGCGTCGAAGAGCTTCCCGCCGCGTGGCTGCCTGGCTTGACCAAACAGCTGGCGGAAAAGCTCGAGGCACGCCTGCGCGAGCTGCGTATGGTGCCCGACGTGCCGGTCGAGAGTTACAGCACGCCGCGTCGTCTGACAGGCGTCGTCGGCCGCATGCCGGAGCGACAGGAAGATCTCGACGAGGCGATCACCGGACCGCCCGTGTCTGCTGCGTTCAATGCAGCGGGGGAGCCGACACCCGCCGCGCTCGGCTTCGCGAAAAAACAGGGAGTGGCGTTCGACGCGTTGGAGCGGATCGAGACGCCAAAAGGCACGTATCTCGTTGCGCGCCGGCGCCAGCGGGGGAAGAGCGCGGTCGACGCATTGCCAGACCTTCTGACCGGCCTGCTGCGCGACATGGCATTTCCAAAGCAGATGCACTGGGACGCGATGCTCGAAGATGGGCGAGGCGAGCTCGTCTTCGGCCGGCCCATCCGGTGGCTGTTGTTCTTGTACGGCGGCCGCGTGGTGCCGTATACGATCGGGCGGATGTCGAACGCGGCCGGCCCGCTGGTGCAGGAAGTCACGACCGGCGCGTTCACGTATGGTCATCGCTTCCTCGCGACGAGCGGTCGCGCAGGACGATCGATCAAGGTCCGGACGTTCGACGACTACCGGGCGCGCCTGGGCGAGCACTTCGTGATCCTCGAACACTCCGAGCGGCGCGATCGGATCGCGCGCGAGCTCGAGCTGAAGGCGCGCAAGCTCGGGGGCCGCGTGGCGCTCCGCGAGCATGCCGGGCTCGTGGACGAAGTTGCCGATCTCGTGGAATACCCCGGCGTCGTCGCAGGCTTCTTCGAGCGTTCCTTCCTCGAGCTGCCGCATGAAGTGCTGACGACCACGCTCGTGCATCATCAGCACTATTTCCCCGTCCTCGCGGAGCATGGCGAGCTGAAAGAAGCCTTTCTCGCCGTCGTCAATACCTCTCCGGCCGAGGAGCGGCCTATCGCGAAGAACGCCGAACGCGTCGTCACGGCGCGGCTGCGCGATGCGCGGTTTTTCTGGGAAGCGGATCGCCGCACGAAGCTGGAGTCTCGCCTCGATCGGCTGCACACGATCGTCTTTCACAAGAAGCTTGGCAGCTACCGCGACAAAGCGGAGCGGATCGAGAAGCTCGCACGCTGGATCACGGAACAGGCGTTCGGGAACCCGGCCGAAGCGGATAACGCCGCGAAAGCCGCGCGGCTCGCGAAGGCGGATCTCACCACGGACATGGTGTTCGAGTTCACCGAGCTGCAGGGAACGATGGGCGGTATTTACGCGCGCGAAGAGGGGCTGCCCGAGCAGGTGTGGAAGGCGATCTACTACCAGTACTTGCCTATCGGCGTGGAAGCCGATGCGCCGCCGACGAAGGCGCAGCTCGGCCCCGCCGCGGTGACGTGGGCGGCAGTGTCGCTCGCGGACAAGCTGGATAGCGTGACGTCGTTGATGAAGGCCGGCGAGCGGGCCACAGGATCGCGCGATCCATTTGGCCTCCGACGACAAATGCAGGGCATCGTGAAGACGCTCATGGATCTGCCGGAGCTCACCGGCGTTGATCATGAAATCGCGCTCACAGCGCTCGTCGATCGCGCCGATCCGAAGATGGTCGGCGCGCCTGACGGCTGGGATTCCGCTGCCGTGGTTGCCTTTGGCCACGATCGCATCCGATACGCGCTGGAGCAGCGCGGATTTCCGCTCGGCGTGATCCGCAGCGCCGTCTCGGGTCACAGCGCCGACAATCCATTGCGCGCGCGTCGGATCGCTGAAGCCCTCAAGGCGCTCGAGGGCTCGGAAGATCTTCGCGCGCTCGCGGTGTTGTTCAAGCGCGTGAAGAACATTGCCCGCGAACTCAAGGGAGACGCGACGCTCGATCGCGCGGCGCTGGCCGAGCCGGCGGAACGGGCGTTGTTGGACGAGCTCGACGCGCGACGGCCGCGCGTGACCGCGGCCGCGGGTGCCTCGGATTATCGACGCGCCTTTGCCGAGATTGCAGGGTTGCGAGCGGCGATCGATCGTTTCTTCACGGAGGTGTTCGTGATGGCGGAGGACGCGCGCCTCAGGACCGCGCGTCTCGCGCTCATGGCCGACCTCCGCGATCTGGTTCTGAATCTGGCAGATATTTCGGAAATCGTTCCGCAAACGGAGTAAACGACAAGCAATGGCGAAGAAATTTGCGCGCAAGACGAGCACGGCCACCCGCAAGACAGCCGCAAAGAAGCCCGCAGCCCGGAACTCGAACCTGGGACCGCGGGCCTCGAAGGGGAAATACGTCTATTTCTTCGGCAACGGCAAGGCGGAGGGCGATCGGACGATGAAGGATCTGCTCGGTGGTAAAGGATCCGGCCTTGCCGAGATGACCAATGCCGGCCTGCCGGTTCCTCCCGGGATGACGATCTCGACCGAGGCGTGCACGCTCTACTACAAGGAAGGCCGTAAGACGCCGGCGGCGGTCGACAAGCAGATGCTCGATGGTTTGAAGAAGCTCGAAGCGGCGGCGGGCGCCAGGCTCGGCGACGTGAAGAACCCGCTGCTCGTGTCGGTCCGCTCGGGCGCGAAGTTCTCGATGCCCGGCATGATGGACACGATCCTCAATCTCGGCCTGAACGACGAGACCGTCGAAGGCCTGAAGAAGCGCACGCACAACGGCCGCTTCGCCTACGACAGCTATCGACGCTTCATCCAGATGTTCGGCAACGTGGTCCTCGAGATTCCGAAGGAAGCCTTCGAACACAAGTTCGAAGAGGTGAAGAAGGCGCGCGGCGCGAAGGTGGACACGGATCTCGACGAACAGGCGCTTCGCGAGGTTGTCGACAGATACAAGGAAGTCGTCAGGCAGAAGGCCGGCAAGAGCTTCCCGCAGGATCCGCTCGAGCAGCTGCGCGGCGCGCGCGACGCCGTGTTCCGCTCCTGGAACAACGCGCGCGCGATCGAGTACCGCCGCATCTACGAGATTCCCGACTCGATCGGGACCGCCGTCAACGTGCAGATGATGGTGTTCGGCAACTCGGGCGATCGCTCCGCCACCGGCGTCGGCTTCACGCGCAACCCGGCGACGGGCGCGAAGGAGTTCTACGGCGAGTTCCTCGTGAACGCGCAGGGTGAAGACGTCGTGTCGGGCGTCCGCACGCCGCAGCCGATCGCGGAGCTCGAGAAGGTGATGCCGAAGGCCTACAAGGAGCTGCGCTCGATCACGTCGCGCCTCGAAAAGCATTACCGCGACGTCCAGGACTTCGAGTTCACGATCGAGGACGAGCGGCTGTTCATGCTCCAGACGCGCAACGGCAAGCGCACCGGTTACGCCGCGGTGTTCATTGCGACCGATCTGGTCAAAGAGAAGCTGATCACCCCGAAGGAAGCGGTCCTCCAGGTCGACCCCGAGTCGGTGTCGCAGCTGCTCGCGCCGGTGTTCGAGCCGAAGGCGTGGAAGGCGCTGCCGGTCGCGACGAAGGGGCTGCCTGCGTCGCCGGGCGCCGCTTCGGGCCAGGCGGTGTTCACCGCGCACGCGGCCGTCGAATGGACGCGCCAGGGAAAGAGCGTCATTCTCGTCCGCAAGGAAACCGTGCCAGACGACATTCATGGCATGTTCGTCGCGCAAGGGATTCTCACGGCCACGGGCGGCATGACGTCGCATGCGGCGGTCGTCGGCCGCCAGATGGGGAAGCCCTCGATTGTCGGCGCAGGGGCGCTGCACATCAGCGAAGCGGGCAAGCAGTTCGAGGTGAATGGCAAGACGATCAAGGAAGGCGAGTGGGTCTCGTTCGACGGGCTCACGGGGGAAGTCAAGATCGGGCAGGTCGCAACCAAGCCGAGCGAAATCCTGCAGGTGATCGCCGGAGAGATGAAGCCGGAGGCGTCCGACATCTACCAGCGGTTCAACAACCTGCTGACGTGGGCAGACAGGTTCCGCCGCCTTGGCATCCGCGCGAACGCCGATCAACCGGACCAGGCGGAGACTGCATATGCGTTTGGCGCGCGCGGCATCGGTCTCTGCCGCACCGAGCACATGTTCTTCGGCGAAGGGCGGATCCCGCACGTGCAGCAGATGATCCTGGCCGACAACGAGGCCGATCGGCGGAAGGCGCTCGCGAAACTGCTCCCGATGCAGCGCGCCGACTTCTACGGCGTGTTCAAGGCGATGCACGGCCAGCCGGTGACCATTCGGACGATCGATCCACCGCTGCACGAGTTTCTTCCCAAGCGCGAAGATCTGATGGTCGAGATCGCGCGGCTCGAGGCAACAAACGGCGATAAACACCAGCTGGAGACGACGCGCACGCTGCTGCGCCGCGTCGAACAGCTCCACGAGTTCAACCCGATGCTGGGCCATCGCGGCGTGCGGCTGGGGATCACCTATCCTGAGATCACCGAGATGCAGACACGCGCGATCATGGAAGCGGCCTGCCAGTTGAACAAAGAGGGGCTGAAAGTCGTTCCCGAAATCATGATCCCGCTCGTCGGCGCGGTGAAGGAGCTGCGCGATCAGAAGACCGTCGTCGATCGCGTGGCCAACGACGTGATGAGGAGAATGGGATCAAGATCAAATACTTGGTCGGCACGATGATCGAAGTGCCGCGCGGTGCGGTGACCGCCGACGAGATCGCCTCAGAGGCGGAATTTTTCTCGTTCGGCACCAACGACCTCACCCAGCTGACTTACGGGTTCTCGCGCGACGACATCGGCAAGTTCCTGGGCGCGTATCAGGACAAGAAGATCCTGGACAAGGATCCGTTCGCGACGATCGACACGGTGGGGGTCGGGCAGCTCGTGGAGACCGGCGTACGCAAGGGACGCGCGACGCGCCCCGACCTGAAGGTCGGAATCTGCGGCGAGCACGGCGGCGACCCCTCGTCGGTGCATTTCTTCGAGCGCGCCGGCCTGGATTATGTCAGCGCATCGCCGTACCGCATCCCCGTCGCGCGCCTGGCCGCGGCGCAAGCGGCGCTGCAGGTGAAGGTCGGCGATTGATCCGGGTTTACGTGCACACGCACGCGCTCGGCACGACGAAGCCGGCGGATCACGTCGATCCCGCCTGGCTTGGTCCCGACAGCGGCGTTGTGGTGTGGGCGGACTTGATGAACCCGTCGCCGGACGAGGGGCGGATCCTGTCGGAGGTGTTCCACTTCCACGAGCTGGCGGTGGAAGACGCGCTCGGCACGACGCACTTTCCAAAGGTCGAGTCGTACAACGACTACCTCTATTTGATCCTGCACCGGATCGACTTCAAGGCGCCCGAACACTGCTTCCGCACGTACGATGTCGATTTCTTTCTCGGCCCGAACTACCTCGTCACGATTCACAGCGGCGACTCGCGCTCGATCGAGCAGATTTCGGCGATCTGCGCCCGCAACTCGCTTGCGCTCGGGGAAGGGCCGGCGGCGCTGCTGCACCGGATCATCGACGCCATGGTCGACAACTATCGCCCGGAAATCGAGGAGCTCGGCGAACGGCTCGACGAGCTCGAGCAGGAGGTCTTCGCGCACAGCACACCCGCGCTCGCGAAGAAGATCCTCGATTTCAAGGCCGACGTCTCGTCGCTTCGCCGCGTCGTCCAGCCGCAGCGGGATGTCGTCGGACGGCTCGCGCGCCGCGAGTTCCCGTTCATCGACGAGCAGATCTCGTATCGTTTTCGCGACGTGCACGATCACCTGGTGCGGCTCGCCGACGAGTCGATGTTCTTCCAGGATCGCATCACGAGCCTGCTCGACGCGCATTTGACGACGGTGTCGAACCAGTTGAACACCGTGATGAAGGTCTTGACCGTCATCGCCACGGTCTTCATGCCTTTGACGTTTATCACCGGGCTTTACGGCATGAACGTCGATCTTCCGCACTTCGGGCTCGGTGGCGAGCGGATGTTCTGGGTGCTGATGGTGCTGATGATGACCGTCACAGGCGGCATGCTGGTGTACTTCCACAAGAGAGGGTGGATTTAGCGGATTTGGTGATTTAGTAATTTGTGATTTGGTGAATTAGCATTCTTGAAGCACGCGCGGTAGCGCGTGCGAAGTCAAATCACCAAATCACCAGATCACCAAATCGTCAAATCACCAGATCATCGACATGGCTCGCATTCACACCTTACCTCCCGACCTCGCCAACCAGATTGCCGCGGGCGAAGTCGTCGAGCGGCCCGCCTCGGTCGTGAAGGAGCTCGTCGAGAACGCGCTCGATGCGGGGGCGCGCCGGATCACCATCGCGGTGGAGCTCGGCGGCAAGAGATTGATCCGTATTGAGGACGATGCGGAAGGGATGGACGCCGACGATGCGAGACTCGCGATCGAGCGGCATGCGACGAGCAAAATCGCACGGGCGGACGATCTCGGCGCGATCCGGACGCTCGGGTTCCGCGGCGAGGCGCTGCCGAGCATCGCGTCTGTCTCGCACTTCACGCTGCGCACGCGTGCGCGCGGCGCGCAGAGCGGCACCGAGATCAAGGTCAACGCCGGCGCGGTTGCGTCCGTGCGCGAAGTGGGCGCGCCTGAAGGCACGTGCGTCGAGGTTGCGGACCTGTTCTACAACCTCCCGGCACGGCGCAAGTTCCTGAAGTCCGATACCGCGGAGGCGACGCAGGTCTCGCGCCTCGGCACGCAACTGGCGCTCGGCTATCCCGAAGTGGGCTTCACGGTGACCAGTGGCGGTCGGACGTTGCTCCAGTGTCCGCCGGCGCCGAACCTGCGCGAGCGGTTCTTCCAGCTGTTCGGCGATCGCCCCGACCTGGTCGATGTGAAAAAGGAAGCCGGCGGCCTCGCGATCGAAGGCTTCGTGGCGGCGCTCGGCGATCAAGGTCCCGTGCGCGGCGCGCAGAACGTCTTCGTCAATCGGCGGATCGTGAAGGACCGCACGATTGCGCACGCGATCTCCGAAGCCTATAACGTCGCGACGATCAAGGAACGGAGCCCGGAGGTCCACCTGTTCCTGCGCATCGCACCGGACCGTGTGGACGTCAACGTGCACCCGACGAAAGCGGAGGTCCGGTTCCTCGAGCAATCGCTCGTGCACGAGGTGCTGCGTCGTGCGCTCGGCGAGGCGCTCGGCCAGGGCCGAGCGCCCGAGTTCCAGTTCGCGCCCGTGCAGTCGTTCGCTCCCGAGCCGCGGCCGATGGGGATCCCCGGCGTGCTCGCGGGAGCTGCGGTCGGGAATCGGTGGAGTGGAGAAAGCGGGCTCCAGGCTCCAGGTTCCGGGCTGCAGAACGCGGGATTCGCAACTGAGCACCCGGGACTGCCGAATCCGGACGCGCGACTCGCGACCGAGAACTCGGGACTCGCGACTCAGGACCCGGGCCTCGTTCGTCCCATGATTCCTTTGGGCCAATTTCGCGACACCTTCATTATCGCGATCGACGACGAGGGTGTCGCGATCGTCGACCAGCACGTCGCGCACGAGCGGGTGCTGTTCGAGCAGGTCATGGAGCGGCTGACGACCGGGCGCCTCGAGAGTCAGCGGCTGCTGACGCCCATCGTGCTCGAGCTGTCGCCCGGCCAGCGCGACGCGCTGGCGCAGCACGCGGCCACGCTCGAGCGCTTCGGGATCGACATCGAGCACTTCGGCGGCGCGAGCCTCCGGGTGTCAGCGGTCCCGGCCGTGCTCGAGCCCCGCGACTGCGAAGTTGCTGTCCGCGCCCTCGCGGAAGACCTCGAAGGGCTCGACCGGGGGTCCCGAGTCGAGGACGCTCTTCGGCGGATCGCCGCCACAATGGCCTGTCACGCGGCTGTTAAGGCAAACTATCCGCTGACAGTGGAAAAGATGCGCTACATCCTGGAAGAGCTGAGGCGCACGGCATATTCGAGCGTCTGCCCGCACGGCCGACCTGTCGTCCTGCGGCTGACACGGCGGGAAATTGAGAAAAACTTCCAAAGGATATAGGAAATCGCCAAATCCCTCTTGACTGTTGGGTCGGAGGCGTTTACTCTGCAGTCATCCCAGCAAGTTTGTCCAAGCGATAAAGGCGCTTCCGGAGGACCGGGCGCGCAAAGCTGTAAGCTCCACACGGGTGTGCGGAGTGGTTTAGCTGCCGAACTTGGAGTCTTTTCATGACCCGCGGCTTTCTACCGACCCTGCTCTTCGCACTGTCAGCCGTTATGTTCTTCGGCCTCGGCAGCTTCCTGGCGGCACGCCAGGCGGCTGAAAACGAGAACGAGCAGATCGCGGCGCTCCGCGCGGAAGTCGGCGTGCTCAAGCGCCAGCACACGGATGGAGCCTCGGGGACCACTGGGAAGGCAACCGACGCGCATACGGCGACGCCGCCCATCGACGATCACAGCCGCGCGGCTCTCGTCGCGGACATCAAACGACAACTCAAGACTGAGATGGGGCTGTTGCCCGTCAGCCTCCTGCGCGAGCGCCGCGCGAGCTTCGTCGAGATGTATTCGTACGACAGCACCGGCGCGAGCAACTACGGGACGGCCGGTTACCTTGGAAACGGCTACTTCATCACCGTCAAGCACGGTGTGATCGCCCTCGGCGACGGCGCTGCGAGCCGCCGCATCACTTCGATCAAGGTGATGTACGACGGACGCGCCCTTCCCGCGAAAGTTGTCGACACCGGCGACGCGACCGTCGAAGTCGATCCGGGAGACTGGGCAATCCTGAAGGTGAAGGATCCGGTGGAGCTACCGGCGCTCGATGTCGACCTCGCGTACGCCTTTGATTTCGCGGATCCGATTTTCCGTCTGGGCAACGATTATTCGAAGGGCATCATCCTGTCGACGGGTTATGTCGGGCAGCGCACGTCGAATAACCTCGTGACGTGCCTGACCGACGGACATCCGGGCGTGTCCGGCGGCGGTGTGTTGAACGGCGACGGTCATCTCGTAGGGATTCCAATCGGGCGGATGCAGGGCGACTATCGCTTCTCGTTCATCCTGCCGCTGCGCGAGGAGATGTTCCGGAAAATCCCGCAGGCGATCCAACTCGCTGAGTAGCTGGAAACGTATCGGCCTTACAATAATTGCCCGTGACCTTCTCGCGTCACGGGCATAACTTTGTACGGCGGTCCCGCCTCGCAGGCACGCCTATAGCTGCCCGCCTTACGTCCATGCGCCTCAGTAGACGACTCGCATCCGCAGTTCTGGCGGCGGCGCTTCTCTGGCGCGCTGATCCAAGCGCGACCGTTCCGCCCCAGATCCTGCGGCTTGTCGCCTATGCGTCAGGATTTACGCAACCCGTCGGCATCGTGCAGGATCCGACAGACTCCAGCGTGCAGTTCGTAATCGAGCAGGGCGGACGCATCCGCACTGTCGTGGACGGCGTGGTTCAAGCGACAGACTTCCTCACTCTCAGTAGCTCCATCGTCAGCGGCGGGGAGCAGGGTCTTCTGGGCCTCGCATTTCCGCCGGACGCTGCCACGAGCCGCCGGTTTTATGTGAACTTCACGACGAACGGGCCGAGCGGTGCCACGGTGATCGCGCGATTCAGGCGATCGGCGAACCCGCGCATTGCGGACGCCGCGTCGCGCTTCGATCTGCAGTGGTCTACGGATCCGCAGTTTGGAGACCTGAGATACATTCCGCAGCCGTTTGCGAACCATAACGGAGGTTGCCTGCAATTTGGTCCGGACCGTGACCTGTATATCGGCATGGGCGATGGCGGGAGCGGCAACGATCCCGACAACAACGCGCAGAAAGCGTCGAGCCTGCTGGGCAAGATGTTGCGCATCGATGTCTCCGGCAACGATCCAAAGGGATTCATCGTCCCGCCAGACAATCCTTTCAAAAACACCGCGGGCTTCCGTCCAGAGATCTGGGACGTCGGCGTGCGCAATCCCTGGCGATTCAGCTTCGACGACGACGCACTCGGGGGAAGCGGCGCGCTCATCATCGGCGATGTCGGCCAGAATCGGTTTGAGGAGATCGATTACGAGCCCAGGAATCGTGGCGGCCGGAATTACGGGTGGCGGATCAAGGAGGGCGTGCACGACAACATAGCCGGGGCGGCGCTCTTCACGCCGTTATTGAATCCGATTCACGAATACGATCATTCGACGGGGCAATCGATCACCGGCGGCTACATGTATCGCGGTTCGCTGATCCCGGAAATGCGAGGACGCTACGTGTTCGCCGACTTCTCGACGGGACGCATCTGGTCGTTTGCGGTCGCCACGAACGCCGCTGGCGAGGGCAGCACCGTCGATCTCGTGGAACACACAGGTACACTGCAGGTTCCCAGGTTCAATATCAGCTCGTTTGGCGTCGATTCCGCCGGCGAATTGTTCGTCGTCAGCTACAGCGGCGGCGTTGTCTACAGATTGGTGCGCGGTGCGCCGCGGCCTCCCACGAGCCTGCGGATCATCCGCTAGGCTTGCGCCGTTTGCGCAGCTCCTGCAGGCGTTTTCCGATTTCAATCTCGAGCCCGCGATTGACGGGCTCGTAGAACCGGCGACTACGGTGGGCGGGTGGCAGACACTCCATGTCGGCCGCAACCCCCTCCGCCTCGTCGTGCGCGTACCGATAGTCCTTGCCGTAGTCCAGCGACTTCATCAACTTCGTCGGCGCGTTACGGAGGTGCAGCGGCACCGGCTCGGCGACTTCGTTTCGAGCAGCGTCGGCGGCAGCGCCGTACGCGCGATACACGGCGTTGCTCTTCGGCGCCGTGGCCATGTAGATCGCCGCCTGCGCGAGCGCCGTGTTTCCTTCGGGCATGCCGATGAAATGCAGTGCGTCCTTCGCGGCGACCGCAACGGTGAGCGCGCGCGGATCCGCATTGCCGATGTCTTCGGACGCGAACCGCACAAGCCGCCGGGCCACGTACATCGGGTCTTCGCCTGCTTCGAGCATGCGCGCGAGCCAGTAGACGGACGCGTCGGGGTCGCTGTTGCGCATCGACTTGTGCAAGGCGGAGATCAGGTTGTAGTGCTCTTCGCCCGACTTGTCGTACAGCAGGGCGCGGTTCTGTGCGAGGTCGGCGATGAGCGCGGCATCGAGAGGACGCCCGTTCGCGGCGCCGGCCGCCATTTCGATCATGTTGAGCGCGACGCGCGCGTCGCCGTTCGCATATCGCGCGATGCCGTTCAGTCCTTCATCCGTCGCCGTCACATGCAGCTCCCCGAGACCTCGGTCGGAATCCTCGAGCGCGCGGCGCAGGATCGCGACGATCGCGTCCGGCCCGAGCGGCTGCAGCACGTACACCTTCGATCGCGAGAGCAGCGCGGAGTTCACCTCGAACGACGGGTTCTCGGTCGTTGCGCCGATCAAGACGATGTCGCCGGATTCGACGCGGGGGAGGAACGCGTCCTGCTGCGCCCGGTTGAAGCGATGGATCTCGTCGATGAACAGGATCGTGCGGCGTCCGGATCGTCGTCGCGCCTGCTCGGCGTCCGCCATCACCTCGCGGATCTCTTTGATCCCCGACAGTACGGCGCTGAACATGACGAAGTGCGCGCGCGTCACGGTCGCAATCACGCGCGCCAGCGTCGTCTTCCCGGTGCCCGGCGGGCCCCAGAGAATGATGGAGCGCAGGCGATCGTGCTCGATTGCTTCGCGCAGCGGCCGGCCCGGCGCGATGAGCGCCTCCTGTCCGACGAACTCGTCGAGCGTGCGTGGCCGCATTCGTTCGGCGAGCGGCGCCGACCGGTCCACGCGCGGGAGGGGCGGGGGTTCCTCGTCCGGGAAGAGATCCATCAGTCGGCCTCCTCGCGCTGCCGCGACGCCTCGTAGAGGATGAGCGCCGCCGCAATGGCGACGTTCAGCGATTCAACCGGCGGACGCATCGGGATTGTCACCGTCTCACTGGCGGCGGCGAGGGCGTCTCCCGAGATGCCCGCGCCTTCGCCGCCGAGAACGATCGCCGTCGGTCCACGCAGATCGACGCGAGGAAGCGGCGCGCCGCCGCGAGGCACGGCGGCGATCAGGCGGACTCGCGCGTCCCGCGCGGCAGCGATCACATCGTGCAGCGTGCCACGCGCGGCGACCGGCACGCGGAAGGTGCCGCCCATCGCTCCGCGCAGCGCCTTCCATCCGAAGGGATTGGCTGATCCCTCGATCGTCACGATGCCGCTCGCGCCGCAGGCGGCGGCTGTTCGAACGATCGCACCGACGTTGCCGGGGTCCTGGAGACCGGCAAGGACGAGCACGAGCTGTCGAGCGCCGGCGAAGGCGGCGCGCAGATCGGGTGGCTGCGTATGCGCGATGGCGACAACCCCGGACGGGTGCTGAACCGGACTCATCGCCGCGAGCACGTGATCGCTGACCGTGAGCACGCGGCCGCCGTGCTTTTTCACCTCCCTGGCAATGCGCGCGAGCGGCGAGAGCGCAGTGCCGACCTCGCGATCGGAAAATGCGGCGACCTCCACCGGCACGCCGCACGCGAGCGCTTCTTCGACCAGATGTGCGCCGTCGAGCAGCAGCTCGCCCGGCTTCGCGGCGCCCGAGGCGCGCGCGAGCTCGCGAAATCGCTTGACGATCGCGTTCTGGCGACTCGTGATCCGCTCCATCTCTTGGCGCTCGGGGCCGCCGCTGCGCGGCGGTTCCCTCCGGCCCCTCGCTACGCTCGCTTCATTGCGCGGCCGCTTCGCCGGCCGCTCCATTCCGCTCGCGGAGCTCTTGGCGCTCGGGGCCGCCGCTGCGCGGCGGTTCCCTCCGGCCCCTCGCTACGCTCGCTTCATTGCGCGGCCGCTTCGCCGGCCGCTCCATTCCGCTCGCGGAGCTCTTGGCGCTCGGGCCGCAGGCGTCCGCAATCTATTATTTCGCAAAGGTGTAGATCGCAAGTAGCAACGCGTCTCCTGCCTTCCGCCTACTGCCTCCTGCCTCCTGAATCTGCTACCATGACCGGCGTGAAGGCGAAGATCTTGAAGAAGTTCGAAGACGAGATCCAGCAGCTCGACCGCGAGTTGAAGACCGAGCTCCCGAAGGAGATCAAGCGCGCGCGCGAGCTCGGCGATCTGCGAGAGAATGCCGAATACCAGGCGGCGAAAGAGCGCCAGCGGCTCGTCGAATCGCGCATCAGCCTGCTGCACAAACGCGTCAGCGAGATCTCGCTGATGAACCTCGATCGTCTTCCGAAGGACAAGGTGGGATTTGGATCGACGGTGACGCTGCGCGACGAGGCAGGGCAGACCGTGATCTATCAGCTCGTCATGCCGGAAGACGCCAATGTCGAGGACGGATTGATTTCCACCGCATCGCCGATCGGACGTGCGCTATTGAACAAGGAAGAAGGCGACGAGGTCGTGGTCAAGGCGCCCAACGGCACCGTCCGGCACTTCGAGATCACTAAGCTTCTTACCATCCATAACGAATGAGGCCGCTCGCGGCCTGCCCGTGATCACACCCGACCGACCGGATCGCCAATACTCGACGCGGCTCCGCACTGCCCTCGTGCTCACCGGCACCGGCACGGCCGGCGCGTACCACGCAGGCGTGCTGCGCGCGCTGCACGAAGCGGGCGTGCGCATCGATCTCGTTGCCGGGCGCGGCATCGGCGCACTTGGCGCCATATTCGCCGCGGTCGATGGCGGCCAGCGGTTGTGGAGCAGCGAAGGCCTGTGGAAGCACGAGTCCGTGCGCGGCGCTTACGGGTGGCGGACACCGCTTCGCGTGGCGGGGTGGGCGCTCGTCGCCGCGTGTGCGCTGTTGGCGATCCCCGTCGCGCTGCTCGCGATCGGCGTGCTCGTGGCTGCCGTCGGCGCGCTGCTATGGCTTTTGAGCCTGACGGGCGTATCGACGGCATTCACCTCCGCGTACGCGCGCTCGATCGATGCGTTGTTCGCGCCGACATCGCTCCCGACGATTCTCCCGCGTCTCGTGGTGTTCTGCCTGCTCGTGGCAATTGGCGCGCTCGCGGTCTCGCTCGGGGTCGCCGTGTTTCGCGCACCGCTGCGGCGGCGCGTGCGGCCCGGAGGGATCTGGCGGCTCGTGGGCGCGCCGCTCTCAGCCAATGCCGTACTCGACCAAACATCCATCGAGCTGTGGAACCTGATTCGAGGCGCCGCGCCGATTGCCGCGCCGCCCCGGGCGGAGCTCGGACGCAAGTACGTCGATCTCCA